>Ga0075152_10002139_pt1 | contig 14113 bp, 18 predicted proteins | sample JI61114C2DNA_FD_70964 | JGI IMG/M metagenome (GOLD analysis project Ga0075152, IMG submission 70964) | Wastewater effluent complex algal communities from Wisconsin, to seasonally profile nutrient transformation and Carbon sequestration -... | ecosystem: Engineered > WWTP > Effluent > Algae...
CTTCCAACCCGAAGTGCCCTTCCAGTTTTCCAAGCTCCCTATATTGCTCTTGTGTTGGATAAACGTGCTTCCACGTTCTCCGCGAAGTACAGATTTGTTTTACCGTTTTCGGGTCGAGCCCAGTACCTTCGGCAAGCCTAACCCAAGTCAGTTCTTGCCCCAAGATTTCTGCACGCCACCGCCGAAACCTCAACTCCCTAACCACGTGCGCGGTCGTCTTGGCGCGAAGTCGCATCCTTTCCCGCCCTTCCGGTTTAATCTTTCTTAGTTTCATCCCCTATCTCCGGTATATTATACACCCCTGGCGGTAGTTCCCGTTCCGGCTCTTCAACGTCAGCAATCTTTCCAAACTCCCCTTTCACCTCCGGTTTTGCAAGTGCTTTCAAAGCTTCCGATATTGGCGGAATTTTCCCGACCTGCCCAAGTTCTATCAGCAGCCCTTCACTCGGTTTTGCTCTCCCATTCGCCTGTTCCTGGGCTTCCAGCATCATCGCTGTCGGACGTATTGCAATCCCGCTTTCCTCAACCCCCATCAACTCGGCCACTCGCCTAGCACTCTCCTCCGCTGATCGTGCCACATACCCGTAAGTATCTCCGCGACAAATCCTAGCAACAGTCTCTGTCCCCACACCATACTCCGCCGCGATAACCCTCTTACTCTCCCCTGCCTGCACGCGGTCGCGTACAACCATTATTTGCGCGGGTGTAAATCTTCGTTTTGCCATAGCTTCCTCCGTATTCGTGCGTATTTTGCACCGTTATGCCATTATATCGTTGTTGTTGTTGTTGTCAATCAAGTCATGCGCATTTTGCGGAACCCTTTGATTTTGCGGGGATTTTGGCCGATTTATACCCCACCACCACAACAACAACTACCACAACAACAGGGGAACATGGTTAATTCTCACCCACAGACCGACCCCCCACTTCTAAAACGATATATAAAAAAAAATAATATCATTATATATAGAGTGTTTTTAGGGGCGTAAAATAGCGTTTGAGAAAATCAACCATGTTCCGCTGTTGTTATGGTTGTTGTTGTTGTTGTTGTTGGCATGGCTAAAAAAGCCCCGCCCATACATACCCATCAACCCGCCCCCGTTTGCCCCGTATGACGCGATTGTGGGGCCGTGGCGGGCATTTTGACATGGCGCATTTCCCCCCGTTTTCCGCCCACAAAAAAGCCCCCGCCAAAGCAGGGGCTCCCTACCAACCCTTTCGGGCGTTAGGCCAACTCGCCTAGCAATTCGTCCGCATCCGGCGAGGATGTCGCTCGCATTTCCGCGATACGCTTCGCCACTGCGGGGGCTTTCGCCAGCTCGCGTAACAAAGCTGCGGGCGAGGTGCCTTTGCGTTCGGCCAAGGTATCCACACGTTCGCGCATTGTGGTGATGTCTAGGCCTTGAACATCCGCCAATGCCCGAAGGGTTAGGCCGGACGGTTTAGCCGTTCCGCCGGACGCGACACGAACCGCCCATTCTGTCGTGCCCGTGGTGTAATGCGCAACAAGGGCTTGCATCGCGTCGAATTTATCCTGCGGGCTGGCCGGTGCGCCGGTCTCGGGGTTGCGTGACATGGCTGCGGCGTCGGCGATGCGCTGCTTCATGCCGTGAAATGCGGCATAGGCGAGAACCTCTGGCGACAGGCGCGACATATCGAGCACAATCTCCCCCGCGTCTCGGACGGTGAACGTGATTCGATTACTTGCACGATCAATTTCTACAGCCATCGTTGCGTTAGACTTCATTTTAACTTCTGACATGGTGAACCTCCATTTTGTCGTGGGCGGTATTGCCCGATATGCCCCCGCGTGGGCAGGGACATAACGTGCTATACTAACGCGGATTCTGCGGCTGGTGTTTCATGCAAAAATCCCTCATGTTTTGAAAGCCTTTGATCGTACCCTGAAACGTGCGCCGCGTAATTAAATCACCGTATTCGTTCCAGTCTCCCGCGTGCCAGCGATCATCATCAGGATTATAGGAACAATCCCACCCGTTGATTGATTCTTGGCACACTGCAATGCCGTGGCGATCCGTTCGGATGCGGTTATAAATCGAATTGACTCGTGTCTTCATATTGAACCTCCCATTGTGGCGCATCCAATCCGGCTGCGCATGATGCCATTATATGCGCGGCTGGCAGGATGTCAAGCCACTCGCACGAAATATATTCTAATTGAGAATCCCCAAACGATAGCCGTGGGCTATCTCCCGCCCCGCTAGAAAGAATAACGCGCGTGCCTGCGCGTAGCAAGAATCATGCCAACTCGAATCCCCAACCGGCCAGATATAATACCCCTTTCCAATATGCCAAACAATAACCCCAAGCGATCTTGCATACCATACCCCAAGGGTAGGGGATAGCCGCCCCCTGCGGGAGGGGGGTGGGGGCAAAATTTCTTCTTGAAAATTTTTGATATGCCCTCCTCCTATTTTGCGACCAGTTTTAATATAACGTGCGTATTATCCGACAATAACACGGGCGAACCCCCGCACACTCCACCCCGCCCCTTGACGCCAGCCGCCCCGCGCCATATACTGTACACCATTCGCTCCCGAAAGGGGGCACAGCCAGAAGGGTGTCGAGATGCCAGAGCAGGGACAAGGAAGTTGGGAAGACGCCCTCGCGCAGCGGGCGGCGGACACAGCCCTCGAAGGGGGGAAGCCCCAGTACCCCTACCAACAGGGGAAGGCGATTCAGAAGGTCAGGTACTCCCACGACGGGATGATTGACCTGATTGTGCAGGACCCCTCGATTAGTCAGAATAAGCTTGCGGAGGTGTTCGGGTATACCCCGGCCTGGGTCAGCCTCGTCATGTCGAGCGATGCCTTTAAGGAAAGGCTTGCCGCTCGAAAGGAAGAGTTGATTGATCCGGCTATCCGCGCCTCGCTGGACGAGCGGTTTCGGGCTGTAGTGACGAGAAGTCTGGAGGTTCTCCAGGAAAAGCTCGCCGCCCCCGCTTCCGTCGTCCCTGATGCCCTCGCCCTACGCGCTGCCGAACTCGGCGCAAAGGCCCTCGGCCTCGGCGGGAACGCACCTCCGCAAGCACCCGCCGTACCCACCGACCATCTGGACAAGCTAGCCCAGCGGCTTGTCACCCTCCAGTCGAAAATTCAAACACCAGAAGGAGCTGTCATTGATGGCGAAATCGTCGGCGAAAGCCAAAGCACCTAAGCCCACACCAGGTGGGAAATTCCGCGACCGCGACCTGAGCAAGGTCAACCCCCTGACCGAGCAATTCGAGCCGACTCCGACCGAACCTATCCGCCAGCATGCTCGGATGGCCGGTGCGGTTAAACCCTGACCTCCGTAGCCTCCCGGCGGTGACGAACCTCGGGAGTTCGGTAGGGGCATGGCCTCAAATTGGCCGGATGCCTTTTATTAAAGGCCACCCACCGCATACGGTTCCCGCGCCTTTGGCGTGGGTTTAGACCTCAGAGGGGCGGAACGCCCCTCCCCTAAATAACCTCGGAGACCACACCGATGCCGCTTAAAAAAGGTACCTCGAAGAAAACGATCTCCGAGAACATTCGGAGAGAAGTGAAAGCCGGTAGACCGCAGAAACAAGCTGTGGCTATTGCGCTTTCGACAGCGAGAAAGTCCGGTGCGAAGATTCCGAAAAGGAAGAAAAAATGAGCATGGTGCTTTTGAGCCCGAAGCAGCAAGGCGAGACTGCGAATTACAACTTTGATTTTATCTCCCGTCTTGGTGTGAATGAAACGATTACCACACAGAGTGTTACGGCTACCGTATGGTCGGGTAATGACCCTAGCCCCTCCAGTATTATCTCCGGAGCTGCAACTGCTTCTGGAACTGTCGTAACCCAAAAAATTACGGGCGGGGTAGTCGGTACAATATACAAGTTAGTTTGTCAAGTGACCACTTCTTCGTCGCAAACTTTGCAACTTGTCGGCTACCTCCCCATCCTTATAAATCCGATCTGACATGACCAAGGTTACTCTTACAGCCAAGTTGGTTGAGGCGTTCGCAGGAACGTTTCTATCACCGCTGTATGATAACCCCCAGCCCACCCCACAACTGCACCGAGATTGCTGGGAATTGTACTGTTCGGAAGCGGAGCTTGCGGCAATCGCAGCTCCTCGCGAACACGCAAAGTCAACCGCCCTTACCCACGATTATGGTCTGGCTAATGCGTTGTTTCGGATTCAAGACTACATTGTCATTGTGTCCGCTACAGAGGAACTTGCCATCGGCCACCTTGCGGACATTGCGAAAGAACTACGAGAAAACGAAGACCTCATTCGAGAGTTTAACATTCTGAAGCTTTCGACGGACGCCAAGACCGATATTGTCGTTGACTTTGCCGACGGCCACCAGTGTCGATTCATCGCTAAAGGTTCTGGGCAAAAAATGCGTGGCTTGAAGTGGAACGGTAAACGTCCTGGCCTTATTATTTGCGACGACCTTGAGGAAGATGAGCAGGTTGAGAACGCTGATCGCCGAAATAAATTTCGTCGCTGGTTTTATCGGGCTCTTCTCCCTTGCCGTAGGCGTGGTGGTAAGGTGCGTATGCACGGAACTATCCTTCACGAAGATGCCCTGCTCACCCGTTTGATGAAGTCAAGTGTGTGGCAAACGCGGCTTTTTAAGGCCCACGCAGGCTTTGATGACTTTACTGAAATTCTTTGGCCGGAACAATTCCCTGTTGAACGGCTTATGCGGATTCGCCAGTCATTTATTGACGATGGGGATGCTGCTGGCTACTCCCAAGAATACCTCAACGACCCGTTTGACAACTCGGAAGCTTATCTGCGGAAAGAAGATTTTATCCCTATGAACGGGGAAGACAGAGAAGTTTCTAAAATCATGTACGTCGGCTGTGACTTCGCGGTATCCAAAGCCGATAAAGCTAACCGTACATCCTTTACTGTTGGCGGACGTGATGTGCGAAACCTTTTGCACTTCGTTGATCAGTACACTGGCCGCTGGGATACCCTCGAATGGATGAATGTGCTATTCGATGTGCAGCAGCGTTGGAACCCAGAAGTATTTTTCGTAGAAGACGGGGTGATTTGGAAAGCCATCGCCCCTAGCTTATACAACGAAATGCGCAAACGGGACATCTGGCTCAACTGTTTGCCCATCAACCCAACCAGAGACAAGGCCACCCGCGGCCGCCCCTTCCAGAAACGCATGAGAGCCGGCAGTTGCCGGTTTAATACTTCCGCAACGTGGTGGCCTGCGTATGAGCAAGAGCTGCTACGGTTCACCGGCACATCAGATGCTGTGCAAGATGACCAATTCGATTCCTCCGCCATCCTGGTTAAGGGTCTTGAACTCATGGCTGCTGCCGATGAGGAAGATTTCATTGACGAAGATGAACTTGAAATGATGCAACAAGACCCTCGAAAACTCGTCGGGCGGTCAACTGTAACAGGATACTGATATGCTGACCTTTGAAACTAAGATTAAGCTCGACAAAGAAACAATTGATTCCCCGAATTTAGCGGAAAAACTGTCCGACCGCGAGCTGACTCGCCTTGGAAACTGGGTGTGGGACGGTTATAATAAGGATAAACAGTCCCGTGGGCGGTGGGAACGGCGTACTCAAGCCGCTATGGACCTTGCAATGCAGGTGCAAAAGGATAAAAACTTCCCATGGGCGGGGTGCTCTAACGTGGCCTTCCCTTTAATCACCATCGCAACCCTGCAATTTCACTCCCGCGCCTACCCAGCCATTGTTACCGACCCCGATCTGGTGAAATATCGGGTGGTTGGCGACGACCCTACTGGTGAACTCAAGGCACGTGCCCTGCGAATAGGCCAGCATATGTCCTATCAACTGCTGGACGAAGATCAAGCTTGGGAAGAGCAGCACGATCGCCTGCTGATTAACGTACCGATTGTAGGCTGCGCTTTCAAAAAGACGTATTATTCCGGGGAGGCCGGACATAACGTGTCGGAATTGGTACTGGCACAGGATCTTGTCCTGGATTACTACGCGAAGAGTGTAGAATCTGCCTCTCGCAAAACCCATGTTATCCCGCTGACTCGGAATGACATTTATTCAGGGATTCATTCAGGTATTTACTGCGATGTTTCACGAGAAAGCTGGTATACACAAGTTGCTGTTCCTGAGACTGGCCAGACCACAGCACGTCAGAATACCCGCGACGGTCAAGACACTCCTGCTAGTGACGAAGACACCCCGTTCACCACGCTGGAACAGCACTGCCTGCTCGATCTCGACGGGGATGGCTACAGAGAACCGTACATTGTCACGATTGAAGCAAGTTCTAAGTGTGTTCTTCGCATCGTTACACGGTTTGATTCGGATAAAGCTATTGAACGTAACAGTTATGGTCGTATTGTCCGCATCAACCCTACAGAATACTTCACCAAGTACGGCTTTATTCCGAGTCCTGATGGTGGAATCTACGACATCGGGTTCGGAGTTCTACTTGGCCCGCTGAATGAATCAACAAACAGCTTGCTTAACCAGCTGATTGACGCCGGTACGATGAGTAATTCAGCTGGGGGTTTCCTTGGGCGTGGCGCAAAGATTCGTGGCGGTGTTTACACTTTTGCCCCACTTGAGTGGAAGCGTGTAGACAGTACCGGCGATGACCTACGTAAGTCAATCTTTCCGCTACCAACCCGCGAACCCTCGGCAGTGCTGTTCAACCTGTTGAGTCTGTTGATTAACTACACCAACCGTGTAGCGGGCACAACGGATACGCTGGTCGGGGAGAGTACCGGCCAGAACACTCCTGCCCAGACCACCCAGACCATGATGGAACAAGGCCTCAAGCTGTTCAACGCAATTTTCAAGCGTGTCTGGCGTTCCATGAAAGAAGAGTATAAGAAGCTTTACCTCCTCAACCGGACGTACTTGCCGAATACCACAGCCTTCGGGCCGAATGGTGAGAAGATTCTGCGCGAAGATTACCTCGGTGATTCGAACCAGATTACTCCTGTTGCCAACCCCGACGTGACTTCTAACCAGCAGCAAATCCAGCTCGCCATGACAATCAAGCAGCAGGCAATGGCAACACCTGGGTATAAGATTGACGAAGTAGAGCGCAACCTGCTTCGCGCCTTGCACGTTGATGGCATTGATGTTCTGTACCCAGGGCCTGACAAGATTCCTCAAGGCATACCAGAGAAAATTCAGTTAGCGCAACTCAAGCTTCAAGGCCAGCAAATGGTTCTCGAAGCTGAGATGCAACAGTTTGCTATGGAGATGATGGAAGAACGCCGCTTGAATACGGCGAAGATCCTGGAGCTCGAAGCAAAATCCGCCAAGCTTCTAGCCGAGGCTGGCGGAGTAGACCGGGGGCAAGAGATTGCAGCTTTCCAAACTGCAATCGGCGCCCTCAAAGCCCACGACGATGCCCTGCGCAGCCGGGTAGAGTTAATGTTAAAGACAATGGAGAAACGTAATGAGTCAACTGAATCGTCTTCCGACGGAACAGGAGTTTCAGGATTGGCTGGAACACCCAGCTACACAGGCACTACACTCCCTGCTATCGCAGGAAATCCAGACGCTTAAGGATCAATGGGCCGCAGGCGCATTTACGAATGAAGCTCAGTACGCTACGCATATGCTGAACGCTAGCGCTATTGGCGGGATTCGTGTGGCCGAACGAGTAATCGCTATGGATTATGAGCAAATTCTGGGAGCATTTGATGAATAACACAAGCGGTTTAAAGCCCCTGGGACGTGCGGTGCTGGTCGAGCACTACGAGCCTGAGAAGGTGGATTCTCTTATCGTAATGCCAGACATGGTGCGAGATAAAACTTTGATGGTCGAACAGCGTGCCGTGGTTGTGGAAATTGGCCCAGCTTGCTGGCCGGACGAACCTCCGCGCGCCAAGCCAGGCGACAAGGTTTTGGTCTCCAAAATGTCTGGGTACATGGCAATAGGGCCTCTGGATGGTAAGCGCTACCGTCTTGTGAATGATCGTGATATTTTCTGTCAGTTAATTGAAGGAGCCGAAAATGAGTGAGAATGTTGAACAGGAAGCCCGCCAGCTAGGTTGGGTTCCGCAAGAAGAATTTCGTGGCGAAGCTACCCGCTGGGTAGATGCTCAAACTTTTTTAGACCGCGGCCACACTGTGATGCCGATCTTGAAGGCTACCAACCGTCGCCTTGAAGGTGAGGTCGAGCGTCTGCGTGGCGAGACGGCAAAGCTGCAACAGCTTTTTACGGCGTCGCAAGAGTCGATTTCGGAACTGCAAAAAGTCCACATGGACAATACAAAAGCAGCTGTTGAACGCGCCAAGCGCGAGGTGCTGTCGCAGTTAAAGCAGGCGAAAGAAGATGGCAACATTGAAGCCGAGGTTACACTTACCGACCAATTGTCTGATATTAAAGATCAGCAACGTGCTCTGGATGCCGCAGCTACGCAAGCCGCCGAGCAACAACGTCAGGCCTCTCAGCAGCAGCAACAGCAGCAAGCGCTTGACCCTGAGTTCCAGGCTTGGGTAAGTGAAAACAAATGGTTCGGTCAGGACAATCGCAAGACTCTGCGGGCTATGGGTATTGCCCAAGAATTGCGAGCTGACCCAGAGTTTGACGGTTTGCAAGGTCGGGCTTTCTTCGACAAGGTGCTTTCGGTTATGGAAGAACGCACTGGCGGCGGCGCACCCTCAACCTCGAAAGTAGGTTCCGGACGACCCTCCGGCGGTGGGGGTTCCGGTGGCGGCAAAAAAGGATACAATGATCTGGATGCCGATGCCAAAGCCGCTTGCGACCGTCAAGCCAAGAAGCTCGTAGGTGAAGGCCGCGCCTTCAAGGACACAGCCGCATGGCGTCAGTACTATGCTGACATGGTATTTGGAGAACAAGCATGACACAAGCCACTAATCAAGTCAATCCCTCGCTGGTGAAAGATTCCAAAGCCGAGCGTACCCGTATTCCGATGTCACTACCGCAGCAGAAGCTGTCGGTTCCTGACCTCCCTGGCTATCATCTACACTGGATGAACGGGAATCCCGGCCGAATTTCCCAGGCTCTTGCCGCAGGTTACGAATTTGTCGAACCTGGTGAAGTCGAAGTAAACAACTTCGGGCTCGCAGACAATGCGGGTGCAGACGGCAGCACAGACATGGGAACACGAGTGAGTATCGTATCTGGCCAAGATGTTGGTCAGGACGGCCAAGCAAACCGCCTGTACCTGATGAAGATTCGTCTGGATTGGTGGGAAGAAGATCAAGCCAAACTTGAAGATAGGAACGAACAGATCGCGGCAACCCTTCGTGGTGGTGCGGACGTTGGCAGTAATCCGAATGGAACGGAAAATCGCTATGTCCCAGAAGCCCACAAGAAGAACGTCGCGGAACTCTTCACTCGCAAATCTAGGAGATCCTAATGGCGAACGTAAACCAGCCGAAAGGTCTGTGGCCTACACAGTACCTGAACGGCGCTCCGTGGAACGGCCAAGCCCGTCTCTACTTCATTGCAAGCACTGACGCAAACGCCTTTGCAATCGGCGACCCTGTAGCTTCGAGCGGCTCGGCAGACACCAATGGTGTTCCGGGCGTGACTCTGGCAACTGCCGGTGCGGGCAATGCTGTTCGTGGCGTTATCGTTGGTTGCGGTACTTCGGAAGGTCTGATGGCCGACCCGAACAACCTGAACACCACCGTTATCCCCGCCACCAAGTCGCAAAACTACTATGTCATGGTTGCTGACGACCCGAACATCCTGTTCGAAGCTCAGGAAGTTGGTACGGGCACTGCCCTGACCGCTGCCGAAGTTGGTCTGAACGCAAACCTGCTGGCTGGTACTAACAACGGCTACCAATCGGGCTGGCAGATTGACAACTCCGGCGAAGGTACTGGCGCAACCCTGCAAGTCCGTTTGATGGGCCTCGTCCGTCGCCAGCAAAATGCATTTGGCGCCTACGCCAAGTGGCTGGTCAAAATCAACAACCACGAACTGGCCGCTGGTACGGCTGGCGTATAACGGGAGAGTAACATGGCAGGTGTAATTAACACAAGCACCCACCCGAAACTGCTGTGGCCAGGTGTCCACGCAATCTGGGGTCAGGTGTACAACGAGCACGCAACTGAGTACACGGATCTGTACGATGTACAAGATTCGGACAAGGCTTACGAGCAGGATGTTCAGGTGACCGGCTTCGGTCTGGCTCCGGTCAAGGGCCAAGGTGCTCCGGTGTCGTATGACTCGGAACTGCAAGGCATCATCTCGACGTACACGCATATCGCGTATTCGCTGGGTTACATCGTAACCTACGAGGAACTGCGCGATAACCTGTACGAAGAAGTGTCGATGCGTCGTGCAAAGGCTAACGCTTTCTCGATCAACCAAACGGTTGAGAACGTCGGCGCCTTCCTGTACAACAACGCCTTCTCGTCGAGCTACTTCACCACTGGTGACGGCCAAGCTCTGATCTCCACTGCGCACACCAACGCTTCGGGCGGTACGTACAGCAACGCGCTGAACCCTCCGGCCGATCTGTCGGAAGCTGCTCTGGAAGATCTGTGCATCCAGATCATGGGTACGCAGAACGACCGCGGCCTGCTCATCAACATCATGCCGGAATCGCTGCATATCTCTCGCCAAGAGTGGTATAATGCCAACCGCATCCTGAAGTCTGTGCTTCAATCTAACACAGCGAACAACAACATCAACGTGTTGAACGCTACGAATGCCTTCCCGAAGGGCATCAAGATGAACCACTACTTCACCAGCCCCCACGCCTGGTTCGTTCGCACGAACTGCCCGAACGGTATGACACTGTTCTGGCGTGATCGCCCGATGTTCGATCAGGACAACGATTTCGACACCAAGAACGCAAAGGCTGCGACCTATATGCGTTTGTCGGTCGGCTGTACCGATCCTCGCGGCATCTTCGGCTCCAACGGGCCGTAAGCCAAACGAAGCAGCCCCGCGCAGTCGGGGCTGTTTTACGAGCGGGTTATCGAGATATAATCCGACCGTAAGACAGCAGCACCCTCAACCACCTTTACGCCTTCGGGCGTTGACTATCAACGTAAAGGAATTATCATGGGTTCTCCCGTTCGTTTTACCTTTGGCGCAACTACCGTCGCCTCTGACAAGCCTCTCGGCCAACTTCCGGTACAAGATCCGGTGCACAGCGGCTCTGCCGCAGGTTTGGCTGTTCAGGTTTTTTCCGATGACTTTCATGTTTTGTCCTCAAGCTGGGGTTTGACCGGTGTCGGTACTCCGACCGCTGCCCTCGGTTCTGACCAAGGCGGTGCGGTTGTCCTAACCACGACGACTACAAGTGCCGATTCCGCCCTTCTGACTTTGGCCGGTAAAGCCTTTAAGTTTGTTTCTGGTCAGAAAGCCTGGGGTTGTTTCCGTGTGAAGCTTGGTGATGCCTCTGCCTCCTCGATGCTGGTGGGTTTGGCTGACGCTGCTGCCCCCGACAACGGTCTGTATTTTTCCAAGGCGTCCGGTTCGACCACTGTTAATTTGGTGGCCGAAGTTGCTACGGTTCAAACTACCATTGCCGCCGGTGTCAAGACCGCGAATACCTCCTATATGGAGCTTGGTTGGTACTACAACGGTTCGGAACTACAAGTGTTTGTGGACGGCGTTCTCAAGACCCGCGTGACCCCAACTCTGCCGACTGTGGTTCTAACCCCCGTCTTGCAAGTCGTGACCGGCGCGGCTGCTGCCAAGACCCTGACTGTAGATTTCGCCGTAGTATCTGACGAACTCGCTCGATAAGGAGTAAGTCATGGCTAACGTATTTACTACGGAAGTCATCCAGGAAGGCGCACGTAATGTCAATGTCAAGCTGGTTGGTATTCTGGATACTAGTGATCTGGCCTCTACCATTGCTGTTGACGTTAGTGCGCTGAACTGTGGTGGCACACTGCCGACCCCGACTCAGGTGCGCGTCGACAAGATTGAATACTCGATTTCAGACGGAATCGGTGTGCAACTTTTGTGGGATGCGACTACGGACGTGGTACTGACAGCTCTCGCCGGTCGTGGCGAAATTCTGCAACAGCGTTCTGGCGGTATCAATAATAATGCAGGTGCGGGCAAGACTGGTGACATTCTGGTTAAAACAACCGGATACTCTTCAGGCACCCAGACGTTCACCATCCTGTTAGACCTGATTAAGCAAGGGCCAGAACTATGACCGCCGCCCCGACATTCCACACAGCGCAGCGGTTAATCCGTTTAGCCTATAAGGATGCGGGGCTCGTTCAAGACGGGGACGAGCCTAACGGCGAGCAGTATGCCGACGGGCTCTCCCGCCTTAACGATATGGTCAATCTGTGGCAGACGCAAGGGTTGAAGCTGTTTCTCATTCAAGATGTTGCTATTCCGCTGGTTGTCGGGCGAGGTACGTACACAATGTCGCCTACTGGCAATGTTGCTATGACTAAGCCTTTGCGGATTATCCAGGCATACAACCTTGACCAGAATAGTATCCGACGCCCGCTTGTCTGCCTCTCCCGTGAAGAGTATACCCGCCTGTCGCAGGTTACTCAAACAGGCCAGCTTAACTCGTATTTCGTGGACAAGCAAGCCGCAGAGTTGATTGTACACTTCTGGCTTGTGCCCGATGTACAAGCAGCCACTGGCACTGCCCACGTTATTACGGAAACCCAAGCTTCCAACATGGTTAGTCTGACCGATAGCGACGGCTTTCCGATTGAGTGGGCTATGGCCTTGCGCTGGGGGCTTGCAGACGAGTTAGCCACGGGGCAGCCTTCACCTATTATGCAACGCTGTGAAAGCAAAGCCTTGTACTATCGGCATATGCTCGAAGACTGGGATGTCGAAGATGCTTCGACAAGCTTCGCCCCCGATCAGCGCGGTCTTTACGCAACCAGTTCTTTCAGGTAATGTCATGGACACTCTAGCTTTTTTCAACATTGCTCTTTCACTTGTTGCCGCACTCTTCGCAATCTTAACCTGCATCATCGGCTGGCTTGGTAGCAAGCTTTACGACAAACTTGAAACCATGTCGGTAGCTATGCAAGATATCAAGGATGAATTGCATGGCCGCATTACCCACCTCGAAGTTCGTGTAGCCCGTTTAGAAGCTATCTCGGAGTAACCAATATGCCCGACCGTCAGCCTGTTCGCCTGCCTCTGGTAATTGGGCCAGAGAACCGCGATGAGACTACCAACCGCGATGCCCGCCTTGTCAATGGGTTTCTGGAGAAAATCTCCGAAGAGTCTGTTATGGTGTTCAAGCGTCCTGGTTTGAAAGTCTATTCCAACAGTGGCACACCGGCTGCCGGTTTGGGTATATTCTACTGGGAAGGCGCGGTTTACGCAATCTGGGGGGATAAGCTCTTTAAGGGTAATGTGGCGGTATCTGGCACTGTAGATACGACTAATGGTGTATATGCTTTCAGCTCGTGTCTTGGCGGCACCCCCAAGTTGTTTATGAACAATGGTGTCAAGGCGTATACTTACGACACTACAAACGGCTTGGTGCAGGTGACCGACACCGATTTCCCTTCCGCAGCTGTGAAGGGCTCAGCCTACCTGGATGGCACAACTTATGTCATGGATATTAAAGCTAATATCTACGGCTCGGCTATCAACGATCCCCAGACTTGGGATCCGACAAATCTGATCAAAGCCCAGATTGAACCGGACGGCGGTGTGGCTTTGGCGAAACAACTTGTTTACGTAGTTGCCTTTAAAGAGTGGAGTGTCGAAGTCTTCTACGATGCTGGCAATGCGACTGGCTCTCCGCTTGCGTCTGTCCAAGGTGCAAAAGTTAGTGTGGGCTGTCGTAGTGCGGGCACCTTGCAAGAAATGGAAGGTACACTATTTTGGGTAGCCCAGGCTCGAAGCGGCTCTGTCAGCGTCATGGCTATGACAGGGCTCAAAGCAATTCAGATTTCAACCGCTCCCGTAGACCGCTTGCTCGAAGACGCAGATTTTGCAGGAGTTAAATCCTGGACAGCCAAGATGTCCGGCCACAAGTGGTACGGGCTCACAGTACCTTCAGTCAACAAGACTTTAGTGTACGATGTCAACTTGCAACGATGGTACGAGTGGACAGATACGAGTGGAAATTATCTGCGCCTGATTTCGTCCACATTCTCCCCCAGCCAGCACCCGCTTGTCCAACACTCGAATGATGGGATTATTTACAACTTCGAAGACATGATGTA
>Ga0075152_10002142_pt1 | contig 14108 bp, 10 predicted proteins | sample JI61114C2DNA_FD_70964 | JGI IMG/M metagenome (GOLD analysis project Ga0075152, IMG submission 70964) | Wastewater effluent complex algal communities from Wisconsin, to seasonally profile nutrient transformation and Carbon sequestration -... | ecosystem: Engineered > WWTP > Effluent > Algae...
AGGCAGAGCTGGTCGGGCTGAGCCGCCTGACAGCCGACGCTCACGCAATGAGCCTCCCGTGACAACGGCTGCGTCGGTGGTGGCACGCAGGGAGGCGCGGGTAGAATAGGCGGGATGTCACGCAGCGGATTCCGCGCACGCCTGCTTCTTCCCGTGCTCATGGCCAGCGTCCTCGCCGGCGCCGCCTGCAGCAACAAGCCGCACGAGGAGAGCCCCGAGGACTACGTCCGGAAGATCACGGCCGGGCGCGCGGCGAAGGACGCCGACTTCCAGGCGGGCAAGGAGGTCGTCCTCGACGCGCAGAAGGCCGAGTTCCTGCCGCTGGCCTACTTCCCGGTCGACCCGGCCTACAACGTGCTCGCGGGGCTCAAGCCGGCCACCGAGGACATCGTGGTCGAGATGCCGACCTCGACCGGCGTGCGGCGCAAGATGCGGCAGGTCGGCCGCATGGAGTTCACGCTGAAGGGCGAGCAGATGTCGCTGCTCGCGTTCAACGAAGTCGGCGCCGCTGACAACAGCCACGTCACCCTGATGTTCAGCGACATGACGAGCGGCACCGAAACGTATGCCGCCGGGCGCTACATCGACCTGGCGCTTACGGCGAGCGGCATCTACTCGCTCGACTTCAACCTCGCGTATCACCCGTACTGCTACTACAACCCGACCTACGAGTGCCCGTACCCGCCCGCGGAGAACCGGCTCAAGGTCCCGATCCACGCCGGCGAACGTTTGAAGAAGCCGGCCGACACGCAGGCGAAATGATCCGCGCCGTCGTCTTCGACTTCGATGGTGTGCTCGCCAACAGCGAGCCGCTCCACTTCCGCGGGTACCGGGATGTGCTCGCCCCGCGCGGCATCGCCCTCACCGAAGCGTCCTACTACGAGAACTACCTCGGTTACGACGACCTCGGCGCCTTCCGCGCGATCGCGAGCGACCTGGGGATCACGTTCTCCGACGCCGACATCGCCGACCTCGTCGCGAAGAAAGCGGTCCGGCTCGAGGAACTCGAGAAGAGCGCGTCGGTCCTGTTCCCCGGTGCCCGTGACGCGATCAAGCGCATGGCTGCGGCCGGCCCCATCGCGATCGCCTCGGGTGCCCTGAAGCACGAGATCCTGCGCGTCCTCGACCACGAACAGCTCCGCGTCCACTTCCCGATCGTCGTCGCGGCAGAGGACACCCCGGCCAGCAAGCCCGACCCGGCGCCGTACCTGCTCGCGGTCGACCTGCTCGCGCGGACCCACCCGGGGCTGACGGCCGCCGACTGCGTGGCGATCGAGGACTCGAAGTGGGGGCTGATGTCGGCGCGCGACGCCGGCCTGCGGACGGTGGGGATCACGCACACCTATCCGGAAGCGGAACTGACGGACGTGGCCGACGTGGTGATCACGCACCTCGATCAGTTCACGCCGGACCTGCTGCGCACGCTGCCTCGCGGGCGGTAGCACCAACCGGCGCGCCGGCGCGACGACTGGCTGACGTCTCGCTAGGCGGGCGGCAGATCCTCGAGTACCGCGAGTTCCCCGTTCGAGGTCATCGCGTGCCGCACCCACGCGTAGAGCGACTGTCCGTCTCGCGTGAGTTCCACGTACCCCTGCCGCAGGTTCTGCCCGAGCACCGGACCAAGCCCGGCGCGCAACTGCACATGCAGCATCAGCAGCGTCCACTCCTCGTCCGAGAAGTCGCGCAGCGGCACCATCTCCCCCTGGACCCTGCGGTATGCCCGCCTCACCTCTCCCGCCCGTTCGACGTAGAGGGCGGTGCCACCATCGGAGAGCCCCGCGAGAATCAGCTCGTCGAGAAGCGTCGACTCCGCCGCCTTGTCGCGCGGCCACGGATAGTGCCGCGCATTCACCGCCGCGAGCGACGCGGCCGTGTCCGGATCGATGGTCCGGCGATGGCGGATCTGGAGCATGCGCGCCGTGCCAGCCGTGCGAAGTGACATGCCGGCCACCGTGGTGACCAGAATCTTCCCGAGCTCTTCGATGCTGATGCCGGTCGGCTCCGGCTCTGCCGCGGGCGGCAGCACCGGTGCGAGATAGCTCGCGGGGAGCGCAGCACCGAAGCGCGCCGACAGCTGTCCGTTCGACTTCTGCATCAGCGGGAAGAGCACCGCAGCCACGGGCGCCGTGATGATGTTCGGCTTCCTGCTGAAGCGCTGAATCTGCTTCGAGGCGGTGAGCGCCGCGGGCGAGACCATGGCGTTGAAGAACGACGCCTCGATGCCGCTCTCGGCCGCGAACGCCGCCGCATGCCGAATCAGCTCGAGGGGGAACGCACCCGGCGTGATGTTCACCAGGGGAAGCCCGCGCTCACCCAGCATCCGGCGCAGCGCGTCAGGCGCCTCACAGCACTGGAGGAACGCCTCGAGAATCTGGCCGCGCAGTTCCTCGTGACAGCGGATCGTGATCCGGCCGAACGCCGCCGCCCACTTCGCCGCGACACCGTGGAAGTCCAGACGGTCGTCGCCGAGCCGGCCCATGAACCACGTGTGAAAGGTGGTGGCGGTGAACCACTTCTGCTCCTCGGCAAAGAGCGCTTGCAGCCAGTCCACCTGGTTGCGCACGAAGAGGATGACCCGCACGTCGAACGCCGCGAAGTGCTCCTTCAGGCGCGCGATGTGCGCCGGCTGGAAGACGTCGAGATCCTCACTGAGCAGGATGTGCTGGTGCTCCGGCAGCGACTCGATCTCGCGCACGAGGTCGGCCACCGTGCCGAACTCCGGAAGCGTCGGGTGATTCCCCGCGAGTTCCCACGGGATGTTGTTGTGACCGCCGTTCCAGAACTGGTTGATGTAGGCCGTCCAGGTTGCCCGTGGCACGTGAAACCCGTGCCTGGCGAACGCGTCTCGGTGGACGTCGAGCATGAACCGCAACGCCGTCGTGCCGGTCTTGTGAAGGCCGACGAAGAGGTGGACGATCGGCCTGCGCGCTGTGCTCATCGGTGTCCCTGTCTCCATCGGCCGACCGGCTCGATCATCGCCAGTTCGCCGTCTGCGGTCGGCACATGGCGCACCCACATCGGTGTGTGACCCGCCCGCCCCTCGACCAGCAACTGCCCTTCCCTGAGGTTGTTCCACGACACCCGGTTCAGCCGAGCCTGGCGCTGCAGCGCCAGCAGCAGGCCGCCCCACTCGGCCTGGCGCAGCTGGCGCAGTTCGACCAGCCGGCCGTCCTTCTGCTGGAAGGCGACGCCCTGCTCGCCCTTCCGCTCGAGGTACAGCGCCGCATCGTCTGTCGGGAAGGCGGCCACGAGCAGGTCCTGCAGCCGCTGCACCGAGGACGGCTCGGCCTCGGTGGCCCAGGGATAGTAGGTGTCGGCCAGCGCCGCGTGGGACGGCTCGCCGGCGCCAGCGGACACGCGCATGCGAGTCCCCGCGCGCGTGCCCAGATCGAGACACATCTCGACCAGCCGCTCGGCGGTCACGGCACCGGCTGGCGCGAGGTCCTGCGGCTGGTCCTGTCCCGCGCTCCAGTACTCCGGCCCGAGCGCCAGACCGAACAGCTCGACAACCGCCCGGTTCACCCGCGTCATCAACGCCTGCAGCCGCTGCCGGGCCTCGGCGCTCATGGGGATGCGGCGCGTCGCACGCGGCATCGCGGCGCCGGCGGTCACCAGCGCCGGCGCGATCACGCCGTTGAAGAACTCGGGCCGGATGCCCTGCGCCCTGGCATACGCCGACGCCTGCCGGATGATGGCGAGCGTGTCCGCGTCGGGCGACGCGTTGACCAGCGGAAAACTGCGAGCCGCGAGTTCGGCGCGCAGCCCGGCCGGCGCGCCACAGCACTCGAGAAACGCATCGAACAGGTGACCGCGGATGTTCTCGTACGGGCGGATCGTGATCCGCTGCCCGAACGGACGCGCCCAGCGCACGCACAGCGCGTCCAGATGTAACCGCCGGTCATGGGTGACTCGGTCGAGGAACCAGTCCGCCGCCGGTTCCGGCGTGAACCACTTGTGCTCCTCGGTGTAGAGCGACTGCAGCCAGTCAGCCTGGTTCCGCAGGAAGACGACGATGCGCACGTCGAACATCCGGAGCGCGTGGGCGAGCGCCTCCACCTGCGCGCCGTTGGCGTAGTCCAGGTCTTCACTGAAGACGATGTGCTGGTGCTCGGGGAGCGCAGCGATTTCCGCCACGAGGTCGGCCAGCGTGCCGAACTCCGGCAGCACCGGATGGTGCCCGCAGATCTCCCACGGCACATTGTTGTGGCCGCCGTTCCAGAAGCGGTTGATGTAGCGCGTCCACGCCGCGCGCGGCAGGTGGAAACCGTGACGGTCGAGTAGCGTCGCGTGGAAGTCCAGCATCAGCCGGATCGCGCTGCTCCCGGTCTTGTGCAGGCCGACGAACAGGTGCACGACCGGGCGGCGGGTCGTCGTCGACGCAACAGCCGGCTGCAGGTCTGGCATTGCGCACAAGAGTACCTCCCCGGCCTCCAGCAGGCCAACTGGCCCCTCATCACGCAAATCCGCGGCTCGTCACAGACGGCATTTTGGATGTGGGACGGACGCCTGTGACGAACGTTCGTCCCAGTGACGAGCGACAGAAACGGGTCGACATACTCGGCCGTGCACCATCCTTTTTCCCAGGGAGGACTCTCGACATGCGACTCAGACCCGCGGCACTCGCACTGCTCGCCCTGCTCTACCTGTGCGGGGGCACCGCCCGCGCGCAGAGCACGACTGGAACCATTCGAGGCCACGTCAGCGACGGACAGGGGCTGCCGCTCCCTGGCGTCACCGTCAGCGTGGCGTCGCCCACACTGCAGGGCATGCGGACCGCGGTCACCGCTGAGAACGGCGACTACGTCCTCACCCTGCTTCCATCCGGCACCTACACCGTCACGTTCGATCTGAGCGGATTCGAGCGACTCACGCGGACAGTCGGTCTCGCCCCGACGCAGGACTTCCCGCTCGAGGTGGAACTCGGACCGGCCACGATCAGCGAACAGGTGGAGGTGGTGGGGCACCGCGTCGACGTGCTGACGCAGACCGCACAGGTGGCGACCAACTTCAAGCAGGAGCTCATCGGCACCCTGCCGACCAACCGCGACCTCAACGCCTACCTGCTCCTCGCTCCGGCCGTGCACCCGAGCGGACCGAACGGCTCTTACTCAATTGCCGGCTCGGCCTCGTTCGACAACCTGTTCCTGGTGAACGGCGTGACGGTGAACGAGAACCTGCGCGGTCAGGCCAACGACCTCTACATCGAGGACGCCATCCAGGAGACCACTGTCGCCACAGCCGGGATCTCCGCCGAATACGGCCGCTTCAGCGGCGGCGTCGTGAACGTGATCACCAAGTCGGGCGGCAACATCTTCTCCGGGTCGCTCCGCGAGACGCTCATCAATGACAAGTGGCGCACGCTCACGCCGTTCGAGACGCGCGCCATCGCCGCCGACCCGGCGCACAAGGAACTGCGCATCGACAAGACCGTACCGACCCTCGAGTACACGGCCGGCGGCCCAGTGGTGAAGGACCGCCTCTGGTTCTTCACGTCAGGACGCCTGCAGACCCAGACCCAGGGACGGTCGCTGGTCGGGACGAACATCCCCTACACCTTCAAGCGCCCCTCGAAGCGCTTCGAAGGCAAGGGCACCTTCTCGCTGAACGCGAGCCACCGCATCCAGGCCGACTACCTTGGCATCGTCGACGAGCAGCAGAACAACACTTTCAGCACCGCGACGTCGATGGACCTGAACAGCCTGTACACCAGGCAGACCCCGCAGAACCTGACCGTCATCAACTACAGCGGCACGCTGGCGAGCAACCTGTTCCTCGAAGGACTCTTCTCGCAGCGCAAGTTCACCTTCAAGGGCGCCGGCGCGCCGTCCACCGACCTGATCGACGGCACGCTGATGATCGACAACTCGCGCGGCCTCCGCTTCTGGTCCCCGACCTTCTGCGGTGTCTGCGACGATGAGAAGCGGGACAACCAGGATCTGTTTGCCAAGGCCACCTGGTTCATCACCTCGGCCGGCCCCGGGTCGCACAACGTGACGTTCGGCGTCGACAGCTTCAACGACCAGCGCTTCGCGAACAATCACCAGTCCGGCAGCGACTATCGGATCTACAACACCGGCACCCTCATCAGGGGCGCCGGTGACGCGGCGGTCATCTATCCGGTGTCGCTCGGCGACGGGTCCACATTCATCCAGTGGAACCCGATCCCGCTGACGAGCCAGGGCGCGAACTTCCGGACGATCTCGCTGTTCACCAACGATGCGTGGCGCGTGAACGGCAGACTCACGGCGAACCTCGGCGTACGCTGGGACAAGAACCACGGCGTGGACGAGCAGGGGAACCTCGTCGCGAACGCCAGCGCGCTCAGCCCCAGACTGGGCATCGTCCTGGATCCGACCGGGAGCCAGAAATGGTCGATCACGACGAGCTTCGCGCAGTACGTGGCTGCGCTCAACAACTCACTCGGCGACTCGGCTTCGGCCGGCGGCAATCCCCAGACCTACCGCTTCACCTATCGGGGCCCCAGCATCAACGGCGACCCGAACGCGGCCGTGCTGACGCCGACCAACGTCGCCATCCGCCAGATCTTCGACTGGTACCAGAACAACGGCGGGTCGGCCCTGCCGCTGCGCAGCCAGCCTGATGTCCCGGGAGTGACGCCGCAGATTCGCGGCAGTCTGACCTCGCCGCGAGTGCTGGAGTACGCGGCCGGCGTCAATCGCCAGTTCGGCAGCCGGGCGGCCCTGCGCGCCGACTACGTGTTCCGCGACTACCGTGGGTTCTACTCGCAGCGGACCGACGTCAGCACGGGCAAGGTGTCCAACTCGCTGGGGCAGACCTTCGATCTCGCACTGAACGAGAACACCAGCCTGCTGAAGCGGCGCTACAGCGGCGTCACGACACAGGGTACGTACCGGTTCGCGGCCCGCACGGATGTGGGCGCCACCTACACGCTCTCCAGAACCTGGGGCAACGTGAACGGAGAGAACGTCGCGAGCGGCGCGCTGTTCGCGAGCGTCAACAGCTACCCGGAGTACCAGCAGGCGTCGTGGTCCTATCCGGAGGGTGATCTGCAGGTCAACCAGCGTCACCGCAGCCGGCTGTGGGTGAACTACGGCGTGCCGAAGGTCAGCGGTCTCACCGTCAGCCTGATGACCACGCTCGAGAGCGGCACCCCCTTCGGCGCGAACAACGTGAACAACGCGCCGAACTTCAACGGCGTCGACCCGCGCCCCTACGTCGTCAATCCGGGATACCTGACGCCGCCGGACGGCACGTCGACCGCGTACTTCTTCACCGTCGACTGCGCGAATGTGCCGGCCGCCGTCAACGACGCCGGCTTCAACTGCACGAGCGGCCGGACGCGCGATGCGTTCCGGACCGTCGGGCAGAAGCGCGCCGACCTCGCCATCAACTACTCGCGCCGGGTCGGCGGCGGCCGCGGCCTCGAACTGTTCGTGAGGGCCACCATCCTCAACGTGTTCGACCAGTCGCAGCTGTGCGGCTGCGGCGGAACAATCTTCGAGAACGGCGGCGGCGTGGCGCAGACGCGCATCGACCAGACCATCAGGACGGCGGTGTCGCACCCGGCGCTCTACCAGACGTTCAATCCCTTCACCACGACGCCGGTGCAGGGCGTGAACTGGAACTACGGTCCGAACTTCGGCACCGCGCTGAACCGGTTCGCCTACACGACGCCGCGGACGTTCAACATGACGTTCGGCGTGCGGTTCTAGGGCACCCGGGGGGCCTGGAGAGTCAGGAAGGGCGGGAGGGTCAGGACGGTCTGGAGGGGCGGGTCGAACTGGAGCATACGTGCCCCAGCGGCCTGCCCTGCCGGACCGGCTGGCCCGACCGTTGCGCTATGCTTGGTCCGTGGTCTCCGAGGCTCTGGTTCGCGAATTCACGGCACTGGCGCACAGCCCCGATCCCGACCTGGCGATTGCGGCGCTGATGATGGCGCGTGTCGCGTATCCGAACCTCGACACCGCCGCGTACGTCGAGCGGCTGGACGCCCTCGGCCGCGACGCGCTCCTGCATGTCTCCGGCGCCACGACGACCACGCTGGAGATCCCGCCGCACGTGGATCCGGCGCTCTTCACGCGGATCACGGCGCTGAACGAGTTCCTCTTCGAGCAGGAGCGGTTCGTGGGCAATGACGCCCAGTACGACGACCCGCGGAACAGCTTCCTGAACGAGGTGCTCGACCGGCGCACCGGCATACCGATCACCCTGGCGCTGGTCTACATGGAAGTGGCGAAGCGGGTCGGCATCGAAGTGGAAGGGGTCAACTTCCCGGGCCACTTCCTGGTCCGCTGTCCCGGCGTGAAAGGCACGCGCTACTCGCGCGACCTCATCATCGACGCCCATCATCGCGGCGCGCTCCTGAGCGAGAGCATGTGCCGCGACCTGCTCACGCGACACTCCGGCAGCGACGTCCTGTGGGACGCGCACCTGCTCGCGCACGCGACGAAGCGGCAGATCCTCTCGCGCATGCTGCTGAACCTCAAGCGGGCCTACGTGCGGCTCTACTCGTTCCAGCAGGCGCGCGACATCACCGAACTGCTGCTCGCCGTCGACCCCGCGGCCGTCACTGAACTGCGCGACCGCGGCCTCCTCGCGTACCACCTGAACGATCTGCCCTCGGCGCTGCGCGACCTGCAGAGCTACCTGCGCCTCTCGAAGGGCACGGAACTCGACGAGGACGAGCGCGACGAGCACGCCAAGATCTGGGAACACGTCAAGACGCTCCGTCGCCGAGTCGCCTCGCTCAACTGAGCGGGAATTGCAGATTTCGGATCGCTGATTTCAGAGTGGCAATTCGTGATGTCAGAGTGGCAGCGCTGACCGGCTGACCGCACGTTCCTGCATCCCAATCTGCACTCTCAATCTGCCTTCCGAAATCTGACATCTGCATTTCCCCTGTCTCTGTCACCCCGCGCCGCTGGACAGCGAGTCGCGATCGGACACACGCCGCAGTGCGGCTCGTCCGTGCACGTCTGCACGGCGTGGTGACGCAGGTACAACGCCGCGCGCGTGTAGGTCTCGTGGAAGCGTGGCAGCTCCTCTTCGATGCCTCTCCTGACATGACGCGGGTGCGTCACGTGACCGGCGCCGCGTCCCCCCTCAGGCAATGACGCGAGTCCGAGCCGTCTCCCGAGACGCACCAGGTCGCGATCGAGCGGGACGAGGCAGTGGTCGCCACCGAACAACAACAGCCGGTGCAGGCTGCCGTCGCCGAGCCGTGGGAGGCTCGCCACCGCCCGGCGCGCGCCGCGGAGCGGGCCCGTGATCCGCTGCGGCAACCGCGGCTCGCGCCGGAAGCGCTCGACGCCCGCCAGCAGCGCGTGCAGTCGCTGGTCCGCGTAGGCGCCGGACAGGGCGACGGCCGCGGTCAGCACAGCGCGAGGCGCGCGGAACATCGAGTCAGGCGTGAGCGCGGGAATCCGCTGGAGCGCCGCAAACGCCGCGTCGCGGCGTGAAGGGGGCGTCTGGGTCGAGAGTGCTTCCCAGACGTAGGCGCGGAAGGGGTCGTTCGGCGGCGTCGGCAGCGGCCCGTAGAACCGCTCCAACGCCGCCAGCAGGTCGAGCACGTTACAGCTTCCCGATCTCCTCGTAGAGAATCGCCGACGAGATGATGCCGTTGTGGAAGTTGCCGCAGTCGAGCTTCTCGTTCGGCGCGTGCGCGTTCTCGTCGGGAAGCCCGACACCGAAGAGTACCGACGGAAGGCCGAGCTCCTCCTGGAACGTCGCCACCACCGGAATCGACCCACCCTCGCGCGTGAACACCGGCTTGCGGCCGAAGCCCTGCTCGATGGCGCGGCCAGCCGCCTGGATGAACTTGTTGTCGAACGACGCCATCCACGGCTTGCCGCCGTGCATGCGCGTCACCTTCACCTCGACCGACTTCGGCGCCACCTTCGCGCAGTAGGCCTCGAAGAGCTCGGCGATCTTGTCGGGGTCCTGGTTCGGCACGAGGCGCATGCTGACCTTGGCCATGGCGACAGCCGGCAGCACCGTCTTGGCGCCCTCGCCGGTGAAGCCGGAGAGGAGGCCGTTCACCTCGAAGGTCGGGCGCGCCCAGGTCCGCTCGAGCGTCGTGTAGCCGGGTTCGCCGTGCACCTTGGGAATGCCGAAGTCCTTGCGGTACTGCTTCTCGTTGAAGGGCAGCGTCGCCCACGCCTGCCGCTCCTCCTCCTGCAGCGGCACCACGTCGTCGTAGAAGCCCGGAATCTTGACCGTGCCGTTGCGCTCCTTCATCTGCGCAAGCATCTGGGCGAGAACGGTGGCGGGGTTGGCCAGCGCGCCGCCGAAGACGCCGGAGTGCAGGTCGGTGTTGCTGCCGCGCACGTCGATCTGGAAGTAGACCAGCCCGCGCAGGCCGTAGCAGATGGAGGGGACTCCGCGCGCGAACATCGCCGAGTCCGAAATCACGACGACGTCGGCCTTCAGCTTCTCGGTGTTGGCCTTCACGAAGTTGTCGAGGTTGACGCTGCCAACCTCCTCTTCACCTTCGAGAATCAGCTTGATGTTCACCGGGAGACGGCCGTTCTGCTTGATGTGCGCCTCGATGGCCTTGAGGTGCATGAACACCTGGCCCTTGTCGTCGGCGGCGCCGCGCGCGAAGATCTCGCCGTCGCGCACCGTCGCCTCGAAGGGCGGCGTGATCCACAGATCGAGCGGGTCGACCGGTTGCACGTCGTAGTGGCCGTAGAAAAGGATGGTGGGCGCGCCTGCCGCACCGAGCCACTCGCCGTAGACGATCGGGTTGCCAGGGGTCTCGACCAGCTCCACGTTCTGCAGGCCGACCCGGCGCATCTCCTCGCCGCACCACTCGGCGCAGCGGCGCACGTCGCCGGCATGCTCGGGCAGGGCACTGATGCTCGGGATGGCGAGCAGCGCCTTCAGTTCCTCGAGGTAGCGTTCGCGGTTGACGTGGATGAAGTCAATGACGTTGTTCATGGCGTGCGGTCACTCCTCACAGAGCCTGGGGTCAGCGGGTCGACCACCGGCCGGCGTCGTCCTCGGCCCGCCCCTCGCGTCTGAGCTTCTCGAGATGCGCGCGCACCGTTTCGTGCGCGCCCGGCAGCAGTGCCGGATCCAATCCATCATAGATGGATTCCGCGATGGCCTGCACCGTGGCATGCCCGGCGGCAACGGCCGCCAGCACCTGCGTTTCACGCGCCAGGCGGTGCTCGATGTACCGGGTGAGCAGCCGCTCGGGATCGTCGATCGGCGCACCGTGTGCCGGCAGGAGGCGCGACGGGCGCAGCGCGCGAACCCGCTCGAGCGACGCCAGATACTCCGTGAGATCGCCGCCGCCCGTGGCGTGAATCATCACGCTCCCCTTCGCCATCACCAGGTCGCCGGCAAACACCGTCCCGCTGGCCTCGTGCCAGAACACCATGTGATCCGGCGCGTGCCCCGGCGTGTGGAGCGCGACGAGCACGTCGCCACCGAGGTCCACGCGCTCGTTGTCGGCCATCTCGTGCCAGGGGACGTCGAACCGGTCGTCCTGGCCCGGCCAGGCCCGTTTCCGGAAGCACGCGGCCGGATGCGCCCGGTACACCTGTGCCGCCCCGTCGGCGTGATCGTGATGCCCGTGCGTGACCAGCACCTGTTCGAGCCTGCCGACATGCCTCCACAGGTGCTCGTCGACGAGGTCGAGGTGGGCGCCCTTGCCCTGCCCTGCGTCGATCAGCGTGGCACGGCCGCCCTCGCCGACCAGCAGGTACGTGTTGTTCCCGTCACCCGTCCAGACCCCAGGGTTGTGCGCGTGGACGAGGATGGGGTTGAACACGGGGTCTACTTCCTCGGCAGCTCGTGGTCGAGCAGGAGGCCAACCGAGGTCCGCGGCAGGAACCCCTTGAAGTCCGCTCCGCTCTTCTCGAAGTAGGCGCGGCGCTCCTGCTGCCCCTTCACGAACAGCTCGAAGAACGCCGTGGCGAAGTGGTCCAGGATGTTGTTCATCCGCACGCTGTCCCACACCGCGTCGGCGTAGTGCAGGAACGGATAGGACTTCATCCGCTCCGAATACTGGTAGGTCTCGATCGGCGCCGGTATCGGCGCGCCCGCGTTGTGGTTGGCGTTGACGAAGGTGAGCAGCCAGCGGTCGGCGTTCACCGCTCCCTTGTAGATCGCCTTGGTGCCCGTCTCGTACTGCGCCACCACATCGGCGCTCCCGGCCACGAACAACACGGGCGTCCTGACACCGGCGAGGCCCGCCGCATCCCAGAAACCGTTCTGCATGCCCCAGGGCGCAATGGCAATGGCCGCCTTGATCCGGGGATCCACCTTGCCGGCCACATCGGGGTTCGACGCTGCGCGGTGCGACAGCAACCGGTTCGGTGGCGCCCCATTCGCCGCGACACTCGCCTCGCTGTAGCCGCCCCCGATGACGTTGACGAGTCCGTAGCCGCCCATCGAGTAGCCGACGATGCCCGTGCGCGAATCGTCGACGAGACCGGCGAGGAAACTGCCCGAGTTCTTCCGTCCGAGACGCGCCACCTCGTTCAGCACGAACAGCTGATCGAACGGACGGTTATAGAGCGTGCTGTTGAACGCCTGCTGATCGTCGTAGGTGCTCTCCGGGTGGTCGATGGCCACGACGACGAACCCCTTGCTGGCGAGGTTCTCGCACAGGTGGCTCATCAGGTAGCGATTGCCCGGATAGCCGTGCGACACGAGGATGAGCGGGAATGGCCCGCCGGTCGCGAGCGGCTCGGCGCCGCGCACGGCGCGACCGTAGATGACCGCCGTGACCGACGGGTCACGTGTGATGACACGCTGCGCGCCACCTGGCTGCTGCCCCGGCGCCAGCCGCGCGGGATACCACGCCTCGAGCACGAACCGACGGTCGGCCCGCACGGTCGGCCCGCCGTCCTTCGTGTTCAGGATGTCGATCCGGTTGGGATCGGTCGCGTCGAACGTCCGCACACCCACGGTATGGGTCCCGAACTTCGCGAGCTCTGGGGCAAACGGCGACACCATGTCGATCCGATTGGTCTGCGCGTGGGTCGACGTGGCCACGAGCGCGAAGGCGCACGTGAAGAGGACGGCAAGGGCGTATCTGCGCATGGTGGAAAGTCCGGGCCGATTCTAGTGCGAAAGTGCACCCGCGGCTACGGCCCGCACGCGCAGGCGGGCTGCCGCTCGCGTCAGAAGCTGTACCGCAGCGACAGCGTGACGTTGGAGTTCCGTCGATACTGGCCGAGGAAGTCGTCCTCCCGACCGGCCAGGCCGACCCCGGCCAGCGTGGCGCGCCAGTGCTGCCCCCGCGCCTGCGAAAACTCCGCCTTCACGTAGACGCCGTCGCCGCTCGTGCGCGCCGCCCCCTCGATGGCGAGGCTGCGGTTCGAGTCGATGGTGTACGACACGCGGGCCACCGCCGACCTCGTCAGGCCGCGATCCGGCGAGAACGATGCGGCCGCGCGCCGCTCGGTGACCACCTCCCCGGCATAGCCCGCGAGCAGTAGCCACTCGCCGACCTGACGCTCGACCTGGACGACGTACAGCACGTAGTCGTCCGCGGCCCCGTCGCGCGACTGGAACGTGGCGGCTTCGCCCTTGAGCGTGAACCACCGCGTCGGCACCGCGGCATCCACGCCGTACGACCGGAGCCGTGGATAGATCGGCAGGACCATCAGCCCTGGAGTCGCGCCTGGCGTCGGCGACGTGCGCAGGCTGGGCTGGTGGTTGAAGCCGTCGAACACCGACGCCGACAGCTCGAACCCAGGCCCCGTGTGTCCCCAGCGGAATCCGACCTGGTCGCGCGTCGGCAGGACGGGATTCGCCCGGAAGAGCGTGAATCCGGCTGCGCTGTCGGGCACGACCGTCCATCGCTGGTCGAGCAGCGGCAGCCGGCTCGGCGTGAAGCGCGGCACCCAGACCACGTCGAAGGTGTCACTCCCGGTCTGCACCACGGCGCGGGCGCCGGTGACGCCCAGGAACGCGCTGTCGATGACATTGATGAAGTCGCGCGGCGCGAAGCGATCGGTCGGCGTGACGATATCCGCCTTCCCCCACCGAATGAACTGCCGGCCGAGGTCCAGCGTGAGCGGACCGCGCGTGAGCGTCGCACCGAGCCGCCGCACGCTGATCGCCGGCCGCAGCACGCGCCGATCGCCGATGTCCACCCGCCAGACCTGCTC
>Ga0075152_10002143_pt1 | contig 14108 bp, 21 predicted proteins | sample JI61114C2DNA_FD_70964 | JGI IMG/M metagenome (GOLD analysis project Ga0075152, IMG submission 70964) | Wastewater effluent complex algal communities from Wisconsin, to seasonally profile nutrient transformation and Carbon sequestration -... | ecosystem: Engineered > WWTP > Effluent > Algae...
CTCCAAACTGGAACCTCATCTTCGTAATTTAGCTTTCCTCGCTGAGATCCATCTTCGGAACGTTGTATTTGCCACCTTTTTGTTTGTCCCTTGCTACCATCATAAACGTCGCTGTGCAGTTCAGATGCTCCTCTTCTCCTCGCTTCTGTTGAACGTTGACCTGAACTTCCACGCTGCTGGATCCTGCATATGTTGCATAAGCCGAGAACCTACAGTTAAGATCTGCTTGGATAGGCTTGAAGAAATGGATTTGATCAACACTGGCAGTCACCACGCTAAACTCTGCTGCAGCGTTGAAATTCTTTGGCAAACAGTAACGGTAGCCAACGTTAGCAGCCATGTAGTCCATGATTTCTAGAACGCGACCACCTCGAACTGTGTTAGTGTAGAACCGCACGAACTTATTTCGGACCTCAGGGAAGGTTTCGAAGGGAATGGTCAAGTCGATGTATGAGTGAGTTGGTGTTGATACCTTCATCTGCTCCAAACGATTTTCTGCCTCGCGTATGTACACCTGCTGAGCATACTTATCGAAGAACTCCCTGACGATACGATTGGAGGTAGCCTCTTCGACACTTAGCCGCCTCAGTGCTGAGGGCTTGAAGATGAGTGCCTGTTGACTCACAGATTTGATGTGCTTCAGTGCATTCAATTTGAGCTGGCAAAAGCTTGCGAGTGCCCTCCGTATTAACATAACTATCGATAGTCCGCACAAGACAGTGGCATATGGGAGTCACTTGAGATAATGCAGAGTTGACCACAAATATATTAGGCGTAGTGGTCATGAAGGCAGCGTCTCGTGAGCTAGACTTTGGTTCAGTCTTGATTTTATCCTCGGGAGGTGCGTTGCACTCGTATCCAACCCAAACCTTAATTAGTTCGGCTGATGACCTGTCAGTAGCTGGTGGTTGCTTCACGACAACTGAGGGCTCCTCAAAGTATCCCCCTACATACTTAAAGTGCAGCCCCTTATAATCCTAATCAACCACATCCTTTACCTTTCGGATAATCGTAGGTTCGCTTTGACAACGGAACCCTTTCTATCTACCAATTGCTTAGTAGGCGAGGCTTTATCATACTGGCCCGATCGAATTCACGGTTGCAGAAGCCTGCATCTGGGAATAAGTGCGTCTAAAACCTCTCCATTTCTTGCGGTAGTTCTTGCGAACTAACTCTGCTAAGCGTTCTTTGTCGAGAACTCGAATCTTAGGGGATTGCTCATGAGGTTCAGGGCTGAAATTGCTGAAATTGCGGTCAATTGTGGTGATGATGTCGGTGACGTTCGATCTCTTCCTTGAAGGTTGCATATTCCATTATAAGCCATAATTTTAGTAACTGTATACAGCATATTGTCGAGGGAGATAGATGAGAAGTCAATTGTCAAGCATGGTATGTAACAGAGAGGGAGACAGCCCCGGTGACTTCACGTCGAAAGGAGAGGGGAATCGTGACTAGAATTATCGATCGAGCGTACAATGCCTGACAGTATGGGCAAACTCACAAGACTACTTGATGTCAATTTCTCCCTTGCCAAGGTAGTCATCGGTGCAGGGGTCTTGATCGAAGGCTTCGATCTGCAGTAATTGCCCATAGTTGTGGAATACAAGCTTGTCGGGCCATTGCGGGATTTTACCAGCCTCCAATTGCACTGATGTCTTCTTTGTTTCAGACCCGATAGTAATGAGAAGGTAGGGATCCTAACCTAACTAAACCAACCCTTACCATTTTACCGAGGGTATCAGCATCTTCCAGGAACTTCGCAGTAATGCCTGCTACGAGAAAGGGCATTTTCTAAATATCGAAGATAAGATTTCACCCTCAGTTCATTTTTACCGTGTTTTAATGATGTTTACTAGAGGTTAGGAGACCAATAAGGAGTGCTCAAGGGCAATTACTCATCCAATCAATTTTATTAATTAGAGCGCGTATACGCAATAGAAATCAAACCCAACTGTACAAGCCAAGTTAATTTAAATGCTAAGGTAGCCGCGCCAGGACTTATAATGATTATTATGGAGCCCTTCGAACTTTTGGATTACCAGCTCCGCAATCAGGGTCAGAACCAACCCTCAGCAATCGCAGACACCAACCAGCCTGTGACAGGACGACAGTCCAACAGCAATGGCGGAAGCCTGAACTCATCATTCCAAGCAAACTGCGAACCAAGCTATAAACTTGAGCATGGTGCAAGTGGAGGCAAAGAAACTCCCAGAGGTGATTAAGAAGGTGACAATGGGCGTGTTCGCATCGAGTGTGATAACCCTATCGAGGAGATCGATATCTCCGACAGTCAGTCGAAACCAACTATTCGAGGTGCCAGGGATGGTGAGAGCTCATCAGAGAGAGGAGCCAACGTCCCTTTCTTAAGCAAAACGATTACTTCTGACCACACAAAGCCGACCCAAAGTTTTCAGTTCCCAACGGCCTTTAGGTTCAACGTTGAGTACACCTCCGATGATATCTTTCGTACGCTTCGCAAGGAGGAGATCCAAGCAGGGCTCAAACCGAAATTTATGAAGGAACTCACCCCACAACAAAGTGACCAGCCTCAAAGCCTAACCATTCGGTGCCGTACCTGCAATGCCTATGTCGACTTTAAGCCCACAAACGGTAAGTACTATTTGGCGGTGCTAAGGAACAAGCATACTCACCAAAGGGAAATCAAAAAGGGAAACGACAAGGAAGAACACGAAAAGAAAAAGGAGCTGGCGCCGATGCGACCGAAGACCATTCCTCAGACCAACTTCCAGAACGCTAACAATTATATTACTGCGAGCTATGTCAAGACGGAGATGAAGGAAGGAGGTCAACCTGCTTCGACGCTTAAGGACTTCCTTGATAGGATGAGAACAAATGCACCGATTACTCTGCCAACCCAAAGAATCGCGAAGGACATCCAGCCAGTGCCAGCAACGCGCGTCGATATGTCGGCAAACTATCTGAACTCCCAAGCGGCTGCTCGTGTTACTGTAAACAAGTTCAAGGCGGTTGAAGACTTTCTCGTGGGTGAGGGTCACGAATTGGTCGTGGAGCAGGGCCGCTAATCTCCTGGTTCTTATCCCTAAATCATGGTGATTGTGTCACCCACAATGAAACGCAACTTCGCGCGATTCGGTGATCTTGTGAACTTCCACGTCGTTGAGCAACCTATTCTGGAGACTTCTGAAACTAGCCACAACTTCCGACTGGGCGTTTTTACTGTTTATGGTTACAACAGAAGACTACTGATTGCCGGCGTTACCTTCTTGTGCAGGGAGACTGCTGCTGCGACCCGGACGGTCTTCGAGTTCTTCCTGAAGATTCACAACAAGCAGCCTTAATCGATTTCGACAACCCACTCCAAGGAGGTCTGCCTTGCTCTCAGCCAACTTCAGGATGAAGGTGTTTACAAAGGTATCCACGTGATCGACCCTCGCCACGCCATTCAAAGCCTTGAAAACGGTTTGAAGGTACGCAACAAACTCACCCGAGAAATTATTTACCTCTGTAATAAGGTTGTTGTCTAGCGAAACAAAGCTACAGCTGAAAAGTATATTCGGGATATCGAAGAGTTGATTGAGGCTCAGGACGAGCAAGTTCAGAAGGTTACTCAAGACTTCCTCAATCAAAAAGAGAAGATCTGTATCTCAACCCAACCCCCTGCTTTCCTTGGTATCAACGGTCCAAACCAGAATACCAACAAACTATTTGACGAGATACTAAGCAAGAAGACCAATTCACAAGGTAAGCCAATGAGCATTGAGAGCCTATGCCGCTGTGTCGTTGCCCTTGACAACCAACTTCTTGACCAATCCTTTGAGAAACTGGTCACATATCAAGATCCAATTGAAGAGATCTTCGAGGACAACAGGGTTAAGGTAGTTCGAGAGAGCCTGGACACTGAAGTATTCAAAATCTTCCTCCAGAACTATGTGGAGGCGATCAGCTATAATCAGGTGAAGTAGTCAAGCGACGACAGTGTGGAAGTAGAGAACAGTGTCACTGGTCAGACTTTTAATCTGAGCAACTGGAACTGCACCTGTGATGAGAAGCAACGGACAGGTATTCCGTGTTCCCATCTACTATGTGTTGCTATTGATACTCCCAATTTCAGTTACTTCCAACTGATCAACAAACGCTGGAGGGAGAATGAAGAGTCTGAGGTTACTGATGAGGAGAGCTCTGAAATCGAACTCGATGAGGCCTGTATGCGCGACGAAAGTAACAACGACAATAAATCAAACTCGCTAAGGCAGTCTCAGCAGAAACCGATAAGCTTAAGGGGAAGCAAACTTAGCGGTCGTGAGAATATCGAAACCAACCAAGCTAACCAGGTCAACTAGGCTAACCAGATCGAGCAGAACCACCAGACGATCATCCCAGCAAGCAACACCAGGATGCAGGAGGAGTTCCAGGAGGTAGGAAACGGGGCAGATCAAGCCGGACAGCTGGACTGATGATAGAATGAAATAGTTTATGAGTGACTCTCAAGTATCAACAAACGATGTCCATCTTGACGATGTGGCAGTCTGAGCTGGAAGTTAGTAGTGTTTATCTGTTGACCATATGGGCGTCCCAGATACCTGACTTTGCCTTGGTCTGTTCGCGAGATAGTTCTCCTTTCCGTAGATCAGTCAACACGATTTTCCTCCAATCACTATATATTAGCGAGTGCTCGCTGAGGTGGCGGATAACTCCCGTCCAGTTCTATTTCGTTGGGAAGGACATAACAACTTTTGCACTTCGACAATCGTAATGTGATATTTCGCTGGTACTACCACCATAGCTGAACCTATTGCGGTCGAGCCTGCACATTGTGTATACTGAGCCCTCAGTTGGAATCTTTCTGCTCACTTTAAACAGTTCAACATCGAATATCCGCAGGTTGTGGAAGCTTTCTCCAGCAATGAATCTATTCTCATCCAGAAAGGTGATCTTGCGGATGAGTTGACTATCCTCGAAGTAGTTCGATAGGGTGTTTACCTTCGTTCCTTCGAGTTCGTGGAAACTACACTCTTTGTTCTCTCCAACCACGATAAATCGGTTCGGTGTGCAGAAAGCAATGTCTAAAACCCCGCCTCTTCCCGTGTAGCAGTCTATCAGTTGATGCGACCCCTTCTCTAAATTTAAGTGGTAGAGGTTGCCGCGGTCATCTCCGGCGATTGCATTGGACATACCCGGTATCATCCGGCATGCCGATATGTCTAGATTATTACCCTTCAGCCCTATCGTTCTCACTTCTGATAGATCCTTCGTACTCCGAATGCTCACGCGACTGCGGTTGGGCTACATGATGAAGTCTTCGTTCACAGGAGTCAAGTAGAACCGGTTTTTGTCCAAGCTTTCACATGAAACACTCTCACAGAGACTTTTGGCGATGAAGGAGCGGCTATGCTGGGGGAAGTTGATGTCCTCGGCCGCCATGAAATTGTATGTGTACTTATGGCGCTTCAATGTAACAGTGCTGGAAGTTGCCTCGTCCAGCTTGCTCACGGTTACTTCTGAGCGTCTCTTCAGTGTCTCCGTCTATTCAATCTCTTCGACTCCGTCGTCGACATTCTATTCGTCATTGTCGCGCACATCCTAAGCTTGTTTCTAACTCATCTTATCTTCCATATTATATAAGGTATGAAGTATCAAAGTAATCATCAGAGCTAAACACCCTTAGCACTTGGAAGGCCAAATGGGGAAATATCGGACCCCTGAAAGAGTTCGGTTGCTTGATCAATTTGGGAGATCAGCGTTGCTTCTTCCCGAAAAGAAGGTAGTTTACTGCCTAGTAGCGCATATGGTTATACAAAGTAACACCGACGTGCTCAAAACCAATAAACGACACTATTGTTAATTATGTTAAGCTCCCTCCGCCAGTTATGTGTAATTTGCTGACAGAGCTGCGTTAGACTTAATTATTGATGTGCGACTCTGAAGATTCATCATCTACGGTCAACTTGATCTCTTACTTGTTCATCGGTGTGGGAGTGCTCTTCAGCTCACTGAACCTTATTCTGATCATCAGCAACTTCAAGAGTATGTGGAACAACACCTACGCAAGACTGATGTTTCTCATCCAAACCCTGTATCTGGCTACATGTCTTGTCGATCTTCCACATGTCTTCTACGGTTCCAAATGCGAACTGCCTGCATCATTATTTTACTTCTTTTGGATGGTAAGTTTGATGCCTAACTTAGGCCAGCAATCTCTTCACAGCCTAAGTCGTGTGGCTGGTCAACCAGGACTTGCATAATGACCGCACACGATTCGAGAAGTATAACTTAACTATATTCGCCCTGGTTATTGTGTTGTCAGCCTTGGTAGCCTTCATTCCCATTTAGTCGTACACCCCCTTCAAGATTGGGTAGTTTAAAGTTTACTGTGGGGCATAGCTTGGAGCATCAAAATTTCCTCAGCTTCTCGATATTGTTTGGCTTATATACGCCATTCCGGTGGCACTAGCAATCCTTCAAACGTGTATTCTCGGGCATACCATCTGGAGTATAAGGAAGAAGGGAACCAATCTCACCAACGAGCAAAGGCAAGCACTTTTTGTCCTGTTTATCCCGTCTTTTGGGTACATACTCATCATAATCAACGCGGTGGTCGTGCTTATTGCCTCCATGGTTGACTTCAGTGGTAGAAGTTGTGCCGAGATATACACGACAGTGAGCTTCGCGCAACTCTTCTTCTTGGCACCTCTGAACGACTACATCTTCTTCATCAGGTTTGTGACAAAACTCGAAGAAGTTGCTGCCATCAAAGTCCAACACTTGCGATTCCTTTTCTTCATGAATAACAAGCCCAAGGTTCGGCTGATTTCACCTGCGGAGTCTGAGCGATTTTGACCATTTGCTTTTCAAATATTCAACCATCACAACTATAGAATCTCCGAGTTGCAGTATTCTCTTTCTAGCATACGTTTGACTGGCCGAAACTGAAGAAAGCTCCGCCGATACCTTCAGTGCATCTTTCAGAACAAAACTTAGCAGTCCCTCAACGAATCAATAGCGAAGACAATTCGGATTATTTGCGGGCGGGAATCGGAACCCCAGCAAGATGAATGAATGCTCAACACTCAACCAAAATTGTTGCAAACATGAGAAGTTGACTCTGCAATCAGGAGGCGTAAAATTATCATTTCTTCGGGGCGGGGGTTTCCGCGGGCTTGTTCGCATTGGTCATGTCCTGCAGTGCTTTGTCCAGCATGTTGAGCAGTTGCTGCAAGGGATCGGCCGCGGTAGGGTCTTTTGACGCTCCAGTAATTACGAACTTTGCAGAAGCACCTGTAATTGTTGGGTCCGCCGGCGCAGTATTTGATGCCTACTTAGGTTTTGATGCAGGTTTGGGAGGAGTGGCAGGGGTACTAACTACCACGGCTGGTTGCGCAGTCGGTGTAGGGTCTGGTTTTTTGGGATCAGCTTGTACTTTGTCTGATGGTGGTTGCTTTGCTGCTTCAGCTGTCAGTGGTAGCACAGGAATTCTATCCTTGCTCACCGGTGCTGCACTATGATGGGGCACGAATTCCGGAAGTCCAAACAGTCCCTGGGATGTTACGAGCAGCAGCAACGTCAGCCAGATAATCGGCCTTGCAGTCATTATTAACTTAGCAGAATATTTATCTCAGTAGGATTGCCCTCCCGTCGGGCGGTTATAAAGGCGATTGTTAGTGGACCTGAGCAAAGGTGCACCAGGAAAACAACCCAACTGAAAGACATCGTGGCCTGAGGATCTTCGTTGGTGGTGCTTCGGTTACAGCTACTTTCATGCTGTTGTAATAGATATGAAAAAAATGATGACCCTACATCAGGCGATCCTCCAAGCTAGAGTGTATCGTTCGGTGACAAGCCAGACGAGATTTTCATTTTTTTGCCCATAGAAATCCTGCAAATAAGAGGCTCAGCACCGCGGCTACCACTATTTAACTTGAAAAGCGACTGATATTTGGGTTGTTTTGCGTAGCCGCTTTCTCTGTCGCAGGTAAGTATGTTTTTGCTCTTTATGATTGCTCTTGATCATGCGCAAAGGTTTCCAAAGTGTTTTAGTAATTACTAGAAGCTCGATAGGGCTTCAGCTGCAAGTGCCTTTCGTGGTTTACATCGGCACTTCGAACTGTGAATAGATCAGGGTCTAAGATTTCATCGTGTTCGAGGCAGGAGGAGAGCTGCTGTCGAAGACTCAACGGCTGGAGGTGGTCGTTGCTGAATACAGTGCTCTACTCACTGGTTCCAGTCAGTCGGTATCGAATCGAAGACCTGTTTTGAACGAGATAACCGAGTGTAGCTGGAGTAGGATTAGTTCGAACTTGGCTCAGCTGGTGCTCGTAATGTTCGACTAACTCTTTCAGACGTTGTTTGTGTCGGAAGCTTTCAAGCCTGTATAGTCGCTTAGTATCGTGCTCTTTGCTGTTGGTTCGAGTAGTTTCTGTTTTGGCTGTCTCCTGTTTTGGGGTGTCTTTGATTGGGTTTCCAGATCTTTTTGAAAAGGGTGAACTGTTGTAGCGAGAGAGTTCAAGTTAGAGTTGTTCAAGCTCGTTTTTCCTCTTTCTTAGTTCCATAGTCTTGCGTTATCTTACAGCTTCCATCTGTTCGAGTCTGCTTTCCTTCAAAGCGATCGCAGCTTCGAGCTCCTCAACCATGCTTCGAATCAGGCCCCTCTTTTTCTCGATTTTCGCCAGCAACAGATCCTTTTCTTCGATGATGCTGCCGTGATCTTCTTGGAGGTTCTCCACATGCTTTTGGAGAGTATCGACTTCCGATAAGTGCGTATCCACAACTATCTCCTTCAAAGAGCTCTTGGAGAAGTTGTGGTTGAGCAATTCCTCGTACTGTTGCTGAAGTCGCTCTATGGCAATATCCTTTTCGTGCAGTGCGTTCTGTGTCGCCTGTCTCATATGAGCCAAGCTGTCTAACAGTTAAGCTTGCTGGCGCTGCTGATCGAAAAGGCTTTCAGATAACGAGGGCTGCATTTTCACTCCTCGTGTGGAATGAAAGTTTTTTTTGACATGCAGAGAGATCCGGCAATGCTCACTACTTTCAGCTCTCTGTACGCTCTTCCGAATCGACTTCTTGGCTGCACAATGCCTCAGCTACCAACTGGAATTGATCATTAACAATGGAAGAATTGGTTTTCTGCTGCTTCATACCCAGTGTGTTATGGCTAGTGCATACTCCAGCTGGAAGTCAAACAGACAGAAATGACACCTTCGTCTAGTGGTCTATGACACCAGCTTGGAAAGCTGGAACCCTCCGGGTGCGTGGGTTCGAATCCCACAGGTGTCTTTTTTATTATCAGCATCATTTCAAAGTAGATCAAGCTCAAAGATAGAGCTCAAGCTTCTTGATCTCCTACTTCCAATCCACGCGCTCGAGATATTTCATGTGTTCGAGATCTTCGTGTATCTTAGTGGGAAGGTCGAGATCACCTCCATAAGCCGCCAGTGTTCGGTACTGTTTGAGTACGGCAAGCATATAGTACACTACGCGGCACGGCTTGATCTCTTCGAATCTTGGCAGGATCTCCCTGACGTATTCCATAACAAAGTCAGTATGTTTGTCCATGGTAAAGTCAGTTCCCTCAACGCCTCTGAGAAATCGTTGCTTCTTCTCGTAAACTTCAGAGCCGGACAGCCGCAAAAAGAAATCTTTAAAACGATTGTTGAATTGGCTCTCCTTGGTGGTGAGGTGTTTGGACACTGCTTCATACTCACCTTTACAGGCTTCTTCTTGGCAGGCGTCGTAGGATTGTTTGTAGTTTGTCTACAGACTCTTCCATTCCTCCGATTCACGGAAATTCTTATCGTTGCTGAACTTAAATATGTGAGGTTCGCTGTTCTGTGAACCTGGCCCAAACAGCCTATTCAGCATCTCAGCCTTCTTCATGCAGCGTTAAGCAACGAGTAATCTCAGTTCCGTAATCCTCCGAGATTTGTTGAATTCTTTCCGAAGGTTGACATTTTCGATCTGGATGACGTACTTAAGCAATATGTTGAGTTTGATGATTTACAGCTCAATTTCTCGAGAGTACTTCTTGAACTTCGCTTTCTCTTCAAGGAGGATATTATGGTGTTTCGCCACTTCTGCCTCGTATTCTTCGTTCCTTTCAGCTGGAGGAAACTCCATTGGTCGCATTAACTCAGAAATGTGCGGAGCATTGACAGACTGTTGCGCCAAGTTACTCCTTGATAGCTCTTCAACCAGGTCGATGTGACTCGACTGCCGGAGTACCTCTGATTTGGGGAGAATATCAGGTGAAACAACCTTGATTGGGCGACCCCCATGAATCTTTGAGGATTGTAGAAGCGGATGCGCGTAAAATTACTCCCATTTTATCCTTTGTGCTGGGTCTACAGTGAGCATACGTCGAATTAGATCCCTAATATCCCTGGAGACGATGTTTGGAAATTTAACTGGAATGTTTTGCTGAATAGTTTAGAACATTTCTTTGGGGAAGCTACCCATATATATGAACGGGTAAGACTTTGTCAGCATATTGTAGAAAATGACTCCCAGAGACCACATGTCCACTAAAAACCCGTATTCTTTTTGGAGAAGGATTTAGGGTGCTGCGTATAGAAAGGTACCGAGAGCAGTCTTTGCCAGCATATCAGGTTTCTACAGGACTCGAACAAACCCCAGATCTCCTATTTTAAAACACATCGCCCTGCTGAAGATGTTCTCTGGTTTTAAATCTCGATGGATGATATTGTTCTTTTGAAGCTCCTGCAGTCCCCTGGCAAGCTGCCTTATGATTGCCAAGGCTTCTTATTAGCCTAACCCTCTTTATCTTGATTAAATGTGCTGCTTGAGGGTTGGTCCATCACAGTATTCCATGACAATGGCCTTGTGTCTCTCGAGGTCGATGTGATCAATTATCTTGACGACGTATGAGCTATTGCAAAGCTGCATTGCCTTCACTTCGTTCTGCAGTAGAATTGCCCTTTTTTTTTGTTCCTTTTGACTTTCTTTGAGCCACTGACTCCTGCAGACCTTTATAGCAACGATTTCGTTTTTCTCCGTCCATACGGCTTCGTATACTTATCCGTATGAGCCTTATCCGATGCTCCTTCGCAGACTGTAACGTGGCTGGAGCAGCCTGTTGAGCTATTCCATGCTGAGCTTGTTAGACATAACTTTTATAATACTGAAGGTGGCCACACGTAACTCTTTTACAACATTCGAATCCCGCCAAGCATACGACTTTCGTAACTGAATATACGAATGACCCACAACTGCCTCGCTGACACTTCTCTTCTGCTCAATTTTTGCGAATTTAACTTTTGTATCAAGTTTATTAATTAATTGTTGCCTATGCACTTCAGTATGGACGGTTTAACGTTTGTGCAGGCCAGCAATACCTACAAACTGGACTACCTGGAGAAGCCGATCCAAGAGCGCGAACACCGCCTGTTCAGGAAGATAGGTGGCCAGCTGATGAACATCATGCTCTACCAGGTCATCGATCGGATGCAAACTGTGGAACTTTAATCGTAACCTGCACAGTATATCCTGGCAAACATCTACAACGCGATTCTGGATAAGGAGTCGCTCAGCGAAACTGATGTCAAGCTGTTGCTGGGAATGCTCTACACAAAGCCGAATCATGAAATCCATCAGAAACTTGACAGGAAACTGGAAGAGTATGTGGCTGTTTTGATTGAGAAATTCACCGAGGAAGGGAACAGTTCCAAGATTCTCACAGAATCGATCATCAATGGCAACAACGACTCAATCATGTCTGAGTTCAGCAACATCAACGGAGAACCTTTTCTCAAGATGGAGCCCGAAGATGAGCAGCGAAACATTTCAAGTCTGAACAACAGCAGCTAGAAGTATGCAGAGATGAGCCGTGGAATGAACAAAGCAGAGCACAGCTTTAAACTGGAATAGCCACCAAGGGACGCAAATTAGGAAGTCGAAAATTATGTTAAGTCGCTGCCCAACCCCAAGGTGGAATTGAACAACTTCTACCAGCAGATGAAGCTGATACCACCGGTATTCGATAAGGAACGCGATGGGCTGAACTGGCGTGCATCTTGCCTTGTGCATACAAAGAACAACTTGTTCGATGAGTATCAACGGTAAGAGTACCTCACGTACGACGTCCAATCAAACAGCAAGATCGCAGAGGTTGGTGCAGCCCGTAAACTTCTCGTCCAGCTCTTCTCAGAGAACCTCAAGCTCTTCGAAAAGTTTCGGGAAATCAAGCGCAGGCTCAAGCTCGAATGAACTGTATAGCGTTTTGGCATAACTTTATATCCATGCAGGGCGAGGTTGAGCAGTTACAGCAGATTGTGGCAGAGCACGGTGGCAAGCTTGCTAAATTGCTCGTTGGGAATAGCATCTCCAACATCGCCGAAGTGCTTAGGCAGACCGACGCGAAGAGTTTCACTGTGCTTGATCTTTGTAGTATGTTGCTTATGCAGCTCAGAATGAACTGGAAGATGCTTCGTTTCTCGCGGAACTTAACCTCAGTAACATCGAAGAGATCAACCTCAGTATGGCACTCATTAATTCAAGGCTCAAACAGGATCAAGGATATTCAATGGCTCCCCAAACTGACCTGTCTCAAACTCGAAAGGCTTCGGATAAACGATAATCTAATTGAAGATGGGACACCGCTGACGACTGCGAGTGTCCGATCCGCTCATCTGATCGAAATAAGTACGATAAGGCTGGAATCAGATGGAAACCGTATTAGCGATCTGACTTTCCTAACGAAAATGGATTTCACTAACCTAAGACAGTTTAGCATCGGTACGGGATTATGCCAACGAAGCTTAAAATCCCGTCACAGACGCGAGAGTTCTCACTCAGGTTGATTTCAAGGGCCATCCGAAACTAAAACTGCTTCTTTGTACCGTCCGGGACTATAACATAGGTGAGAATCCCCTCTCTGAGGAATCCAGAGCAGTAATTCAATCATTCGATCAATCAGTCGGCCGTCGAATATTCCAGTATTACCTGTGATCCCTCACGGATATATTTTATCAAATCAGCTCTTGACATGCTCACGCGTGTCATCCTACTCGCGCTCATTCTAGTGCTTTCAAGCTCCCAGGCACTCTACGACCTGCTCGAGATCAGTCCAGAAGCTAACAGCAATGAAATTAAAAAGGCCTTCCGCAAGTTGTCCATCAAGTATCCGCTTGGTTGAGGTAGGTACCATCCTGACAAGAATGTTGGAGATCCTAATGCCTAAAAGAAGTACCTCGAGATTAGCCGGGCATACGAGACGTTGATGGATGTCGCCAAGCGCATTACCTACGATTTGTACGGAGAAGAGGGTCTGAAGGAACTCAATAAGAAACCCAAGCCAAAAGGAGGAGATTACAGGCCTGCTATGGATGTGGCTCTCGAAGACTTCTATAAGGGAGGAGAATCAGCTTTTAGCTTCCGCCGAGGAGAGATCTGTAAAGTGTGCAAAGGTACTGGTGACACCCTTTCGAGCATGTCTGGCTGTGATTCCTGCGGAGGCACCGGATTGATGCGTAGGCAGGTCAGGCTTAGTGGAGAAGTCAAGACCATATAGATGCGCTGCAAAAAGTGCTAGGGTAAGGGCAAGGCTGGTCAACAAGTATGCCCTCGCTGCAAAGGCCAAAAAATCGAAATGAAGCACCGTGACCTAAAGTTCGATATTGAGAAGGGGATGGTAGATGGCGAGAAGGTTGTGTTTAAAGGTGAATCAGAACAGGGTCTCGACTTCTACCCTGGAGATGTAATCCTAACTCTCAACCAACGCCCGCATCCGAAGTTTAAACGAGAAGGAAACAACCTTCGCATGAGCATGACAATTGAACTCAAGGACGCTATCTTGGGTACACTTAGCAACTAATTCAGGTTTTGACAAGATGATAAACCACTTAGACGGCCACGAGGTCCTCGTTTCAGCCGAGGGAGTCCTCCAAAACGGTCAGGAAATCATTGTAGAGAACGAAGGCATGCCCATCCGAGGTGAGATGGGTATGTTCGGCAACCTAATCATCACGGTGAACATAAACTTCCCGAAGCAGTACACGAAGAAGCAACTTGAACAAATGGCCAAGATATTTGAGGTTGGAGACCACCAACCCGCCACCGATGATGAGCTCTGATCAACAAAATCTATGTCATTGGGCGATGGAAGTGGAGCCTGCCAT
>Ga0075152_10002145_pt1 | contig 14101 bp, 22 predicted proteins | sample JI61114C2DNA_FD_70964 | JGI IMG/M metagenome (GOLD analysis project Ga0075152, IMG submission 70964) | Wastewater effluent complex algal communities from Wisconsin, to seasonally profile nutrient transformation and Carbon sequestration -... | ecosystem: Engineered > WWTP > Effluent > Algae...
TGGTATCAAGGAGTCCTGAATCAACGAACTCCCTTTCCATCTCCTGCATGTTTAGACTATTGATTAAGTTCCGAATAGCTAGCAATCCCTCCAATAGGACGAGCTTACGCTATCTCTTCACCGATTTTGCCAACTTTTTCATAATGTTCATCCGCATCAGCACCTCAAGCACCTCGAAGCTTGCCGAGCAGAAGATATTTGAAAGCTCGAAGTATACCCTGCTGCGGTTGTCGTCAAACTATTCACTCTATTCATTGAGGACTCCCAGTAGAAAACTGAGCAGCATGGTGGTTTCAGGACGCACCCTCTGGAAATACTAAATTACATCGGATGGTACCTCATCCTGCAGCTCGGTGAGAATATAGATGACTTGGTGTACTGCCTTGATCTCATCGGGCTTCAACTACAGCTCGGAGGTCATGCTCAGCAATGTCTGTACAATGTTCCGCTCGAAGAGTAAGTGTAACAACCAAGGTGCACGCCAGTTGGCTAGTGCTTGAAACCCGTTTAGTATATCGCACATATTTCCTCTTCTCTATTGCAGCATGCCCAAGTGAAAGTCGAGGGTTTGTTTGATCTCCTAATGCGACATGACTGTGCACGGCTCACTGAGGACGCTTACAAACATCAGCGTCTCGGATTTGCTGAGGTGATTCGGATTATCTCCTGCTACTCTCATTGCTAGCCGGAATACATCGTTCACAACCACCATATCCCTCCATTGAATGTCCTTGATAGCGAGCGTAGCAGCTATCAAAATTGCGTTTTCTTTAACTTCTAACTGCCCACCTTGCTCGAGAATCTCATAGAGGAAGCCAATGAGTCCTCCTCTCACGAGAATTTCAACGCTCTCATTGCACAGAAGTGCTATAACTCGTTTGTATGCCTCGATTGCTTGCAGAGACCGACTGTTTCGTACCGCAAAATCGAGTTTAAGCAGCACCTCCTCACTAATGCTCAGCGGGGTCTATACGTTCATGGCGAGATCGTTTAGCTGCTTAAACCACTCTTCGGTTGCTGGCTGTTGAGTTGGGATACAGCCGAGCTCCTCGAGCATACGAACGTGATTGCTTCGGTCGATAATGGACTTGCGCTGCTGCTTCATCTTTCCCTTGATGTCCTGTTTTCGTAGGTTCACATGCATGGAGTTGAGCCAACCGTGCAGTTCAAATTCAAACATGCTACTAATTAGTTGGTAATTATAGCTAATCCGATCAGAGGAAGGTGTTGCGCTTGTTGGAAGTGACCATGGTGTAGATGTGACCACCCTTTCTCTTGAACAGCCCGATTTCGGTCTTCAAATCGTCGATTTCCTTCGACAGGAACTTTATCAGATCCAGCAGATTCTGTTTCTATTTGTCCAAGTCGTTCTTCTTATCCTCGTCGTCTGCTCGGAAGAGTTGCTTGTTAGTCGAATCAAGCTTCTTGTTGAGGTCCATCTGTCGCTCCCCGAGCTCAGTGATCTCAGTGATGATTCGAGTGTTCTCCCTCTTGTTCTCCAGTAACTACTTCTTCTTGAGCTGCAGCTGGTGCTTGACCTGCTCAACCCGCTTAGTGGCTTCTCGCTCCTCCTGTTTGTAGCGCTCACGCATCTCGATCACCTGACGGGTAGGTTCCAACGCATCCAATATCTTGAGGTCGATGATATCACCGAACTTCAGTAGCTGTTTTTCTTCGTAGTCTTTCTTCTTGTTTTCGATGTCGATGGCTGCTTTGGTCACTTAGTTGCGAAGACGAGCAAGCTGCTTTTCAAGTTGTTGCTGCTTCACAGCGATATCCTGCTTCTCCTTTTGCAGTTCACGGATGCGGTTGCTCAGCCTTTCGAATTGGGGACTTGTGAAGAGCACAGCAGAACCGAGATCTTCAGGCAGCGCGTAGGTCTGACCCACCTTCATTAGATTCTCAATCTGGGAGAGCCGGATTGGATAGCTCACATCCAGCTTGTTACTTTTTTCCAGTTTGATCAACTGTGTTGTGGCAAGATTCTTCTCAATCTTCTTCACGTCTGCAAGAATGTTCTTAATTTTGTTGGTGGCTTGGTTCTTCTGCTTCTCCAGCTCATTCTTCTGTTTGGTGTTCTCCTCTATCTTTTCGTCATGCTCACAAATACGTCGGATCAAGTCGTAGTTCTTATGGTCCGTCTCTATTGGGGTGATGTCAGGTTTCTCTTCGTCTTCATCGTATTCATCGTCATCATCCACCGAGCTTTCCTCCTCAGACTCCTGAGACTCCTGGCTGCCTTACTCTTGCTCGGGAGGTTTCTCAACCTGCTTCTTCGCCTTATTAAGTCTCTTCTTCTCACGGTTCTTATAATATCTGAGAATCTTATCTCGCTTGTCTTCATCCTCAGGGAATACCAGCTATTTGAATATCTTCTTGTCCTCCTCAAGTTTCTTGCGAAGTTCATCGGTAAGAACCTCAATTTCCTCAATTTGTGCAATGAGCCGACTATACAGCTCTTCGTAGCTCTCCTTGTCACGGTTCAGAGTATTGAGGTTGTCCAAGAGCTTGTTATCTTCGTCCTCCATATCTCGGAATACAATGAACTCTTGGAAGTAGGTTATCAACTTCATCTCCACCAATCGGAGGTCCATCTCCAAATAATTCTTGGTCTGCTTCAACTCGTGAAGTTCCTTCTCGAATTCAGCAATCTACCGATCGAGCTCACTCCGCATCTTATGTTTCTGCGAACGCAGGCGAATTTCGTTAATCTCACGCATCTCTTGTTCGAGAGGTGAAGTGTATACCTTTATTCCCTTTCTGGCTTTGATCTGGGGCTTTTCCTTTTCAGCAGGTTTCTATTCCTTAAATGATTTTTTGCGTTCTTTTTTCTCCTCTTTGACTTCAGGAGCACTGGCGCCACCCATACCACCCATGCCCATTCCTCCCTTCTTCTGCTCCTTCTCCCTTGCCTTCTGCTTAGCGTACTCATCAATGTCTTCTTCGTTGACTTCCTCCTCGTCGTTCTGCTCTGTCTTGGGTTGGAACAGTTGCTCCTCAATTCCAAGCTCAGCGTTGATATCGTGGAAGACTTTGTTATAGCGCTGTATCTTAGCGATGAGCACCTCCCGTCTCTGCTTAAGCTCAAGCATTCTCTCATTGAACTTCTTCTTGGACTCGAACAAGAATTGGTAGTTGATGAACATGTGCTTCTTCTTGCGACTAATATTCATCCGTTCATTCTATGGTACTACGTACGAGGTGCTGCTCTTTAGCTTGTAGTTGCCCTTGGTGGCGATAGCGTATGCCAGTTCCTTTTCGAACTCAGCTTCAGCCTCTTTGATTTTGCTGTGGACATCCTTCTCGTCCTTCTTCTTGTTTATAGAAGTGTTGGTTTGACGCAGCTCGGTACGAGTATTGGCCATGCTCTGCTCAACGGAGTGTTCCTTTGAAGCCATGGCCTGCTCTTGTCTCAGGATGGTGTCAATCTTGTCGAGCTCTGCCAGCATGTAATTGGACATCCGTTTGAGCTTGAAGGAGTAGACGATGAGCTGTTCGTTTTTGAGTCCTCTGACGGAGAAGCGGTCGAACAGCAGCTCGTCAAGCATGTACTTTTGGATCTTTTCTTGCAGCATACCGCTATAAGCTTCATCATACTTTAGCTCCTTACTGGTTTCCTCCAGTTCCTCTTGCACCTTCTTCTGCAAAATATCAAGATACTCCGGATCCACGACAAGCTACTAGCTGCTGAGTTTAGCCAACTCATCTTCCTGGCTCCGGTTGACTTCAAGCACCTACCGGAATACCTGCTGCAGCTCCTTAACCTTATTACGCTTTTCCAGCTTCTTGCGATCGGCTGCAGACATTTTATTGTCCTCTTCTGCTTTGAGTTTTCTTTACTGAATTGAGTACATCTTGCCATCTGTGATGTCTTGTTCGCTCGGTTGGGTGAGGTCGACTCCCTCTATGAAGCTGACTTCGTTAACTCCGTGAATCGTTGATGGCACAGTGATTGCCTCCACTGTTACGGGCTCTCCCAGTTTGGCGCTCTTTACCAGACTCTGGTAGTCCAACTTGTGCACAAAGAGCATGCCATCCTCACCAGCCGAAATCACAGCATTCTTTTCGTAGTTAAAGCAGACCTTTCGGACCTTCCCGTAGTCCTTGTCGTGGCATTCCTTCTTCATGTACTGGTTATAGCTGAATTTATGGCGAAGGTGGAAGCTACCGTTGGTGAGACCCAACACCAGCAACTCCTGATCTTCGAAAGCAAGGTAACATGTAGGATCCTTTGTGACTGGGATGCTTGCCACTGGCCGTTCCTTGCTCATATCCACAATATACAGCAGCCCCAAGAACTTACCATCAACGCAGCACAAGACCTTTGTACACTCTTTGTCGTAGTAGACTGCATTCAGCACAGATGATGGTTACCATTACTCATCCACAATCTTTTAGTCCACATTGCCTCCTTTAGTCCGCTTGAGCAGCAGCTACAGTTCGAGGTCTTCTTTCTTTGGTTTCTGGCTCTCCATCATCTTCACCAAATGGCTGCGAACCTGAAACGGTCTCAAGTATGTTTCCTTGATATCGCAGTCAGCAGGCTTTGGTACTGTAATCTCATGCAGCTTCCCATCTTTGCAGGCCAGCAGAATTTTCTTGCTGTCCCTATCCCAGCACATATCGTTAGCCTTGAACCCGGTTTAATGCAGACAGTATGGCTTCATGTCCTGCAAGTCCAGCGGATTGAGCGACAGGAAGAACAGATCACCACCATCATCCATCGCACTGAGTGTTGCGCCGTCAGGACTGCATTTCATGAGAATGATCTTTCGTTTGAGCACTTTGTCGGCTTTGATTAGGGTTAATTCGTTTTGGTTAATCACCACCAATCGAATTATACCATCAGAAAACCCAACTGCCAGCAACCTTCCCGAATTTCGTTTGTTGTAGGGTACCCATTCGATGCAAGTCGCCTCACTTTGAGTCTTGAAGTTCCTCGCACAGAATTGTCGCTTGTTTCCGTAGTCCCATAACCTTACGAAGCCGTCAGCTCCTGCAGTGACGACACAGTTGTTGATTGGCGAAGCAGCCACATCATTGAACTTGCCCGCATTGGTCTCCAAAATCTGTTCCTTGGAGCCGTCTTCAATTTTGAACTTCCAGATTTTTCCCTTCGCATCCTCAACAACCCAAAAGTTAGTGTGCTCAACGATGCTGAGAATGTGGGCTGGAATGCCAGGCTAACGTTCCAAGTATATTTCCTTGGTAGGTTTCATGTAGAAGTTAAAGGCCTCATCGCTTTCGGACTGGTTGATGGTCGGGTAATCCCAAAATCGAATGTATCCATCGACACCGGCACTGATAATCTGCTGATCCTTGAACATAAGCACTTCGATGGCACCATTGTGGCAAGGAACTTCAGCATCGATGCCGATGACACTTTTGATCAAATTTCCCTCCCAAAGTAAGAGTCGTCCATATTCTGAAGTACTCAACACCTTCCCGTCCTCGAAATCTACGAACGCTGTAACATCGGAAAGTTCAATTTGACCAAACTTAGCGATCTATCCCTGCAGTTTCAGTCCTGTAAAGGTCTCAGCGATCTTCCAGAATTTAATGTGTCCCATTCCACTCGTCGTAAGTGCATGTTCGTTGAAGCGATTGAACGACACCTTGTACACTTCCTGACTGAACGCCTTTGACTTTAGGATTACGACCTCCTGCAACCACTCCCAGACACACAGCAAGTAATCTGGCGAAGAACCAACACTCGCGATTGAATTGCCGTTCTGACTGAAGCAGATGTTTGAGTAGGAGCGTTCAGTACCCTTTCGGAGCACCCGATAAAGCTTCAAGGATGGAAACTCATAGATGTAAATGTTAGGCCAAGCTCCCTTCTCAGCAATCGCATAATACTTCTTGGAAGGATGTACAGCTATCGATCCAATACCTCCTCCGTCCTTGCTGAAGAACACTCGTCGCTCTTGTGTGAAGTAGTTGAAGATAGTATAGGTAATGCCGCTGGCATAGATGATGTTATCTCGATCAAGCACTTCCACGTTGTACCGCTTGTAGCTATCGAACCCAAAACACTCGTAGAGGGGTGCGATCTGGCCTGTGACTGGGCTATCTTCAAGCTTTACCTCGGAGTGTTCGGCTGGATAGTAAAAATCGATGGGAATCTACGTAACGATCTGCATACCTGCTTCCGTTCCTACTTGATTGAGTCTACACCTTCTCCATCGACCGGTGACTACACTAGTGACTCCCCCAGATCGATCTTCCGGCCATCGGTGTTTTCAATCATGGAGGCTTGCATGTTACTGGCGGGGTCAGTTTGGCGTGTACGATCAGCAACCTGCGGTTCCACGTCAAACCGCTTTTCAGTGGCTTCCACCCTCACCGACTCGGTGAGGTCCACGCCTATCTACGGCTTGGGGTCGCTCATCTTGAAGTTTCAATTATGGTTCAAAAACAAACAATACAAGCTCTGGACTGCTCTAATTAAAATGTCAAGGAAAGAACTCCTAGACCTGACGGTCTTCGACGATATGCGCAAGTCAGAGATGGTGTATCGACGACCATAGCTGGTGAGGAAGTCAGACCCTTCAGTCTATGACAAGCTGCTTGAACCTTCAGCCATGACGGAATTCAGCAAAGCAAACTATTGGACAACAGCACCCTAATACGACTGCAGGAAGTTTTCAGACGTTGAGCTGGACAACCCTAAATGTAGCAACTACCTTATGGCGTCTGGACTGGTGGTAGTGTGGGTTCTATCACAAGCTTCACTGATTCCGGCGTATGAAATTCTGCGGGGTGACACCTTGCGAAGTTGCACTCAACTCGCCCTGGTAAGATTCACAGTAAGCGTGGGCCAACTGCTCCTCCAACAAGAATCCTTACAACTATCGGCAAGGAGACTCTATCGTAGCTTCATTGCTTTCATTATGCTAAGCATTGCAACTTTCTGCACAATCATCCTCGTACACAACCTGTCGCTTACAATGGTAGCCTTATTGTTGAACTGTGATTGCATGGCGAGTGTCATCGTTGGAAGGCAGAAGGCCGCTTTTGCCGCTATCCTGGTGCTGCCCGTATTATACTTCCTTAACTTTTGGATGGTGCTGCTTGGGGTACTTACAGTAGTGTTGGTCACTGCACTGCACTACCAGACACTTGATCCAGGGGAGTAGACCCAGGCTAATTTCATGGTGATGGTTATGTTTTTACTTGTAAGCTGCTTCTCAGGCCCCCCACTACTTTACCTTGACCAATGGACCTTCTTAAGCTTTTCGCTGTTGGCAACCCAGCGCTTCATCGTGCTACACTTCGTGCAGCTCATAGTTCGAAACTATGTGCGATCGGCGACTGCGCACTACCTGCTGAAGACTAGCACAGTCGTGCTGGCGGCGTACGAGCACATCTTTCACTCGATGGCCTTCTTTTTACTGATACTACTAGCAGTATTGGGGCAGATAATTTGCGAAAATGCCTACCGTGAGAAATAGTAGCGCATGACCCTGATGCTAAATGACAATTTGTGAATTGGGAAAGTCAAAGGAAAGAATCATTGGCGGGTTTACGCAATCGTCTGTCTGTCGGGTTTTGTTTGGTAGCTCTCTTGTCTAGTTCCAGCACGAACTAGCGTTAGTATTTGTGGAGCTTGAAAGTCTGAGGCACAATATACTTGCCGAAGGTGGTTTCAATGCTACTCCGGTTTTGCTCCTGCAAATGTTCCAAACTCTCAGAAATTTCGGCTGTCAATGCATCTACCTTGCGAGCTCCGACAACTTGACGCATTGAACGTGCCAGGGATGTCTCATGCAAAAGTTCAGAACGCTGCAGCTTTGGAAGAACCAAACCGTGTTGCTTCGGCTGTTGGTGTGATTATGCCCTTTTAGTTTTGAGCTTTCTCACGGGTGAAGTTCCAGCCAACCCAACCCTCTCTGAGAACCCTGCTACTCGCTTTTTGATGCCGATATGCTCATCGAACTCCATATCAGCATACCGAACCATCTTCTGATATTTGGCTTGGAGAGCAGCATCATCGCTTGGGTACACTTTAGTGAACCGTTTGGAGTGTCCTTGTTCATAGAGATCTCTCTGCGAGGTTTGTTGGTGTCGAATTGAACTGCGTTGTTCGGGTGTCAGTTTTGTGCGGTGTCCCTGGGCTCTGAGTTCATTGTTCTCACGAATCTGAGTCACCTTCGTTTTCTTGCTTTCAAGGTTGATATTCATCAGCACAAGGGTGTCTACAAGCAAGTTCTTCTTTATAGTTTTGTCGAGGGGAGTGTCAGCAGTGAAGCTGGGTGTGTGGTTGACTTCCAGCAGATACGGCTCCGCCTTCTCATCGATGAGAATATCAATACCCAGCACTTGAAAGCACATGTCGTTAGCAAGATTAAGCGGTTGGGATAACCTGTACATGTAGGCGATGAGAGGTCTACCGGTGATGATGGTCTTCACAATGGCTGCATTGATCTTCTCCTTGAGCAGACTAGTATCCACTCCAGCTTCCTGCATCGATTTGAATACTGAAGTCATGCTACGCTTATGGCCCACATCCATGTCCTCGGAGCTCTTGTTGAACACGAATTTTGGATTAAGTTTGTTAATGGCGTAGTTTGTGAGATGCATGTATGCGTGCTTCAAGTTTGACTTCTTTGGCTTGCGGTAGTCCTAAGTGGCGAACCTTGCGAGTCCCTCCTCGTAGACGTATATGCGCAGTGGATCACAGCCAGCAAGTAAAACATATACCCTGAGATCAAATTTCAAGCCTCCTATGAGATAGGGCTTGTCGATGTAGGTTTGTACCACACAAGTATGGCCTTCCAGTTCGGCTAATTTTCTGGTGAGGAAGATCCCTTTCCCTTGTGATAGCGCCTAAGGTTTGGCGATGTAGGTCTTTGTTGGTGGCTGACTCTCAAAGTACAATGAAAGGTCGTTAAATTCACTAGGGAGGTGCCATGTCAGTGGAAAGAAGTTATACTCTTCGGGAAACTGTTTCCGCATCTTCATTAGTCCCTTCCCAAGCATATTCTTCCTCGCCAGAACATACATCCCTGGAAAGTGGTTAATCTTCTGAAACGGGTGCATCCTGAACAGCTGCTCCGATTCGATAGCTGAATCGGTCCAAAAGACATCCCAGCCTTGGGAGTCAGATGAAGTATCGACGGCCCATCCTAAACTATTCGCCACCTGCCTCAAGATGGGATACTGACTGCAACTCGTGTTGATGTAGATGGTCTGCGTGTCGACCTCCTCCAGACTGTTCTTGACGAAGCGTGGTATCGCTATCTTGCGATCACTCTCCTCCTCGCTGCTTTCATCGCTCATAACTAATATAATCCCGGCTGGAGCAGTTCCAAGTACTGCTGGCACAGAAACCGCACTCGCAGTGGAGAATTGTTATTGGATGGGTTCATCGTTAATTATAGGGGTTTGTTATGCAGCACCCACCGGCAAAGTTCAAGACCTCAATTAACAGCCTTCCACTGATCCACAGAGAAGTGACCCAGCTGGTTCAAGCCTACCGAGGTACTACGACATCCACTTTAGATCTCCAGCGCAAGATTACGAGTCAAAATCAGCTGAACCTAACAAACAGACTGCAATAAACCCACCACAAAGTAGCTGAGTGTCGAGTTAGATTCGCAATCGCATCATCGAACTGGATGTGATGTACGCACAGCATGTAGCAGACCCACGTGTGCGCTTCCTTCAGATCCTAAAGCTAGAACTTTGCAAGGCTATTTCACCCAAAGATGAACTCAACCAAATTGCAGATTAGGAGAGCATGTATAGTGGAGCTGCTCTCTCCACCCACACAGGAAACATTCGTTCACCCATCCTCGTGAAGGAGTCCCCGAAGAAACTATCGACCAGCAGAAACAAACCTTCTCCTACTCGAACGAGTATCACTCCAACCAAGAGTGTGAAGGCAGAGATGAAAAGCAAGACACCGATTAAACCTGCCGTGAAAGTACCTACCCTAAATGTCAAATCCATTTCTAAACCGTTCAACCATTCTCGAATGCTCACCCAGGAAAGCGAACTGGATGCCAAAATGAGAAGATATAACCAGCTGGAACTATAGAAACAACCAGTGACGAGCCAAAGAACTCCAACTCGTAAGCCTTAGTAGCGGACATTGCTCCGCAAAGAAGTGTCACAACGGTTCGACCAGGAAACTGATAAACGAGCCCACTTAGACAGCCTCCAGCAACTACGCTTGACCATAAAAATGACCAGGGAGGAGTACCAGCGCTTCGTAAAGCAAGTGGAGTCAGAGGGTCTCGACTTTTGATACTGCTAGGTTTTGGCTTAGTCAATCACACTAACAGGTGCTCCAGCACAGCTTCAAAGTTACGGCTCACCACTTAGGCTTGCTTGTCATCCAGCGGTAGGATTGTTGAACGATAGTCTTCGTCGTTGCTCACGTACTCGCGCACGAACTCTAAGCAGTGGATATCGATAGTCTCGGTTGAAGGTTGCCTTTCCTGCATGTACTCGAACTTCAAAGGGCGACCGTTGTGAAAGATCAGCCGGTCGATGTGGTTGGGATTTTCACCGTCATCTCGTTCATCTTCGATTGGCGGAATGCGAATATTCAGCTTTTAGAGCTCTTAGCGAACATGCTGTTCATTGCTAGCGTCGAGCATTGGACCTTGCTGAGGTTGAATGTTCCGTATGGCAAGCACAAAATCTTCGGTGTCCTCGAGGTGAACGATATCAATCTTCGACAACCGCTGTCCAAGGTGATAGAGAATGTACTCCCTTCCAGTACGTTCCCTTAGGACCTTGACGATTTCAGCACCCTTACTAGTGGCTGGTATGTCTGTAAAGACAGCGTTGTCTTCGGTGACCACCACCAAATTTCTTTTGCTGGCGCTGTCGAGCATATAATACAAATGCGAGAGGAAGTTCCTGAGGGCTAGCGAATACTATCCCATTCCGAGTTACTACAAGAGCTAACCACCCAACAAAACACCTTCGATAGACGCTTAAGGACCACCGTGAGCGTGCTCATTGGCATAGTCATACTGCTATTTCTGTTCAAAATTACCGGCAAGGGAGGGCTCTGATGCAACTGTCTTCAACTCTATTTGCAACTGCACTTTCACTCACAATTGATAAATGGTCAACTTAGCCATGCCAAGCAAGTGCAGAAGGCTTGGAACGGGCTCAATCCCTCGTATACCTCGACCTTGAATGTAATGTCGTCGAGTCGGGCCATCACCAGGCAGTTTCGCTCCACGCCGTGTCTACGTAATGCAAAGGCATGCTTGGATTTTCTGCAGCCCATCATCTGGTTTATTGTTTCTTGTTCGGAAGTCGAAAGTTTCGTACGCTAGTACTTCGCGAGTTTGGTAACTGATCCAGAGCGTTTAGAAATTTCAAACAGACAGCTCATTTCGTTTGCTTCGACGGTGCAAATCTGCCCATTGTCGAGTGAGGGAGTTAGCAACACGAGGGTATCCTCCCCGATCAGTGGTCGATTGATTTGCAAGGATCCCATCCTGCGCTCAATAGTCTAATTGCTGTGAACGTGGAAATGCCCATCATCCGTGAAGTGATAGATACCGTCGCGATAGTTAATTCTCCCAACAAAGAATGGCTCTGACTCGATATCCTCAAGGAAGTCTGTGAGCATGCTAACCTCATATTTATCTCCTTTCAGCTGTTTCTGGCGCTTGGTTGCCATGGTCAGCGTCTTCTCACCCACCACTAGAGTACAGACATAAATGCTGTTCAATAGTACTTTACGACGAGCAATTGCCATCTGCACTCGGCTGTTCGGTCGTGTTGGGCTATACAAGAAGTCCTTCTGATGCTGGTACTCCTGAAATTTCCTTTCGATTTTTTCGGTGAAGCTGATTTCCTCTGAGCTGTCTCTTGCCCCTGGCTGTTTCTTCTCTGGCTCTTGATGGTGTTAATTGGCGACTACAGCGGTGAAGGTATTGGGACGTGGTTCTTCGGCCTTGCATGGCTCTCTTGGCTCGTTATTAGGACTACCTTTGGAAGCAGCTTCCTTGGTGGACCGCAGTTCCTATAACTAAAAGTTGTTCTCTTCCTAAAAGAATATGGCTGGCTTGCTCGCAGTCAGGGGGTGATGGTTAATTGAAGGTTATTCTTCACCGTCCTCGAAGTAAAACATATAAATATAACACTCGAACCGCATTTGACGGTGGGTTCGACTCAGCAACACCTGGTAGGTTATACAATATGCATGGGCATATGCAAACCAAATGACCAGAGCAAGTCAAAGGGCGATAAAAGTCAGCGGTGGAGGTACTTCGGCATGTTGGCGTGGATGAATTCTCGCTTGGCTCGCTCGATTTCCTCAGCCCTGAGTGCACTCAGGTACAAGTGTTCCCGAAGGTTGTCAGCACGGTGTTGATTTGCAACTGTTGCCTTTTCTACCTCCAAGTCCATCAATCGCAAGGCACAATCGATAACGTCCGAGGCGGATTACTAGCGGTGAGGATGCAAAGCACGTAGAGTGCTAGCAGTGGACTGCCTGCTGAATCTTTCGCTGGGGACAGTCCTCAGCTTATCTTCCTCAATCTCCATAAAGTTCGCCATTGGTCGGAAAGCAACACTGAAAAAGTAAATATCAAAGTTAGAGTTCAGAAGAAGATTTCTTGGACTTCTTCATCTCCTTGTACTTATTCTGTTTGGTCTTCAGCGCCTGGATCTTCTTTATGTGTCCGTAGTAGCGGTTCTTGATCCGGTTCTCAGTTCGACCGGGAAGGTGCTCTTCGAACATCTTCCACTTCTTTCCATGAATGTTAATGAGCTCGCAGATCTTCATGTCTTCTTCCACTGACCATTCCTCGTTCACGATGTTAGGCCGCAGGCTGTTTAGATAACGCTCGCGAATTTGTTTCGATGTTCGGTCTGAATAAATTTTGAATGTACTTTCGAGGTATTTCGTGAAGGCCTTCCAGCACTGACCGTACTTGGAGACGCACTCGATCAGAATCTCATCTTCTCTCTTTGACCAGCCACGACGCTTGGAGTCCCGAATTATCCTTCGGTACCGGCCGTAGCATTGATTGGGGTTCCTCTCTGGGAAGCTGGCAGCGATGGTCTTCCAGTCCAGGTCATGTTCACTTGCCAATTTCTTCAAAAGTTCATCCTCCTCCTCGTTCCAGAGCTTCCGATTGATATTGCAGATGTATCGCTCCAAGTCCGATTCTGTGAGGGAAAGCACAGGCTTAGATGGTTCACTGGTGGGAACTTCCTCAAGCTTGGCAGTAATGGGCTCGCAGGGTACCTCTGCAGACTTGGAGTCATCGGAGGTTGGGCACTGATCGGGTACCTTGAGATCAAAACAGCTTTGATCGACCATTTGCGGGTAGGCGTAGACCATGATGGGTTGGTTTACGAGACAGTACTGGGGATACTGTGGGTAGTAGACGCAGGGGATTGAGAAGTTCATTGATTTAATTTGTTTAATAATCCAAGCCGGGTCCCCAAATTTTATAGCGCCGTGGAAGGATGCGGCCTAAATTTTAAAAGTGTCAGCTGACCAAAAAGTTCCCCACCATCGCATTGTACCTTCAACCCGAAGATCAACCATGGCTCAAACCGACGAATTCAATTGCTATTGTCCAAACTAGCCCAACTACTTTTGAGAAACTCTTAAGTAATTCAGTTGATGGAAGGCTCAGGCACGAACGGGAGAAGAACTCATCGATGGGAAACGAGCTAGTAACCCTCTTGCAACAACATCGCAAAACCTGGATATTGGCCGTTTATGCGTTTGTGATTTCGGAAACCCTTCAATGAAATCAGGACTTCCAAGATTGTCTACAGTTGGTCAATAGGGTCGCTTCGGAACTATTACGTAAGTCTCTAGCGGAGCTTCAAACCACCTACAAAAAGTTACCAAAAAGACCCTATGTTGATTCTTGCCATTGGTTCGACAATCCGACACTGAAGTGCTCCAAGAAGCTTGATTGGGACAGTTTGAGTATTACTGCCGCTGGGCTACTACCGGTGATGTTTTGTGGTAGAATCGACCAACAAACCGAATCTGTCGCAATGTTTGACTTGCATATTGGACACTGTCAAACATTTCTGCTCAAAGTGGTGCCAGTGCCGATCGTTCAGATGACCCGTCCATTGAATGTTCTTGAAACTTCTTCGT
>Ga0075152_10002150_pt1 | contig 14093 bp, 14 predicted proteins | sample JI61114C2DNA_FD_70964 | JGI IMG/M metagenome (GOLD analysis project Ga0075152, IMG submission 70964) | Wastewater effluent complex algal communities from Wisconsin, to seasonally profile nutrient transformation and Carbon sequestration -... | ecosystem: Engineered > WWTP > Effluent > Algae...
GTAAGACCTTTCGAATAATAATTATCAACCATGTACACAAAACCTTCATCCATACACATGATCTTGGATGTTTCAAAATTGTAAGTGAATTTGTGTACAATGTATTTGAAGCCATCTTCATTGGCGCCCACACGGTCGATAAGGGTTTTCGCCTCAAAAGTCATCGTGTCAGGGATTTGTGGTAAAGTCTGCGTGATATACTTATCAATTACTTTGTCATACGCCTGATCACGTATCAGGCGCGGATCTGTCAAATCGAGATTGTCAAAGTAGTGATTGCGGAAATAATAGTATGTCCATCTTTTCTTTTCATCATCGGTTAGGTCTGCCGGTGCATCCGGCACTTCCACTTCCATCGCCATTCGAATCATTTTATTCACGAGATAGTCCGGATTTTTTGCAATCATTGCCTTTTGGTAAGCAACAACCTCATCGTTCATTTTTTTCATTTGCTCCCGCGCTGGCTCCTTTTCTTCTTCTGTTTTTGTAGAATCCTTGAGCACGACGTCAATTGGACCTCTCATTTTCATCTTCTCATTGATGAACTTCACGTACTCATAAAAAACTTTGTTGTTCTTCGACTCTTTCACTTTGATGCTTTCCATTCGGGCGGCTGCGTCGCAATCAATGACTATGTTTTCTTCATCGACAATGATATCAAATCGATTGGATCCTGGCAGTACGATGGAATATTTCCCACACTCTTTGTACGCCTTTCCGGGAAATGAATAATTACCTTTACTATCAATGCGCGCTGTATCGTTGTAATACAACTTGTTACCATAATAGTTTGCCAAATAAATGGAAGTGTCCTTCAATCCTTCCACATGCCCACTAATAGTGTACTTGCTTTGGGCATAAGTAAAATTGGAGAAAAGGTTTGCGATTAAAACAAAAACAAATAAGCGGACGACATTCTTCATATCAAGTTGTTTGATTTGCATTATTGACTTGCAACATTCGAACTAGGTTGTGTTTCGAAAATAAGTTTAACATTTCGTTGAATCTTGCGCGATTCGGTAAGGAATCGCCGCAAGCTAACAATGATTGTTCCAATAAGACAAGAAGGCACAAAAAACTTAGATTTTCCGCAATGTTCGCAGTTATTCGGATTCGACCAATTGAATCAGCTCTGTTTGAAGATCCATTTGTTTATTTCTTGCATACCATAAATGAAGTCGTTCCTTTTGACTAGCAGCATCCAACCCTTCTGCTTTCGCATCCTTCAATAGAGATAATGCACCAGCTGGTCGTGGTCCCCAATGCCACAGCACTTCTTTGTTTTCGTTCAAACAAATGAGTTTAGGAACGCTCTTCGTTCCATTTGTCAAATAATGTTGCATTAACACGTCATGTTGATCACGCAAGAAATACTTTGTTTTCACTCTGGAATTCAAAGCACTTATCTTTTCAACTGCAGGAATTATTTGAGAAGCGTCGCCGCACCAACCTTCGGTTATAAAAACCCAATATCTCTTGTCTGAAATGCCTTTTACAACATCTTCCATTTCAGAGCTCGGCACAAAGTGTTTATCCCAGCGATTCATGCGCTGCACATTCAGTTTCGTATATTCGAGAAGTGCTTCACTTTGCGTATCACCAGTGACCAAGCCCTTCTCTAACATGTCGCTAATCAATGAGCGATACTCGACATAGTTCATCGCATCATCCCATTCACGCTGAGTTACTTGTATCTTTTCTTTCACATCTGGAATTGCCATTAGAATAAATTTATGGTACAAATGGAAGGATTTTTCTCCAGCAAATCTGTGATGCATGTCACTATTTCAGATTTTTTTAAACTTCATCTTTTTGCAAAATGAAACGACGCATTTTTCAATGTTGAGTAGATGGCAAGTCACACCTAAGTGAAAAGTTCATGTGAATCTCATTACTGCGACCATTCAAGAGGCTTCAAGCATTTCTATGCGCCATTGAGCGAGATAATCTCGCATAACATGCATCTTTACCGCTTCATTATTCTGGGTATAAAATGGAAATAACTACTCACCTGCGAAAAATGCGCACAAGTCTGAACGAGAGCGGTGTGGCGCAATATGAACTGCCCGTTTATCAAAACTTGGATTACGCTAGCAATGTTCAGTTAAACTCATTTGTCGGTAAAAAAATCACCATTCATTATGAGGGTGAAATCCGCTGTGTAGAATCAGGAGTGTCGATCAAAAAAACATTTGGCGAAGGACTAAGCTATGCAGCGTGGCTCAAGTCTCCGCTTGCCTCACCCAGTATTATCCGACCAGAGTTAAGTCGAATTCATGAAGGAATTGCACTGCGCGATTTCGAATGGGAAGAAAAAAACCATAACCAACCTCACTTGGTTTATTTATCGAAAACAAGCGGTGTCAAAGTGGGTGTTACGAGAGCGACTAATAAAATTTCACGTTGGATTGATCAGGGGGCAGTAGAAGGAATTGTCCTGGCTGAAGTACCATACAGACAACTCGCTGGTCTGATTGAAGTTGCTCTCAAAGATTACCTGGCGGACAAAACTGCCTGGCAATCGATGCTAAAAAATGAGATTTCAACTCAAAAATCCCTGCTAGATGTTAAAAACCAAATGCTTGAGCGTCTTCCGGAAGAGTACGAATCCTTCTTTTCAGATGATGATTTTATCACTTCAATAGGCTATCCGGTGCTAAAATTTCCCACTTCTGTAAAGTCATTGAAACTTGACACAACACCTGATTTTACTAGCACTCTGATGGGAATTAAAGGCCAATATTTGATGTTTGAGAATGGGATCGTTTGGAATGTCCGGTCACATTCAGGTTATAAAACCACAATAAGAGCCTGATATATATTTTGTTGAAAAAGTAGGTATTTGTCAGAATATGAATACATTTGACCCGACTTCACATCTTTCAACATTTCGTTTCCGTGTTTTCGTGGTCAATGTTTGTTGGAGTTCGTAGTTGTCTTAATTAATATCAACAAACAGTTTTTATCAAATGAACATTTTTGTTTCAGGGCTGAATTACAGCATGTCGAGCGAAGAGCTCACCGAGGTTTTTTCTCAATTCGGCACCGTAGCATCTGCTAAGGTGGTGACAGATCGTGCAACCGGTCGTTCACGTGGTTTTGGTTTCGTAGAAATGTCAGTAGACGAAGAAGGTCGTTCAGCAATTGCTCAACTTGACCAGACAGACGTTAATGGCAGAAAGATTAACGTAAAAGAGGCAGAAGATCGTCCAGCTCGTACTGGCGGTGGTTCTGATCGTCCACGTGGCAACTTCGGTGGCGGCGGCGGCGGTGGTCGTAGAGAAGGTGGTTTCAAACCACGTTTCAACCGTGACGGCGACGGCGGCGGTGGATACGACAGAGGAAATCGTTACTAAGAATTCGTATTTTCCTAAAAATAAAAAGGGTTGGCTTCGGTCAACCCTTTGTTTTTTCTTTCAAAGTGAGAAGTCAAAATCAAGATGCTGCGGAATTCGTTCGTGTTAAAACCAACCGAATCAAAACTTAAAAACGTAAGAACGTTTTATTTCAAACCTTCACACTCGCGCTTAACGCTAGGACGTTTGGGGATTTTGGACACAAAAAAAGCCTTCTAAATGAAGGCCCTTTTGCACTTGTAGCGGGAGGGAGGCACGATCTCCCGACCTTGCGATTATGAATCGCACGCTCTAACCAGCTGAGCTACCCCGCCAAAAAATTGCGGGCGCAAATATACTCGGATTTCAAACTCCTAAGAACTACTTTAAAAAATCTTCTGTTTACGAAAAAAAAAGGGCTATCCTTGCAACTCAGTAACCTATACATTTCTTATGACCAAAACAAAAGTTGAAATAGAATACCTCATTCGCACATCCGATACGATATTGTACAATTGTATGTCAACTCCAAGCGGTCTTGAAGAATGGTTTGCTCCCGAAGTTCATATTCGAGGAGAAGTTTATACGTTCTTGTGGGAAGGTGAAGAACGCAAAGCTGAATTGGTTTCCAAGAAAAAGGAACAATATGTCAAATTTCAATGGGTAGATGACACCGACAATGATTCAAATTATTTTGAAATGCGAATCAAAATCGACGAAATGACCGGAGAACTTGCCTTACTTATCACTGATTTTGCAGAAGATGGAGAAGAAGACAATCAGCGCATGACCTGGGATGAAGCGGTGGAAGAGCTGAAGAGGCATATTGGGGGCTAAGACTTCGTTAATGCCCGAATTTCGTTGAGTAAAAAACAACTCACCACTTCATATAAAATTCACTGGTTAGCTGCTTATAAGCTTCTGAAAACTCACCTGGATTTTTCTCAATGAGAATCGATTCCATTTTCGGTTCGATGATCGCGTCAAAAACAAATTCAATCATAACACGTGTTGCGTCCTTATGAGCTAATGTAAAAACATGGCAGATTCTCGAAGGTGAAAGTTTATGACGTGCCGCTTCTTCAACCCATCGAGCTAATTGATTCTTGGGCAAAATCAGTGCTATTAATCCATTTTTGGCAAGCAACGATTTTGACTGTTTTAGAAAAGCTTCTGCCGGCAATGAATCGTCATGGCGTGCTGTATTTCTTTCAGGGTTTGTAGCGCGAAGTGAATCAGAAAAATACGGTGGGTTGGAAATGATCAAATCAAACTTTTCCCCAGAAACAATTTTCAGAAAATCTCCTTGATGCACTTTTAAACGATTCTTCCATTGAGAAGCTTCAAAGTTTTCTCTCGCATCATCCGCGCTTCCTTCATGTATTTCAATTGCTTCTACAAATGCGGATTCATTCCGCTGTGCGCACATCAATGCGATCACTCCAGTTCCTGTTCCTACATCCAATATGTGTTTGACATTCGCATTGCTCACCCATGATGCGAGTAAAACTGCATCCGTGCCAACGCGCATTGCACTGCGGGATTGATGGATCTCGAATTGTTTGAAACGAAAAGGTTTGTCAACACTGGAAGGCATAAACTTTTTGAAAGCTGTAAGCGAACATACTGTTTAATTGCTTGCCGAAGGAACTTAGTTGGAAAATTCCCAATTACGTGGCAACTTTTCTTCCCAAATTATCTCGTTTCATTCCACGTCTTGAAATTTCCTTGTTGAACTTTTCTATCCGATTCAGGCATTCTTAAAGGTTCGCAAGGCTTCAGTGTGTCGAAACAATCTTGTGGCAGTTGCTGATAAATCTTTGTCCCCTCTGTCTTCCATTCAAGCATTTGGTCACTCACTGTTTTTACAATTTTTGCGGGATTTCCAACAACCACACTTCGTGGAGGAATGACAAAATCTGCGGGAACAAAAGACAAGGCGCCAATGATGGATTCGTCACCAACATCCACCCGATCCATGATGACAGCATTCATACCCACAAGACAATTTGCGCCAATGGTTGCGCCATGAATAATTGCACCATGACCAATGTGCGCGTTTTCTTTTAGTAAAACAGTCACACCAGGGAACATGTGTATTGTGCAATTTTCTTGAACATTGCAGCCATCTGAAATAATGATCTGCCCCCAATCACCGCGCAAAGCCGCGCCTGGACCAATGTACACCTTCGCTCCAATAATCACATTGCCGGTTACTGTCGCATTGGGATGGACAAAAGCTGTTTCATGCACAACCGGCTTGAAGCCATTAAACTCAAAAATATTGGCCATAATTTAAATTCGTTCGAGGATGACTGCATAACCTTGTCCGACACCAATACACATGGTGCACAAGGCATATTTTTTATTTCTCTTTTGAAGTTCAATACTTGCACTTTGCAATAGACGTGCTCCACTCATGCCAAGTGGATGGCCTAAGGCAATTGCGCCACCATTTGGATTTATACGTGCATCATCGTCCGCAACACCAAGTGCACGTGTGCACGTCAACACCTGGGCAGCAAACGCTTCATTTAGCTCAAGTACATCTATCTGATCAAGGCTTAATCCCGCTCTTTTCAACGCCAGTTTGCTTGCCTGCACCGGTCCAATTCCCATGATACGTGGCTCAACCCCCGCAACGGCGGAAGAAACTATACGTGCTTGCGGAGATAGATTATGCTCCTTTAAACCATTTTCTGAAGCGATCAATAAAGCAGCAGCGCCATCATTTAGCCCGGATGCATTGCCTGCAGTCACGGTTCCGTCTTTGCGAAATGCAGGCTTTAGTTTTGCAAGCCCATCCAATGTGGAGCTCTGTCTGATGAACTCATCACTGCTAAAACTTAACGCTTCGCCTTTTTTCTGCGGAATATCGATGCTCACTATTTCTTCCGAAAATCTGCCACTTTCAAGTGATGCAGAAGCCTTCTGCTGTGACCACAAAGCAAATTTATCCTGATCATCTCTCGAGATTTTGTGGAGTTCAGCCAGATTCTCAGCTGTTTCTCCCATGGCATCCACACCATACATTTCCTTCATTCTGGGATTGATAAATCTCCAACCAAAACTGCTGTCAAACATTTGAGCATCTCGGCCAAATGCTGTTGAGGTTTTTGAAATCACCCAAGGTCCGCGAGTCATGTGCTCAATTCCACCCGCTATGAACAAATCACCTTCTCCGCAATGCGCAGCGCGTGCAACATTTATTGCGGCTGCCATTCCCGACGCACACAATCTATTCACGGTTTCTCCTGGAACCGAAATTGGCAATCCAGCAAGCAATGTTGCCATACGCGCCACATTTCGATTGTCTTCTCCTGCCTGATTTGCGCAACCCAGCACAACGTCCACGATTGCCGCGGGATCCACACCAGGATTTTTCACCAACAATTGCTTTAGCACATGCGCTGCCAAATCATCCGCCCTCACTGAAGCTAGAGTTCCACCAAAACTTCCTATGGCAGTTCTCACACCGTTTACAATAAATGCATTCATACATATTCAATTTTGCGACAAAGATGATCAGAACTTTACAAGATGTGGACGAAGGAAAAAAGTGTTCATTCACGCCACAAAAAAAAGAAGATAATTTTTTGTTTAGTCATGGCTTGACATTCTAAAAACATCGAAATTATGATTTGCCTCTATTTTCATCAACTCTAAGAGAATTCTGCACCTCTTATCGAAATAGCCTTGTCATTGATATAAGTTTGCCGATATGAGTTCTGACAAGATGAAACCGTTGATTCTCGTTACCAACGATGATGGTGTTTTTGCGAATGGCATACTTGCATTGACAAAAGCGATGCTTCCGTTAGGAGATATTGTAGTAGTTGCTCCTGACAAACCCCAATCAGGCATGGGACACGCTGTAACAATCAACAATCTCTTGAGATTATATCCGGTGAAATATGATATACCCGTGATGGCGGCATATTCCTGCAGCGGCACGCCGGTAGATTGTGTAAAACTGGCCATTTATAAAGTGATGCATCGCAAACCAGATTTGATCGTGTCGGGTATTAATCATGGCTCGAACTCTTCCATCAATGTTATCTACAGCGGAACAATGTCGGCTGCCGTCGAAGGCGCCGTGGAGAGCATTCCTTCCATCGGTTTTTCTTTGCTGGATCACAGTGCTGAGGCGGATTTTGATGCGGCAGGTCGTGTTGCAAATATTTTAGCAAAAAACGCATTACAGCATGGAATACCCGAAGGTGTTTGCCTGAATGTGAACATTCCGAAAGGTCAATTCAATGATATTCATGGAATAAAAATTTGCCGTCAGGCGAAGGCGCTTTGGGAAGATAATTTTGATGTACGGAAAGATCCCGCTGGCAAAGAATACTATTGGCTAACTGGTGAATTTAAAAATTTAGATGAAGGAGACGATACTGATGAAGCTGCTCTTGCAAACAATTTTGTATCGGTCGTACCCGTTCAGTGCGATCTGACTGCCTATCACGCCATACAACATCTGCAACATTGGAAACTATGAATAAAGGAACTATCGATAAACTTTGGGTTGGTGCACTCGTTGGTGTGCTCGGAGCGTTCATTGGCTTTTGTCTCTTCGGTATTGGCTTCGCACTTTTCAACGGCATCACTTTTTCCTATTTTTTGGATAGTGTATTCTTCGGTGTCAGTGATTTTCAAAGCAGAATTGTTACATTCTCCATGCTGATTGATGTCGTTCTATTTTTTGTTTTTATCCGGAAAAATTACCAAGAGTTTTGCAAAGGACTATTAGCCGTCCTCGTGCTTTCAGTAGTTGTCGTAGCATGGTTATACTGAATTCCACAATGCCGCTCACACAAAAAGAAATAGAACTTTGAAACTTTACATCATTGCAGGAGAAGCATCAGGAGATCTGCATGGATCTAATTTGATCAAACAGTTGCATGCGCAACAACCAAACTTGAGTATTCGATGTTGGGGAGGTGAAATGATGCAAGCAGCCGGTGCTGAACTTGTGAAGCATTATAGAGATCTTGCGTTCATGGGTTTTATTGAAGTGATCCTCAACATCAGAACCATTGCTAAAAATCTTCGCTTTTGTAAAAAAGATATCGCTGATTTTCACCCAGACGCCATTATTCTAATTGACTATCCAGGCTTTAATATGCGCATAGCAGAGTGGGCAGCCAAACGAAACATTAAAGTTTTTTACTACATCTCGCCACAAATTTGGGCATGGAAAGAAAATCGTGTACACCAGATCAAACGCGACGTCACCAGAATGTTTGTTGTTCTTCCATTCGAAAAAGACTTTTATAAAAAACACAATTACGACGTAGAGTTTGTTGGTCACCCTCTCCTCGATGTCATTTCAGGAGCCACAAAAAACAGCGAACTTTTTAGAGCAGAAAACAACCTCAATTCGAAACCCATTATCGCCATTCTTCCCGGAAGCAGAAAGCAAGAAATTTCGCGTATGCTACCAATGATGCTTTCGGTCGAACATTCATTTTCAGACTTTCAATTTGTAATTGCCGGCGCGCCGGGGCAAAATCCTGACTTCTACAATCAGTTTTTGAAAGGTGTTGATACGAAGATACTTTTCGGAAAAACCTATCAACTGCTGAACCATGCAGAAGCAGGATTGATTACAAGCGGCACTGCAACATTAGAAACAGGATTGTTTCAGTTGCCACAAGTTGTTTGTTACAAAGCAAATCAACTTTCATATTGGATAGCCAAAAAGCTCATCAAAATAAAATACATCTCACTTGTCAATCTTATCCTGGACAAGCCAGCGGTAACAGAACTTATTCAAAATGACCTCAACAAAAGCAGAATTGAATCGGAATTGAATGAGCTGCTCCATAACAATAAACGGAAACAAGCTTTACATGCAGACTATCAGGCATTGCATGATCAGCTTGGTGGCACAGGTGCTTCACAAAGAACTGCACATGCCATGTTGAAAATTCTTAACAAAACCTGATATACACCCGAAGTAGCAATCTAACTTTCGCCATCTGATGCGACAGTTTAGTGTACTGATTTTTCTATTTTCTTCTCTCGTTGTGCAAGCCGATCCGGTTCTTATCGGTATGCATTATGGCCAGTCCTATCTCAGGGCAACAGTGAAAATAAACAAAGGATTTTATACGATTTACACTGACGAAAAAAAACTATTTGAGACAGGCAACGGTCAATCATTTGACATTACAGCATCTTCCGGAATGGTCAATTTGTTTTACAATGGAACAAATTTCGACTCCAACAAAAAGGTGTACATACGCACAAACGATCAATCAGAATTCAAGGTTCAGCCGGCAGGCCAAAAACCCAATGGACGCATATACACAGAAAATATCATCGCCTTTTCGCATGAAGGACATCTTCAACTTGTGAATGAAATTGAATTGGAGAATTACGTGTCGGGCGTCATTGAAGCCGAAAGCGGCAAAGGGAATGAACTGGAATACTACAAAGTACAATCTGTGATCAGCAGGACATATGCACTGAACAATTTGACCAGACATATCCAAGAAGGATTTCAACTTTGTGATGCAACGCACTGCCAGGTATTTCATGGCAAACCCACATCCGAGCCATTGGCAGCAATTTCAACAAACGCAACAAAGGATATTATCATAGTGGATGCGGACATCAATTTGATCACCGCTGCATTTCACAGCAATTGTGGTGGACGCACTGTGAACGCAGAAGACGTGTGGTCTAAACCACTTACGTATTGCGTGAGCAAATCAGACACATTCTGTCTTCACATGCCACACAGCAAATGGGAAAAGAGCATTACACGCGAAAGATGGCATCTTTACCTCGATAGCAAACGGAATGAATTTTCAGATACCGCTCACAATTCGCTGTTTGCAGGTCATATGAGCAGAGGCCTCTATTATTCAGCCGATAGCACGCTTAAAATACCTCTGCGTATGATGCGAGAAGACTTAAAACTGAGATCCACTTCATTCAAACTCACTTCCTTTGGAGACGAGATCGTATTTGTTGGTAACGGTTTTGGACACGGAGTCGGATTGTGCCAGGAAGGAGCCATGCGCATGGCTCAGCTTGACTATTGCTACGAAGACATCATACATTACTATTACAAGGATGTGCATCTCATACCACGATATATGATGTGGTTTTTCAAAGAATGAGTTGAAAGAAGTGAGGCCAGATAAGACCTTAACACTCTTTTAGAGCGTTTAACAAGAGCCAAGAGGAAGTATAATTTACTTTCGTCCAACTTTAACAGAACAATTTACTTCATCATTAATTTTCGAATTCATGAAAAGATTCGTTTTCACTTTTGTTACCACCCTGTCATTTCTATTTATAGTTACTGATGCCTTTTCCCAGAGCAAAGCACAGATTCATATCAAACGCAATCAAGATGGTGTGCAGTCCGAAGAAACAAGGGACGTGTTACTTGAAGAAGGTCAGGACATTCAAGAGATTTTGATCCAAATGGGTGTCCTTGACGAACTGGGACAGCTAAAATCCGGTCAGGAACTTGAAATCCGAATAGATAAGACGGAAGGTGCCGAGAGCCTTGAAAATCTAGAATTGTTCTTTGCACCCTTGCCTCCGGACATGCCGGAACTTCCTGATTTCGCAATGGCTCCACCAATGGAAAACAGACCTTTTTTGGGCGTTATGCTGAAGCAAAATTCCAACACGAATAATGGGGATGAGACATCAGAGGGTGTGTTCGTATCTGAAGTTATTGCCGGCACGGCGGCAGAAAAAGCCGGACTTCTCGCTGGCGACAGATTACTGAAAATAGATGACCTTGAGATCACAAATGTGGATCAAGTAATAGACTACATCCAATCGCACAACGTAGGCGATCGCGTTGAAATTCAAATCATGCGTGATGAAAAAAAGAAAAAGTTTAAAGCAGAGCTAGGCGAAAAAGCGATGGAAAAACCAATTTTCCCTAATTCAAGAGACGATCAAGGTATTAGGCGTAATGATATGCCTGGATACAACTTTCGATTTGGCCCAGATTCCATTACTATCTTCTGTCCTTCAAAACCAAATTGTATGTTGCCAAATGACTCCATGAAAATTTGCCAACCTTTCAGTTGGAATCAAGACGGCATGGCTGTGAAGGAAACTGCATTTTTAGGTGTAACTCCGCAAGGCGATCAACCGGAAATCGGCGTGAAGGTGAATATAGAATCAGAAACATCTGCCGAAAAAATGGGCCTGCAGGATGGCGATGTCATCATCAGTATCAATCAAAAAAGTGTGAACCAATTCGATCAACTGGCAGAAGTTATTTCACAACTCAAACCAGGTGAAATTGTAAAAATCGAAGTTCTTCGCGATGGAAAACGTAAAGATTTTTCCGGAGAAATAGGCGTTCGAAGCGTTAGTGGATTCGATGATTTTCGCATTTTCCATGATTTCAAAGGAATGGATGAAGGTGGCAATTATTTCTATGACTTCGAGTTCGACATGGACGAACAAGACATTGAACAACGCATGCAACAATTGTTAGAAGAAATTGAAATTCAACAATCAGAGCTTGACGCAGAAAAAAACAGAATCGAAAGCGAACTTGATAGAATACAGAAAGAAAAAGATGTGGTCATCATCAAAATTCAAATTGCAGATATCACCCAAGAAGAATTAGAAGTCGTGAATCAAAACGCCTCACCAAAACTCGAAATTGACAATGATCTTTCCATTGAACAAATTTCATTTTTCCCTAATCCAAGCGACGGTATTCTCAATCTGAATTTTGTTACAACCTCGCAAAAACCAGTGAAAGTTGTGCTTTACAGTGGCAAAGGAGAAGTTGTTTATTTAGAAGAAAGATCTTCATTCGATGGCAAATACAACAAAACAATCGATATTTCGAATGAGCCAAACGGGACATACTATCTTCAAATCACACAAGATGGAAAGTCATATAGCAAAAAGATTGTGAAGGGAATGTAGAAGAAAAACGCAACCCAAAAAAAATAATAGGCCGGCGCATAATCGTCGGCCTTTTTGTTTTACTAAAACTGGCAAAAACAAAATTGCAGTACTTTTCACCGAATGAAAGTGCTCTTTATTCTCAACGGATCAAAACGGCAATCGACCTCTTTCAAAAATCGGATTTCAAAGAAACTTCCGTCAAATATTGATTTTAATTTCTCGTGCACCAACTACAGGGGGCACGCTACAGAAATTACTAAAGACAACGCAGACAAATTTAATGTTATCGTTCCGATTGGAGGTGATGGCACCATTAGCGAATGTGTGAATGGAATGATGCAATTTTCATCTCAGAATCCCGACAAAACACTACCGATATTGCTACCTGTTGCCGTTGGTTCGGGAAATGACTTCGTGCGAAATTTTGCATGGAAACACAATGTTGATTCCGTGTTAGATCGTATTCAAAATTTAAAAACAAATTCGGTCGACATAGCTCACATCCGATTTCAAAATGGCGATACAACATTCTTCAACAATGCAGCTAGTGCCGGCTTTGGCCCTGCCGTGGTGAAGATTACCGAAACTCTCCCTTCCGTTTGGCCCGGCAATCTAAAATTCGGATTGGCCATTCTGGCTGCCTTTTTTACGTATAGAAAAAAAAACATACAAGTTATTGGAGATGATTTTTCCTGGACCGGCAAAGCAATGATTGCTGTTGTTGCCAAGGGAAAATTTTTCGGCAGTGGAATTGGAATTGCTCCTGATGCAGAGCTTGATGATGGTTTTCTACATGTGACAATTATTGGCGATGTGAGTTTGTTGGATTACCTCAAACAACTTAAAAAACTGAAGCAGTGTAAAAAAATCAACCACAAAGAAGTGTTTTACTTCAAATCTAAGCAGGTAAATTTTACGAGCAACTCCCTACTTGAAACAGACGGAGAATTGAAACTTCAAGCACATTGTGCCTTTACATTGAAGTCACGGGCGATTAAGTTCGCATAAGATTAACTGCATTACAATTCCCACTCCTTACCCGTGCGAAAGACAGTTCCTTTGAAGTGCGCAACGGCCACTCCTGCGGCATTGCTCACGGTGATGTAATACAATCCAGTTCTCGCTGTCAAGGACATTTCCTTCACGTCCGTTGTCAACACATCACCTTCTTTCACCGGCGCCACATGTGAGATAGATGTTTCGATTGACACACTTTGAATTCCATGACTATTGCTGGCAAAAGCCAAAGCACTGTCGGCAAGTGAATATGCAATGCCTCCATGAGCGATAGAAAAACCGTTGAGCATTTCTTTCCTGACAACCATCTGCAAAATCGATTTTCCGGGTGCATCCAACAAACGAGTAATGCCGAGCCACTGAGACATCGGATCATTATTAAACATTTTGTCTACAATTAATTTTGCCTTGTTTTCGTTGGTATCCATAGTCAAGTATTCAATTTGAATTCGATGCAATTTAGGAGAACTTTCCATTTCATGTTTTGATACAAAATCAAATGAATGAAGAACGCAAATCAATTTCTATTTTTGACTTCATTATGAATGGCACTATGACATTATTCTGTCTGAAAAAAATATCTACATTTTCAAAATGTTTTTTGTCGCTTGCGATATGCTTCATTTTCATAAATACGTCCTTCGCTCAAAAAACAGAGGATGACTATGCCACGGATAAATCAAATTCAACCAAACAAGAAAAACCAAAACCTCCATTCCGAGATCGGTTGGTATTTGGCGGAAACCTCGGTGGCTATTTCGGCAACCAGACGTTTGTGCAAATCAATCCTATGGTTGGATACAAAACAACTGACTGGTGGATCAACGGTGTTGG
>Ga0075152_10002151_pt1 | contig 14093 bp, 9 predicted proteins | sample JI61114C2DNA_FD_70964 | JGI IMG/M metagenome (GOLD analysis project Ga0075152, IMG submission 70964) | Wastewater effluent complex algal communities from Wisconsin, to seasonally profile nutrient transformation and Carbon sequestration -... | ecosystem: Engineered > WWTP > Effluent > Algae...
GCATTAATTTGTCCGGCACGGGTTCTTACTTTGTTTAAATACTCAAGTCCGAGAACCAGATTCTGACCACTTTCTAAAGCTGCTTCAGCATATGTAAGGTACATCTCAGCTAATCTGATTACCATAATAGGTGCATCGAAATTCTGACGTTCAGCATTCTGAATTCCAGGATCCAGATACTTTTTAGACATCTGAGCCGCTTTTGAACCATCATTCAGATAATAATCAGGATTTGAACTTCCACCAAATTGAGGGTCCAATGCAGTATATATTCTGCCAAACCAATTGGAACCAGGATAAGCAATAGACATTGCCAGTCTTGGATCGCGGTTTGCAAAGGGCTTATTAGGGTCATAAGTCGGATCATCAGAAATTTTCAATCCGTTTTTTGTTTCATATTCGTCAACGATACTTCTTGAAACGGCATTTTCAGAATATCCGCCTTTCCAGGCAGGAAGTCTCTGCCATGGAATCGATGTGGCATAATCATTTTGAATATGCTGAATCTCAGCGATTGCTTCCTTATTATTTGCTTTATTCTGACGATAGAATAATTGTTCATAATTTGGATACAGCTCATAAACACCCATATCGATCACAGCTTTTGATGAAGCCATAGCATCAGCATATTTGCCCAAATAAAGTTCCAGTCTGGCTTTTAATGCCAATGCAGAACCTCTGGTAACATGACCTTTTGCCGTGATGTTATTTTGTACAGGAAGAATCTTGCTGATTTTATCGAGCTCGTCAAGAATGAATGTATGAATTTGCGCAACAGGAGTACGGGAAGGTAATTCTGTTGAAGGGGTAGTTTTTGTGATCAGAGGCATATCACCAAAGAACATAGCTTTCAGGAAATAATCGTATGCCCTTAAAAAGCGGACTTCAGATTTTAATTTTTCCTTCAGTGCTGCATCAATGGTCATCCCTTCAATATTTTCGAGGAAGGAATTATATTTTCTGATTTGGGCATAACTGAATACCCTGCCACCATTGCCAATAGAAACGTTTTGCGCATTTACAGTTCCGTTCCCAACTTGTTGGTAACCTGTAACAGTCAACCAGCTATAATCGTTATCAGTCATCGCATCCCGCATTACTACATCCATCCCGTTATCCCATCCGCGATAGGCACCTGCAAGGGCCATATTAATATCACTTTCTGTTTTCCAAAAAGTGGCCCCACTTAATTGATCATTAGGTACGGCATCCAGAAATTTTTCAGTACAGGAAGACATTCCCAAACTGATAAATAACATTGAAAATATATATCTAAACTTTTTCATTTGTTTATTTTTTAGCTATTTAAAAATGTGTTTCTATTGATCAGAAGTTTACGTTGAGACCAACTGTGTAGAATTTCACCTGAGGGTAACTCCAGCCGGCAGCACCTCCGAATACGTGTCCGTGGAAAGCAGTATTATTTGCTTCCGGATCATATCCGTCAGGGAATTTGGTGAATGTTAACAGGTTTTCACCACTCAGGTAGATTCTTGCCCGCGACATAAATGCCTTCTTCGTTAATGAGGATGGTAAAGTATATCCAATCTGGATATTTTTCATTCTCAGGTAAGATGCATCATGTATTGAAAATCCACTTGAAACAACATTTTTTCCTCCGGCTCCCCCTTCCAGTTGTGTTTTAGGGAAATATCCTTCTTTTACAACCACTCCATTTTGTACGATCATTCGGTCAAGGTGCATGCTCAAAGCTTTACCGTTTCGCATAAAAGGCATATAACCACGAACCCTGAGATATCTTGAAACATCTTCAGCACCATGGAAGAAAGTTGAGAAATCAAATCCTTTATATCTGAATCCAAGGTTCATTCCGTAGGTGAATTTGGGAACAGTATTTCCAAGTACCACCCGGTCGCTACCATCAATTTTACCATCTCCATTCTGATCCTTAAATTTAAGATCCCCTGCACCCACATTAGGATTGTGAACAGCTCCTGTTTTTGCTTCCGCATCGCTCATAAAATAACCTATCCACTCATACCCGATATAGGAATTCCATGGTGTACCTTTTTCCCTCACAATAGCACCACCTTCGCCCGCAACATCGAAAATATCCCTGCTGAAATATTTTTCCACATTGTTTTTATTATACGAACCATTCAGGGAAACATCAAACTGGAATTCACCCTTCATTTTTGAATAACGCATTTCAGTTTCTATTCCCTTATTGCTCATTGCACCGTAATTTACAGTAGGGGCAGGCAGACCGAATGTTCCTGAAACAGGGACAACAGTCAGAATATCATCAGTATATCTGTCATAGGCATCAATACTTACTGAGATTCTGTTCTTTAACAGTTTAAGGTCTAAACCAATGTTTTTCTCGGTAGTTGTTTCCCAGGTAATATCAGGATTGTTTGCCGTAGTCTGGGCAGCACCTGTTGCACTGGCACCTCCAAAGGCATAATTCTGACCTAAAGTAATTAATGGCAGGTACATGAAATCAGCAATCCTGTGGTTACCCAATTGTCCCCATGATGCTCTTAATTTTAAGAAATTAAGCCAGTTAACATCTTTCATAAAGCCCTCGTCGCTCATCACCCAACCAGCAGAGAATGAAGGGAACCAGCCCCAGCGATTTCCTCTTGCAAATTTTGAAGAACCGTCTCTTCGAATATTAGCTTCGAACATATATTTGCCATCATAATCGTAGTTAACCCTCGCAAAATATGATCCTAAAGTTGCTTTTCTGTTTGTACCTGCATTTAAAAGACCTGCTGTGCTACCTGCACTGATGGCAGTCAGATCATTGGACGGAAATCCTAAGCGATAGGCCATGGTAGAGTACATATCCTCTGTTCTGGTTGATGCTCCGGCGAGGCCTTTTACTCCATGTTTCCCAAACCTGTTATCATAAGAAAACAGGGATTCCATATCAATTATTCCAAACCTATCCACAATTTCCTGATTTGAAGATGGGCCTGAAACCTGTCCGCCACCATAGGTAAACTGAGAAATATGGTTGGTTGTTTCCCGGAAGGTGTAATCTACACTCGCCCTGTTTCTCCAGGAAAGTCCTTTAATTATTTTGGCATCCGAAAAAATAGTACCCACCAATTGATTGCCTTTGATCGATCTTAAGTTTCCCTGATCAATCCATGCTGCAAAATTTCCGAGTGGATATTCCCCTGACCATGAACCGTCGGCTAATTTAAGCTTTTGAGTAGGCGGGATGTGAGTCACAGAATTATAGAACTGCTGCAAATCACCACCACGGGTAAGTTCAGGGCCGGTTAATGGCAGCGTATTTACTGCACGATTTAATGCTGTATTTATACCGACATTAAGCCATTTATTGATTTTATTGTCAACATTGAAGCGGAAGTTTAACTGTTCTGCGTCAACAGACTTTATTACTCCCTTTTGCTCATTGTAAGCCATGGAGATATTATATCTTGTAGCTTCCGTTCCACCTGAAAAATCAAGACCATGGTACTGTGAACCACCTGATCCAGAATACAAAACACTCATCCAGTTAGTACTTGGAAAGTTAGGATCATTTCCCGCTCTGTATTTTGCAATGGCATCAGTTGTAAAGGTTGGAGATAATCCTGCATTTGCTCTGGCCTCATTATGAAGTTCTGCATAATCTGCAGATCCAAGAAAATCAGGAACGGCGGTTGGATCCTGCTTACCAAAATAGGTATTGTATCTGATCTGGATCGGACCTTCTTTACCTCGCTTTGTTGAAACAAGAATTACACCGTTAGCTGCTCTTGTTCCATAGATTGAAGCAGAGGCCGCATCTTTCAGAACACTGATACTTTCAATATCAAAAGGGTTGATATTGTCCATAGAAGACTCTAACCCATCCACAATTACCAATGGCTGTGAATCTCCCATACTTCCCTGTCCTCTGATCAATACATTCATTCCTTCCGCTCCCGGCTGTCCCGAATTTGTATGAATAAATACTCCCGAAACCTGACCTTCGAGCATTGAAGCGACGTTGGTTGCCGGACGGGATGACATGGCTTTCTCAACATCAACAGTAGAAACTGAACCTGTTAAATTGGCTAAATTAGATGTGCCGTATCCGATTACAACTACTTCATTAAGTGCGGTATTAGCTGCTTCCAGAGTGACATTGATCGCAGTACGGCTGCTTACTGCAACCTCTTTGGTTACATAACCAATATAAGTAAACACTAAAATAGAGTTATCCTCAGGTACAGTAATGGTATAATTACCGTTAATGTCTGTTGTTGTTCCTGAATTGGTTCCTTTTACCCTTACACTTACTCCCGGGAGTGTTTCACCCGAAGCATCTGTTATTTTACCTTTGACTTCTTTTGGTGGAACCTCTTTAAAGATTGGAATTTCAGCATTTGGAGTAAAGAGTTCTTTTTTTGACAGAATTATAGTTTTATCAACAATTGAATAATTTACCGGCTGATTATAGAAGCAAATTTTCAGTACTTCATCAATTGAGGCTTGTTTTACATCAATATCAACCGCCTTTACCTGTTTTATCCATTCCTGATTGTAAAAAAACAAGTATCCGGTTTGCTTTTTTATCTCTTTCAAAACCTGCTCAACCGGCGCATTATGCCTGGATATAGTGATTTTTTGTGCAAATCCTGATGCACTTACCTGTAAACAGGCGATCAATACTATGGCAGCAGTTAGTTTCATCTTCAGGATAATTTGCCTAATTAATTTGGCTCGATTGATTTCTGATACTAGAGCCGGAAAAAATCCCGGATCAATAAATTTTATTACTCGAATTAAATGAGAATAACTGAACCTGCTCAGTTTACTGAAAGGTTCTTTTTTGCAAAAAGCAGTAATTTGCATAACTTTACATGATTTAGGGTGAATAGAATATTACTTAAGAGTGAGTTTTTGGCCCCTTTATTTTATCTCCGGGAACGCTGCAACGTTTCCGGATTTTTATTGGGCCTATTTTGGAGGTAGATTTATGGGTCCATAGGCTATGTTTTTAAGGTAAAACAATAATTTTTTTCTCTTCAATTTTAAATTTTACTCCACTTAGTTCAAGCATTTTTAAAACCTGTGAAAGTTTTGAATCTCTGGAGATATAACCCCCAAAATGCTTTTCAGGTACCGCACCTTTGTATTCGATTGAAACATCATACCATCTGCTGATTTGATTCATCACCGTACGGATATCTGAATCGTTGAATTGAAACAAACCATTTTTCCAGGCTATATTCTGTTCTACATCCGCAATACTCTTGCTTAGCTTTGCACCTTCATTTGAAACCACTTGTTCGCCAGGTTTAAGAACAATGTTGCTATTGAGATTACTTACATTCACAGAACCTTCAACCAGAGTAGCGGAGCTATAGTTTTCATCAGAATATGCCATCACATTAAACTGGGTTCCGGTTACAACCACATTCATATCATTAGTCTTTACAATGAATGGTTTAGAAGCATTTTTGGCAACATCAAAATAGGCTTCACCAATCAGTTCAACATTTCGTTCCTTACCATTGAATATTGCAGGAAAACGAAGAGAGGAAACTGAGTTTAGCCAGACTTTGGATCCATCCGGTAATATAATCTGATACTTTCCCCCTTTAGGCGTTTCGATTGTGTTGAAAAGAGCAGTCTCAGAGCCATTATCTGCCATTTCCGGCATATCATAAATAATTGATCCGTCAGCCGCTTTGCTGATATTAATTCCGCCCTGGCTGGCAATAGTCCCATTAACTGCATCGTCGAGTACAATTTTGGTTCCATCTGCCAGTGTTAAAACAGCTTTGTTTCCACCAGGATTTTTATCGTAAACTCTTGGCCCGGCTTCTTTCAGAACTAATTTTGTTTCCCTGGTATTAAAAAAATTGCTTCCAACGCTGATTGTGATTAAAACTGCGGCCGCAATTGAAGTACCCCAGAGTATGATTCGTGAGATCCTGCTTTTATTCTCAATGCCACTCATTTCACTGATTTCATACCACATCTGAATCTTCTCAGCGGTGAAATCGTCCTGATCCTGATTTTCTGGTAGTGATTGCCTGGATGACTCTGATAGATACCACCGCTCCACTAAGGCTTTTTCCTCAGCGGTACAAATGCCTTGATTATATTTTTCTAGGAGCTGTTTGGCTTCCGGTCCGGTCATAACTATGCTTTAATTTATGTTAAGACAATCTGAAGGGCCTCAGGTAGTAGAAAAAAAAGAAAATAAATTTCAGGGCCTCCGGAAGGTATTAAATCACTGAGGTATTAGAGGATGCAAAAATAGGTTATAAGGATGAGGATAAAGATATTTAACCTCAAGCGGAGAATTTTAATGGCATTATTAATCTGCTTTTTAACAGTTTTGTCGGAAATCTGGAGTTCCTCGGCGATTTCTTTGTGAGTGCGGAATTTTTTACGGCTAAGTTCAAAGATTTCCCGCATTTTACATGGCAGGTTCTGAATCTCTCTTTCAATTGCGATTGACAGATCTTTAGCACTTAATTGCTCAAGAATCGAATTCTGATGATGGTTCGCAAAGTTGCTCAGGGAAGACAAATAGTTATTCTTAACCCTGTCATGTCTGATCAGGTTAATTACTTTATTTCTTGCAGAAACATAGAGGTAAGCAGAAATATTGGTTTCGGATTCTATTTGCTCTACATTTAACCAGAGGTTGGTAAAAAGTTCCTGTACAAGATCCTTCGTTTCATCTTTATCGCCTGTCATTTTGAGTACATGATGAAACATAAGCCCCCAGTATCGCTCATAAATTTCAGCGAAAGCCAATTGATCACCCGATTTGATATAACCGAGTAATTGATTGTCAGAAAGGCTATTATAAACACTCATTTTCAGGTAACATCTATACGAATATATTAATTCTACCTTAAATTATCAATATGGAAATTTATATTAGGGTCTGCCTCTCTTCCTTTAAGCTCTTCCTGGAATCAATCTAAATATAAAAAGCAGGCTGCCTTACTCAGGAGCCTGCTTCAATGAAATATCTCCCGGATTGGATTTCCGGGTGGGACCGATTTATTTTATTGCTTCATTAACTGGCTTACCAATATTTCCATTCGGTTCCTGAATACGCAGAATTCCACTGATTGTAGGAGCGATATCGGTCATATTGTATGAATTATTTGATTTTCCCTGTTTAATACCCCAGCCCATGAAAACCATTGGAATATGAATGTCCGCGGGGTTCATAGTCCCATGAGTTGCACCTGTTGACCTTGGCGATGAGCCGGAATACCAGGCTGGTTCAAGTATAATTTGTAAAACTCCACTACGTTCAGGATGGTATCCGTTCAGGATCTTTTCCATATATCTCTCAGGGATTGTAGCATTCCGGGCATTTGGAATGTCAACTACGAATGCAACCCCATTTTGTTTTTTCAGAAATTCAATTGTGCTTCTTTTAATAGCATCCTCATTTAATTTATTTGCATTAATTTGGGCATAATTGAAACTAACTGCATAATTACTGAAGTTTAAAGCAATATTTTTAACTTTAAATTCAGCTTCGAGTCTGTTATTTAATTCTTTTAACACTGCAGAGCTGTTGAATACTCCGGCATTGATTTTATTATCATTTAAAAAGCCAGCATTATGCTGAACGGCATGATCGGCTGTAAGAAAAACAGTGTAATTTCCTTTTCCGACCTTGTTATCGAGATAACTAAAGAACGTTGCCAGGTCGCGGTCAAGTCGCAGGTAGGTATCTTCAACTTCAACAGAATTCGGGCCAAACTGATGTCCGACATAATCCGGAGAAGAAACACTTACTGCAAGGAAATCGGTGATAGCATCTGCTCCCAGGGCTTCATTGTCAACGGCGGCTTTTGCCAGATCCAGAGTCAGTGAACTTCCATAAGGAGTGCTGGTTAATAGGCCTAATCCCCGGTTCAGCATTTCTGAAGTTTTTACAGGAAATGTTGGGCTGGCCATTCCCGGAAATTTACCCTCGTAAGGAACATCATCTTTTGAACTCTGTACATAAGTTTCAATAGGATATAAAGTATTCCAGTCCTGTTTTAAATATTTCTCAGGATATTTTTGTTCGTTGAACTTACTAACCCAATCTGGAAGCTGTTTCATATAATATGTACTGGTAATCCAGTTCCCCGAACCTCCGTCGTACCAATAAGCTGCATTGGCAGTATGTCCGCCCGGAAGAATAGAACCGCGGTCTTTTGATGCAACGGCAATAACTTTTGATCTGAAATTTGTAGCAAGTCTGAGTTCATCAGTCATGCTTGTTACCAGTAAATTTCTTGGAGACATCTTACCTGCTGATTCTGAATTACTTCCTACAGTAGTCACTGTGGAATCAGCAGAACAATACATACTTTGTCCGGTGGCCTGAATAGTCCAGTCATTCCCAGTTATACCATGGATTGCAGGAACAGATCCGGTATATACGGTTGCATGCCCAATTCCGGTAACACTTGGAACATAATTAATGTATGCGTTTTCACAGGAAAATCCTTCATTTAGCATTCTCTTAAATCCTCCGTTTCCATAACGCTCGTAGAAACGGTATAAATAATCCCATCTCATCTGATCTACCATTATTCCTACAACCAATTTAGGACGTGGAAGGTTGGTGTTTTTAGCGGGTATTTGGGTTTTAGTTTGTTGTGCGTTTGTTGCAAGAGATGCAATCACCAGAATGGTAAAAAGCAGAAATTTTATTTTCATTGGATTTAGGATAAATGAATAATTTGGTTTTTGCGTTTGATATTGAGGTTTTTGTTTAGTTTCTATCAATGTGCAGCTAGATTTTCAGGTTAGCCTTTCGAATTTCGAATATCGGTTTATTAAATAAATCCATTTGTAAAAATATACAATAGATTAAATGGAAAATCCGAATTATTAACAGGATGTTTCAGGATAGGAGGAATCAGATGATAAAATAAATAAATTATTTCAGGATGGCGGTGCTTTCTTTTTTCACCTGCACCTTATCCATGATGACATTTCCAATGTAAGTAGCTCCAGTTTCAACCTGCAGGGAATTTGTATGAAGTTCGCCAAGAATATTACCTGAGCTTTTTATGTCAATAGAATCTGCTGTAACACTTCCGTTAACCGTACCGAAAACTACAATTTCCCGCGCTTTAATATTCCCCTCGATTATTCCATTCTCGCCAATTATTAATCCTTCGCTAATAATCAAATCACCTTTTATATGCCCATCAATTCTCAAAAAAACGTCTGACTCTATCCTGCCATGGACCACACAACCTTTGCTGATTAGTGTCGGGGCAGAAGTGCTTTGTCCGTTCTTAGAACTTGCCATTTGTTTAATTTATGCTTAAGAAGCTCTTCGGATTGACAGGTTTGCCATTCTTCCTGACTTCGTAATGGAGATGATTTCCGGTAGAATGTCCGGTTGATCCGACATGGCCGACAACTTGACCTGTATTTACGTTTTGTCCTACTTTAACATTAATCTTCGAAAGATGGCCGTAAAGCGTTTCAAGATTGTTTTTATGCCTGATCTTTACACATTGGCCATATCCCTGAAACCAGCCTGCAATCACCACTTTTCCGTCTGCCGTACTCTTTACTGCATCACCCCTGCGTCCTTTAAAATCTATACCCGGATGAAACTCAACCCTGCCTCTGCGGATTGGATCACCACGATAGCCAAAGGTGGAATTTATTACATAATTGGCCGGATATCCCATGGGTGTGAAAGCCACACCAAGCAGAAAATCTTCAAGACGCTCATCATAAAGTGCATAAGTTTCTTCTGTACTAAGTTCAGCTGAAGTCTCATTGTTACCGCCGATTTCATCTACTTTAAATCCCTTTATTCCCCTTTTAATGAGGTATTGATTGATTTTTTTTAGCTTGTTTTCGATGTTCTGTATATAATTCCTTGCCTGAGTACTATCTGTAGGAGCTGGAATCTGTTTTTTTAAATGCGCGATTTCTTTGTGGTAGGCAATTCGTTCCTTTTCAATTTTACTGAGTTCAAGTGAAAGGAAAATGATGGTACAGGTTAAAATAAAGATTGTTATGCCAATAGTAAGGGCATAGTGTTTTAAGCGGTTAATGTGTTTTGTTTTGACACGAAGAGATTTTGTCTCGCCCTTGTTTGCGCCTACGATCAAAACAGTACTGAAATCTGATTTCGAAAATATCATTTATCTCATTATTATAGGAACAGACGCGATTTTTTCTGTAACCAATTGCAAAGCGATGATACAGCATTTTATTGTTTTTTTAAAACATTTTATCAATTTAATTGTATGTTTATTCTAATTCAATAAAATTATCCTAATTTAGATTCCATTTGTTTGTTTCGTATTTTCGTAGTGCGAACAAATTTTTTATCTCAGGAAAATATTTTTCTTGATAATGGCTTGTTTGAAATTAAAATTAACACATATATAAACTCTAACTTAAATAACAGAATGTTTGCAATTCAGTCATTTTCCAGCTTAATAGAAAATAGTAACGCCAACCTTAGTAATACCTCTAAAGACTTATTGAATGGTTTGAAAATCTTTCATGAGAATCAGTGGTATATCTGTGGTAACTTAGCTATGAGTGAGGGGCAATTGCCACATAAGTTCATTAATTCGGCTCCAACAGATCTTGATTATCAGTTACTTGTTAAAGCAGCATTGCTTCTGGTATCTGATTCCGTTGAGCAGCCGTTAACAATAACAACAGGTTTTCCGTATTCTACCTACAGAATATATAAGGATATGGCAACCGAGTTTCTGAGGAAGACGCATATCATTGAGTTTGATGCATCCACCTACAGCAATAGCGGTAAAAGATCTGTTATTCTGGATGTTCAGAATGTTGAAGTTATACCTGAGATTGTGGGTTGTACCATTGCATTGAGAAAAGGTGAATATCAGGCTGAAGGTAATTTCTTTGTGTTAAGCTGCGGATTCGGAACCTTTGAATCTGTTCTGAGCATGGAATCAGGTATTGTTGAGCAGACTATGGTCAGCACGCATGGATTGAAATATGCGGTAAACATGATGATGAGTGAGCTTGAGAAGAGCCATTATCTCGGTTTCAGAAATGCACATCTGATGGATGAAGCATTCCAGAAGGGTTATATCATTCTGAACAGAAAGAATGTTGATTTGAGAGAGATTAGAAGAAATGTTCTAAGATCTTATTATAATGAAGTTATTTCACCAAATCTGAGAAATGTAATCACGGATGCAAACCTCATGAAATCCAACAAGGTTTATCTTTGTGGAGGTGCTATGTTGTACCAGGATTTGGTTGAGTGCTTTAAGAATGAATTTGGGGAAATTGCTCAACTGGAGTTTGTAACCGATCCGGCCAGCCTGGCAAGTAAGGGTTACACACTGAATTCACTACGTGTTTCAGGCGGTAAAAAGCAATCTTCAGTTGGACTGGATATTGGTAATGCAACGACTGTTGTAACTAGATTGACAGAATGATCGGCAGGGCTGTAAATTTTATTAAGAAATATCTCAATAAAAAGGACCGCCAAAAGGAGATTGTTGCAGACTTTCACACTACGATAATCAGGGTTGATGATAATTTTATTTCATCAAGTTCTATAATCCTTGATGAAAGACTGATTGGAAACATCTACTCCCTGAAGGAAGTCAACGTAGCCCAGAATGCAGAAATATCAGGCAATATCACTTCCAGGTCCTGTAATATTAATGGGAAAGTAATCGGTGACATCATATCTACCGAGGCTGCTCTTATTAAAAGTTCGGCAACAATTTGCGGGAATATCCGGGCAAAATCTATTTGTGTAGAGCCCGGATGTATTATTAATGGAACAATACGGATTGAAGGGAATATTGATGAGCGTGATCTCATTGAGAAGGTGGAGAACCGCCTGCCTTCAAAAGTCCAGAAAGAGATTATTGCCATGCCAATGCCTTATTTGATTTCTGATCCCATTGAACTTGATAAAGAACCTGTAGCTAAACCAATTAGTCAGCCTGACAGGCCATCCGAAATCAATAAGAGGGCTCAGGTACCGGTGTCGAAAGCTAAGCCTGTTGTTCCGGTTGCAGAACCTGAGGAGGCTCACAAGACAAACACAAATAGTTGGTATTAATCAAATAAGTCTGCTTCTATTGTGACACTCAGATTATAAGAGAAGCCATAAATGAAATCTAAACTCTTAATTTTGCAGGATATTTCCGGTAAATAATTTCCGGGAATATTCTGCCTAATTATGAAATATTCCCCTGCTTCAGCTTCAACCCTATCCATCCCGTTTTCAGTTCTTGATCTTGTTCCGGTTCTTTCGGGAAAAGTGCCATCCGACTCATTTAAGAACAGTCTGGATCTGGCCAGAAATTGCGAACAATTCGGATACTCCCGGTATTGGATGGCAGAGCATCACAATATGGAGGGGATTGCAAGTTCCGCTACCGCCATTTTGATTTCACATATAGCAGCCGGTACGAATTCCATTCGGGTTGGCTCCGGCGGAATTATGTTGCCAAATCATGCCCCATTGATTGTCGCGGAGCAGTTTGGAACGCTTGAGTCTTTATTTCCCGGCAGAATAGATCTCGGGCTTGGTCGCGCCCCCGGGTACTGACCAGTTAACAGCTTCGGCATTACGCAGGAATCTTGAAGGTGCCGGAGAAGATTTTGCCAAAAGTCTGATGGAATTGAGGACATATTTATCATCAGATAATTCAGATTCAGCTGTAAGAGCAATCCCGGGCGAAGGTTTGGATATTCCAATCTGGCTATTGGGTTCCAGTACCTATAGCGCTCAGTTAGCCGGAATTTTAGGTTTACCATTCGCATTTGCAAGTCATTTTGCCCCTGCTCAGTTATTTTCTGCACTTCAGGTTTATCGTGAGAGCTTCAGGCCATCTGAAACTCTAAAAGAGCCCTACACCATGGCATGTGTAAATGTTGTTGCTGCCGATACCGACCAGGAAGCCGAATTTCAGGCTACATCTTTATTTACTACATTTTTGAATGTAATTAAAGGCAAACGGACAAAACTACAGCCACCAGTCGATCCGATGGATATGGTCTGGAATGAAGCAGAGCGTTATGCAGTGATGCAAATGCTGAAATATACTTTTATTGGCTCAGGCACTAAGGTTGGACTGGCATTGTCTGAATTCGTTTTTAATACGGGCGTGAATGAGATTATGATTAATTCTCATATTTTTGATCAGAATGCAAGGGTTCACTCCTATGAGATTATTTCAAAATATGCCTTGGGGAGAACCAATTAAACATTCGTTCATGGCAGACTGAATCTGTAATACCTGAATTTCAAAATTATGTCTACTCTTTCTACCTACAAAGCAGCATCGGCTGTTGCATTAATTGCCGAAAAGCATTTTGCAGATCATCTGCATGAAGCTGTGCAAAGAGGTGAATCAGATCTGGCGGCAGCACCCTCTGCAAGTCAGATTGAAATCATGCTCGATACAGCATTCTGGGCTAGCTTGAGGAGGGAGGAGGGGAATTCTCCAAAAATTTCCATTGCTTTTCTTTCTCCGGCACAGGCTGGTTCTGCACTTCAGTTTGAGCAAAAACTTGAATTCAGCAGCAAAGTCCTAACCAAGCTGGGTCCTGGAGTTGAGCGTCCGGGAGTCCATTTAGGGGTATGGTATGATGAAAGTGGCCTGTATGTCTGGGGTACCTCCAATAAAATTCCGAATTGCTGTTTTGTGCTGGATGTTTCTGAGCCCGGTCTATTGGTTATCAAACACAGAAGAATGCATGGCTTCGGGAAATTTACCAATATAATGGTCCTTCGCGGAGATCAAATCAAGGTAGTGGATGAGAGCAGTGCAAATTTACCTGATTGTCCGATATTACTCACTTCATTACTTGGATTTGCTTCAGATTCTGATGATAATTCTGTCAATGTGCTGATCCAGCTTGCCACTTCCATGCGTGCACACAGGCATGGTGGCATCTTACTGGTCGTTCCCTCAGGTTCAGATGCCTGGCGTGAATCTATATTAAAACCTGTTAAGTATGCTGTTTCTCCGGCTTTTACCGGACTTACGGATCTGATGAACGATGATCAGAGTAAATGGACATCAAGTGTATGGCTTGGTGAACTTAGCAGGGAGATTGAAAGTATTGCCGGACTTACCGCTATTGACGGTGCAACAGTAATTACTGAT
>Ga0075152_10002155_pt1 | contig 14087 bp, 9 predicted proteins | sample JI61114C2DNA_FD_70964 | JGI IMG/M metagenome (GOLD analysis project Ga0075152, IMG submission 70964) | Wastewater effluent complex algal communities from Wisconsin, to seasonally profile nutrient transformation and Carbon sequestration -... | ecosystem: Engineered > WWTP > Effluent > Algae...
TGCCGTTGTCGCCGAACTGGTTGCCGATCACCGCTCCGATACCGGCACCTGCGCCCGCACCGATGGCGCCGCCTTTTACGCCTTTCGAGGCGTTGCAACCGCCAGCGACAAGCGCGACGGCAAGCGCCGCTGCGCCAACGGTATTCAAGATGGAAACATGTTTCACGGAATTCATGGGATGTGGTTTTCCGGAACGGGAACAAACGGAATGCCGCTGCCGGGAATAGATCTCAAACCCAGCATTGGCGGCAGTTTCACAGGGGCAGTAGCAGTTTACGGACGGGTCGTACAACGTGGCAAGACATGCCCGATGTGGGGAAATTCGGGATGGCCTGTTCACAATGGGAACTTGATGGAGATCTCGCCGATCGTTTATTGACCCAGAAGCCGCCGGAGGCGGTGGATCATGGACGCACTCGCGAAATACGCGAGCGCGGGAACAGCTGGAGGCACCGTCGGCAGTACTCGATACCCTGTACCCGATACCCAGTACCCGATACCCCACACCAGAAACTCAAACAACATTCCCCCGCACATCCTACATTGCATTCCTTCAAACCCGCCCATGCTCCGAACAATCCTGCTCTCCTGTTGCATCGCTATCGCGGCCAGTGCCATGGCCCAGCCGTACCAGTACGGGTGCCACTACTTCCGGAACCAACAGCACCCGGTAACGTCCATGACCGCCGCCGACCGGGAGCTCATCGATGACATCATCGCGCGCAGCGACACCTTCGACATCCTGCATTACGACATCGCCATCGACGTGACCGACTACGCGGGCCAGCAGATCAAAGCGGCCACCACCATAACTTACACGCCGCTGATGGCGGGGCAGGACTTCATCCGCTTCGAGCTGTGGGACCTGCAGGTGGACTCGGTAACGTCGCCGAGTGGTGCGCTCACCTTCAGCAATGACACGCAAACGCTGAAGGTGGATTTTGCCACGCAACCCGCTGTGGGCGTTACGGACACGCTCACTGTTTACTACCAAGGCCATCCGCACCGCGACCCGGATTGGGGCGGTTTCTATTTCGAGAGCGGCTACATCTACAGCCTCGGCATCGGCCTCACCACCATTCCACCGAACTTCGGCAAGGTGTGGTACCCGTGCTTCGACAGCTTCGTGGAACGGGCCACGTACACCTATCATGTAAAGAGTTCCGGACTGTACCGCGCGCACTGCCAGGGCGACTTCCTCGGCGAAACGCAGCTCGGTGGCGATACCGTGGTGCGCACGTTCAACATGGACCACAGCATGACCACGCATTTGAGCGCGATCGCAGTAGCGGATTACCGGGACAGCAACTTCGTGCATAGTGGCGCATATGGCGACGTGCCGGTGCGGCTCACCGCCAAGCCCACGCAGCTCGCGGCCATGGCGGGCCGGTTCGGCGACATCGGCTCGGCCATCGATGCCTGCGAATTCTGGTTCGGCCAGTATCCGTGGCAGCGCGTGGGCTATGTGCTCACCACCGACGGCGCATTGGAGATCCCCACCAACATCGCTTATCCGGACTTCATGCCAAGCCAAAGCATAAAACAGAACAGGGGCCTCTTCACCCACGAGCTGGGGCACCATTGGTGGGGCGACATCGTGGCACCGCGCACCCAGAACGACATGTGGATGAAGGAAGGACCGGCGGAATACAGCTCGCACTTGATCGAGGAATGGATCGGCGGGCCGTCGGCGCTGGTGAGGGAGGAGAACGACAACCAATTGTACGTGCTGCGCTCCGCGTTCATCCAGGATGGCGGCTACCTCGCGCTTTCGCCCATGCCGGACGCCGAGATCTACGGTTTGCACACCTACTACAAAGGCGCATCGGTGCTCCACAACTTGCGCGGCTACCTCGGCGACACGCTTTTCCGTCATGGCATGTCGCAGGTGCAGGTCGATCACGCCAACTCCGCGCTGGATGCGGCCGGTTTCCGCGACGCCCTGGAAGCTGCCACCGGCTACGACCTGCATCCCTTCTTCGACGACCAGGTGTTCTCGCCCGGCTTTTCGGTGTTCGTTCCGAACGGTTATTCAGTTGAACCGAACGGCGCCCAGTGGACCGTGGACCTGAACATCAAGCAAAAGCTGCGCGGCACCACCGCATTTCACCACGATGTGCCGTTGGACATCACAGTGATCAGCGCAGCGGGCCAGCGCCAGGAATTCAATGAGCTGGTGGGCGATGAATTCAGCAGCGTGCAGCTGCAGGCGGACTTCGATCCCGCGATGGTGGTGCTGAACGAGCGCGTCCGGTTGAACCAAGCTCGTCTGGCGTTCGAAGACACGTTGATACCCGGCGTTACTTCCAGCCTCTCATTGAACTGGGTGGATTTCCAGCTCTTCAAGGACGCCATCGTGGACAGCACCTTCATCCGCGTGGAGCACGTGTGGGCGGGTGCGGACCAAACGCCGTTGGGAGTCGGCATCGACGAGGTCTCGGATTCGCACTATTGGACGGTGGACGGCCTGTGGCCGGAAGGCACGGCGCTGCACGCCAAGTTGAACTATACCGGGAACATTTCCACCGCGTTGGATTTCGGTCTCTATGGAACCACGGAGGAAGGCGCGTTCCTTGTATACCGCAGCGGGCCCGAGTTTCCGTGGGGTGTTTACCCCGACCAAACGGTGAACGCAGGCACGTTGACGAACGGCTTGGGCAGCATCAACATCGACGTGCTGCGGCGCGGGCAGTACGCATTCGCAAAAGGCACGGGCGCCATCGGCATTGCGGAAACGGCTGAGCACGCGGGAAAGCTGGTGTTGTATCCGGTGCCCGCGCGCGATGCGTTGACGGTGCAACTTCCGGATGCGGCCGTCGGCACTGTGCAATGCACCGTGCTCGCCAACGACGGGCGCATGGTGATGCAAGCCGCGCGCAACACGGACGGCAACGACCGCATCACGCTGAACGTCGCGGAACTGGCCGTGGGAAACTATGTGCTGCACGTCGCGGATGCGAAAGGGAAACGCATTGGGTCTTCAGGGTTTATCATTAAGAAGTGAACTCAATTGCTAATTGCTGATTCCTAATTCCTAATTCCGGCGAGGTGCCACTGCCGTCGGAATTAGGAATTAGGAATTCGCAATTCATTGAACGCTTCAAGTGCATTGAATTCCTGAAGCACTTGGACTGATTTTATGCAGATGGTATTAGCGCTTCGCGCGCGGGTGAAAGCGCATGATGTTGCTGCGCAAATACTCGCGGTCCAGGTGCGTGTAGATCTCCGTGGTGGTGATGCTGGCGTGGCCCAGCATTTCCTGTACCGCACGCAAGTCCGCGCCGCCTTCCACCAGGTGCGTAGCGAAGGAATGGCGGAAGGTGTGCGGGCCGATCACCTTGTCGATGCCCGCTTTCAACGCGAGCTTTTTCACCACTTTAAAAACCCACACGCGGCTGATGCCGGAACCGCGCGCGTTGAGGAACAGCACGTCTTCCGCCTTCGCGGACACGGGCAAATGCACGCGCTCCTCCTGCCGGTAGCGCTCCACATGGGCCATGGTGCCGGGGCCGATGGGCACCAGCCGTTCCTTGTCGCCCTTGCCAACCACGCGGATATAACCGTCCTGGAAATGCAGCCGGCTGATGCGCAGCCCGCAGAGCTCGCTTACCCGCAGCCCGCAACCGTATAGCACTTCCAACATGGCGCGGTCGCGGTGGGCGAGCGGCAGGCTCATGTCGATGGCGGCGGCCATGGCATCGATCTCCTGCACGCTGAGAAAAACGGGCAAATGGCGGCCCATGCGCGGGCTTTCCAACAGGTCGGTAGGGTCTTCCTCGATCTGCTTCTCCAATAAAAGTGATCGGTGGAAACTGCGCACGGCGCTTACCAACCGGGCTTGGCTGGTGGCCGCAGGGCGGGTTTTGGCTATCGAATTGATGAAGGCCTGCAGGTCTTCGATCTGCAATTTGTCGGGCAATAGCGGCGGGGTTTGCGCCAACGCGAAATCGCGCAATTTCCCAAGGTCACCGAGGTAAGCTTCCACCGTGCGCTTGGATAGTCCGCGCTCCAAGGACAGGTAGATCTTGAAATCCGCCAAGGCTTGTGGCCACTGCATGCGGCAAAGGTGCGTTGAAAGCGCTAAGGAGGATTGACGCGGAGGCGCGGAGGCGCGGAGAAATGCGAATGGTGATTAGTCGACCGTGTGCTGAACTGCCGCCTGCCACTGCCGCCTGCCACTGCCTGCTGTCACCCTCATCTCTGCGACTCTGCGCCTCTGCGCCTCTGCGTCCCACCCCTCTGTGCTCTTTGCCCCGTGGTGAAAAATGCATCGCCCTTACAGCCGACCTTTGCCGCATGCGCCTCCTCATTCTCAACGGCCCCAACTTGGACCTGCTCGGCACCCGCGAACCGGCGATCTATGGCACACGCACCTTCGAGGACTTCCTCGTGGAACTGCGGAAGGAATTCCCGGGCCATCAACTGGACTATTTCCAAAGCAACGTGGAAGGGGAGATGATCAACGCTTTGCGCAATGCAGAGGCGAATTGTGCCGGCGTGGTGATGAACGCGGCGGGTTACTCGCACACCAGCGTGGCGTTGCGCGATACTCTTGCGGGCATGCAGGTGCCGGTGGTGGAGGTACACATCAGTAACGTGCATGCGCGGGAACCGTTCCGGCACGTGCTGTTGACAGCAGCGGTGAGCGCGGGCTGCATCACCGGCTTCGGGCTTGAGGGCTACCGGCTAGCGGTGGAATACTTGCTGCGGCGCGGCGGTTGATCGATCCGCTCCGCGTCCAGGTCGGAGAATTTCTTCCAGCCTAAAATGTAGCGGTCGTAAGCGATGCTGCGGTGGTACATGCCGGTGAGGTCCGGTGAATTTTCCAGTTTGCGCAGGCGCTTGCGCTCCCGGTACAGGCGGGGCAGCCAACGGAAAAAACGGCGGTGCGCCTTGCCCACTTGCCATGCATGTTCCGCATGGCCTTCGGCGATGAATTTCATGGCGGCGAAAAGGTCCAGCACCAGCCGGTGGAAAATGCGGTAAACGATGAAGTGGGAGCGGAGGTGCTTGGTGAGCACGGCCAAGCTGTTGCGGAAGTTGAGATAGGTCTTGCGCGGACTCCCGTAGCCCAAGGCACCACCACCCACGTGGAATACGGTGGCGCTGGATGTATAGCCCACGCGCCAGCCCATGCGCCGCATGCACCAGCACAGGTCGATCTCCTCCATGTGGGCGAACAACTCGGCATCGAAGCCACCGGCGGCGCGGAAGGCCTCCGCACGGATCATCAAGCAAGCTCCGGTGGCCCAGAACACGTCGCGGTCGTCGTTGTACTGGCCGTGGTCCTCCTCGGTGATCTCGAAGATGCGTCCCCGGCAGAACGGATAACCGTTCCGGTCGATGAAGCCGCCCGCGGCACCGGCATGCTCAAAGCTGTTACGGCCGCCGTGGGAAAGCACCTTGGGCTGGCAAGCAGCCATGTCCGGCCGGGCGGCGAGGTGCGCGTGCAGGGCATCGATCCAGCCGGGCGTGGTCTCCACATCGCTGTTCAGCAGCAGAAAATAGGTGGTGTCCACCTGCGCCAATGCCTTGTTGTAGCCGCCGGCAAAGCCCTCATTGGTCGGCATGGCGATCACTTCGACCGCGGGCATTTCCTTCCGGAGCCAATCCACTGAACCGTCCGTGCTGCCATTGTCCGCCACGATGACACGGGCCGCGTGGGCACTGTGTTTCAGCACCGTAGGCAGGAAACGCTCCAGCCAGTGCCGGCCATTCCAGTTCAAGATCACTACGGCGGTGTCCATTCAGGGCAAAGGAAACGGCAAAATTGGGGGGAATGGGGTGCGCTCGAATGAAAAATGCCGAAAAACCCGCACTTGTGCCGGTGCGCCCCGTTGTGACGCCATGGAAGATGCACTACCCTTATTTCGGGTACTTGTAGTTGTTCATCACCTCGTCGCGCTTCGCGCCGCCGTCAATGTTTCCGGGCGCTATCATGTCCAGCCAACGGCTGTTGTTCAGTTCGCCGGGCATGTCCGAGGTCAGCAACGTCCAGCAGGTGGTGGAGCGTTCCTCTTGGGTGAAGACGAAGCGGCGGTCGTTGTATTTGCCGGCGCGGTAGTAATGCCACACCATGTAGGGCGTTACGGCAGTCTCGTTGCTGCGGTCCACAACGGAATTCGGCGCACCGTATTTCAGGAAAATGCGGCCTTGGTCACTTTGGTAACCGCGCATGTTGCGGCACCCGAACTGTTTGTTGGCATAGATCACCGCTTGTTGGTAGCTCTTCCAGGCCCCTTCAGGGTCTTGCGGGGAACGGTTGTACCAGAACGTGTACAGGAAATCGCGCATGAGATCCGGTTTACGGTCCTTCCAGCGGTCGTCGATGATCTTCGCTTCCATATCATTGGAGATGGGGCGCATGGAGCTGAGGTATTCGGCCAAGGTGTCGGCATCGTTGTAAGCATCGGTGAAGTTCGGGCCGAGCTCGCCCGGGGCCAGTTCCAGCGGGTTGTAGGCCATGGGGTTCATGCGCTGGAAAAACTGTTCGCGGCGCGCCACGGTGGAATCGTTGCGGTCCCGCAGTTCCAAGGCGAGGATGTAATTGCCGGAAGGCAGCTTGGCGATATTGAACGCCATGCCGATGGGCACCACGGTATCCGCCTTCAAGCGCTGCACTTGCCGCATGTTCGCCACCACGACATGGTCCTCATAGCCTTCGATCTGCGCAGTGGCCAAGAAGGCGCCACCCGGCCCGAACCGCTTGGTGCTGCCATAGGCCTCCGCATAGAAGGACACGATATCCGAGCCGTCCGGAAAGAAGGACCCCGGAAAGGGAAGTGCCTCCCCGGAGCCTTTCGCCGGCATGGTGAACTGGATGTCGGAAAGGCTCGCATCCTCACTTGGAGAGGTTACCACCAAAGGCTTGCTGATGTATACGTGCGCCGTGTCAGGGGAATTGAGATCGCGCATTTCAAACGAAAGGGCATAGTTGCCAGGCTTTAGCGCGAAGCGTTCCTGGTGCATGAAATCGCCGGTCAATGTATCGCTGCGGTCGGGAGAGGATACCATGGTCTTGCGGTAGTCCGCGATCTTGCCGTCCTGCTCCACCAAGGTCAATACTTCCACCTTGGATTGCCGGAATCCACGCTCATCCGTGGTCCATTCCGCCGTGGCGCCCAAGAAGGTGATGTTAACCACCACCACGGGTGAACTTTCCGCGGTCTGGAACCGCTTGGCCTCCACTACGGCCTCCAATTGGGGCTGGGCTTGGAGAGCAATTGCGGAGGCGAAGAAGATGGCGGACAGAATAGCGTTGCGCATAGGTCAAAGTTAAGCAGGTGTGCCGGGGTAGCCTTACCGTTAGCGGATCGGGAGTCGCCGATGGTCGTTGTGGACCCTGGTTGACGGTGCTTTGTTGAGGCCGATCCGCTTGCGCTTTACTCGCGCGCTCGTATCTTTTTCCTTCAGCCCTGAAATCCGCCGTTCATCACGATCCACGATCGCTTGCCGCCGGTTCCGTTACCTTTGCCGCCCCTTTGGAAGAGCCAAAGTGGAAGCAAGAAACCCATAAACGACCGCATGAATCTTAAAAAGTACGTGGCCCTCTTGGCCTTAGCCGTGTTCACCATACCCGCCAGTTGGGCAGGTGAGGGCATGTGGCTGCTGAACAAACTGAAACAGGTGAACGAGGCGCAGATGCGCGAACTGGGCTTTAAGCTGACGGCTGAGGACATCTACAGTCTCAATCAAGCCAGCATGAAGGATGCGGTGGCGCGCATGGGCGGCGGTTTCTGCACCGGAGAGGTGGTGAGCGCCGACGGCCTGATGCTGTCCAACCACCATTGCGGTTTCGATGCCATCCAAAGCATCAGCAGCGTGGAGCACGACTACCTCACGGACGGTTTTTGGGCCATGACCCGCGACCAGGAAAGTCCTACAGGTTTTGAGGTGAGCTTCCTGCAATACATCACCGACGTCACCGACACGGTGCTTTCCGCATTGCCTGCAGGCATCAGCGAAGAAGCGCGCGACTCCATCCTTCAAGTGATCGGCGCGGACTTGGAGCGCAAGGCCACCGAGGGTAAGCCGCATATCCTGGCTGATTTCAAAGTGATGTTCGAAGGCAACGAGTTTTACATGTTCGTTTACAAGAGCTACCCGGACGTGCGTCTGGTCGGAGCCCCACCAAGTGCCATCGGCAAGTTCGGCGGCGACACGGACAATTGGCAGTGGCCTCGCCACACGGGTGACTTCAGCATGTTCCGCATTTATACCGGACCTGATGGCGAGCCTGCTGAGTATTCCAAAGAAAACATTCCCTTCAAGCCCAAGTGGCACTTCCCTGTGAGCCTGGACGGCGTGAAAAAAGGTGACTTTACCATGATCATGGGCTTCCCCGGAAGTACAGACCGTTTCCTCAACAGCGACGGCGTGAAGCTGGCGTTGGACGTGGAGCAGCCCAGCCGGGTGAAGATCCGCGGCGAGAAGCTGGAGACCATGAAAGAACACATGGACGCCGACGATGCAACGCGCATCAAATATGCCAGCAAGTACGCGCAGATAGCCAACTACTGGAAGTACTTCATCGGCCAGCAAAAGGGATTGAAAGCCCAGCATGTGTGGGACCGCAAGAAGGCCCAAGAGGACGACTTGATGGCATGGGTGAACGCAGACCCGGCACGCAAGGCGAAGTACGGCGAAATGCAGGCCGACCTCAGCGAAGGCTATGCGGAGCGCGCCTCGTTTGAAAAAGCCAGCACCTACATGCAGGAAGGTGCCTTTGGAAGTGAAGCCGTTGTGTTCGGTTTCCGTCTGTACGGCCTGATGATGCAGTTGGAGAACGACCCGAAGAACACGGAGAAGATCACTGCCATGGCCGACCGGGCGAAAGCCTCGGCACGCGATTTCTGGAAGGATTACGACCCGGCAACGGACCAGGACGTCACCGCGGCCATGTTCGCCATGATCCACAAGGACGTGGACCCTGCGCAGCAGCCGGACATCATGGCCACGGTCACGAAAAAGTACAAGGGCGATTTCAACAAATGGGCCGAGGCCATGTTTAAGACCAGCGTGCTTACCGACAGCACCCGTTTGATGGCCTTTTTGAATGCCCCCAAGCTGAAGACCTTACAGAAGGACATGGGCATGCAGACGATGACCAGCAGCCTGAACCTCTATCGTGGCGTGCTCGGCCCCGGTATCGACGTGGCCCAAGTGAAGATCGACAAAGGCTACCGCCTGATGGTGGCTGCCATGCGTGAAAAGGACCCGAACAAAATGTGGTACCCCAACGCCAACAGTACCGAGCGCCTCACCTACGGGGTGGCGAACGACTATAGCCCAGCTGATGCGGTCCATTACGACCTGACCACCACGCAGCTCGGTATCCTCCAGAAAGAGGACAACACCAACGATGAATTCGTGGTGCCAAAGCGCGCGCATGAACTGTTGGTCAACAAGGATTTTGGCCGTTACGCCAATCCTGACGGCACCTTGCCTGTCTGCTTCCTCAGCGAGAACGACATCACCGGTGGAAACAGCGGCAGCCCGGTGATCAATGGCAACGGCGAGCTCATCGGCATTGCCTTCGATGGCAACTGGGAGGCCATGAGCGGCGATATTTCCTACGAACCCGAGTTGCAGCGCACCATCAGCGTGGACATCCGCTACGTGCTGTGGGTGATCGACAAGTACGCCGGTGCCAAACACCTCGTGGACGAAATGACCTTGGTGAAGAAGCCTGTTGATGTGCCCATGGAAGTGGTGCCACCTGCACCCACTTCAGCCACGGACAAGCGCGCCGGAGCGAAGAACTAACCATTAGCGAATACAAAAAAGGCCCGGTCGCTTGAATGCGACCGGGCCTTTTTGCGTGAACCCATTTCTACGGATACGCCGTCCGCGGTTGCAGAAACAGGTCCTTCCGGAATTGCTTCACCCCATAAGGGACCGCTTGTACGGTCTGCCGCATTTCAAGGTAGCCGTTCTCACGGGTTACGCGTAGTTCAAAAGACTTGCCGGCAGGGATGAACATGGCATAGCGCCCGTCCGCGTTCACGCTGGAAACAGACTTGCGTTCGCCATTGCTGCTGTAATATTCCACGAGGCAGTCATATACCGGCTTCCCGGATATACCGTCGATCACTGTGCCATAGACCTGCACGTTGTTGAGCTGGTCGATTTTTGGATCTTGTGCACGAAGTGACAAGGAGGCCAAAACCAGAGGGAGGAGGAGCGAGCGGAGCATTGGGCTCCTATACGTGCCTCCTGAACAAATGGTTTCAACGCCCTGATAGGTGTTACTTGACAGTAATCCCTACCTGCGCCGTGAGCCGTAGCCGTGTCAACGCTGCATCAACGGGATGCTGCAGTTCCACGCAGTGCGAAGGAGCGACCTAGATCCCGCCGGAGGCGGTCATCGCGGCAACGCACTCGCGAAACACGCGAGCGCGTGTGCTTCAGGGCAACGGAATCGCGAAAAACGTAAGCGCGGGCCTATCGGACGAACGACTGACAACGGACAACCAAGTACGGGAAATTACTTCCCTCAGCGCCGCTTCTTGCTCTGCTGTTGCTGCTGCTTCTGGATCTCCTCCATGCGCAGTTGCCACTTGCTCTTCTTGCGCGGCTTCTTCATGTTGTCCAGCAGTTGCGCGCGCAGTTTGTCCTCATCCAGGAACCATTTGGTGATCACTGTCATCTGCAGGATGCTGATGATGTTCGCCAAGAAATAGTAGTAGCTCAGGCCGGCGGGAAGGGAGTTCATGAAGAACAGCATCATCACCGGAAAGAGGTACATCATCACCTTCATGTTCGGCATGCCCTGCTGCTGGGGCATCTGCTTGCTGTTCACGAGGGTGTAGATGATCGTACTGGCGGCCATCAGCAGCGTAAACAGGCTTACGTGACTGCCGTATGCGGGAATGGTGAACGGCAGCTGGGCGATGCTGTCGTAGCTGCTGAGGTCGTCCGCCCAGAGGAAGGATTGCTGCCGCAACTCGATGCTACTGGGGAAGAAGCGGAACATGGCATAGAGCACGGGCATCTGCAGCAGCATGGGCACGCACCCGGCCACGGGGCTCACGCCGGCCTTGCGGTAGAGGTCCATGGTGGCCTGTTGCTTCTTCATGGCATCGTCAGCGCCATACTTGGCGGTGATGTCCGTGATCTCCGGCTTCAGGGCGCGCATGCGTATGCTGCTCTTCTGGTTGCGGTAGGCAATGGGCAACAGCAGCATCTTGATCACCACGGTGAGCACCAAAATGATGATGCCGTAGCTGAGGTTGAACTGGCTGAGGAAATTGAAGATCGGGATCACCAAAAAGCGGTTCATCCAGCCGAAAATGCCCCAACCCAGATCAATGATCCGACTGAACTCCGGGATCTCTGTTTGCCGCAACGTATTGTACTGGTTCGGCCCGAGGTACATCCGCATGGCCATGGTGGCATTTTCACCGGGCTCGGTACCGAAGAAGAGTTTGGCGTCGTAACGCTTGGTGTAGAGCGTATCGTCCGGCAGGGTTGTGATGGAGATGGAGGAGCCGTTGCTCGCAAACCCGTCCGCCTTCACCAAGGCAACAGTGAAGAAATCCTGCTTGAAGGCCACCCAGTTGGTCTTCGCCTCCAAGGTTTTGTCATCGTCCTTGGTTTCGCTGAGGTAGTTGCGGTCGTCGTTGAGGTATTTGTAGTACACCGTGCATTTGCCGTCCTCGGTGGGCAGATGCTTTTCGTTGTGGTAGCCGGTGAGGTTCCAATGGAACATCACGTTGCGCGGGTCAATTTCCGGCAGACCCACCAGCTCCGCGGAAACATCCATGAACCAAGAGGCGCTGTCCAGTTTGTAGGTGATGGCGAGGTACTTGGCCGGGTCCGTGGTGGGGGCGATAAGCCGTACGCCGGTGCTGTCGATCTTCTGCGCGGTGAAGTTGAAGTCCTTGGTGCTCAGCTTCAGGTTGCCCATGAAGAAGTTGAACTCATAGGCACCGCTGTCCGGCGCGGCCAGCAGTAGCGGTTTGCGGCCGTGGTAGGTCTTGTAGTCCTTCAGCCGGATCACGTTGGGCCGTGCACCAAAGGTGTTGATGGCCACTTGGATGTTCTTGTTCGCGATGGTGATCACTTGGTTCTCCCCGGCGGCCGCAGGGCTGAAAATTCCGTAACGCGAGGCCAAGTGTGAAGCCACCACGCTGTCCTTCGCGGCTTGGTTGGTAACGGTGTCCGCAGGCACGGCCAAGGCGGCACTGTCCAGCACTTGCTTGTGTTGCTTGGCCAAGGCTGAATCCGCATGGCGCGCCTGCTCCTGAATGGCGAGGTTGGCGATGCTGTCCTGCTGGTGCTGTGCCACGGCGCGCTCTTCCGCGCTGGGCATGGTAAAGTACTGGTAGCCGAAGAGGATGGCAATGATGAGAATGATGCCGATGATCGAATTGCGGTCCATGCTGTCCTGGTGGCAACAAAAAAGCCAATTGGGGGTTACGGTTCGGTAAAGGGCGCGAAGATAGCAGCACGGTGCTGGCGGAATTGGGAGTGAAAAACGTAAAATGCAAAACGGACCGCCCGATCGAAATGCGATCGGCCAACCGGTAACCTACCTGCGGTAGGCAGGCCCGTAACCCGTAACCTACCTGCGGTAGGCAGGCCCGCAACTCGCAACCCATCAACCCGTAACCCGTAACGCAACAACTACCATGTGGCACGTTCTTAGCAACCACCTCATACTTTTGGACCCCATGCGCACGCTTTGGATCACCGCTGTCTTCGCAGCCTGTCTATCACTTCCCGCTTTTGCCCAGCAGGAACTCATCGTGAAAGGGGTTGTCGCTGGCGGCGATGGCGAACACGTTTTCTATGACCTGATGATCGTGAACCGCCGCACCCGCACGGGAACTTTCGCCAATACGGACGGCAGTTTCAGCGCACGGGTCCTGCGCAACGACACCCTGCTGATCGGTGCCGGGGGATACGTGACACGCACGCTGCCTTTAGGTGAATTCGCTGACGATGAGCTCGAAAACCTGCGGATCACGCTGCGCCCATGGAGCATCGACCTCAAACCAGTTGCCGTGCTGCCGCAGCGCACGCTGAAGCAGATCCAGGACGACATCGCCAAGCTGGGCTACAACGAAAGGGACTATCGCGAAAGCGGCGTGGACGCGTTCCAAAGCCCCATCACCTTCCTGTACCAGGAATTCAGCAAGCGGGAACGTAGCAAGCGCGAAGTGGCACAATTGCAGAACGAAGACCGCAAACGCGAGTTGTTGCGCGAACTGTTGCAACAATACGTGGACTACGGCATCATCAACCTCAGCGACGACAGCTTCGACGATTTCATCGACTTCTGCGCCGTGCCGGAAGACATGCTGAAAGGCCTGTCGCAGTACGACTTTCTCGTGTACGTGAAGAAGAAGTACGAACTCTACACCAGTCTCGGCCCCACGCGGCAGCACTGATGAACCGGGCTATCGCGGCCGGTTCGGCGGCGCTTTTCACACTGATCTTCACTGCACCGGCAAAAGCGCAATCGGAAGCGGACACCATTACCAATGTTTACCAGCTCGCTGACTTGGTGATCCATGGCCGTGCCGATGGTCTGGATTTGGAAGGCTTCGTCCAACAAGTGAAAACGGATACCAGTTTCCTGCACGCGTTCCTCAACATGCGTTACTGGCCGCACAACGTGGAAGGCACGGTGCTGGTGCGCAACAAGGACGAAAAAGAAACCGCTTCGCTCTACCGGAAAGGCAGCCTGCTCCGCATCGGGCCGAATGCCGAACTGCGCGTGGACAGCACCGCGGAATCCGGCAAATTGCGTTCACGGAACGGGGACATGCGCTACCTCACCGCAGAATTGTACGACGACCTTTTCTGGCCCAAAGGCCAATGGAAAGCGGACAACGGCATAGCTGCTTACCGGCGCGGGCAAGGCGGAAAAGGGCGCATCGAAAAGTACAAGGAACAGCTCAAGAAATTCATGTTCAACCCCGGACAGGAGATTGCGGACGTGCCTTTGATCGGTGACAAACTCGCGCTGTTCGATCCGGAAATGACACCCTTTTACGACTTCACGATCGGCACCAGCTTCCGCAATGGGCACACCTGTTGGAAGTTCAGCGCCGTTGAGAAAGACAGCTTGGACGGTAAGC
>Ga0075152_10002157_pt1 | contig 14083 bp, 8 predicted proteins | sample JI61114C2DNA_FD_70964 | JGI IMG/M metagenome (GOLD analysis project Ga0075152, IMG submission 70964) | Wastewater effluent complex algal communities from Wisconsin, to seasonally profile nutrient transformation and Carbon sequestration -... | ecosystem: Engineered > WWTP > Effluent > Algae...
GGCAAGCCGACCCTGCCGCTGATCCATGCCATGAAGCACGGCAGCCCCGAACACGCCGCCTGCGTGCGAACCGCCATCGAAAACGGCGGTCGCGACGATTTTCCGGCCGTTCTTGAGGCTATTCGCGCCACCGGCGCCATCGAAGCCACCCGAAAGGTCGCCGAAGCCGAGGCCCAGCTTGCGCTGGAAGCCCTGGAAGCGCTGCCGGCTTCCGTTTTCAAGGAATCCTTGATAGAATTGTCAAAGTTCGCAGTCGCACGGAAGTATTGAAGTCCGACATGCTTCAAAAAAGCTTCACAAAACGTCGGATTTGCAATATGATGTGCGGCTGTTTGATTTTGAGAGTTGGCAAAACATCGCTGGCTCCGCACTGAAAGCGTCGGGGAATAGCTCAGCCTGGTAGAGCACTGCGTTCGGGACGCAGGGGCCGGAGGTTCGAATCCTCTTTCCCCGACCAGTAATACCCGCCAAGCCGGTATCCCGAAACCGGTCGGCAGCAAAAATGGAGCAAGCCATTCAGGCTAGGCTCCATTTTTGTTTTTGGCCCCTGTCCTGCGTCGGTTTGATGGACGGCGGTTCAGGGCATTGCCAAGCGCCTCCCCAACAACCCCTCATACGATTCCGCCACCGGGTACAGGTTGCCATGCTCTGTCAGGTTGGCCGCCTGCCCGGGGTGGCGTTCTTCCCACATCAGCACCGACTGGTCGAGTCGTGCTCATCCACCGCCACGCCGTCGGCGGCCAGGTTGGCTGCCGTGCGCTCGCGGGCGGTGCTGTCGAGGTCCAGGTGTTCGTGATCCCTGGCGTAGATAGTGCCGTCCTCGGGTGCCTGCAGCAGTCTGCCGTCCGGGCTTGTGGCGGTGGGCATGGCAGGGGGCTGACCCGTGAGCCAGGGGCCGTCACGTCTTCGGGGTGACTGGGGGGCCGCCGGGCACCGAAGCCAGAAAGGCTTCGAGTGCCGCAAACGGATTGATCCCACCGTGCCGCCAGCGCTGAAGGGCTGCATGGGGGTTGAAGCTGATGCTTTCCCCGACGATGACGAGGAGGGTGAGGGGAAAGGCGACGGTGGGGTCGAGCACCCGATGCCAGCGCCCTCCGTAGCAGATTGCGGCTTCGCCGATGAAGGCCGAGAAGGCTTCATCCTGGATCGGGGTGGCGGTGATGCCGGCCCAGTGGCTTGCAAGCGCACCGTGAAGCTTGCGCTGCTCCGGCGTCAGCCCGAAGCGGGCGCTCACCTGGCCGGCCAGGAAGCGCTGCCGTGCCGCCAGGGTGGGGCTGGCCGGGCGGAGCGCCTGGGCCTCCCTGCCATCCGCCTGCCAGTGCAACAGCGGAGGGCGCAACCAGGGCCGACCAAGGATGGGCAGTGCCGCGCCCAGCGCGGTGAGTGCAGTGGGGGTTGGTGGCTCCACCTGGATGACGCTGGCGCCACTGAACGCCCGGGCGCATGTTACGCCGGCGGGCAGGCTCGCCTGCTGCCATTCCACTTCGGCCAGCCAGTCCGCGCAGCGCCAGTTGAAGGCGCCAAGGGGGGGAGCGGGGATGTCCGCCCTGTCCGGGGGCTGGGGTTGGCTCGCAAGTCGCGTCGCGAGGACGGTGGGGGTGTCGGCCACCGCCCAGTCGGCCTGGCAGGCTTCGAGGAGCCCGCTCAGCAGGTCCGGCAGGTGCTCGGCGGGCAGGTCCGGCCGTGTGGATACAGCCATCAGGGTGCCCGGCCCGAGGGGCAGCGAGAGCGCCCATCCGGCACCGCCCATGCGCAGCTCGACCACCTCGGGATCGGCGAGGGCGGCGGTGAGTGCCGCCGGATCAAGCCGGGTTGGGCCGCCGTCGAGGGGGTAGACCTCGCCTTCCACGCCCACGGCCTTGAGGGTTTCTTCAAGGCCTTCGATCATCCCCGCCTCACAGGCGGCCTCTCCGTGGCGGAGCAGACGGTAGCGCCCGGGCACCAGGCCGCAATGGCGCAACAGGCTGTCGATGCCTTCCAGCAGCAAGCGGCTGCGGATGCCCGTGGGACTCTCGCCCACAAGGGCAAGCTGATGGTTTTCGAAGAAGGAAGGGCAGCTTGGGGTCATGGTTCCCTGATCACGGTTCCGCCCCGGATCTGATAGGGCCGGACGGTGGAGAAGCGGATGCGCCCGAGGATGTTCATGACCTCGGTATTCGGTATGCCCTGACGCAGCAACCAGCGGGTGAACTCGCGAATGATGAGATTGTGGGTCTCGGCGGTGAGGCTCTGGCTGGTGACGACCTGCAGGGTCGAATTGGCCACTGCCGGATTGATCGTGGCTTCGATGCCGGCCGCCCGGTACATGCGTTGCAGGGAGCCGGCGGTGTCCATGGCCTGCATGTTCTCCAGCCCGGGGAGCAGGTAATTGCGGTGCTTCACCTCGGTGAGTTGCGGGCCTTGCAGCGGCATCGGGCCGAGACGGCCGGTCTGGGAAACATCGGGGATGACCTCGGACTGGGCGATATCACGCCCGCTGAAGGTTTCCGGCGTGGCCAGTGTGTAACGTGTCTGACTTTCGGCGGGCGTGGCGCCCTGGCGTTCGGCGACCATCTGCTCGTCGAGCTGATAGACGATGCGCTTTCTGCCGGTGGCCGAATCGCGCATGATCCAGTTTCCGCCGTAGCTGCCCCAACGGGTGTCGCCCCACAGTTCCATGGCGGCCGGCCCCCGGGGCGCCGAGGCCGCGTACTCGGGTAGCTGCAGCATGGGTTCGGAGGCGGGCAGGCGGATTGGCCCCGACGGGCCTTCGAAGACCATCGGCGTCGGGGCGGCGGCGCCTTCGGCGGCCGGCCCGAGCAGGCCTCGGGTCGGGCCGGTGACTTCGCCATTGACCACGCTGAGCATCTCGCCGTTGCCGCGCAGGATGTAGCCCATGCCACTCTCGCTATGGCCGACCATGGTGACGAGTTCGCCATTTTCGAGCCGGATCCGCACTGTGCGGGTGCCGGTCGCCGCATCGTCGAGGACGTCGAGCACGTCAAAGGGCGCTTTGCCGGGTTCGCTGCGGGGCAATACGAAGGGCGAATCGCCCGCGGTCAGAACGGGGGGACGACGGACGGGCGCCCATGCCCCCGGGGTTTCGTAGGCCGGCATGCCTAGGGGCCCTCGTTCGGCAAGCACCAGCTCGGAGCCGGCGCCGCCCGCCCCCCGCAGAAAATGGGCGCCGCCGCCCATGGCCCCGCCGATGCCGAAGCCCATGCCGAAGCCGAACAGGTATTGCTCCGGCGTGTAGGCACCCTGACGCCAGATCTGCTGGGCGTAGGGGTTGTTGAAGTCGCGGGCGCCGGTCAGGAAGTGCTCGGCACCCATGGAGGCGACCGTGACCGTTCCCGCTTCGATCCCCCCTGCCATTACGCTGAAGGCGAGCGTGCCCTCGGCAGCAAGCCCGAGCCCGCCGACCACGGCGGCACCCATCCCGGCGGTGGCGACCATCAGGGCCACCGTGACGGCACCGACCACGGCGGAGCGTACCGCGGCGCAGTGGCGCAGATCGGTCATCTCGTCAAAGGACAGTTCGCCCCGGTCGTAGGATTCAGCGATGTTGCGCTGGGTGCGACCGCCGAACAGATCGGCCATCGCGAGGCCCATGGCATTGGCGTTGGCACTTTCACCCCACGCCGCCGCGGCCATGTAATGACCCTCGTCGAGCATCTGCTGCTGCGTGCCCATGGCTTCAGTGGTGCGTTGCTCGGCCGACTCGCTGAGGGTGACGTCCCGGGGATTGGCGGTGCGCCATGCCTGATAGTCGGTGCTCAGGGTGGTCAGGGTATCGGCATGGGTGCCGAGGCTCGTGTCCAGGTCACCCACGTAGCCGCCGGCTACGGAACTGTCGGCCAGCGTGCGTGCCATGCTGCGGGCCGACGTGACCTGATTGAGCAGTGCCGTGATCTCGTTGAGCCGGGCGCCCGCGAAGCGGGCCCGCACGCGGGTGTCGAAGGCCGGGATCGCCGTCGCGTACTCGGCAGCCTGGGCCTGAAGGCCGGCTGCGTCGCCGATCTGGCGCACTTGGGTGGTGACCTCGCCGGCCAGGGTGGCCAGGCGCTGGTTTCCGAAGGCCTCATCCAGGGCGAGCAGGGTGATCCGACCGCCACTCAGGGGCACATCCACACCGAGCACGCGGCATACCGGGCGCTCGGGCAACACCGTCGGCCCGGGTGGCGCGGCCCGGGTGATCTCAACGGGTTCGCTGTCGGGTTCAATGCCCTCGGCCTCGAACCACCGGCGGGCGATCAGGCGACGGATCAGCATGCCGGCAAACTGGGCGCTGCCCCGATTAAGGAAGATGTTGTACAGGGCTTCCCAGGGCTCTTCCGGTTGATAGGCCGCATCACTGGCGAGCACATCGGAGAGCACGCTCGCATTCTCGAGGGTGATGGCGGCACCCGTCATGTCGGGAGCGGCGGCCTCGGTTCCGTCACCGGGGGCGCGGCGGAGCAGACTTGCCCCGGCGTCGGGCTGGAGTGTGTGGGCCACTTCGTGGGCGAGCAGGTGGCGTCCACTGGCCGTGTGCGGCTGGTATTCGCCCTGGCCGAAGAACAGGTCCTGCCCGCGGGAAAAGGCGCGGGCATGGACGTCCCGGGCTGCCCGGTGGGCCGTGCTGTCCGCATGGATGCGAATGCCACCAAGGTCAGCACCGAGCCGGCGTTCGAAGTGCCGGCGTTCGCCCTCGGGCAGGGGCATGGACGGCCCGTTAGCAGCGGCGGCCAAGGGAGAGAAGGACGATGTGGACGGGGGCGTGCCCCCGAGCGGGCTGCGGCGCAGGACGGAGGCGCTGCCGGAACACGCCGGACAGGGCTGTCCGGAGTCTCCGCAAGCCGAGCATTTCAGCGCCAGCGGCGGCGCGTTGCCGACCAGTGCGTCGGCAACCGCGTCGGCCTGCCTCTCCGCCGGATCGTTTGCTGCGCCGATGCGGGGACGCTTCGTATCGTCGCGGGAGGGTTCGGCCCTGGTGAGCATGTCTTACTTCTTGACGTCTCCCCCCAGCGCCGAACGGATCGGTGCGGGGATAAAGGGCGCCTTGAGCAGGTCCACGGTGATGAACACGCCGGTGCCGGCCGGCGTTGCGGCGCCTCCCGCGGGGTCGGGCACCGATTTCATGACGGTCGCCGTCTGACCATCGGGGCCGCTGACCAGCGGCTTCCACGCCGGGGTCGCTCCGCTGCCCAGTTTCAGCGACACGCCCGGCATCACGCCCCACACCGCGCTGGCCGTGCTCAGGCTCACCGCGCCGGAGGGATCGACGCTCCAGCCCAGGTCCAGGCTGAGGGTCATGGGGGGCAACCATGAGACCTTCTGATGGGCCAGACCCAGCAGATCGTCCCCCGAGAAGCTGGCCTTGAACAGGGTGGGGCTGCCCGGGGTGGCGGGCAGCACATAGCTGAAGCCGGTGAGTGTGGAATAGGGGATCAGCCCCAGGGGCGCCACCAGGTTCACGTCCGACAGCAGTTTGCGTCCGGCGGGGTCGGCCAGGCCGGCGCCCAGGGCCAGTCCGTAGGTGCCGGCTCCGAAGCCGGCCACGCCCACCTTCTCGGCGGTGCCCAGGGGGTTCCACTGGCGCAGGGCGTAGTTCTTGGCCGGGTCGAGCAGGGCGCTCTTCACCCCTTCGTTCTCCTTGGCCTGTTCCACGACGGTCTTCACGCCCTCGCTCAGGGCGTCGGCGGCCTTGTCGGCGTCCTCGGGCTTGGTGGCCTCTTCCAGTTGCACGGCCGGCTGCCGGCTGCGGCCCTGCTCCAGCACATGGGCCAGCTCGTGGCCCAGCAGGCGCCGCCCCTCCACCGTGCCCGGCTGCCAGCGACCCGGAGCAAAGGCGATGTCGCGGCCGGCGGCAAAGGCGTTGGCACGCAGGCTGGTTGCGGCCTCGGTGTCCGGATGGATGCGTACCCCGGTGAGATCGGCGCCGAGGCGGCTCTCGAAATAGCAGCGCTCGGTGGCGGGCAGGGGCTGGCCGGTGCCCAGGCCCAGGGCGGATGGGGCGGCATCCCGGGCCACGCGGCTGCTGCGGGCCGGGCGCTCGCCCCGGGCAACCCGGTCGGCCCGCTGTTCGGCGGGGCGGTCGCGGGTGACGGGGGGATGGCGGATCGGTGTGCGGGCCATGATGATTTCACCAGGCGGGTTGATTGGGGGCGGTCATCGCAGGGCCTATTCGAAAGCGCGCCAGACGGCGATGACCGGGACGCCATCGGCGCGGGTTCTGACCGTCAGGCGCTGGAACTCCGCGTCATTGGCATCCCGGCGGCGGATGATCCATGAGGTGCCGTCTGCGCTGCGCTGGCGGATGTAGTCGGCGGGCAGGGCCGCGGTGGCGACGGGCTGATCAATGAGATGCTGGACGCTGGGCCAGTTGCGGGCCTCGACAACCGGGGCGCTGCCGGCGCCGCCCGAGTGCATCGCAAAGCGCGAGCGCAGGCGCTGGGGAACATCCACCAGGTCTGCGAACTGGGCCAGGTCCGGATCTTCGGTGATGTTGGCGAGGCCATGGTTGACCTGGAAGGGCGCTTCACGGCCCACGGTGATCTGGTATTCGAACAGAAACTCCGGGCTGCCGTCGCCGCGCTTGACCTCCACCCGGTAGCGGATCTCGGCCAGCCGCTGGGTGCCCGGGTGGGGCTTGGTCAGGGTGGACACGTGGAAGCTCTCGCCGGGGCGTGCGCTGTTGTGCAGGCCCCGCAGCATCTCTTCGACGCCGTTGTTCTGGATGATCTGATTGACCTCCCGGGGCGCGTAGAAGATGGCAAAGGGGCTCTCGAAGCCGGTGCCCTGGCCCAGAGTGTGGGCGCGCTCCATGCCGGCCACCTCGGGGCGTCCGTGCTCGGAGGCGCTGGGCATCTCAAGCTCGGTCTGACGCCTGCCCGTGGACGGCCCCAGCACCGTGTCGTGGCGATAGATGTCACCCTCCCGCCAGACCCGGTTCCCGCCGGGGAATTCATACACCACGCCGTCGGGGATGGGCGCGATGGAACCATCCGCGTTGCGGGGTAGCTGCGAGATGTCATTGAAGCGTCGCCTCCTGAACGTGATGGGGGGTTCGGATGTCACCCGCACCGGTGGGCGGAGGGAGGTGTCGCCCGAGTTGCGTCCGCCATACCCGGCAATGACCCCCTCCGGAACGCCAAAGCCGCCCAGACGGCCTTGCAGTGCTTCCGCATCGCTGCGCAGGGTGGCGATCTCCCCGTCGAGGCGGTGGGCGGTGTCGCTGCCGGGGGTCAGACCCGACAGGGCCTGCTCCCGCGCCTCGATCATGTGTGCGTGCTTCTGCAGTTCGAGGATGACTTCCTCTTCGTTGGAAAGCGTGCCGCCCCGCGCCCAGGCCCGCACCCTTTCGAGCATGCCGCGCAGGTTGGCGGTGTCTTCGCCCCAGCGGCGCAGGGCGTCGGCCGTGGCCTGGTGGATGGTGACGTCGCCCAGCCGGGTGCCGCGGCCCACCCACAGCTCCAGCTTTTTCACGCCGTCCAGGCCCACGGCGTAGCGCACCTGGGCGGCGCCCGCGGGCAGATCCGGCGTCACCATCACGTTGCCGACGCGCAGCCGTTCGGCCAGGGCCGGGTCGTCGATGGCGATGCCCATTTCGGCGGCGGCCTTTTCCACCAGCTTGCGCCGCGCCCGGAAGGCATCGAGCAGTTCGCCGGCCTTGCCCTCGGGCACCACGTTCATCTGCCGGAGCAGGGCCACGGCCGACTCGTCGTCACCGGCCAGGGCCAGACGGCGGGCGCGGAAGAGGGCTTCCAGCTGGGGCTCGGACAGGCCGGCGAGGTGGTCGGCCTTGCCGATCGAGATGTGGTCGAAGGCGCTCAGGACTTCGCTCACCGCCTGCGGGCCATGGCTGCCGGCCACGCGCCGCCATGCTGCGCCCAGGCCCGTCGTGGCCAGGCCGCCGACCAGACCGGCACCGGCACCCATCGCCGCACCCCTGGCCAAAGCGGCGAGCAGGGCGGCCAGGGCGGAGGCGACGCCCCGGTCCCAGGTGGCCTCGTCGATGGCCGTCTGGAAGAGCTCGCCCGCCGCGCCACCAATGGCCCCGTCGATGACGGCCTCCGCCACGGCGGCCCCGGCGCCGCCCGTGGCGGTGCGCACGGCCTGGCCACCGGCCATGCGTGCCGCCTGCCCCGCCGCGCGGCCGGCGGTGGCGCCATGCACGGCCTTTGCCGCCAACGCCGAGCCCACCACCGAAACAGCCCCTTCCACCGCCCCGGTCGCCACATCGGTCAGCACTTCACCTGAGGTGGAATTGCCGCGGATGGCGGCACCGGTGAGCCCCGCCGTGGCCCCGCCGACAAAGGCCGCGAGGGCGCCCACGGCCACCGGCCCGAGGCTGCCACCGCTGGCGGCGGATACCACCACGGTGGCAGCCACCGCCGCCACCAGTTGCGCGGCCGTGGAAGCAAACGCCCGGTTGGCCGGCGCAAAGGCATCCAGCGCCGCCATCGTCCGGTAGTAGAAGTCCGCCAGTTGGGCCAGTTCGGGGCGGCCGATGCCGCGCAGGCGCACCTGGTCGTAGTAGACGCGGAAACGGGCGGCGTTCTCGTCCACCGTCGGGCCGGCCCAGCTCACGACGTCGGTGGTGGCCTTGGAGCCCTGGGTGCGCACGGCCGCGAGGCGGGCCTCCAGCCGGTAGTGCATGAAGTCGGCCTCGACCGCCGGGTCCTGGCCGGGCTGGGCGCCCTGCAGGTCCGGTTCGCCGAAGGCCACGTTCTCGAAGGCTTCACGCAGCGCCGGGTCCTTGTCGCCGATCTGCTCTGCGGCCTGGCGGGCGCCATCGTACTTGGCGGCAAGGGCGCGATCCTCGGCCGAGACCGGCAGGCTCGGGTTCTCCGTCAGCCGGCGCCGGATCACCATGCCACGGCGAAGCTCGGCCTGGGCTGCCGGCGTGTTGATGACGCTCTCGATGTAGGCCCGGGGGTTGTCGATCAGCGCTGTGTTTGCACTGCCGCGGACCTTGATGGCGTCTTCCCTGAGCAGCGTTGCGCCATCGCCGGCGAGCCCCCGCCGCAGGCGCGTGGCCAGGACGCGTTCCCGCGCGAGGCCGGCTTCCAGGCGCTGGAGCAGGGCATACAGCGGTGGGGGCGGCTTCGCCGCCTTTTGCTCCGGGTCGGGCTGAAACTTCATCAGTTCCACCAGGGCCTGGCAGCGAGCGGGGGTCTTGCGGGACAGGATGATCCACGCCTTGACCGGATCGTCCGGATCCCACGCCCGTTCAACATCGTAGGCGTCCAGCATGGCCTGCTGCCGGCGCAGGAAGTCGGTATTGGCGAGCTGCGGGTTGCCCTCGTAAAGGGCGGCCAGCAGCAGGTTCATGCGCGCCGTGTCCGGGTTGATGCCCATCACCTGAGTCAGCTTGGGTTGATACCAGGGCGACTCGGTGATGGCGAGGCGGCGCGCGGCCGGCACCTTGCGGATGAAGGCCAGAAGCTCGTCGAAGTTGCCCACCTTGTTGATGGTGAACTGGGCCGCCAGCTCTTCGGGTGCGCCGAGAGCCTTGAGGGTTTCGCCCCCCGTCTGATGGGAGGCGAAGTAGAGGGACTGGACCAGGGTGCCTTCGTGGAAGCGCCGTTCAAGGCTCTCCAGCTCGGCGGTGAGGCGGTTGCGCTCTTCGCTGGACGTGGGCGGCAGGGCGGCAAGGCGGGCACGGGCTGTTGCAATCATGTCGCCGGCCCGCCCGGCAGCATGCTGGAGCATTGCCGGGGAGATGTCTCCGCTGCCTTCGCCTGCGGCGCGCAGGGCTTGTGCCAGGGCGGCGGCATCGTCGGGTTCGCTGGCGATGGCCCGGACCCGGCCAATGGCCGCGCCCAGCCGCGGCCAGCTACCGCCGTCCAGGCGCGGGCGCAGTGCGGCCCGTTGGGCGGCGTTCAGATCGGCAATGGCGAGGAAGGCATCCCGGGCGCGCCCCGCGCCTTCGGCGGCGACGATGCGGGTATGGGCATAGGCCACCCGCTGCTTCGATACGGCGTCTTCCCGCGCGGGGCTGCCCGGTGGCGGTGGGGGCCTGCTGGCGCGGGCGCGTTCGGCCTTGCCCAGGAGAATCTGGGTGGCCCGGTACTGGCCGTCGGCGTCGAGCGCGTGGCTCAGGGCATCCTGCACCTCGGCCCAACTGGCACGGGCGGAGGGCGCCGGCCCCGCTGCACCGGGTGCCACGCCGGGGGCAGGGGCCGGGGCGGCGACGCCCTGGGCGTCCTCGATCATGCGCAATGCGTCGTCTTCCGGCCAGCGCTCCAGGGTTTCGAAGACCCCGGCCTGATCGTCGATCAGGATACCGGTGCGGGTCTGGATGTTCTCGGCCAGGGTGAGCTGGGCGCCCAGGTAGGCGCGGGCTTCGCCCCAGGTGGTGTCGTCGAGGCACTTCTTCAGATCGCCAAAGAAGTTGGCGCCGTAGTCAGTGCGCAGGCGGGCCATGTCGGCCGGGGCGGCGTTCTCCCGGAGAATGGCAAGCACGCGGACGCTGGGGGGGCCATCCGTGGCCGGCGATCTGATCGCCGTGCGCAGGGCCTCGGCCCCCCGGGGAGAGGTGGGTGCGTCGTAAAGCCAGGCATCCGGTGCGCGCCCCTTGAGTTGCAGTGGTGTGCCGCCGGATGCGCTGCGGGCGGCACGGCGGGCCTCCGCTTCCAGGCTGTCGCGGCTGTCGCCGGGGCCTTCGGCGCCCCGTCGGGCCTGCACGGTGTGAGCCAGCTCGTGGGCCAGCAGGCCGAGGGGGGGCGCCCGGTCGGCGAACTCCACGCGGTTTCCCCGGGCCGCCGCGTGGGCGTCGCGCCGTCCGCCCGGGGCGGGGACGCCAAAGGCCAGGTCGAGGCCGGTGAGGGGGTCGCCAAACAGTCGTTCAAGGGCAGGGCGCTGGGGGAGCGCCTGGCCCCTGTCCGTCTGGTTCAAGCGGGGGGCTGCCCCGAGCCGGCGCTGCAGGTAGTCGGTCTGGTCTCCCCCCCGTGGTGGTTGGGGAGGCGGTGCCGCGGCACCACTGGCGGGGGTCGGGCCCGCACCCGAACCCGCGGATGCCCTGGTGGGCTCCGCGGCGGCAGGCGACTTGGCCAAGTGGGCCGAGTGGGCCGATTCGGCCACGGGCGACGGGCCGGTCGAGCGGGCCGGCCTGGACTCGGCAAGAGGCGTGCTGCGGCTCATGGTGGGGCCACCGGGGCCTGGCGGACGGGCCCGCTACGGCCCCGGCGGGGCCGGCGGCGGGTTGAGCACGGCGTCTATGGCAACGCTGGCGACCGCGTCCCGGGTGGTGAGTCTGGCCGTCATCTCGGCCCGCTTGCGGGCCAGGGTGAGCTGGCCCTGGATGACGGCCAGCTGCGCAGCGAGCAGGTCGGCGGCCGCCGACAACTGGGCGTCGCGGGCGGTGTTCCAGTCGGTCTGCAGCTTGGTCGCTGCGGCGGCAGCGGTGGCCGCGGTGAGGCGGGTGCGGGCGGCCTGGTAGTCCACGTAGGCGAGCACGGCGGCGGGCTTGTTGCCGGCGGCGGCCAGGGTGGCGGCCGCTTCGCGCTGCACCAGGGCTGTGCTCAGATCGTCGGCGATGATGGCCGGGGCGCTCTCGGCGGCGGTGAGGGCGACTTCAGCCGCGGCCTCGGCGTCCTCGTAGTCCTGCAGCTTGGTCTCGAGGGTGACCAGCGCCGCGGCGAGGTCGTTGAGGGCCGTGTCGTCGAGGGCGGCGATGCTGGTGTCCACGGTACTCGCGGCGCTCTTGAAGGCGGCGTCGTCGAGCTTGCTGGCCGGTGTGACGCCGGCGGCGGCGGCCACGGCGGTGCGCAGGGCGGTGGCCGAGGCGTCGGCCAGGGGTGGGCTGGCGCCTTCGCTGCGGGCGGCTTCTGCATCGGCGAGGGCCGCGGCGCGGGCGGCCAGGGCGGCAGCCAGGGTGTCGTTGCGCGCCAGAACCTGGGTGCGCAGGCCGTCGGCGTGGTTGGTGGCGGCCTCGATGGCGGCTACGGCGTCCCAGGCGGCGTCGGCAGACTGGGTCTGCGAGGCGCCATTGGCGGCGGCGCTGGCGGCTTCGGCCTGCCAGGTGGTGAGCTTGGTCCTGGCCTGGCTCAGGATGGTGGCGATGTCGGTCATGGATAGGCTCCCTGCCGGCGTGGGAAAGGCCGGCCCAGTTTGCAGAACTCTTCGGCCACGGCGGCATCGATCATGCCCTCCGTGACCACGGTGCCGCCGTCGGCGGCCATGAAGGCTGCCGAGAGGGCAGCGTTGCGGATCTCGCCGCCGGTGAGCTCGAAACGCTCGGCCAGCTGCTCGATGGAAATCAGGGGGGCCAGGTGCGCCGCGGGGAGCTGCCCGCGCCAGATGGCGCCGCGCTCGGCTACGCCCGGGCGGGGAAAGTGCACCACCTGGTCGAAGCGTCGCATGAAGGCGTCGTCCACCCCCTGCATCAGGTTGGTGGCCAGCAGGGCGCAGCCTTCGAAGGACTCCAGGCGCTGCAGGAGGTAATTCACCTCGATGTTGGCGTAGCGGTCGTGGGCGTCCTGCACGTTGGTGCGCTTGCCGAACAGGGCGTCGGCCTCGTCGAAGAACAGCAGGGCGGCGTAGCCCTCGGCGGCGGCGAAGAGTTCGGAGAGGTTCTTCTCGGTTTCGCCGATGTACTTGGACACCACCAGGGACAGATCCACTGACAGCATGGGCAGGTGCAGGCGCGTGGCCATGGCCTCGGCGGCGAGGGTCTTGCCCGTGCCGGATTCGCCATACAGCAGGCCGATCACCGAGCGGCCACGCCCGCCGGTGCTCATGCGCCAGCGTAGCTGCACGCTGACGCGGCGGCGCACCCGACGGATCAGGTCTTCCAGGCGGTCGCCGGTCTGGGGCGGCAGCACCAGCCGGGTCCACGGCACGGCCGGGGTCGAGCGGGTGGCCAGGCGCAGGGCGCGGGGCGGGGTCAGGCGCGACAGCTCGTCGAGGATCTCGGGCAGGCTGGCGTCGGGGGGCAGGGCCGCGGCGACCAGGGCCGGGGTGTCGTCGTCGATCCAGTTGCGCCCGGCGAGCTCGTCGGCGTCGGCCTGGCTGCAAGCCAGGGTCTGCTGCCAGGCGTCGGCCAGCTCAATGGGGTCGCTGTTGCCCACTTCGAGGCGTCGCAGGTGGGCGCCGGGGCCGTGCAGGGAAAAGCTGGGCGGTGCGATGACCATGGCCGGCGGCACCGGGCCGGAGGCGTTGAGCTGCCCGGCCCCGGTGCGCAGGGCGACCCGGGCGCCGGTGGCCAGGTGCAGCAGGTGGGCCTCGGCCCAGGGCGGCAGCGCGCTGTCGTCGGGGGCGTCGAGGACCAGGGCCGGTGCCGGGGCCGCGGCCACGGCCAGCACTTCCTCGGCGCGGTCCGCCTGGCCCGAGAGGTGCAGGCACACGCCCGGTATGTCGATGATCAGGCCGGCGGCGCGGCGGATGCTCGCCGCCGGGCGGGCCGGGGGCACGAGCTGGCGCACCTGCCAGCCGGCGCCGGCCTCGGCCGGGGCCAGGCCATCGAGGCCGGCCAGCAGGGTCTCGGTGGGGTCGAGGCGGCGTTCCAGCAGGGGGCGCCGACTCTCTTCGGAGCGGATCAGCCCGGTGTGCCAAAGGGGCGAGGCGCGCAAGGCGCTGCGCACTGCCTGTGGCTCGGCCAGATCGCCGAACAGCAGTTTGAGGGCCAGACCGACGGTGACGCGCCGCGGCCCGCCGGTGAGGGTGGCGATGGTGCCGGCGGCGTCCTCGTCAAAGCACGGCAGCACGGCCAGGGCGAGCAGGTCCAGGTCGAAGCCGGACAGCCTGCAGCCGCTGGCAATGCGCGCCAGAGGCTCGGCGTCGGGCCGGGTTTCGAGGGCGGCGAACAGGGTGTCGGCGCTGCCGGCGATGGCTTCTGCGAGGTGCTGGGGCGTGTCGGTGGCCAGGTGGGGCGCGGCCAGGCGCAGCAGGCCCGGGTCGTCCGGCCGGCGCAGCAGCAGGCGGCCGGCGGCCAGGGCCAGCCACAGGTCGAGCAGGGCGCTGCCGCGGGGGCCGGTCATGACGGGTCTCCGAAGCGCAGGCGCACTGTCCGGCCTAGCCAGGGCAGCCAGCCCGGGTCCTGGTCCCAGCCGGCGCGGCGCAGGGCCAGGTCGATGGCGGCGAGGGGCCAGGTCAGCTCGGCGTCCCAGGGGGTGACGCT
>Ga0075152_10002159_pt1 | contig 14077 bp, 2 predicted proteins | sample JI61114C2DNA_FD_70964 | JGI IMG/M metagenome (GOLD analysis project Ga0075152, IMG submission 70964) | Wastewater effluent complex algal communities from Wisconsin, to seasonally profile nutrient transformation and Carbon sequestration -... | ecosystem: Engineered > WWTP > Effluent > Algae...
AGATGGTTATTATTAATTCTTTCTAAGCTTTGTGCGAGACTTGGTTCAGTATATTCTTTAATGATATTTTCTTCAAAATTGATTTGATATACTTTATGATTAAAGCAAATCAATTGACCAGAGTCGGTAGCCAATACCCATTTTGTTTTTTGTAGCATGTCAAAATAATCAGGATGGGTTTTGCCTAATTTTTTCCAAGTCTTAGCTGATAGATCTAAGCGATAAACATTTTTTACTATTTCATCATCTTTATCAATTGATTTAACACCTGAATTGATAATGGTTTGATATGGAATATATAAATACTGCGTTTGGGTATTAAACCAGGACAGCTGACCAGAAGTTCCTAGTTGGTTGGCGTATGGCAAATGAATTTCCTGATCAATAGGCTCAGCATCCCATTCTTGATCTTTTTTATTGTATTTTCTGAGCGTTCCACTGGAGCGCCAGAATCCATATCCCCCAATATTGTATATCTCTCTTTGATGGGTAAATAGAAAAGCTTCAATATTATAATTATAGTTTTCGGTATCGTCTATACGCTTAAAAGTTAAAACGGAGTCATTGGGATTGTCCAATTTGTATAAAAACCCCGACCCGTTAAAATGAATAAAAAAATCGGACCCACTTTTAAAAAACTGGTAACGCCTTGTTTTCAAGTGCTTGAACTGAGGGTTTATAAAATTGAATTCAGGAGACCGCAATGGTTGAATTAGTGGGTTTCTCTTAATCAAATCAGTAAAAAACGGTGAGTTCTTGAGTATTAATACGCTATCAATCTCCTCGGAAAACACGGAACCTGAAACAAGTAGCCCTATTAATAAAACAAGCAGTTTTTTCATTTGATTGCAGGAATTGGTCAAAATCTTCTGCAAAATATAGGAAATAACCTATTTGTTTACTGGTTACTTAACCTTTATTATTAGTTAGGGGGATTATAATCGTTTATTTAGTGTCAGATTTTGACAATCTAGCCAGCCACTGACCAGTGAAGTTTCCGGGGGGGGGGATTGAACCTAGAAGTGGTTGGCTTTTTTTCTAGCATTGTTAATTCATCTACCCTATTCTTTCTCAATCAATAATTGTCACACAACAAAGTAGGTCAGTCTTAATTTTTTTAATTTTCAGTATATATGAATTAGGTATATGAGATTTTAAAAACAATATTTCTACTCGAATACATCAAAGAAATTTTACTGATAATTTTTTTAATAAATAAAATTTGTTAATTTGTTTTACAAATAGATGACAGAATATCGTTCTCTACTACCTCCCCACTTGATACGTTTGTAATTAAATGCTGAACAATTAATGCCTATTAGTCTTCTTAATAGTTGACTTTAATAGGTTCCATTGTATTTGTTGTCCAACGCAGTTCGGTCTGCAAAATATTTTTATGATGAAAACAAGAATTGTAATTGTTTCTCTTTTGGCCATGCTATTATTGAATTTTCAATCAATTATAGCACAAAAGGCTTTTTATGTGAAATCAGGGGTGACAAGTGGTGATACTTCTGCAACGTTAAGTGCGGCTATTGCCCGTTTATCGTCCTTTAACAGGGATACAATTATTGTCATGCCTGGAACATATACATCAGAGAATATTAATTTATTTAATATTTCTAATAAGCGTATTTATGTTACTTCTTTATTTTCTAGAGATACGACTAAACGTAACTTTATTTCATCTACTATTTTCGATGGTGCAACACAAATCAGTAATGGATTTATATACAATTCTTCAGGTGGAATGGCCTTTGGAGATAGTGTAACTATTATAGGTCTCACAATTCAAAATTTCACTCAATCAATTACTAGTGGACCTCAAGGACTTACATATCTAAAAATGCAGGATTGTAATTTCAACAATAATGGTAATAGTAATGGTAGTTTAATTAATTATTCACTAGGAACAACCGAAATTATTCATTGTGCTTTTAATAATAATGCTGGTACTATTACTCTTAGTTCTAATCAAAATCTAAGTTCAATTCAAATAAAACAAAATTCTTTCATTAATCATACTACATCTGGAAATAGTGGACCAGGAGGATTTGGTTGGAATACTGCATTAATAAATATTGGTTGTTGTGGTACTGCTAAAACAAAAATTGAAAATAATCTATTTTATAATTGTACAGGTGCATCCACTGGATATACAATATATGTCAATAATCCTGGTACAGATTCTACTATTATTTTGAATAATACTTTTTTCAATAATGATATTAATTCAATTAAAGTAGATGGTACCAATAATATATGTTTAATTCAAAATAATTTATTCAACTCTAATAATCGTAATAGCACAAGCGAATTTGCTTTTGCTTCTAGTTCAAAAGTGAAGTTATATAGCAACGTCACTTTTTTAGCCTTTAATAAGTATACTGGCTTTAATACAGCTGATACGAGTAATTCAGGATTTAATTATGTTAATCAAGACATGAAGTTTATTAATAAGTACTACCCTTCTAGTCAAAGTCCTTTTATTGGTTTGGGTCATGCTGTTGGCATACCTTCTGTAGATTTAGATGGTAATTTAAGGATCAACCCTGTGGGTTCTTCACCTGAAATCGGTTCTTTTGAGAGTGTATTTTCATTAGTGATTCCTTCAATTCAAACAATTGAAGCGACTAATAGAAAAATAACTATTTCATGGAATAATAGTATTGGAGCCAAAGTGAAAGGTGTTGCTATTTATCGTGCAACCACAAATAATTTAAATAGTACTAACTATATAGGTTTTGTTCGTGTGGAGGATGGTAATAGTTTTATCGACTCTTCTAATATACAAAATGGTAATATATATCATTATGCTATTAAAACAGTAGGTTCTGTTTTACCCGTTTCCGATTCAAGTGCTTTCTCTCCTTCAGTGAGTGCAATCTCTAGTGCTACTACATTGGCAACCCCTACATCTTTTTCAGGCTCAGCTTCACCTGCTAGAATTAAATTAACATGGAATAGAGTATCCTCCTTAGATACCATCCGGTATAACATCTACAGAGCGAATGATATCAATGGAAGTGTTACCGTACTTAATGTAGGTTCTTTAAATAATTTTTTTGTTGATACGACTGTTTTACGAGGTAAGACTTACAAGTATAAAATAAAGGCAGTAGATCGTAATAATAGTGCAAGTAATTTTTCTGATAGTATTTTAGTTTCAACATTAGGAAAAACTTGGTTCGTATCCAACACTGGTGACGATTCGGATATTGGTAGTGAAGTGGCGCCTATGAAAACAATTCAGAATGCCATCAATAATACTATTGCGGGGGATACTATATTATTAAAGAAGGGAACTTACACAAGTACTGTAGCTTATGCTATTGAACCGTCTATTCATATTACCTCTTATTTTCCTAGAACGCAGGACAGTACTGATTTAAAAGAAACCATTATTGATGGTACAGGAGGAAATACCTCTAATTTAATATCGGGTAACTTTACTTCTATTTCATTAGCTGGATTAACATTCCAGAACATTCCTGGGTCACTTCATTCTAATAGTTCTAAAATATTTATTTTAAGGCAAAATATTTTTAAAGGAACTAGTAATTATATGATGAATTCTTTTATTAATACTGGGGCTAATTCAGAATTAAGAAATAATACCTTTTCGAATTTCACAAGTTCAATTAATGTTCAAGGAACAACAACAATCGATGGAAATACATTTTGGTTGGCAACGAATAATTTTAATGGTAATACACTATTTAGTACATCCTCAAGTGGTTCTAGGACAAAAATAAATATCACTAATAATTTATTTGTTTATTCGACAAGTCTTTTTAATTTATATAATTCAAACATTTCAGATTCAATTTTCTTTCTAAATAATACTTTTATTTTCAAAAACTTACGCGGTGCAGCTACTTCAATCAATTTTGGATCTAATAGTTATCGTGCTATTTTAAAAAATAATATATTCTTCCCTGCTGATAATTTTAGTTTTGGTTCTATGAACTCAAGTGTTCATTTATATATTAATAACAATCTTTTAAATTCTGCAATTTCTACACAAACAAACATTGCTAATTTTAATTTAAAAGACACTTCTAATAATCTTTATAAAATTGACCCGGGATTCGTTTCAGTTAACTCGGATAATTATAAACTAAAATCCAATAGCCAACTATTAGGAGCTGGTACAAAAGATCAAATCCTTGATAATGATAATAATGGGGTAAGACCATTTCCTGCCAATAGTAATCCAGATTTAGGTGCATTTGAGAATATATTTTCACTGCCTGCACCTATCATATCTTCTATTGAAGGAGGCAATGAGCGTTTAAATCTAAACTTTAGTATTCCATCAAAAGCTAATATTGATTCTTTCTATATTTATAGAACAGGGCCAAATGTGGATCAAACTTTACAAGCTACTATACCAACAAAACGGATGTCTAAAGACAGTTTAACTTATCTAGACACCAATAATATTATTAATAAGGACCGCTATTATTACCGTATAAAAGCTAAAGATGCTAATGGTAACTTAAGTGATACCAGCAATTTAGCAATAGGTCGAGCAAATACACCTCCTACTATATCTACCAATCTTCAGGCTTTTACTTCCCCAAGTCTTGTTAAATTAGAATGGTCGCATGTAGATTCAAGTATTTCTACTTTTAATATATACAGAGGAATATCTAGTAATACAAAAACCTTGATTGGTTCGAATATTAAATCAACTTATTTTATTGATTCTACAGGAAGTAAGGGTGTATCATATTATTACGCTATCAAAACATTAGACTCTGTAGGGGCTGCTAGTGAATTTTCTACAGATATCATTGCAGCATATGGTGGAAAAAAATGGTATGTAAATGGTAAAGCAGATAAGGTTGGTATTGGCTCTATAGATCGTCCTTTTAAGCGAGTTTCAGATGCTTTAAGATATGTATCCGCTAACGATACAGTTCAAATAAGTCCAGGTACTTATTCTGAGAGTCTTAGAATGAAAGTCAAACCTATTTTACTGACTTCTACATATATGAATAACTTGAATCAGAAAGATTCAATTATTCAAAATACCATTATAGATGGATCGCTTTTAAGTTTAACACAGTACTTGTTAATTGATTCTTCTAATAGCAGCAACAACTACGCTACTATAAAAGGGTTATCCTTTAATAATTCTGCAAATACTATTTTAAACGCAAACCGATTTAATTTTATAAATGCTCGCTTTGTAAATAATGCTTCAAGTAATGCGCTGTTAAATGGTTCATACTTAGTTTTTGATTCGTGTAGTTTTATCAATAATGGATCAACAAACTATTCAATCGGTGGAAGCTTGGGTAATTTTAACGATTCAGTTGTAATTCGAAATTCTTTTTTTACAGGAAATAAAAGCCCTAATAATTCGATATTAAACATGAATTATTACAATAACTCATTGGTTAATATACCAGTTATTGAAAATAATCGCTTTATTAATAATGGAGGTTTCAGTTCATTTAATGCTGGTGTGGTAGGTCTTTCCGGTATTACTTTTAAACTTCGAAATAATATTTTTACAAATAACACAATGGGTTCAATAAGTTTAAATGCTCAATCTTCCATGAATAACTCTATTAATGGAATTGATGTCTTTAATAACACCATTATTGCCAATAAATCAAATGGTATATTATTGAATTCCAATAGCAACTCAGGTATTATTAATATCATCAACAATATTATCCAAGCAAATAGTTCAGATATTTATGTGAATGGAGTTAGCCCAAGTCTTTCAACAAAAGTTAATTTTATTAATAACTTAATAGGTATAAATGGCGGAGATAGCGTCTTAAGGAAAATACCATCGATCAACAGATTTGATACAACCGCCTCTTTAAATAACCGTTCTGCTGAATTTCAGTTTATTGATACTGCTAACCAAAATTATGCCCTAACCAATAATAGTATTGCCCTTGGATTCGGTAATAATACTGCTGTTGGATTAACGAAAGACTTTTATGGTAATCCGAGGCCAAACCCGGCGGGAAGTAATATGGATCTTGGTGCTATTGAAAGCATATACTCAATGAATGCTCCACTTATATCTTCTGCAGAAGCCAGCAATAAACAAGTTAAACTGGAGTGGAATAGATTAAATAATACTAGACTAAACAAGTATTATATTTATAGATCCACTTCATTGATTGATTCGCTTAGCACATTAGAAGCAATTGACTCTGTTGCTTCAACAGCAAATTTTTATATTGACAGTAATAATATCAATAATCTGACAAAATATTTTTATCGTATTAAAGCAGGTGATTTACAATATAATAAAAGTGCATTTTCAAATCCGGTTAATGTAACTCCTAATAAACCACTTGTATCACCTGTAGCTTTTGCTTACCAGTCAGCTCCTAGAGTGATTAAACTAACTTGGTCTGACACCACTCAACAAGCCACAGGGTTTAATATTTATAGGGGGTTAACAAAATCGTCTATTAGTTTTTATAAGAAAATTGGTAAAACCAATTCCTTTAATGACACCAGTGTTGTAAAGTCAATACCTTATTATTATTATATCAAATCAATAGATTCTGTTGGCGCAGTAAGTGATAGTAGTGCAATTATAACCGCAATAAATACTGGCAATATATTTTATGTAGATAAGGCGCAATCTTTAAGCGGTATAGGTTCTATCGATGATCCTATGAGTAGTATTCAGTCTGCTATTAATGTTTGTAAAAGTGGTGACAGTATATTAGTAAAGCCTGGTGTTTATTTTGAAAGACTCTCCATAGATAGTAGTATAACAATTGGGTCTTTATTTATGTTAAATCCCAGTGATACTGCGTCTATTTCAAAAACAATTGTCAACGGTAGCACTACTACTAATTATAGCGCATTAATTGGGTTAAAGGGGACTAATAATATGATTAATAGAACCCTTTCTTTACGTGGCCTTCAGTTTGAACAGTTTAATGGGTCTTTAATTAATGATTCTCGAATTTTAATTTTGTCTAATTGTATTTTAAATTCTATTAAACCGAACTGTAGTAGTTTAATTAATGGTAACAATAATTCAATCATTGAAAAATCAAAATTCTTTAATACATCAGGGCAAATTTACCTTGCCTCTAATAGTATTATTAGTCAGAATCTTTTCTTAAAACATAACGGATCTTGTAATTCTCAATTCATTAATGGTTCTAGTTCAAAACTAAAAATCACCAATAATCTATTTATTGATTTAACTGGTACCGATTTAAGCTCAACTGGGAATGATTCAACATTTATTTTAAATAATACTTTTTATAAGTCGGCTACTAATGCTAGTTCTTTTATACGATTTGATAGTTATAGTAATACAAAAAACCTTGTATATAACAATATATTTAATAGAACTATTGGTAATGATTTTATATTCAATGCTGTGTTTAACGGCGATAGTTCTACTACTATACTAGATATTTCTTATAATTTCCTAACTACCGCATTAACGAGTAATTCAACTTACAGTCGATACAAAACAAAGTCTCGCAATAATTTTATAGGTATAAGTCCTTCTTTTAATAACATCTCAAATAATGATTTTAGTCTTACTAATTCAAGTCGCGCAATTGGTATTGGTTTAGACACCCTATTTGTACCAAAAATTGATTTTTATAGTTTGGCTAGGCCATTTCCAGCAGGTTCTAAACCTGACTTAGGTGCAATAGAATCTAAGGTTGGTTTGCCATCCCCACAAATCACTAATATTTCGGCGGTCGATAAACTGGTTTCAATTGATTGGAAAGTGATTGACACTTCTTCCATTATGAAGTTCCGGATTTTTAGAAGTAATACTGATTCCTTGCCAACTACGTTGTTTTTTGAATCTGCAACAGCTAGTGTTTCTTCTATCACTGATACATCTGTACAACATGGAAGTTGGTATAATTATCGTATACAATCTGTTAAAAAAGATTTGACAACGAGTGATTACAGTGCTCCTGCAAGGGTCTATATTTATGCCCCTCCTGTATTAAGCTACCCACTTGCTAATTCAACTTCTATTAATCTAAATGATTCATTAAAGTGGAATACGCAAACAAATTCTGTAAGCTATGATGTTCAATTAAGCAAACAAGCAGACTTAGTTACTTACGATAGCGCAACTACCACTATTAGTTCTTTTGAATTAAGCAAAATGAGTTTAAAACAAAACACTAATTATTTTTGGAAAGTGCGTGTAAGGGATATGAATTCTACTAGTTTTTGGTCTGGAATTAATAAATTCCAAAGTAGAATTGCATCTCCTATAATTTCAGATACAAATTATATTTCCGATAAAACTGTTATGTTGACTTTAAACTTTGATACTACTGGAATAAAGGCAATTAAAATCTACCGAGCATTAGCGGGATCTAATTTGGTTAGATACGATTCTTTACCTACAGCATTAGTGTACAATGACACATTAAATTATTTGACTTCAACAAAATATGCAGTTAGTTTAATTAATAGCGCTAATGTGGAAAGTGAGCAAAGTAATCCAATTAATATTACTACTTATCCTAAACCAATTTTAGGTTCTCCAACTAATGCTCAAAGTAATATTAGTTTAAAGCCTTCTTTTACATGGCAAACCGACACTTTGTCAAGCATAAAGCAAATCCAAATTTCAAATGATACTGGTTTTATTTCATTCAAAAACGGATTTGATGTTATTGTCAACAGCAATACTTTTAATGTTGTAGACTCCACAAAATTACTGCCGAATACAAATTATGTATGGCGTGTTAGAACTGGAGATAAAAATGGATTTAGTAACTGGTCAACTACTTCTAAGTTCCAATCCTATGTTGAAAAGCCTTTATTTAATTCTATTAAAGCAGGTAACAAAGTTGACACGCTTTCTTGGACCTTAAGAGGAGATAGTAGTAGGTATTTAAAAACATATATTTACAGAGACACTACGACTACGCCCAATACGATCATTGATAGTGTTGTTGGAGCGACCTCTAAGTATATTGATACCCTAAATTTAGTTTTACATAAAACATATTATTATCGACTAAAAGTTAGCAATATAGAAGGCTCAATTAGCGAATTCAGTAATGTACTTAGTAGTACTCCATTTAATAAACAACCTATTCCTATTTCATTAACAAGTAAAAACTTTGATACAGTTGGGGAGTTTAATACGGTAAGACTTATTTATAGCTCAAGTGGCAGTTATGATCCTGATGGAAAGATTGTAAGTTATAAATGGTACGTTAATGATTCAATCGTTAATCAGACCGATTCTGTATTAGTTTATTACTTTAAACATGGTTTAAATAGATTAAAACTTGAGATTACAGATAATGATGGCATTGCTAGTAGTTCAACTGCTAATGTTAGAATTAGTGCTTTTGTAAGAAAGTTTGCTGGAGGTATACTTGGAGGTATAACTGCTTTAAATGAAAATACTTTATATACTGCAGACTCTTCTTATGATGCAATCAAGGGTTCTACTGTATTTAAAATTGATAGAAGTGGAAATACTGTATACCCGATTATTGTAGGATCAAAAGTATTCACGACTCCTTCAGTATCATCCGATTCAGCGGTATTTATAACCAGTGGAAGTTCTTTAAATGGTTTCAATTCTTCAGGAGCACCGCTATGGCCTGCTTTGCCATTAGGTGGACTTTCGTATGTTACACCAACGATTGATTCTATTCAGAGTAGACTTTATGTTGGAGTATCTAACGCTAACTTTCTTGCAATTGATTATAAGACAGGTAAATCTGTATGGAACGTAAATTGTGATGCTCCTATTAATTCCTCAGCAATTATTACAGGCGATAGAAAATTGGTATTTGCTAGTGATAATGGTACACTTTATGGATTTGATTTAAAATTGATTAATGATCAGCCTTCTCCAACATGGAAATTCACTGTTCCTGGGAAAATTGTTAAATCACCTGCAGTCGATTCATTGAATAATCTCTACTTTGGAACTACCTCTGGTAATTTAGTCAAATTAAGATTAGATTCTAATGGAGTTGTTACTACTTTATGGACAACAGGTTTAAATGCGGAGGTCAAGTCTAGTCCAGTAATTGATGCCAAAGGATTTATTTATATTGGCACTGAAAGTGGTAAGTTTTACAAGTTAGACCCTAATAGCGGTAATATTCTTTGGTCATATTCTTCTACCTCGGCAATTCGGTCAACTCCAACCATTTCTGATTTTGGAAGCATTTACATTGCAGATATAAAAGGAAATATTGTAAGTTTAACTGAAAGTGGATCTATTAATTGGAGATACCAAGACTCTAGTGCCATCAGTTCAAACTTACTGTCTATTAATAGTATGCTCTATGTTGGAACAGAAAGTGGAAAACTCATAGGATTCTATGATAATCCAAATACAAATACTGTTAACACATCGTATTCATATAATTTCCAAAAAAATAAACATAGTAGTTCTTTAGGAAGCTTAGCATCACAGAATAATATTGGTAAGCTTAATCTGAATATAATAGCTGATCAATTATTTGCACCATTAGCTGATTCAAAAGAAAATAATTTACCTGTATGGGGTACATTCCAAGGCAACTACAGAAGAACTGGAAGTAAATCGTTCGAATGTCCTGAAGTACCAATCATACAAATTCCAAACTGTATAACTACGGCTGATAGTATTCAAATATCAACTAGCAATATGGTTAATAGATATTGGGTGATTAATGATGTTAAATTAACTACTGTAACATCAAATTCAATAGTGGTTAAAAAGTCTGATAAATATAAACTAGAAGCGTTTAATAATATTGGCTGTACGGTTTCATCAGGTAATCCGGTACTTGTTCAAAACACGGATATTGCAAAGCCAAAAATAATGGCTAGTAATGGAACTGGACAAATTTGTGAAGGCGATAGTCTTAATTTAATTTCTTCCATTGATGCAGTAAAATATCAGTGGAGTTATGCCGGATCACCAATTGCGAATCAGCAATCTAAAACGCTAAAAACCCAATTAGCTGGATCTTATAGTTTAACTGTGATAAATAACTATGGTTGTACTTCAACCTCAGATGTTCAATTAGTAATGGTAAATAAAATACCTACTGCGCCTTTTGTAAATTCTAACAGCTATTGTCAAAATGCACAAGCAGTTCCATTATCTGTAACGACCACTACTAATGATACGTTAATTTATTATACAACAGCAACCGGAGGTACAGGATCTCGTATAGCTCCAACTCCTAATACAACTGTAGTAGGTACATTTAGCTATTTTATTAGCCAAAAAAATGCTTCTGGTTGTGAAGGTCCTAGATCCAAATTAGATGTTATAGTAACAGCCTTACCAACCATTAATGGTAATCTAACTGTATGTATTGGTTCAAGCTCATCGTTAAATGGATCAGGTTCTCCTGCTAATACCAATGCTTGGTTATCTTCAAACACAAGCGTTGCAACTATTGATAATGCAGGGGTGGTTAGGGGATTGAGTATAGGTACAACAACCATCACTTATACTAATGCTTCAGGCTGTTCACAAATTGCAACTGTCACTGTTACTTCCTTACCAACCATCACAGGTAATTTAAGTGTATGTATTGGTTCAAGTTCAGCATTAGTTGGATCAGGTACTCCAGCTAATACCAATGCTTGGATTTCTTCAAATAATGCTGTTGCTACGGTAGATAATGCAGGTGTTGTTAGAGGAGTTAGTATTGGAACCGTAACCATTACTTATACTAATACTGCTGGATGTTCTCAAAATGCAACTGTTGTCATAAGCGCATTACCAGCTAAGCCAACCATTACGGCAAATGGATCAACTGTATTTTGTACTGGAGGTAGTGTTGTATTGAAGTCTTCTTCCAATATAGGTAATCAATGGTATAAAGACGGCCAGTTAATCAGTAATGCTACTGCAGATACTTATACGGCAAATTCAACTGGAAAATATAGTGTAAGAGTAACCGGTGCAGGAAGTTGTGTGGTAATCTCGGATGAAATACAAGTTTCAAGTGATGTTACAAATAGTGTATCAATACCCATCATTAATGGCGCTTCTACTGAAACAAGTATTTGTTTCAAAGATTCAATTCTTCTTAGAAGTACCAATTATTATGATCGATACTTATGGAGTAATGGAGATACAACAGCAACTACTACAATTAAAAATACTGCTAAGGTAACTTTACGTGGAGCTGCCAGTGGTTCTACTTGTTACTCTTTACCTTCAGCTACTACCACTGTTATTAAGAATTTGAATATCATACCTGAAATTACTTTGCAGAATAATTCGCTAATTGCGACTAATTCTAATAACTATAAATGGTTTAGAAATAATTTGATTGTTCCTGGTGTAACAGCTAACACTTTAAGTAATCCTTCAATTGGTGTTTACCGAGTAGAAACCAGTCTTGATAATAATTGTTGGGATATTTCACCAGATTTTATGATTGTGACTAGTAGTTCTCCAATATTAACTGACACTGTAACCGTATCTGTATATCCTAATCCATCGTCAGGAGTATTTAATGTGGTAGCAGATTTTCGACGCATGACTAATGTTATCACTAAGGTTACAGTAGTAGATATTGCAGGAAAAGTAGTATACCAGTCTCAGCGTTTACTATTCTTTAGTAATAAAATTATGTTACCGGTAAACCTTGGTTCTAATAAAGGAGTATTTGGGGTACATATGGATATAAATGGTACCATTAAATCTGTAATAGTAGTCGTAAACTGATAATAACTAATAAAATGCCAACCATAATTATAAATCAACATCAGCTAACACAAGCTATATATTTAGGGATACTATTTTTTATACTTAGTTGTTCTAAAAAAGATAGTTCACCAGTTATAGTTCGACCATCTGCCCCAACGAATATTGAAGCTACTGCAGGAGATGGACAAGCTACAATTCGTTTTTCACCTCCTACTAATAATGGAGGAGCAAATATTATTGGATATACGGTAGTTTCCGTACCAGGAAATATTACAGCATCAGGCCTGCAAAGTCCAATTACTATTACTGGTCTTACAAATGGAGTTACATATCAATTTAAAGTAGTTGCCACAAATAGTAGTGGCATTGGTGATGAAAGTGTATTATCAAACAGTATTACTCCTATAGCAGCAATTATAGTGAATAGAACTTGCTCGGTGGTGAGTATTAGTAGGTATAATAATGGAACTCAAAGCGATTATGCAATGACTGTATTTTATGATTTTATAAATAGACCTGTTAGAATGATTATGTATGATAGTCTAAGAAAAGTAAAAGAGTATGAAGCAAGTTTTGTATATCAATCAGATGCCATTGTTATTGATCAAAATCAATCTTTTAAAATTGACCCAACTACACAGCAAATTAGAAGCTTTATAACTAGAGATAATTTAGCTGATCCAAATTCTGATGTCTTTTTGTATGAGTACATCTATAACGACTCTGGGTATTTAACAACCAAAAATAAATTTATTAATGGTTCTCAAAAACCCATTTATACAACTACATATGTTTATGATAATAATAATTTATTGATCGGTTGCAATATGGTGCTTACTTCCACCAATCAAAAGTTATTAGAATCAACCATTACTTATGAAACAAGTAAGATTATTAAGAGTTTCATTTATAATTTTCCTGATGGCTTTGAGTCTTTCAAATTTTCACCAATTCTGAATTTTGGTAAGAAGATGAAATACCCAGTTAAAACGATGGTAACCAAATTATATGACCCTTCTAGAAATACAATTTTAGATACTTGGACTAGTTCTTTTGGGTCATATAGTTATACATCTAATAATTATATTAATCAAGGGACTCAAACAGGTGACTTACAGCAAGGATTTGGTATGTTTTACGGCAAAACAAGCTTTACTTATTTGTGCCAATAACTACCCCTTCCTTTCTCCAATCTGTTGGCGCCACATTGCGTAATACAAACCTTTTTCCGCCAATAGCTCAGCATGGCTTCCGGTTTCTACCACTTTACCTTTCTCCAATACATATATGCGGTCGGCATGCATGATGGTGCTTAGTCGATGCGCAATCATGATGGTAATCTGCTCTTTTAGTGCAGAAATAGAACGGATCGTATTGGTGATTTCCTCTTCTGTAATGCTATCTAAG
>Ga0075152_10002161_pt1 | contig 14063 bp, 19 predicted proteins | sample JI61114C2DNA_FD_70964 | JGI IMG/M metagenome (GOLD analysis project Ga0075152, IMG submission 70964) | Wastewater effluent complex algal communities from Wisconsin, to seasonally profile nutrient transformation and Carbon sequestration -... | ecosystem: Engineered > WWTP > Effluent > Algae...
AGTCTCGGGGGACAGGTTGAAACCTAAGATGTTCTACTCAATACTGCCCAAGGCTGGTGGCAGCTCCAACGAAATATCCATCTACGGTGGCTTTGGGAGAGACTTCACAAATATGTTCAGCTTGTTCTCATGCTACTGTTACTAATTCTAGCTGCAGCGGAGCATCCTCAAAAAGAAGAAGCACCCAACACGAGTGATCCACCTACCCGGGCCACTGCACAACCGCAAGGTCGGTGTGTTCAACATGATCAGTGAGGATAAGACTAACTTCAAGTTCTCGGAAAGGCTGAGCAGCATGCCCAAGGAAAAATTCATCTTTGAGGAGACACGCGATTTCGATAGTTGCCAGGGCGACGTCATCTCCTTCGTTGATGAAAACTACATGGTCAGCGACTTCAAGACTGAGCATAAGAAGATGTACCTCTTTGGTGTCAGTCGCAAGCTCAAGGAGAACATCTATATGAACTACTGGACTCCTTAGCTGTTCCTTCATGATGGTACCCGCTCCAACCGTATTGAGATTGTACTGCAGACCGTCCGTAACCGTGACCAAAAGATCGCCAAGTATATCTTTCCATCGGAAGAAGCCATCATCACATCGGGGCTACACGACAACAAGGTGTATATGCTCGGTTACCACTACATCACCAGCCACCAGTATGTGCTGTATGAAGGCGACCTCAACGCTACGAACGATGTCATCACCAACAAAAGATTGCTCCTGGATAAGAAGTATGCCTTCCAGCCCATGCCATACAAGATGAGCTCGCATCTCACTGATGGGAAGTTCAGCTTTAAGAACATGTCGATGTACTTCGAGGACGATCAGGTGTTATTCTTCGGAGGGCAGGCTGTATAGCCCAACACGCGATTCGACATTTTCCTGGAAAAGAAACGATTGAAGTTTCATATCAAGTTTCGAAGGGTCCGTACGCCTGACAATACGGGTATCACCATGGATATGTACTACCCCTTTGCTCTGAAGGAGAATAAGGTGTTGTACTTTTACAGTGTTGTGCAGTTCGGTGGTGAGTGGATGCTGCGAATCGAGTCTGCGGAATCGCTGATGGAGGGGCGGAGCGTACGCCAGGGAGCTATGAGGTTCTATGCAATTGACTACTCCACATTCAAATCTGGAAGGGTGGTTGGCTGCCTGAGCAACCCCTTCTTCAGCAAGATCATGCGCTACGATGAGTTCAGCAGCGACCATCTAACCACCTGGCTTTAAAAATTTAAACAATGGCTGAAGAATAGCACGCAGGACCTTCAAAATGAAATGCAGGCAGAAAACCCGAAGGAATAGTCATCTGGCTTGTCCAGCAGCGAAACTGTGACACTGCTAGAGTCGACATTCACATTGGTCAAGGAAACGGTCAAGAGCAAAAACTATAGTGTGGCCTCATTGGAGTCGCTCTACGAATGTCTCCGAGTGTTCCGTGAAAAGATAAAAACCAGCAAATTCAGTATCGATTCAGAGATGCTGGGACAGGTCAACACCATCCTCAACAGCATTCAAAAGAAGGAAATCGAAGATTGCTGTTTGGAGGGGCTGCCGAGCATCCGCCGCAACGAACTGTATCGCTTCGTATTAGAGGACCACGACGGCAGCAAGTTGGTAAAGTACTTCGCATTGGCCAACCTCGACAGTTTGTAAATGAGGTTTATTCGAGTGTGCTACCAACGCGAGTTGCTACTATCCTGCAACTACAAGACTGACGAAACGATTTTCCTGAACCTGTTCGAAGGCACTTACAACGAGTTCAATGTGGCGAAGGGTCCCGTGACGTTCATTGCGGAGGAAGAAGCACCGGCACCACTGCAGTGCACCATTACCAGTGAATTCGTCGGCGAGTTGGCAGCTTGACAATGATGGCATGGATTGTAGAGTGTGTAGAATGAAAATAGATAGTCAGCACTCCGGTAGTGATTTCCTACGTAGCTATGCCCGCTGTTGATTGATGAAGTCGTGGAGCTTCTCACTAGTAACGTTGAGCTAGCTTGGTGCCTCTCGATGGCGTTTGGACCGTTTACGTATGTTCTAATATCCCACGAGCACTGGTTTTTCCAACTTTGAGAGATGCTTGCTGGGGAGGTTCGCGCTTTCACCCATTTTATTGTTATGAGTCAGCGCATTTGGCCGCTCGAATGACTTTGTGCGAATGTGGCCGGTAGAGGGACGGCTGACGGTCCGATCTACCACCTCGTATCGCTTGTTTATAAGTCGATGCTGCCGAAGAATGCTGAGCCTATTTTCCCTTAAAAAGAACATCTGAAGGTGACGATCCAGCAGGGGTTGGTAAATCGGTGGTTCGAAATCCTTTCTATTTCCATCAATAACGAAGCTGCTCTCGAGTTGACGCATACGCTTACGCCGGATAGGCCGTCTTCCGCTCACCTCCATTTATTATAATTAGTGGCTGTTGCAAAATCATAAACAACAATATCCTTCTTTGTCGCGCTCCACAGAATTATTTTAGCTAATGTTTGAGTGCACCCTCCATGAAACAATCACTGGCTTGGGCTGGTCTTATTGCGGAGGTTCCCGCGGGTGGTGACTCTCGAGCCATCGAGGAGCTGCTCCACTGGTTGTGAGGTTAGGTGTTCAACTGAGGCCTTTTCCACAGGCTTCTCAACATATGTAACTTTGGGCTATTCTATCTCCGCATCCATGCTTGGTTTTATTTCATCGCGCTGAGAGTAGAGGAATTGCTGGAAGGCTGCATCAGAGGTATCCAGATGTCCCTCAACGATGAAGTTGATAATCTTATTGGCCGATACGGTGGGAAACCGCTCACGTAACGAGCCGTCTAAATCAATCGGCTATTTTACACATAGCGTAGTTCTGGCGGCTGCTCCATCGCTTTCTTCTCTCCAGCAGTTCCTGCTTGCTCTATTTTTCTTCACTGTAGCCTGGATAAGTTGGCACATTACTTTTCGACTGGGCAAGGAACTCTGAGATGTCAGCTTGGTGGTGAACTCCAGAACGGATCTTTCCATGGGAGTCGCTGTACTTGGGCATCGTGCGGTCTTCAACCACACGTTTTTATCGTTGAGCTCTCTCTTTCTCACGCACAACCTCGTGCGCTGGCTTGCTGGCCTTCGATATTTTCTTTATTTTGATCTTGAGATTCTTGTTTGTAACTTGCTCGTCGTCAACGATGGGCGGCTTCGTGACCAATGCTCGAGTTGGTTTCTTGACTGCTGGAGTGATAGGTTGGGCGGTCTTTATAGGCGCCGAAGGCTTTTTTTGAAGCGCTTTTTCCTTGGCCTGCCTGGTTTTCTTAGCGAGCGAGTCCTGCTGCGGCGGTGGTGTCGGCTTGACCTCAGGTTGCACTGGCTTTTTCTCGATAACTTGAACTTATGCCTGATGGTCTGTAGCCTTCTGCTCTTTTGGTTCATCATCGGAATCATCAACCACGATGATATCAGGAACTCTGAGTCGAAGCTTATGTACTTAGGGCGGTTCCTTGGTTCCACTACAAGGGGCATCGTCATATCATCCTTCTTAAAGTGGGCGTTATGACGGAGTTCTTGATCACGGATGTACGTGGTGATGTTTGAGTTCTGGAGCTGAGCCAGGAACTCTACAGGGTACGGCTGAGAGTAAATTGACTGGGCGCCATACGGAGAACCGGGGTACATCGGCCGGCGGCCCATCAAATAATGAGTGTCCAGGTCATGAAGAGTCGGCGGTGCGAAGTCACCACGTGGGGGCTGAGGGACTCTTTGAGAGTTCCTTGCTGCCATGAGCGCGGAAGCGTATGGTCTCCACAACATGCTCATCGGATTATCTGGGCTTCTCATCCAGTCCTCAGCGAGTTGCTGAGGTGACTTACCGTAGAAACCCATGTGAGGGTTGGCTGAATAAGGAGGTGGAGTACTTGGAGGCATACCGTAAGCCATAGGATGCATCGGTTGACCCATCCCGGCAGCAGTTGGTTTCTGCTGACCACCGTAGTTCTGGGGATTCATGACCTTAACAAATTTCGATTAATTCTTCAGTATAAAACCAATGGACAGAATTTAATGTTGTGTAAGGCGGCATATTTGCGGCGGATAAAACCCTTGGCTGTATCGGCCCGTGCAAAAATACAGAAGCGATTGATCATTGAGAATACTATGAAGTCCTGTCTCTTGCTATTTTTTTTAACGTCGATTGCGTTCGGATTGATCGATAGATTTGTTGGTTTGGCAGGTGGGACTTCAATCCTTTCGAAATTGCCAGGCGGCTGCGAAGTGGCATTAGTAGCTCAGCTGCAGCCCTGAAATTGACTGTGCTGGACCCCTCGTTAATAAGAAATGTCTATCGAGAGTGCCTGCTTATCAGTAGCCGACAAACTGCTATACCAAGGCCTTCAAGATTTTTCTGAAGGTAGGTACCGGATAGACCGCATCCTACCCGAATATTCCCAGCCGGTAGTGGTAATCAATTAATTGTTAGGAATATCTTATCAACAAAAGAGTCCAACTGCAGAAATTATTCAAAAAGGTCTTCAAGCATGCACACTACCGCCCAATCTTCGGTAGCAGCTGCCAGCGACAGCCACCGATCCAACACACACATGCTCTCAAAGACTTCCAAAGGGGTTTATTTGGTTGGCGCCAGTTCCCCACTAATTAACTAATTTAATACCATCGCCGAAACACCCCCGTTGAAACGATTATTTTGAGTTGGTGCAATTGCGATGATACCCATCCTCATAATTTTCCGTTGTAGGCGGACTGGTTATAATAATGGTTGGAAGTTGCCCTGCACTGGTACACCCACCCAAACAATTGCTGTATTATATTAGTTAGCATAGATAAAGACGTTCACTCCAGCAGCGATTCAGCACGGATCGTTCATCTTCATCTTTTTACGCTGTCTGCATCATCGAAGAATTACATCGCTTAGGGACGCTCCAGAAAGTTGAAGATCAGGTAGGCGTGGTTCTCGCTTTGACTCCGCATGCGACTATGCGGTCGCTTTAGGGATCGCGGTTCCTCCTCAAACTCCATCACCGGAGATTGGAATCGTTAGGTGTGCGTGTTGGAGTTCTCCTCTTCGATGCGCATCTCCCTGATGGTGGGCAGGTATGAAAACAGGTGGTGCTGGCCATTGCCGGCCTGCACAGGTGGTTCAAACTTCGATTAGGGGTTGAGCTCGAAGTTGTCCAGCAACTCAGGATCGGCACTTGGTCTGAATCAACGAAGTAGTACTTGAGGAGGGGTTTGGGTGGGCCGAAGTGCATAACGTACTCGTCATAGTCCATCGAAGAGAAGAATCGTTCACGGTATGGTGCTCGTGTCGCCTCTTTAGCCATTTCCAAGGGATTATGGTGATAATTATTATTACGAGAAAGTTGCTCACAAATTCTTCAAATATGCAATACGGCCAGCATGCTGCCCACTCGACAGCTGAACCTTGGTGAGGTTGCTTATCTTCTTGATCCGCTACAGTAAGTTCGTCTAGCCGGCTAGCGGCTCCAGTTTCATCAGCTTACGGCTATTGACTTCATTGAGCAGCTGGCTATACGATTTTGTAATGCGTGGAGCTAAAGTAGATTGGTGGCTGGAGTGGGTGGGGAACTGCCGCTCCGACTAACTTTCAGTCCTTTGCTGGGATTTTATGTGTTTCAGGCTACGCATCTGTTTGCGAGGCTTCATGCCTCCTGTGTTCTCCTCAGGCGGTTATGATTCTGGGTTGAAGCTGAAGCCAACGGGATGCTCGTTCCGATCGATGCTTTGCTGTCGTTTGATAACCTGCAATGGAGCCGAAAAGAATGAACCATGGGTCACGAAGTTTCGATGAGGAAGCTATCTACTGTGCTCTCGCTCCACAGGCTTTTGCTTCAGCCGAAGGGGCATCCTCTTGGTTAGGATGCCGATCTCGCCATTTTGCATTCCGAGCGATTTGATGCTATAGCTTAACCTCACAATATCGTCCTTGAGCTGCATGACCTCGGGCGGTTGCTCCTTCAGTATCCTTTCGAAGAGGCCGTTGCGTGAATGTATTCGTAGGTCAGTAGTCTGGCAAATGTTCGCAAGCTAGCGGTTCTCCTTCTTTGCGCTGTCCATCAATAAAATAATTATACGGTGCGATCAGTTGTCCGGGTTGTTGCTCTGCGACTGGATTTAGTTCAGAGCGTAGATCTCGATTGGTGTTAGCATTATGGGGATCTGGAAGTCACAGTACTAGGAGGTTAGTGGAGGTGAACTTATCTATGGTTAGGGTGCCGGGCGCTGGCTTCTTAGGTAGCTGATGATGCGGCTTTGTAGGCTCCCTTCGTTAGTGGCCACTGAAAGATTCTATTGGCTGCTCAGCTGGTTGGTATCTCCCAGCAAAGCTACATGTGGAGCCAGATCAATCATTAGCCGGCCCATCCGATCCAGCAGCGGAGCTAGCTGGCTGATCTTCATCCGCCGTTAGACTTCCTTCTGACGGATGCTCGCATCGACTTCCTGCTTTTTATGACTCGCTCCTAAATTACATTCGATACTGTACTTCGATCCATTTCGTAGCAACTCTACTGTTCCTGCATTTGGGAGTCCTCCTCCTCAAGGATATTCTACTGGAAGGCTTGACGGTTGATGGCGTGTTGCCTTCTGATCTCTGATTTCATAGATCGCACACTCTTTGCTTCCAGATCGAAGAATACTGTGGGTTTCTCCTCGATCTTCAACGACTTCATAGAGCTTGTGTCAACGAGCCCCTATGATCGTTTACTCTTGTAGCTTTTGTTGCTAATATCGTCATTATCGCACTTGTTCGATACGTTGTCGTCGCATTTATTAGATAGGTTGTCGTTGAGGCTAATCTGGTGAAGCTCCTTCAACGGTGTTTACATCTACTTATGCTACTACTCCTCTTTGGTCTGTAAGCATATCTACTCCATCTGCTTCTATAGTTTCTGGGCAGTTTCCTATGAAGACACTACCGCTTCTTCCAGCAGCGGCGACTTCTATGTCGTCACAGGTGGAACAAAATCGGGTTATTCCCTGTACGTGTTGTTGTCGTCGAACTGGCTCTCAGGTGGCTGATGGCACTCCCTCAACAGCTGACTCACCCTATCCAGAGTCAATTCGAACGATTTCAGAAACTCCGGGATTGATCGTTGAATTTCTTGGTTGCCTAACCTCGCCAATGCTGGAGGATTGAGAGGAAATGGACTCATATAGAGCGAGTGGGTTGGTTGCACGGTGTTACTACGGAAGGGTAGCAGCCTTGGAGAGCTGGCTTCAACCCATTCGTTATAGTGATCGTTCCAGCCATTGTAGTGAACAAGCACGTAGTCATTGTGTAAGTCGATAACTTGCCCTTCGTACCACTGCCCCATTGAGTCCTTAATGTCCACCCATGTGCCAATTTAGAATTTTCTATTGCGAAAACAGAATGGCTCAACTGGGTGCTCCTAACCTCTCACCTGCGATAATGAACCAATCAGCTGGTCGATAGTGTATTGGCTCTGTTCGAGTACCTCCAGCGACTCCGGTTGGTTGATGCGAAATCCGTTCATTCTCTGTTGCAGGTACCTGTGCTGCTGGTAGAAGTTGTTGCGACGTCTGAATTGCTCTATGCGTTGGGCCTCTGATCGGTTGACCTGGCTAGAACGGCTACTGGCCACAGATGGTTGATGAGTGCTAGCAATCACCTGCAGCATCTGCCCCTCGCTAACTCGGTAGCTCTGCAGGTTCTCCCCATCGTTTAGGAGCTTGCCCTTGAAAATTAGCCGTTGCTTGCCTATTGGTATGCGCGTGGCCTTCAATTGACCGCGGTAGTACCTCTTCGATTTGTTTCTTGAGCTCCACCACACGGATTTCGGGTGCCACCCTCAGCTCATATACCTCGTTTGTTAGGGTCTTCACTTTGATGCTGATGAGGGTGCTGGTTGTACCGTCAGTAGCTTCCTCCATGCCACAGTGAATACAATCAAATATAAAACCTTTCAAATATGGACAAGAATAAGTACATGAAGCACCCAACCTAGAAACCAACCCTTCCTGTTCACTCCAAAGTTCAACGTGACACCACCACCAGCTCAAGCAGCACCGAAGGCGATGTACTATCCGTTGGAGCCCGGTCGTCACTATAAACATGAGTATAGCTCACTATTCCTGAGTCAGCTCAAGCCATTGCTGATACCCTGCGACATGGGCATACCAGTGGAAGAGCTTATCCTCTACTCAAAGTAGTACAACTCGTCTGCAGCTGAAAAGGTAGCGTTGTTGTTGATAAGTAGCTCCATCCAGACGATTAGGCTCTGATCGAGGAAAGCATCATGGTGAGAAGGGAGCATACAACTAACAACGAGTGATCTCAGAATGTCTCACAGTCGTACTTGTCTCGCTCAATTCTATATTGGAATTGGGGTTCGCAATGGCGGGTAGTTTGTCAAATATGCAGTATGTCTGCGGGCACAATCCCACTATTCGACTATTCAATTCGAACCCTTTGACCGCTATTATCTGATTATCATATGGCGGAAGCTGCCGGTTCGCACGTTCCTTCGAAAGAGTTTCAAGCCCAACTGAAGAAGCTTGGGTTGAATGTGGCTATGAACGAGCACGACAGCAACAAATACGTTCCTGATGATGAAGGTATTGATAAGGCAATGCAGAGGTCAGGGAATATGCTGAATTCTTAGGGTTCGATCTGCCTGAAGATGAAGACCTACTGTGGTTGGCCAAGTAAGGTCTTCAAGCACCACTTCCCGACGGATGGAGACCGTACCTCAATGCAGAGGAAAATATTGTGTTTGTAAATGCTGAGAAGGAGTTGGTGGTAGTGGACCACCCACTGGACGAACTATACCGGAGGAAATTCCTGTAGGAAAAGAAGAAGCAGGAAAAGAGAATGGTACAATACGAGGACGAAGACTCGGACGCCCTTCCTCCAATATAAGAAGAGTAGAGCTAACTGACAAAAACGCTGACAGGTCAGGACTAGATGTTTCAAAAGAGGCAGTAGGAGATTGAGAGTTTGGGAAATTCTATAAAGAAGATGACGAGCAGTGACTTCGTTCACTCGAAGCACCCTCAACCGTCCCAACCTGCTTACCGACCTGACTATACAACGCCCAAACATAACCTAGTGACGGAGGAATCTGAGGAGGAGGAGTTAGATCTCATAGAAGAGATAAATGCGAAGATGTCCCAGGCCTACAGTAACAAGATAAAAGCAGAAATTGATAATATTGATGTGCCGACACCAGCCATAACAATGAAGCCATCAGCGCTGCAGCTCGAAAGGTAACAGGAGGAGGTCAACAACCTTGCTTAATAGTTAAAGGCAAAACAGAGACTGTTATAAGACTTAACCCGGCAGCGCATAACAAAATAGAAACAGCTGTTGGACATGTAAATGGAGTTTGAAGCGAAGAAGCAGAGAATCATTGAAAGCTACCGCAACAAGCTGAAGAAGTAATTGGAGGGCACTAAACACCGAAAGAAGAAATAGCTAGAGGATAAGACTGAAGTGCTCAAGAAGCACCAGCTGGCGATGCTACACAAATGATTTTCATACTGACGACCATCAATAGTCAATGTCAACATCCGAAACCTTCGTTGCTATTACCGTAAAGGTTTGCTTTTATTCCCTCGCTTTGCGGTCGCTATTATCCCGGTTTCGATCGTCTTTGCTGCTGTTGCGATAGTCTCGATTGTCGCGGTCGTTTCTTGAGGAATTTCGATTATCCCGGTTGTCTCGGTTATCACGATCTCGATTATCCCTACTGTCTCTGTTGTCACGGTTCTCACGATTGTCACGGTTGTCTCGCTCAGGAGACTTTTTGGCTTCAACAATAGCATTGGACGTTGCAGACTATGCTCCCCATAGTGGACCATCTTCGTTGTTTGTAGGTAGAGGTGGGATTATGGATTACGTTGTCGGTACCGTATCTCTGTCGTGATTCCTCGGCTGTGGAGGTCTTGATTGTCCGACACCTTTATCCCTTGATCTCGATCTAGATCGTTGCTTGGCTCTTTCAGACTATCTCTACTTCACAGCTTCCCTCGAATTGGAACGATTTCTACGACGTTCAGCCGAACGGTCCCTTGATCTGTTCCTTGAGCGATCCCTGGAGTTCTCGCGTTATCTTTACTTTCGTTCTCTTTCTCTCGATCTTTCACGGGAGGTTTGTCTGTAGTTATCTTCAGGTTCCTCTGGGATAGTATTTCGTTAATATCTATTATTGAACGGATTGTCTCCACCGCCACGACCTCTTCCCCCTCTCCATCCTCCACGTCCACCACGGCCGCGACCTCTCCCTCGTTCGTAGTCACCGCCACCACCGCCTCGTGGAACCCAACCTCCTCGATCTTCTCGATCGCGATTAAAGTCGCGATCCCGATCACCTCTTCGATCTTGGTCCGAGTCCCTTCTATCATCTCTTTGCCTCGCATCTTCCATAGAATCCTGTCTCGGGAACCTTTCAGGCGACTGATTGTTGTTATTGTTTTCCTGATCGTTATTCAGATATTTGTTGACAATGTTCTATTCAGAAGGTTGTTTTTCGAGAATCGAGTTGTTCGATTCGGGAACTCTCTGTAGCGAAATTGGCGGTGTTCCCACAAGCAACTCCTCCGCAATACTGTTGTGCTTTTCCTGCCGAATGCGACACATCATGCACGTGCATTGTTTGGTGCATACAAAGCAATGCCAATTCTTGAGGCCGAGGAAATTCGCTGGTTGTCCCTACAATAACTTCTTTGTTTACCCCTGAAAGTCGGAAGAAGCACTCCTGACAGTAGCTGATGCAGCACACGACCTTGCTGCACACCACAAACATACTACGTTGTTAGTTGCAGTAGTGACATTAAGTTGCTAAGTTCTACTTCTCCTTCTTCTCCCGCTGCTGTCGGCACTTTTTGCAGGCGCACTTGTTCTGACAAAAAGTGCAGTGTAGCAGTTGTCGGTTGGAGTTCATCTAGGGGACGGTCAACTGTCCGTTCAGGGTAAACAGGCAGTCAAAGCAATGGAAGGTACCACATTGGCAAAGATCGCCAAGCCCCTTCTGGTATGGCTTCTAGCATATGTGGCAGTGATAGTACTTGTTCTTCTTAATATTCTTGATCTTCTCAAGCTTATCCTGGATGCTGGAGCCATTGGTCACCCTCTTGGCAGGATATTCAGGTGATTTCGAGGAAGTTATGTTGGCGACTTGTTTCTGCTTGTCCATGGATGATACTTGCCGCTGTATCGGAAGAGGCCGCTGCACCTGAACTACTTGGGTCTCCTGAGGAGATTCCACTAGTTCGCTCATCTCACCACACTTTTGGATTTCTTGCATCTGCAGCTTACGTTCGTCTACTGAAGTGCTCAGATAGAAGTCGGTGATGTCGTCGTTGCGAGCCTTTCTTCTCACAATGCTAGGAATCACTTTTTGGTCTAGTTTTTCGATTTCCTCCTCATTGAACTGTTGGTGCAGGCGATGGATGAATCTTGTGAGCTTGCCCTTGGATTCTTCAAGGGCTTGCTCCACCTTTTACACTTGTACCTTCGAGTAGTCGCCAGCACCGAAATCGTGGTCAGCCAGGTTGTATAACTTCCGAAGGTTGAGCAACTTTTCGCAGTTGAGCTGTTGGACAATATCGCGATATAGCACAATGGGGATCGCTGGAAAGTTGTCGACCACCTTGGAGATGCAATTAGCCTCCATGGGAGTATCGCTATAGAAGCAGATCGACTAGCCGGGTTGAATCTTGGCGTTGCTGATCACTTCATTATAGAAGTCGCAAATGGCCTATGGAGTTACTGCCTTGGTCTTTGCTCTGATGAAGTAGCCGTTCTTCTCTAGAGCTCTTCTCACTTTACTCAGCACCTCATGCCGATTGGCATCGAAATCAGTTGAGATGGTGTAATCACAAATCCTCATCAATTTGCCGAGTATGGTTGGGTAGGAATTGTCACCTTCGAAGATTGCAACTTGCGAATCGCAGATCTCCTTGGCAATGCGGTCCAGCAAGTGAATGAGGGTGAGGTTATGCTCAGTTAGCAAGGAGGATAGGTAAAAAGGTGTGCCTCTATTGTATTTTTTGAAAAGACTCCACAAGTAGTACTTGGCAGTTTCCCTCAGCACAGTAGGTTCGGGATTTCTGCGGATCTGCTCCCTCGGCAGCACTATATTCTTTCGTTTGATGTCGTAGTTCACTTCGATGCGAGGCAGTTCGTACAGACCTTCTTCGATCATCATATCCGCATAGTTGACGTTGTCACGGATGTTGTTTAAGTTCATTAATGCGGTTATCGTCTCAGAAGGCTCGTAGGCTGATATACTCGAACGAGCCAGTTGTTCGTTATTCAGCCACATGAAACTTTGGCCAACATACAATGAGTTCGGAGACGTACTTCCCAATGGCGAGCAGTACACCGCCGCTCTTTTTCTACTTCCGCAGAAGTTTCGGAGCTTCTGGCGGATGTCTGAGTCTAGAGGTTTGCGGTCTTCACTGATGTTAGCTGTCACGATGAACAGCTCGCATCCGTAACAGTGGTAGTGCAGGAGTAATTACGAGTTGACTTAGCTCTCCAGTAATGGTGCGACCATTGTGTTGAGGAATTACAAGTAAAATTCACCGATTGGACAGCGTGTATTGGCGGACACACTACAAAGCGGCTCTGGAATGTCGAAGTCCAATAGCCGTCCTTTACTGGCCTTATCCTTCGGTGGGATTCTGATTCCCAACACGGTCTTTCGGTATAGTAGAACTCTCGCGTTGATCACCGACTTGCCTGTAGGCAGGCTAATTTATAGGGGGAGCATCAAGTCCAACACCTTATTTCTGCATAAACCACAAGGGTACTTAGCTAGGTCGCTGCGAACAATGTCGGCGAGGAGTTGCCAACCTCGGCGGTAGCTGCCTTCCGCAGGCAACATCGCCACGACATGGTAATTGCTGTTGTCGGGTACTAACGGCTGCAGTTCAGCAGCCGTTCTTATCTCGCTGGTGAGGGTACTGCACGACACCACACACTGGTTGAAGAAGAGGTCCTTGAGTCCTTCCATGGCGGACTCCAGAAACCAAAAATAAATAACAATTAATGCGCTGATGTTGGTGCGTCTTTTCAAACTTGGTTATAATTTGGCGGTCAAGTATCATCTGCCTCTTCGGTTGGACGGGTTGGCGCTTGGGATATTGTTGGGGGATGGCTCGGATGGTTGCGGTGCCATCGCTAGCAATAGACATGCAGAGCTGGACTGCCATTACGCAACAAGGTCAGAGTTCCTTGACCATGTAACCAAACTTTTCGATCCTCCACCAACAGCTCGCCGACATACCGTAGAGTATTTGTATTGGATAATTCCATGATAATATTGCCGGTGGCTCCATGCTCATCAATAGTCACTTGCACCTGATCGTTCAGCAGCGAGTAGTAGTTCTCGCGAAGTCGACTGTTTTGCGAATTCGGCACGGGATTGAACATTGACAGCCGATCACTTGCCATAAACTGGCTAATGAGCGCTGATTGTCTTGCCGAATTGTGTATGGAATTATCCATGATAATTAGAACTTCCAGCGGGTAATCATATGCAGTAAGGTCCAGCTTCGTACAGTTCGAAAAGGTGATTATCCTTGCGACTGACCACCATCCAGTTGTTGGTCTGGTCGACAGCGAGGGCAAGCACACCGCTTTCTCCTTTCCTATTGTCAACAAGTTCGCCGTTGCGAGTGAACCATCGGACACTGCCGAGTGTGTCGCCACACACAAGCAGCTAGTCAGACACATGCATGTCCTTGGGTTCTTCCTCCATGAGGAACCTAGTAAGCACTCCCTTCATGCGTAGGTCGTATTCGTAGATGAACTTGTCCTTGCTCATGCTAAAGTACGTGTTACCGTCTGGTGAGAACATGCACTTATTGACTGCATCCTTGTGGTCCTTCGACCAACACACCAGTTCCTGGCTGCGGACATCCCATAGCTTGACGGTCTCATCAAGCGAGCAGCTCACCAACAGCGATTTATACTGGTGCCATTGTACTGAAACCACCGAATCGTTGTGCGCCGAGAACGATCGTTCAACTTTCATCTTCTCTCCCAGCTCGAAGATGAAGATGAGTTTGTCTTTGTTGCCGCAGGCCAACCTAGT
>Ga0075152_10002162_pt1 | contig 14062 bp, 12 predicted proteins | sample JI61114C2DNA_FD_70964 | JGI IMG/M metagenome (GOLD analysis project Ga0075152, IMG submission 70964) | Wastewater effluent complex algal communities from Wisconsin, to seasonally profile nutrient transformation and Carbon sequestration -... | ecosystem: Engineered > WWTP > Effluent > Algae...
CAATCAAGAACTTATTAATGCCGCTCAATTCATCCAAAATGATTTTTACGGAATAGAAGTTGACTTAGATGCCATTCCAAATATTGCCAGTAGCGCTATGACTTTAAGCGGTTTTTCTATTGAGGAATTACGTCAATTTGTAACCTTTTTTGCGAAAAATAAAAATGCTGCATACCTCCATATTTGCGAAGGTGCACCAGATTTATGCTATGAAAAAAACAATCATTTGATTGGGAAACTCATAGGATATTTGGTTACTGATTTTATAAAATCAAACAATAATATTGAATTGGAATAAATTTTGAATTTTGAGGATAATTGGCTTAAAATCAATAGCAAAACACCCTAAAAATAATAAACCTATCTTTGCAAAAATTATCTAAGTAAAAATTTCTAGATATTTAATACAAAAAATATGTTATTCGAAGATTTATCACTTTCAAAAAGTATTCAAAAAGCCGTATTCGAACAAGGCTATATCAATGCAACACCTATTCAAGAACAAGCAATTCCACTAGTTTTAGCAGGAAGAGATTTAATAGGTTGCGCACAAACAGGAACAGGAAAAACGGCAGCATTTGCCATCCCCATCATACATCAATTGCATCGAATTGTAGGTTCATCCAAAAAAGCTAAAGAAATTCGTGCGCTAATCGTGACTCCAACCCGAGAATTAGCAGTTCAAATTGGACAAAGCTTTGATACTTATGGTAAATATACTAACCTAACACAACTCACTATTTTTGGTGGTGTTTCTCAAGTACCTCAGGTAGACGCACTTCGCAAAGGAATCGATGTTTTAGTGGCAACACCAGGAAGATTACTCGATTTGCACAAACAAGGTTTCATCGATTTAGATCATTTGCACACTTTAGTTTTGGACGAAGCCGACCAAATGCTGGATATGGGGTTTATAAATGATGTCAAAAAAATTGTAAAGCTTACGCCAAAAAACAGACAAACGCTATTGTTCTCAGCAACAATGCCAATCGCTATCCGAGAATTAGCCGAAATGTTCTTGAAAGACCCCGAAAAAGTAGAAGTTTCACCCGTTTCATCCACAGCCGAAAATGTAGAACAGCACGTTTATTTTGTCGAAAAAGGAGAGAAAAGAAACTTGTTGTATCATTTGATAAAAAATCAAAACTTATCAGATGTTTTGGTTTTTTCGAGAACCAAACACGGTGCAGATAATGTGGTAAAATCATTACGCAAAAAAGATATTCCTGCTGAAGCCATTCACGGAGATAAGTCACAAAATGCAAGACAACGCGTTTTAGATGCCTTCAAAAATAAAGAAGTTGGAGTTCTTGTCGCCACCGATATTGCAGCTCGGGGTATCGATATTGACCAATTACCCTATGTAATCAATTTTGATTTGCCTAATATCCCTGAAACATATGTTCATAGAATTGGAAGAACTGGTCGTGCTGGAAATGAAGGAATTGCTATTTCTTTTTGTAGTAAAGACGAGCATCAATATTGGAAGGATATTCAAAAATTAATTAAAGTCGATGTTAAGATTATAAGTGATCATCCGTATCCTTGGCATTCTGGAAATCCAGAAACTGCTCCAGGAGGATCTACAAAGCCCAATAACTCCAATCGAAGTGGTGGTGCGCACAAATCAAGAAAATCAGAGGTTTCAAAACAAAATAAAAAACGCTGGTATTAAATGGTATTATTTTCTAATTATTTCAATCTAAAAAAACACCTTTTATCAACAAATTAAAAGGTGTTTTTTTTGTCAAACTATTATTAGTAAGTTTCTTATTATCAAGTATTTAAATATTAAAAAATTGTTATTTTTAAAATATTTTTTTCGAATTTTGATTAACTTTATAGGAGTTAATTTAGAACAATTTAATACTCAATATTATGAAAACTTTAGTTAAAAAAGACGGATTGTTTCCGTCATTGGAAAGCAAATCCATCAATAATTTTTTTGATGATTTTATAACAAAAGATTTATTTGATTGGACCGATAGAAATTTTGCAGCATTAGGTAGCAATTTACCCTCTGTAAATTTGAAAGAATCTGACAAAAAGATTGAAGTAGAATTAGCAGCTCCAGGAATGAAAAGAGAAGACTTCAAAGTAGAAATCGACAATCATATTCTAAGGATTTCTTCAGAAAAAGAAGAGAAAAAAGAAGAAGTTTGCAAAAAAGAAAATTACACCCGCAGAGAGTTCAATTATCAATCTTTCAGCAGAACTTTCAGCCTACCTGACACAATTGATGAAAACAAAATAGAAGCCAATTATAAAGATGGTATTCTTCACGTTGTTATAGATAAAAAAGAAGGCACCCAAAAAAGAACTTTAAAATCAATTCCAATTAAATAAAAAAAATCAATCTAAAAAAAACGCTGTCATAAGACGGCGTTTTTTGATTTTTTAATTTGATTATTAATCACCTGAAATAACTTTCTTGACTCAAATGGTTTGATCATAATATCATTCATTCCAGCATCTAATGCCTCTTCGGTAATTTCGTCTTTGGCGAAAGCCGTCAAAGCAATAATAGGAGTTTGAATGCCTTTGAGACGAATTTTTCTGGTGGTTTCGAAACCACTTATCAGAGGCATATTAATATCCATCAAAATAACATCAAAAACCTCCTTATTCAGAACATCCAAAGCTTGAAATCCATCATCTACGATAAAGCAACTGCAATTGTTTTTCTCGATAATTTTCTTGGTAATGGTCTGATTGATTTTGTTGTCTTCTACTACCAAAACCTTAAATATTTGTCCTGAACTTAAATCAACTTTTATGTTATTGATTATTTCGTTAGTTTTTTCAGGATCATATTCAAATGCTATTGTAAATATAAATGTAGTTCCGACGCCTACTTGACTTTCGAGCGAAATTTCACTATTGAAAAGTCCTAACAATCGTTTCACTATAGACAAACCAAGACCAGTTCCTTGATAATCGCTATCATTTCTTCCTAGTTGTACAAATTTTTCGAAAATTTTATCTTGATCAGCGACCTCAATTCCAACTCCATTATCAGAGATTTGAAACTCAATATGATGCATATTATTTTCTACTTTAACTAAATTTGCACTAATAATTACTTCCCCATTTTTGGTGAATTTCAATGCATTACTTACTAAATTCATAAATATTTGCGCCAATCGCAATTTGTCACCAATGAGATATTCTGGAATAGCCGAATCTATATTGACACTAATTTTATTGTTATGACTTTGTGAAATAAAGGAAAGAGCATTTTTTACTAATTTAATTTCATCCGGAAGATTAAAGGTTAAATTTTCGAGAATTATTCTGTTTTCTTCAATTTTATTTATTTGCAAAATATCATTAACAAGCGACAATAAATAACGAGCCGAAAATTTTAGCGAATTCAAATGAGGACTTTTTGCCAGTTCTTTATGCTCATCTAATAACAAATTGGTTATTCCAATAACGCCATACAAGGGAGTTCTAAGTTCGTGGCTAATAGTCGATACAAATTGTGTTTTTGCATGAGATGCTTCTTCGGCTTTATCTTTAGCAATTAACAATTCTACATTAGAAAGTGTGAGGTCGTGATTTACCTTTTTCTTAAAATTATAATTTTTATAGAGCGAATACAATAACATTAATAAAACCAAAAATACAATTACGAATAAGATTACTATGATACGAGATTTTTTTATACTTTGAGCTTGTAATTGGTTTTCTGTTTCAATTCTATCAATTTCTCTTTTATATTCATCCAATTCCAGATTAATTCCAGTGATATTAACCTTTTTTAATAATCCTTCGTTATAAATTTCATCTGTAATTTTATTATAAATTACTAAGTTTTCATAAGCCTTTTTATAATCTCCTTTTTTTAATAAAAACTTAGAATATTCTTGGTGGGAAAAGGCTAGATCATTCTTTTCGCCAAATTTTTCCCCAAGACTTATAGCAGCCAAAAAGTACGATTCAGCAGTTTTATCAGCACCAATGTGATTGCTATACATACCATTTAGCATGTTGAAAACAACAATTGTCGTTTTATCTCCAAATTTCGGATGGTATTTATTGATATACTCCAAATAGGGTAATCCATTTTCAAACTGACCAATATCAAAGTAAGCCCAGGCTATATTCAGTTTTGTAAAAACAATTTGGCTAGTATCAGACACTTTTTCACTGAATTCTAACGACTTTTTATAATAATTGATGCCTGTTTGATACTCTTTTTTTTCGAAGCAATACACATTACCCAAATTATTATTTAAGTAATTTTTGATGGTGTCATTATTGGTTTTGTTAGCATAAGTCAACCCTTTTTTATAAAAGAAAATAGCTTTATCAAACTCAGATAGTGCATCGAAATTAGCCGCAATAATATTATAAGAAGCAGCAATCAAATAATCATCCTTAATGATTGTAGCGTAATTCAAACTCAATCTTGCTGTTTCTAACGATTTTTCAAATTTTTCTGAATCCAAATATTTTACTGCACGTTTTGCTGTATTTCGGATTTCTAATTTAGATGGTGTTTTAACTTGCGCAAAAGAGAAATTGCTGAAAGAAATCAGAAATGAGAGGAGCAATAAAACAAAACGAATTTTCTGCATAAGAAATTAAATTCATTTCAAATATACATTATAATTTTTTATTAAATAATATAATATGAGGTTTTTATAAGTTATTCCTTAATATATAATCATTCAAAATATTATTTCAACCATAAAGTAATGCAAAAAAAATACCGCTCAAAAAAAAGAACGGTATTAAAATAAAATATATTTTTTGAAATTTAGGCGGCATGAGAATCTTCGCCTTCCCATTTTCCAACTACAGATGTTGCCAAAGCATTTCCTAAAACATTGGTAGCACTCCTAAACATATCACAGAAATGATCTATTGGAAGAATCAAAGCGATACCTTCAATTGGTATTTTAAACATTCCACAAGTAGCAGCAACAATAACTAAACTGGCTCTTGGAACTCCTGCAATCCCTTTACTAGTTAGCATTAGAACTAAAAGCATTGTCATTTGAGTTCCCATATCTAAATCGATTCCATAAGCTTGTGCGATAAATAAACTAGCAAAAGTCATGTACATCATACTGCCATCTAAATTGAAAGAATACCCTAAAGGCAACATAAAAGCTACGATTTTATCTTTTATTCCAAAGCGTTCTAATTCCTCAGTCAATTTTGGAAAAACCGCTTCGCTACTGGTTGTACTAAAAGCAATAATTAATGGACCAACGATATGATTTAATAAAGTTTTCATTCTTTTGCCAAGAAAAATAAATCCCACTGCTAAAAGAAAAACCCATAAAGAACTTATTCCAACCAAAAATGAAGCGAAAAATTTAATATAAGTAAACACTAATTCGTTCAGGTCTTTTATTGCAAAAACGCCTGCAATCGCACCAAAAACACCCATTGGAGCAAACTTCATAACATAATTTACCATTTTAAGAACTATATGTGATAAAACTTCAATGGCATGAGTAACTGGTTTTGCATAATTACCGATTGAAGCAGCTGCTAATCCGAAAAAGATTGAGAAAATTACAATTTGGATAATTTCATTATTCGCCATTGCCTCAACGATACTTTTGGGAATAATATGTTCTATGAAATTTTGGGTAGAAAAACTTTGCGTATTTCCTGTTACCTCCGCAGCGGCAGATAAATCGATATTAGACAAATTCAATCCAACTCCAGGTTTCAAAACGTTGACCCAAAACAATCCTATCAAAAGTGAAATAAAAGACGCACTGAAAAACCAACCTAAAGCTTTTCCTCCAACTCTACCTACAGTTTTAATATCACCTAACTTTGCTATTCCAGGCACTAATGTACTAAACACCAATACTGCAATAATCATTTGCACCAAACGGATAAAAATCGTGGCTAAAATTTTTATCTTATCGCTAAACTCTTTGGCAAAAGTGATATCATAATTATTATGAACATAAATGCCCAAGAATGCTCCTAAAAGCATTGCAATAACAATTTGAACAGTAAGATTTCCTAAAAAGGATGTTTTTTTGGTTTCGGTTTGGGTCATTATTTTTAGTGTTTAGTTTGCAGTATTCTGTTTGCAGTTCATATTAAAAATTACAAACTAAACACCTAAACTATTTAAAATAGGTTTTGTTTAACAAATAAAAATCGGCAAGAACAATGGCAGCCATCGCTTCAACAATTGGCACTGCACGGGGAACTACACAAGGATCGTGACGACCTTTACCTTGCATTTCAGTTATATTTCCTGTATTGTCAAGTGATTCTTGTTTTTGCATAATGGTAGCCACTGGTTTGAAAGCCACACGGAAATAAATGTCCATCCCGTTACTAATTCCTCCTTGAATTCCTCCCGAAAGGTTCGTTCTGGTAGTTCCATCTGGATTGTATAAATCATTGTGTTCGCTTCCTTTCATTTTTGCACCACAAAAACCGCTACCAAATTCGAAACCTTTTACGGCATTTATCGAAAGCATCGCTTTGCCTAATTCAGCATGTAATTTATCAAAAACTGGTTCTCCCAAACCAATTGGAACATTTTGAATCACACAAGTTACGGTTCCACCAACTGTATCTCCTTGTTTCTTAATCACCCGAATGTATTCTTCCATTTCCGTCGCCATTTTTTCATCGGGACAACGTACTGGATTGCTTTCAATTTTTGAAAAATCTAAATCTTGATACGGTTTTTCTAAAAATATTGGCCCAACCGAAGAAACATAAGCATTGATCTTTATTTCTGGCAACATTTGTTTTGCAATCGCTCCAGCCACTACTCTACTGGCTGTTTCACGAGCAGAACTTCTTCCTCCACCGCGATAATCACGAACGCCATATTTTTTTTCATACACATAATCAGCATGACTAGGTCTGTAATTGTCTTTTATATGCGAATAATCATCCGATTTTTGATTGGTATTCGGGATAATAAAACCTATAGGAGTTCCGGTAGTTTTCCCTTCGAAAATTCCAGATAAGAATTGCACATCATCTGGCTCTTTACGCTGAGTTACAATAGCAGATTGTCCCGGTTTTCTGCGTGACATTTCAATTTGAATTGCCTCTAAATCTAATGCAATTCCTGACGGACATCCGTCAATTATTCCGCCTAAAGCTTCTCCGTGAGATTCACCAAAAGTTGTTATTCTAAATAGGGTTCCGTAGCTATTTCCTGCCATTATAATTAGTTTTTAACAAATATAATATTTTAGTTCAAAGTTCAAAAGTTTATCCCTTGATTTCAGAATAAACTTTTGAAAACCGTTAGTCCTATCTTGAATTTTAAAGTTAAAAAACAACTATTAAACTTCTTGTATAATAATAATAATAATAATAATAATAATAATAACTTCACGAAATAGAATCATTTTGGAAAAAATATAAATTCCTGACACTTCATTTTTTAAGGGCAAATCTCATCAAATAAAAAAGCTTGAAAATCAGTAGTTTTTAGTAAAAAAAGGCAATAACTATGATTTTTTTTTCATTATTATATAATTTTTTTGTCAAAACTTAGTTTTACCTTTGTAAAAACAAAAAAAAAAAAATCAATTATGAAAAGAATTATTTTATCGGCTTTTATGCTAATGGGATTAGCATTTACCACTCAAGCACAAGACATTTCGAAAAACGCTTTAGGATTACGTTTAGGAGACAATAACGGTTTTGGTGGAGAAGTTTCTTATCAAAGAGGCTTATCAGATAACAATCGTTTGGAATTGGATTTGGGTTGGAGAAATAATGACAACGTTGATGGTTTCAAACTAGCTGGTTTATACCAGTGGGTATGGAATATTGACGGAGGATTCAATTGGTATGCTGGTGTCGGTGGAGGTATTGGTAGTTGGAGTTACAACTATAACAATAACAAAGACAACGGAACATTTGCTTTTGCAGCTGGTGATATTGGAATAGAATATGGTTTCAAAGAAGTGCCTATTTTACTATCATTAGATTTCAGACCTGAAATAGGTGCTGTGAATTACTACGGAGATAATTACAGTTCAGATATCGCTTTAGGAGTTCGGTACCAATTCTAATTGGTCTTTTTAAATATTTATGAATCCCGCTCCATTAATTTAGAGTGGGATTTTTATTTTAAAATAATTTCTTTTTTCGAATTTATTTTTACCACACAATAGGGAGTTGTAATTTCTTGTGTTACCATTGAACCCTTTTCTGGCATAGTTTCTTTTACAGAAATAATTATATTTTTATCAGTTTCAACAACTGATTCAATCCCAATTTTATATCCTCCAGTAGCTTTTTCACCCATATTCAAAATCACAAAATTTGAAGTTTGAATATCGTTTGGTTTGATTTTTTCTTTTAACTTTTCGTCGTTTTGCAGCATTACGATTTCATTTTCCTCAGATAAAATCTCAAAAAAACGAATACTAGCTCCACCATCAGCTTGTTGTGTCAAAACTTCATACAAAGAATTTGCTCCTGAAATTTTTGTTGAGGAAGCTCCACAAGAAACCAAAATTAAAGTTAGAACTAATAGAACGGCTTTTTTCATAAAAATTTATTTATGGCTTTATGATAAAGTTCCTCATATAAGGGCAGAATTTTTTCAATATCAAATTGCTTTGCAACTGATAACGCATTTTCTTTAAATTTATTCAATGTGACATCGTCTTTCAATATTTTCAGAGCATTTTCGGCCATTTCATCAGTATTCCCTGTATTGCTCAAATAACCTGAAATGCCTTCAAAATTCACTTCGGGTAAACCTCCAGAATTGCTGGAAATTACAGGAACACTCCACGCCATTGCTTCGAGAGCGGCCAGACCAAAACTTTCTGTTTCCGAAGGTAACAAAAACAAATCGGTATAACTCAATATTTTGTCAATTTCATTACTGTTCCCAAAGAAAATTACTTTGTCTTGAATGCCTAATTCCTGACATAAATACTCCGCTTTTTCTTTCTCTGGACCATCACCTACCATCATCAATTTGGCTGGAATTTGTTGCTGAATTTTATAAAATATTTTAATAATATCTGGTATTCGCTTAACTTTTCTAAAATTACTAATGTGTGTAATTATCCTTTCGTTTTCATTGGCCATAACCGATCGTCGGCAAGAAATACTAGGATCAATAGTGTTTTTATCCAATTCTATAAAATTTGGAATCACTTGGATTTCATTTTTTATATTGAATAATTTAAGAGTGTCAGCTTTTAAACTTTCGGAAACCGAAGTCACAAAATCAGATTTATTGATGCTGAAAGTTACAGCAGTTTTATAGAAAGGATGGTTTCCAACCAAGGTAATATCGGTGCCGTGAAGTGTCGTAATCATTGGGAGATTTATGCCTTCGTCCTTGAGCATTTGCTTTGCCATATACCCTGCATAAGCGTGTGGAATAGCATAATGAACGTGTAATAATTCTATTTTATGCAACTTGACCATATCAACCAATTTGCTGGACAAAGCCAATTCATACGGTTGAAAATGAAACAATGGATATTCGGGAACATTCACTTCGTGGTAATGTACATTGGCATTCAACAATGCCAAACGAACAGGTTGACTGTAAGTAATAAAATGGATTTCGTGACCACGACGAGCCAATTCTAGCCCTAACTCAGTAGCCACTACGCCACTTCCGCCAAAAGTTGGATAACAAACAATTGCTATTTTCATGTTTATTTTTAGATGAAAAACTTAATAAATTAATATTTCCCGAGTTGGAATAATCAATATGATTGAAAGGAAAATCTGTTCCCGCAAATTATATTAGAAAAAACGGCTGTGCCAACTGTCCATAGCTGGTACTTCCCAAGACTCATTGTATTCTTCTATATTGTTCACGAGATTATTGAAAACGATAGTGTTTTCGGTAACGGCTTTTTCTTTGGCCATTTTCTTGAAATCAATCAAAGTTTTGTGAGCAATGTGTTCTCCGTTTTTGAAAGTAACATTCATTTTATCTAATAAATCGACATTGTATTTTTGTTCCAATTTTTGGATAAATTGCACCGAAGAATCTATAGAACAACCCGTGGCTGCCTGTACTTCCTGATTTACAGCAATAATTATAAATCGGTTGTATTTCAATTGATAAGACGATTCAAGTCCAACGCTGTGCGCTTCCCATTTTTCAAGAAAGGAAATCACATCAGCTTCTATTTCGGAAAATTCGGCATCCGAGAATTTTCTGTTGGATTGATAAATCCAGATTTTGGATTCTAATGGTAAATTTTCGAAAGGTATTAGCATGATTATTTTAGATTTTAGCCCTTCGACAGGCTCAGGGTGCAATTAATGATTTTAGATTGTAGAGTTTAGATTTCAGATGATAATATTGAACTCATTATAACCTCGGGTTAATAATTTTAATTTAAAGATTTGACAACTTTCTAAAAGTTGTCAAATCTATCAAACAAAATGTTAGTTTATAATTTGTAATCAAATTACAAATCCATTGCATTAGCGATTAATTCGGCGATGTCTATCACTTTTACTTCGCCTTCTCTTTCTTTGTTTTTGATTCCGTCAGTCATCATAGTGTTGCAAAAAGGACAACCCGCGGCAATAATATCGGGTTTGGTTTCAAGAGCATCTTCGGTTCTTTCGATATTTATTTCTTTGTTGCCGGGTTCCGCATCTTTAAACATTTGTGCTCCACCTGCTCCGCAACACAATCCGTTGGCGCGAGAACGTTTCATTTCGACTAATTCGGCATCCAATTTTTTGATTAAATCTCGGGGAGCTTCGTAGATATTATTGGCTCTTCCAAGATAACATGGGTCGTGAAAAGTGATTCTTTTTCCTTTGAACTGTCCGCCTTCGATAGTTAATCTTCCATCGTCCAACAAGGATTTTAGGAATTCGGTATGGTGTAAAACTTCGTATTTTCCGCCCAATTCTGGGTATTCGTTTTTCAATGTATTGAAACAATGTGGACAAGCGGTTACGATTTTTTTTATTTCGTAGCCATTTAGCACTTCAATATTGGTCATCGCTTGCATTTGAAACAAAAACTCGTTTCCAGCTCTTTTAGCAGGATCTCCAGAACAACTTTCTTCGGTTCCGAGAACTGCAAAGGAAACATTGGCACGATTCAAAATTCGTACAAATGCTTTTGTGATTTTTTTGGCTCTATCATCAAAACTTCCGGCACAACCTACCCAAAACAATACTTCAGGTTGTTTTCCTTGAGATAGCATTTCGGCCATTGTTGGTACTATTAAAACTTCTGACATAATTTTTTGTTTAATCGGTTAATCGTTTAAACGTTTAACCGACTAACCGATTAAACTTTTAAACTTTTAAACTATATTTCATTCTTCCAATTCAACCGGTCTTGCTGATTGTATTGCCAAGGTGCTCCGTTGTTCTCGATATTGGTCATCATTGCGTTTAATGACGTTGGCGCAGCGCTTTGTTCCATAACTAGATAACGTCGCAAATCTACAATAATCGAAAGCGGACTTATGTTTACCGGACATTCTTCGACACAGGCATTGCAGGATGTACAAGCCCATAATTCTTCGGGTGTGATGTAATCGTTGAGTAATGTTTTGTTGTCGGGAACGAAAATCCCTTTGTTGGCATCGATGTTTTTTCCAACTTCTTCGATTCTGTCCCTTGTGTCCATCATTATTTTGCGTGGAGACAATTTTTTTCCAGTCAGATTTGCAGGGCAAGAAGAGGTGCAACGACCACATTCTGTACAAGTATAAGCGTTTAGAAGTTGAACCCAATTTAAATCCTGAATATCGCTTGCTCCAAATTTACTTGGCACGGCATTTTCGTCTATAGCAGGAGTAGCATAAGGATCAGCGTTGGGATCCATCATCAATTTCACTTCATTGGTTACGGATTCTAAATTGGAGAGTTGTCCTTTTAGATTCAAATCGGCAAAATAGGTGTTTGGAAAAGCCAACAAAATATGTAGGTGTTTTGAGTAATACAAATAATTCATAAATATCAAAATACCAATGATGTGCAACCACCAAAATAATTCGTTCAGAAGCATTACCAATTCGCTGGAAACACCATTGAATATGGGTTGTATAAACTGACTTATTGGAAAAGAACCAGCTTTAATGAAATGTGAAAAACCTCCGGGAATGTTTTGTAAATGCAAATCGGAAGCATTCATTAGTAGAAATAATGACATTAGAACGACTTCGAAATAGAGAATATAATTGGCATCGTTTTTAGGAAAACCAGTCAAATCTTTGCTGACAAACCGTTTAAGTTTAACAATGTTTCTTCGTGTCCAAAAAGCAAAAACAGCTACTAAAACCAGTAAAGCTAGAATTTCGAAAGAACCAATCAATACATTGTAGAACGTTCCCAAAAAGGCAAAAATTCTATGGGTTCCAAATAACCCATCTATTATAATTTCTAATAATTCGATATTAATTATGATAAATCCCGCATAAACAATGATGTGCAATATTCCTGCAACGGGTCTTTTGACCATTTTGGATTGTCCGAGAGCAATCATTGCCATATTCTTCCAACGGGCTTTTGGATTGTCTTTGCGGTTTAGATCGATACCTAAATTGATATTTCTAACGATTTTTTTTACATTGAAATAAAAATAACCGAATCCTATAATTAGGAGTATGGCAAATAGAATTGAACTTAAAAACCCCATAATTACAAGTTTTTTATTTTGAAATGGTATCGTTTACTGGAGCAACATAAGGTTTGTTTTTCTTTCCGAAAACGGATACATTTACATAACGTGTTGGGTGAAGTCTCACATCTTCGAGTAATAATTCTAACTCTTTTGAAGTTTTTTCTAAATTAGCATACAATGCTTCATCATTCATTAGCTTGCCCATTGTTCCTTTACCTTGTTGCAAATTAGCCATCATTGCATCTACTTTTTCTAAAGTTTTTTGCAGATTTACAACTGTTTTACCTAAATCAGCTTTGTCTAAAGAATCCGATATTTTTGAAAAATTACTAGAAACTTTATTCAAATTAGTGACAACTCCATTTATTTGCCCTTTGTTATCATCAAGAATGGTGTTGATACTTGAAGAAGCTTTATGAAATTGTTCCATCGTTTGACTCAATTCAGCCAAACTCTTTTTCAAATCTTGCTGTCCTTTATTGTCCAAAACATTGTTTATTCCTGCCAATAAATTGTCAGCATTAAGCATCACTTTCTCGAATTTTGACTGAAGTGGAACCAATTGTTGCTTCAAGGCTTCGGTTAAATCTAATTCAGATTTTCCTATTAAAAATTGACCATCTGCACATTCAGATTTGTCGGCAAGATTCGGATGAATCGCTATTTGTTTTCCATCTATAAAACCGGGTTTATAAATAACCGCTGTACTTGTTTTAGAAATAGGGAAATCAGTTTTGAGTTGCAGTTGAACTACTAATTTTCCTGTGTTTTTATCTAAAGTAATTTTGGTTACTTTTCCTACTATCAATCCATTTATAGTAACTGATGCTGCTGGAGACAGTCCTTCTACATTATCGTATTGTACATAAAAAATGCGGTATTTGTCTAAAAGGTCTTTACCTTTAAGATAACTGTATCCCCATATAAATAGTAAAATTGTCGAAATGACAAGTATGGCGGTTTTAATTTCTCGTGTTAATTTCAAAATCTAAATGTTTTGACAAATTTAATATAAATTAATTAAACTTGAAGTTAATAATTATTTGATTGCATCTTGCACGCTAATCATTTCACCATTTTTAAAGGCTATCAAATAAGCCGAATCATATCCTTTGGATTTTGCTTCCTGTAATAATTTCTTAGCATCTTCATAACTAGACGTTTCGCCATACATATACTTATAAAACTTACCTTCCTTTGAGACCGTGATGTCTTTCAAACCTTTAAAATTACTGGAGACCAATTCTACGTTATTCACACTGGCTGATAATTGCACTTTAAAAATAGCTACTGAATTGTCTCTAGTTAACACGGGCTTTTTTTCAATTGTAGAAGATGTATCTTTTACCGACTTTTCGATTATTTTTTTAAAAGTTCTTTCGCTAATATTATCGGTAGCATCGGCACCAAAATATTCTCTTTTGTAACTCACAATGGCATCGGCAATGGCTTGGGCAATTTCGTCTT
>Ga0075152_10002168_pt1 | contig 14040 bp, 8 predicted proteins | sample JI61114C2DNA_FD_70964 | JGI IMG/M metagenome (GOLD analysis project Ga0075152, IMG submission 70964) | Wastewater effluent complex algal communities from Wisconsin, to seasonally profile nutrient transformation and Carbon sequestration -... | ecosystem: Engineered > WWTP > Effluent > Algae...
TTTTTGAAGTGATAAAGCATTTGTATTTTTTACTTCAAGCATATCGCCTTTCATCATTCCAAACATGCGGAACACATTTAGCACAGGCTTATCAACGCCATTGGTTGCAAGATCACGAAAGCCTGCAAACCATGGCTCATTTTCAAACTCGAATGACCAGCTCACGGCACCTTGTAAATTCACATTATATTTATTTGCCAATTTATATAACTGTGCAAAAGAAGCGGCCGTATAACTTGAATACATGGTTCCGTTTCTGTAAGCATTCTGCGGATTAAAATTTACCGAACACGCCGCACAACCTTCGGGGTCAAACTCGCCAATGATTATTGGTAATCTTTTTAGAGACGGAAATGCATTAATGATTTCAAAACCTGTTGCAACATCCTGCAACTGTGCGGCCATATTCATTTGCACATGACCATTTACAACTTTGGGATCACCCTTTGCATGAAACGTAATATAGTCAAGTGGTGCGCCTGTTTTACCGGTTGCATAATTTTTTCCATCAACACAATGCTGTAAGAATGCTTTTAAAAAATCAGCCGCTTTATTCCATCTTGGCCCTGTAGTAGTTGGTCCGCCAATCAGTGCTTGCGGAAACGCTTTTTTTACTGCATCAGCCGAATAATCGTACAGTGCAAAATATTCTTCCATAGTGCCTTTCCAGTATCCAATGTTTGGTTCGTTCCAAACTTCCCAATACCAGGTGGCTACTTCTTTTGCACCATATTTTTCTACGCAATGTTTTACCCATTGATAAATTAACTGCGACCATTTATTATAATCAACAGGCGGGTAAGCCCAGCCGGTATAAATGGAATCGTAAGGCACCCCCGGTTTCCAGTGATGACGATAAGGCTGCGGATGTGTTGAAAGTGCTTCGGGCATAAAACCTATCTCTGCAACAGGCTTTATACCACGCTGAACAAACACATCAAAAATGGAATCAACAATATTCCAATTATAAACAGGTTTACCATTTGCATCTTCAGTATAAGCATTTGTTGAACTCCATTTCAGCGCAGCTTTTCCGTCACCTGTTGTAAGTAAATTATGAACCCGCACATATACAGGATTGGTGCTTAGTGCGGCCAATTCTGTAAGCAATTTTTTACCATCTTTCATGGTGGTAAAATTCGCTTCATCATAACCGAAATAGCTCCATAATGGCGTGAAAGATCCTGTAGTTTTCTTTGCATCAATAACAATTGAAACAGTATCTGACTGGGCTAAACTCATTTCAGCTTTCACCATAAATGCCAGGCAAACCAAAAAATATGCAGGGATCTTTTTCTTCATTGTCTCAGTTAATTAACCACCACTTTATACACTGTTTCAGTATGATATTTTTCGCCAGGCTTTAAAATAGTTGATGGAAAATCCGGTTTGTTTGGCGAATCAGGAAAATGTTGCGTTTCCATACACATCGCTGTGTGCAAACTAATATGTTTACCATCACGGTTGATCAATGTTCCATCCAGGAAATTTCCTGTATAAAACTGCAGGCCTGGTTCTGTTGTATAGACTTCAACTGAACGGCCACTTACTGAATCTGAAAGCACTGCCACTTTTTGTAGTGAGCCGCCTTTGCTATTCAGCACCCAGTTATGATCGTAACCACCGGGTACTGAATCAATTTCTTTACCAATCACTTTTGCTGAAGTAAAATCAAACGGCGTTCCCTTCACTGATTTTATTTCGCCTGTTGGAATAAGTGTGGTATCAACAGGTGTGTAATTATCTGCATTAATCATTAATGTGTGGTTGAGGATAGTATTGTTTACATCGCCTGATAAATTGAAGTAACTGTGGTTGGTTAAATTAACAGGCGTGGCTTTATCTGTTTCTGCATTGTATTCTATCTTCAGTTCATCATCATCCGTTAATGTGTATGTAACACTAACTTTTAAATTACCGGGATAACCTTCTTCACCATCTTTACTAAGATAGTTCAGCATTAATGATGGAACAGTATCACTCATTACCATTGCATCCCAAACCACTTTATCAAAACCTTTTAACCCTCCATGCAAATGGTTCTTTCCATTGTTCGCAGCAAGCTTATAAGTTGTTCCATCCAATGTAAATTTTGCATCACCAATACGGTTACCATAACGGCCAATCAATGCACCGAAATATGGGGGCTTTGCGAGGTAGCCGCTCAGGCTGTCGAAGCCAACAACAATATTCGATTTATTTCCTGCTTTATCAGCCGTAACAAATGAAGTAACTATACCACCATAATTCGTGATCTTTACTTCCGTGCCTTTATTGTTGGTGAGCGTGTAGAGATACACTTTGCTGCTGTCAAATTCGCCCCAGTCAGCTTTTGTGATGCTGGCTTTTGTTGTTGCCACTTCTTCAACTTTAACAGGATTATTGCAGGAAGCAACAGCAACAGCAATAACCATACACGCAGATAATAAAACGTTCATTAATTTCATATTGGCTTGTTTAGCTTTTAAATGTATAACAATTTTAATCAGGCTTTTTTATTAATAGGATCATCATTTAGTACAATTTTTTATTAGCCAGACTTCATTACTACTATGATACTTTTCTTGCGTCGCACTCTTGTACTTTTAACTCAATATTCTGCATGGTGTAAAAACTTCACTGATATCCGGGTACGTTATAATGCCACAACCGGCCACCCGTTTATCCATTTCAATTTTTCTATCCGCAATTTTGGTTTGCCTTTATCACCGGCATCATACCCATGAAATACCAAGTAATCTGTTCCGCTAAAAGTTGCCACAGCATTATGGCCCACACCATGCCAGTTCTTATCTCCTTCCAGTAATGTTGAACCACCACCCAAATTCATAGGCACGCCATCTTTATCAACATAAGGGCCTTGTATTTTTTCTGAGCGGCCAACCATCATTTTGTACGTGCTTTTTTCTCCGCGGCAACAGTAATCAAATGACACAAAAAGATAATAATATTTATCCTTCTTAAAAATAAATGGCGCTTCTATAGCAGCATCGCCTGCAACAGAGTCTGGCAACAGGGAACTTCTTTGTCTTGCTGCAACAGTGTACCATTCTTCCGGTTCTGCTACAGATTTTAAATCGCTGCTTAGTTTTACGAGTTTCATTCCATTCCAGAAAGAACCAAATGTTAACCAATGATTTCCTTTTTCGTCATCAATTTCATTTGCATCAATCGCATTCCACATATCCTTTCCCGGCACTGATTGAATTACTTTTCCGTGATCTTCCCATTTATAATCCGGCGAAGCCGTATTTAAAGTTTCATTTGTTGCCAAACCAATAGCTGAAGTGTTTTTGCCAAACGCACTTACTGCATAATATAAAAAATATATGCCGTTATGATAACTGATATCAGGCGCCCATATATGTCCTTTAAAACCCGGAATAGCATTAACAGCCCATTGCGGCGCCTTATCGAAAACAGGTTTTTCCTTTTTCCAGTTTTGCATATCGCTTGAACTGAACATGCTGATGCCAAAGCCAGTGCAAAAAATATAATACAGACTATCCTGTTTGATGATAACAGGATCATGTACAGAAATATTTGTTTGCAGTTGTGCATGAGCATGCACTGCAAAAAACATCATCAATATGGTAATACATTTTTTCATCTTCGCTTTGCTAAGTTATGTTCAAACCGTACAAGAGTGCGACGCAACAGGTGCTTCATTCATGTTCTGTTGTCTGGCTCAAAATATTTCCTGAATAAACCTCTCAGGTCTTTAAGACCTGAGAGGTTTTCTATTCCATTTCTATAACATTTTTATACGCAACACAGTAAATGAATACGGCGCTGCAGTAAGATCAATTTTCTTTCCCTTAATATTTATGGTTGATTGTTTTGGCGCAATATTTTCAGGATTACTGAAACTGTTTACACTATAAAGATCATCGCTGCGCAATATGGTAAGCGAACCTTGCGCTGCAAGTTTTTTTACCCCTTCGAGCGTAACAGAATTTGTTTGTTCTTTAGCCGATGCATTTACAATTTTAATAATGAGCTCATTTGTTATTGCATCTATGCAGGCAGCAGCATATAAACTGTCCTGTCCTGCAACAACATCGTTGTTCAATGTAATGGGAACAACCTTTGTGCCTTTGTTTAATGAATACATTTGCTGCACATAATAATCGGGTGTTCCGTAAGATTGAAGGTTGTTTACCCAAATTAAATCGGGTGTCCATTGCCAGCCATCTATATGCGCAAAAAGTGGTGCATACGAAGCCATGGAAACAACGTCGGCATTGCGTTCCAGGCCTGTCATAAATGCGGCTTCGGAGAGTGCGGTGATCCAGCAATTCTTATTATCAACGCTCACAGTCTTGTCGCTTTGTGCAGCATACTCACCGGCAAAAACTTTTGAACCATCGCGTGGATAATTATCATAACGTTTTGCATTGGCAAAAAACCATTCAGGCCTTTGGTAATAATGCTCATCAATAATATCTGCATGCATGCTGCGCAATGTATCGTTGAGGTAATCAAACATGGAACCGCTTGGTGCAATGCCTGAACTGTTGACTAATTTAAAGTCAGGATATTTTGCCTTGATGGCTTTGGTAAATATTTGTAAGCGCTCTACATATTGCGGGCCCCAGTTCTCATTACCCACGCCCATCATTTTTAAATTAAATGAAGCAGGATGACCAAGTTCTGCACGTGCCTTGCCCCACTTTGTTGAAACATCTCCATTTGCAAATTCTATAAGGTCCAAAGCATCCTGAACATAAGGATCAATATCATTTAACGGGGCAACTTCGGCTGTATTAAACTGGCAGGCCATGCCGCAATTTAAAATAGGCAAAGGCTCTGCGCCAATGTCTTCGGAGAGTTGAAAATATTCGAAGAAGCCAAGACCAAATGTTTGAAAATAATCTGGTGTTGGGCGGTGTGCAAATTCAAAATTCCAGCGGTTGATAATTAGTTGCCTTTCTTCTATTGGCCCAATTGTTTTTTTCCATTGGTAACGCTGCGAAAGATCGAAACCTTCTACAATGCAACCACCGGGAAAGCGGACAAAACCGGGTTTCATATCGGCAAGTTTCTGGATCATATCGGCACGCATACCACCGGGGCGGTTCTTCCATGTATCGGCAGGAAAAAGTGAAACCATATCAAGATCAATTACACCATTGCCTTCAAACCAAAGATTCATTTTAGCTTTTAGCACTGTTGCATTTGATGTAAAACTTACTGTGGTTTTATCCCATTCATTATCTGTTTTGTTTGGCGAAACAACTGCGCTGCCCAAAATATTTCCTAATGTATCAACCAGTTCAATATGCAGTTTTATACCAGCAGAAATTTGTTTATACATTACAGAAAAATCGTACCGCAGGTCTTTTTTTATACCCATGCCGCGGAAGCCTTCATTGGTTAAACCAAGGTCACCTTTTTTTGCATTATCAACGGTAACCCTTATGAAACGTGGGTTTGCGGTACCCTCGTCTTTCCTGTTGATAACAAGTACAGGTGGGGTTAACGCCGCATAAGGATCGTTTTTTGCAGCAGGCCGTTGCACAGTCCAGCCCATGAGCGGCTTAAAAAATTCAAACGAACGGTTCTTTACAAGCTCTGCATAAATACCGCCATCCGCACCAAGATTTATGTCTTCGAAAAACACGCCCCACATTGTTGGTTCTATATCGGCCTTTGGTTCATTCACTTTTACAGTGAGTGCATGCTGTGCATGTGCATTGATTAAAAGCGATGTGGCGAGCATGCAGCTTATTAACTTATTTATTTTCATATTGTGCAATTGTTAGCCCCCAACCCCTGAATGAGAGTTGAAAATTGTTTATAATTAAGAATCTTTTCATATATATTTTTGAACCCAACATTTGCTTTCATGGCATCACCGGTTGTGTCACTCACTTGTACGTTCTGAACATTTTGCAACATTGTCTGAACCAAGATTTTAGCCTTATTTTCCTTATTAATCTGATAAAAATACTTATCTAACCTTTACAAACACATAGCCGCAACCATGTTGAGACGATTTGCTGAATTAAAGAACAAAACCTGCTGTTGCCACGTTCGCTTGCTGTTGAAAGTCGCCAAATGTTATACTGTACAAGTGTGCGACGCAACAGGAGCTAAATTTATAATCAACAGCTTGGTCAATAAAAAACTTACTCCCCTTCAGGAGTTGGGGGCTTTTATTTCTTCTTTCCCCACACTGCTGTGCCTTCATTGTTTAAACCGGTAAATATGTATCCATACTTTTTATTCTCCCAGTCCCTTCCTCTTTGTACAATTATTTTGTCAGTATAACCATTGCTCCATTTCATCTCGAGCCATGGCGCAGTGTAAGTCCAGGTGCTGGCGGCATCGCTGTTCAATGTACCGTTTGCATTAATGGTGAGCGCCACAGATATTTGCATGTCGGGTGATATTTGTTCTTTATCGTAACCGGGCACTACACGATAACCGAGAATGACCTGCTCCCAATTGCCCGTGATGGAATCTTTTGGAACATCGTTATTGTTTTCCCATGCATACCTTTCAGGAGATACAACTGGCCAGCCATCGGCAGTCCAGAACATTTTGCGTACATGCATATCCATAAAAAAACTGTTTACGGCGGGCCTGCCCTGGTGTGCCATATAATACTGGCCGCTGCCATTATCAAATACTGCGCAATGGGCAGTACCCTGCCACCCTGCATGGCCTTCAAATTTGTAAGGTGCCACAATCATTGGTGCATGATCTATACTGGTGTTTGCATCAACGCCATTATAATCGTAGAAAGGGCCTTCGGGGTTGTCTGCCTTACAAACACGCACATTGTATTTTGTTTGCAGCCAATCGTACGCAATGAACAAAAAATATTTATTGAGTGTGGGGTTGTAAATAACTTCAGGACCTTCTATGTTTCCATTATATACACCGCCTGTAAAACCACGGTTGGCAATGCGTTTGCCTTTATCTCCGTTTGTTGCTGTAAGGCCTGTAACAGGATCGAGTTTTAATATGTAAATACCATCCCATGCAGAACCGTAATACATGTACTGATCGCCTGCCGGAGTTGTTACCACTGATGGGTCTATTGCATTGGTTTGTACAGTGCTGTTATTAAGCGATGTAACTACAAGGTCTTTTTCTGTCCACGGACCTTCAGGGTTTGTGGCAGTTGCCAAACCAATAACACTTAAACGAGGCGCAGGTGATGAGAGTGAATAATACAAACGGTATTCATTACCAACCTTCATTACGTAAGGTGCCCACAAAGCATCGAATGCAGTGGAGCCTTGTGAAGCTATAAATTGTTTGCCTTTTGCAGGCAGGCTGTAAAATACCCATCCAACAAAAGTCCATTCAACCAGGTCTTTTGATTTGCGTATTTGAATGCCTGCAGGTACTGCTGTGCCATAGCCAACATCTGTGCTGTAACTGTAATAATAATCACCGAATTTTTTTATGGAAGGATCGTGTACATTGTACGAACCCCATTTGGAATAATTGGAAAATGCCGCAACATCGTCATACGTATCGTGAATGGAATTGATATCGAAAACCGCGGGTGGTGGTGGATCGGGTATTGTATCTACGCCACCGCCGCCACCGGGCGTACTGCCCGATTTGGAACATGCTGTTTGTATGATAGTGCATACAAACAGCAGGATATACATAAAATTGTTTTTGTTTTTCATGGTTATTTTTTGCCTGTTTTTTGCGTAACGCCTTCGGTTGTCATAATAATGCGTTTCATTGTTCCGTCGCTATTGTAGTATAAATAATCAATACAAACCGAACGCCTGAAACTGCCGCCATCTGTGTTAATGCTGCCGTTGTGATAAATGAAATATGATTTGCCTTTAAAATCAATAATTGCCTGGTGGTTGGTGTTGCTGTTACCAGCTACTTCATTTAAAATGCCTTTATACTCCCATGGACCATTTACGCTTTTGCTGATAGCGTAAGAAATTTTTTCGGGGAACTGAGAGGCGTAAGAAAGATAATACCAATCTCCACGTTTATGTATCCACGGCGCTTCGGTAAAGTTGGGTAAATCAATCGTTTGAATGGGGCCATCCAGTTCGGTCATATTCTCTTTTAGTTTTGCATAATAGCATTTCTTGTTGCCCCAGAAAAGATAGGCCTGGCCATTATCAATAATTACAGAAGGGTCTATATCATCCCACATCATTTTTGATTCTGCACTTGTCATATCATTGGTAATAAGGGCTGCGCCTCTTGCATCTTTAAACGGGCCTTCGGGTTTTTCTGCTACTGCTACTGCAATGGCTTTGCCCTGAACGGTTGCATGCTCTACTGCGGCATACCAATAAAATTTTCCATTACGTTCTATCACCTGTGATGCCCATGCATCTGCTTTTGCCCAGGCAAAATCTTTTACTTTTAAAGGGCTTGCATGTTCTGTCCAGGTAACCATATCGGTTGAGGAAAAACAAAGCCATTCATTCATCATGTATCCTTCTTTACCGGGAGGCGCTTCATCGTGGCCGGTGTAGAGATATACCTTATCGCCATATACTATTGCTGATGGATCGGCTGTGTATTTGGTTGTGATGATGGGATTGCCAATTGATGTAATAATATTTGCATTTTTCTTTGCTGTACTGCATGATAAAAGGCCTGCCGCAAGTGATAAATATAAAAATGTGTTCTGTTTCATTACATGAATTTTACTTTTTTTAAGCGGCCTGCACATTGCTGAATAATGTTATGAACGTACAAGTGAGTTCCGATGAACCGGAATTAAGATGACACAACGAATGCTAAATAGTAGTAATACAGCTTAGTTCAAAAAAACCTCACCAAGTCTTCCCGATGGATCGGGAGGACTTTGAGCGAACATTTTTTATTTTAGTTCTAATACCACAACTGAAAATGGCGGCAGTTTTACGCTCACTGTATTTGCTTTTAAACTTGCTCCGCTGAATGCTGCGGGTGTTATTTTATTTGGTTCATTAAATGAATTGTAATTGTTGAGTTTTGATGAGGTTAATATTCTTCCTGTTACAGCAGTATATTGGCCGCCATCAAGATTTACAGTAATTGTTTGCGCATTTTTTGTGTCAATATTTGTAAGTGAAATATGGGTTTTGCCGGAAGCATCTTTTGAAGCAGAAGCAGATACTGCAGGCAACTTATCATCGGCCAGCACATAATCGTTGGTAATAATTTTTATGGGCAGCAGTTTTGCATCCTGGTGCACATTGTACATTTCCATTACATGATAGGTTGGCGTGAGGATCATCTTTTCTTTATCAGTTAAAATAACGGCCTGCAGTACATTTACACATTGTGCAAGGTTGGCAATGCGCACACGGTCTGCATGGTTGTTAAATATGTTGAGTGTGAGGCCGGCGATCATTGCATCGCGCATGGTATTTTGCTGGTAAAGAAAACCGGGATTGGTATTGGGCTCCACATCGTACCAGCCGCCCCACTCATCTACGATCAAGGCTATCTTTTTTTGCGGGTCGTATTTATCCATGATGGCCGCATGGTTTGTTACGAGTTCTTCCATTTTCCAGGCTTCTTTCATCGTAGTAAAATACTGGGCTTCACTAAAGTCTGTTGCAGAACCTTTTTTATTCCATTCAATTACAGAATAGTGATGCATGGCCACGCCACCCAGCATATTGAGGGGAATATTTTTCATGAGTGTTTCTGTCCACTTATAATCTGCATCACTGGCACCGGATGCTATGCGCATAAGGCCGCCTGTATTTTCCCAATCGCTCATAAAGGTTGCGTACTTGCGGTATTCATCTGCATAATATTCGGGGCGCATATTACCGCCACAACCCCAGGCCTCGTTACCAATTCCCCAGAATTTTACTTTCCACGGTTCGGTTCTTCCGTTTGCTTTGCGCAAATCGCTCATTGGGCTTTTACCACCAAAGTTGGTGTACTGCACCCAATCTGATAATTCCTGTGCCGTGCCACTGCCCACATTGCCGGAGATATAGGGCTCTGTGCCCAGCAGCTCGCACATATTTAAAAAATCGTGTGTGCCAAAGCTGTTGTCTTCTGTAACGCCGCCCCACCAACGGTTTACAATAGTTGGCCTTTTATCTTTTGGGCCAATACCATCTTTCCAATGGTAGGTATCGGCAAAGCAGCCGCCGGGCCAGCGCAGATTGGGGATCTTTAATTTTTTTAATGCATCAACAATATCGTTGCGCACACCGTTTGTATTGGGGATGGTTTTGCTGGTATCGCCTACATAAAAGCCTCCATAAATACAATTGCCAAGATGCTCAGCAAAATGGCCGTAAATGTGTTTACTGATAGTAGTACTTGCAGCAGCGCTGCTTACCATAACTGTGGCCTGCTGGCTAAATACTACGCTGCATACAAAAAGTGTGGCAGATAAAAGGAGCAATCGTTGTTGTTTCATAATAATATGGCATTTATTAAAAAAATAATTTGAAGCAGGCTTAAAGATAAGTGTTATATTGACAATTATTATTATTTTTGAACTATTTTTTTTATTACTTACGTTTTAAGCATCATTGATTTACATATTTATCTCAATCACTTACAATTTCTTTGTATTCAAAAACAGGCATTTCAGTTTCTCATTGTTTACTGCTACCACCATAACTTGCCCTTTATCCTTTACCTTTACGAACTGCATATCCTTTACATTGCCATCAATAATGAAACCGCTTTTTGCCATGTTTACCGGGTTGAATTTCCCTTTACCGTTCCCCACCAATACAAGGCCGTAAGAGGCATCGTACCTGCCTGTCATTGCTTCTGTTTCATATTCATTTCCGGCTATGAGCAAATCTATATTTCCATCATCATTTATGTCGCAGGGAAGTATTGCATTTACAGGGGCAAACTGAGCCTCTGCCGGCAACTGATGCATTTCAAATTTTCCGTTTCCCGCATTTTCTATCCACATGCTTTTAGTGGTTTCGCATTTTAAAGCCGTCCATTCATCTTTTCCATAATCGCTTATCAGCTTCTCCATACTTACTTTTGAAAAATCTTTGTGGAGCAAATACTTCTTTTTTACAGAAGGAACTTCGTCTGCAAGCTGGTTGCGGTCAATGCCGGGGAATAATCCGTAATTACCTTCTTCTTCATTTTTTATATAATAAGCAGGCACAAGGTCTGTAACGCCATTTTTATCTATATCTTTTGCATACAACATCATAGGTCTTGTGGCAGTGGCGTGATACTTATTGTTTAATCCCATATTACCTGCTATATAGTCCATATCGCCATCCTTGTCTACATCAACAGGCAGTATGCAACGCCACATACCATTGTTTTCATTTAATCCCGTGGTGACAGTTACTTCGGTTAATTTTCCATTCTCATTTTCAAAAAAACGTACAGGCATCCATTCGCCACAAATGATGAGATCGGGTTTTTTGTCATTATTAAAATCCGTCCATACTGCCCCTGTTATCATTCCCGGGTTTTGAAGATCCGGGCATTGCTGTTTTGTTACATCTGTAAATACGCCTTTATTATTTTGCAGCAGATAGCTTTGCGGGACGGAAGGATATTTTTCCGGTTCTATATAAGACCCGATGAATATATCCATATCACCATCTGCATCGTAATCTGCTGCGGCCACCGCTTTTGAAATAAGTGTAATACCAGCAGGCAACGCCAGTTTATTTAGCGTAAAATTACCTTTGCCATCATTATTATATAAGCGTGGGGCGTTGGTTGCACTGTTCTTTCCAAATTCGGTGCTGCCGCCGGTTATAAGCAGGTCAAGGTCTTTATCGCCATCGCTATCGAATAATATTGCAGCAAGGTCTTCTTCGGTTTTAAGCCCCTGCACAAGGTCTTTTGAAAGGAAACTGCCATTACTGTTTTGTAAGAAAAATTTACCTGACTGGTAAGCTGCACCGCCAACAAAAAAATCTTCAAGGCCATCGCCATTTATATCGCCTGCAGCTATGCAGGGACCAAGCTGTGAATACTTTTGCAGCAAACCACGCTGGGATTCATAATCATAATATTGCGATTCAACATGTGTGTACGCAATATTGCATTGTGCTGTAAAATCACTGAATGTTGTATTAAAAACCCTCTCATTATTTTGCAATGCTGGTAATTTTGCATCTGTGTATTGCAATGTTATTAATTGGTTGGCTTTTACACTTTGCAGTACCTGCACTTTATCATCGGGCCATTGAATTTTGATTGAATCAATTGCGGTGCTGTTTCCACTACCAAAATGTAACCTGCTATCAACGCTTGAAGAAAAACCACGCACAGGTGATTGTTCTACAAACTGGCTGCTGTTTTTATTGAATACTGTAACCCTGCACCCAATGCCTGAACTATTGGTGGCCGGGCCTTTTAGCTCAAGTGTAATAAAATTATCTGTACTGTCTTTTATTGATTTTCTGATTTCATTTCTCCATACAAATGCCTCCTGGTTCATATTGTTTACTACCAGGTCCAGATCGCCATCATTATCCAGGTCAGCATACGCTGCCCCATTAGAAACAGAAGGAATGGCAAGGCCGGATTGCTTTGTTACGTTAGTAAACGTAAGATCGCCATTATTATGAAAAAAGTAATTATCCATTGTAACGCTGCCATACGCATCAATACCTTTTCGCAGCTCCGCCACACTGTTTTTATCCAATGGTTTTTCTACAGTATTTTCAGAAAAAGTATAACTGCTGTTGTTGGTTTTTGAATTTCTAAAAGTTGTATAATCATTATTTGTAACATCTTTTGCCAAACCGTTTGTTATATGTATATCCTTCCAGCCATCATTATCAAAGTCGGCCATTAAAACACTCCAGCTCCAGTCAGTTTCTGCAATACCTGCCATCTGCCCTATCTCACTATAGAAAGGTTCTTCTTTATTATCGCGTTGTCTGTTGCCATTATTTAATTGTAACATGTTGCGCACAAAAGATGGCTGATACCCAAACCGCTGCTGCATGTCAAATTTTTCCAGGTTGGTGGCACTTGCCATCATCTTTTTTCTTTCATTCACTTCGGGTTGCATATCCAGTGTAGCCAGGTCTGGCAGCAGATCGTTATTAATATCGGCTGCATCTACGCCCATACTATTGTAGCTCTGGTGCCTTAATGAAGTGGCAATTATATTGGAGAATGTTCCGTTTTTGTTATTCAGCCACAACAGGTCGTTGCCTATATAATCATTGGTTACATAAATGTCTGGCCAGTTATCATTGTTTACATCTGTAATTACAAGGCCCAATCCATATCCATCTTCTTTAATGCCGGCCAGTTGCGATATATCTTCATAAACAGGGTGCGTTTGCCCTTGTGGCACACCATTATTCCTGTATAATTTATCTTCTGCCGGAGAATTTCCGCTGGTATCTTTTGGCTGCAGGTTATTGGCAGTATGGCTGTATAGCAGGTGATTGAGTAAATACATATCAAGATCGCCATCTTTATCATAATCAAAAAAAGCGGCTTGTGTTGCATAACCTGTATCGGCTAAACCATAAGCTTCCGCCTCATCTTTAAAATGAAGTTTGCCATCATTAATAAACAATTGGTTTTTTCTTTTTTCCGGATCTGTTGAGTGAGACGCGCAAACATAAATATCATCGAAACCATCACTGTTAATATCTACCACACTTACGCCTGTGCACCACCTGTTTGTTTGCAGACCGGCTTTATCTGTAATATCTTCAAATGTAAAACCGCCTTTGTTTATATACAGTTTGCTGCTGACCATGCTGCCGGTAAAAAAAATATCGGGTAAGCCATCATTATTAAAATCGCCAATGCCAACGCCAGAACCATTGTACATGTATTCGTTTATAAATACATTTATAGAATCACTTTCTGTTATTGCATTATTGAAATTGATATTTGTTTCACCTGCTGTCATTTGCGTAAAATGAAATTTATCAATAACTGAATTATCGGTTTTACAACCATGTATAATAAATGGAAGAAAAAAAAGCAACCCGTATATTTTCCCCGTTCTCATCATTATTAAAAATACATGCTACTGGTGAATTACTTCTGTACTATTATAAAATTGCTCCTGTTTTTTATCCATTGTTGAACTGCGCAGTAAGGTTTTTTGTACCAGTC
>Ga0075152_10002170_pt1 | contig 14023 bp, 16 predicted proteins | sample JI61114C2DNA_FD_70964 | JGI IMG/M metagenome (GOLD analysis project Ga0075152, IMG submission 70964) | Wastewater effluent complex algal communities from Wisconsin, to seasonally profile nutrient transformation and Carbon sequestration -... | ecosystem: Engineered > WWTP > Effluent > Algae...
CCAGAAGGTCCTGTTTTCTTGGAAGAACCTGCTTCAAGCCATTGTACCAGTTTCTTTGTTGATGCAATTGATTTTTGAATTTCTACAGACAATTTCTGATCTTCTTTCACGCCAGATTTATCAAATAAATCATTTAAATCATCAATTTGTGATTTAATATCTCTAATTCCAGCTACCCATAGTTCCTTTGCATTGCCTGTTAGGTTCAACATAGCTTGTTCATTAAGCGGTTCAATTACGCTTAGCTGTTCAATTAATTTATTTTTATCAGAAAGCGAAAGTGGAAAAGTATATTTCCAAATGTCTATGACAGCATGATTGGTAGGCCCTTCATGGGCAGGAACATCACTGCGTTCAGTCCAGATGGTTTTATAAAAAGCAGGATCCCTTGTCCAAGGTTTTAAAATTCTGTGATTAAAATCATACCCATTCATTTCGGCCCAAACTACCATCCAATCAACCTTGTTCTCAATTTTCCATGCCGATGTATCAATAGCATGCAATTCTTGCTGCAATTTTTTAAATACTGGTAATCGCTTATTAAAAGTTGCAACAGTATAATCAGGTGCACCATTTCTCAAAGGAGGTTTTTCAAATGCACGCCATTCCTTGAATAAAGAAACAAGAACACTATAATTATTTGATTTATTTTCTTGAGAAATTGCAATGTTATATGCCATTAAATAAATTAGCAACAAAGTAACTCTAGGAATAAAAAAACTGTGCTTCATAATGCTGTTGTTGAATAAGGATGAAGTTCGGGAATTTCGGCTAAAACAACAGTAAATGGGAATTGATACCGAAAATTAAAATATTGAGCTTATTCCTTTATTTTTATGAAAATACAGTAAAATGAAAAAAATCATACTTGCTTTTGTTTTTCTAAGCAGCTTAGGCGCATGTAAGCAAAAGGCTTCTAACAAGACGCTTGAAGCCAACAAAAGCTTCGCAGCGCTTACCGAACTGTATTATCAAGAAGGACTTAAACAAAATCCATTTCTAGCCACTCAAATAGGCGACAATAGGTACAATGACCTTCTTCCCAATGATGGCTCTATAGCTTTCATGGAAGACCGTAAAAAATTCATTCAACGTTTTTTAGATAGTTTAAATAATTACAACCGCGCATCATTAAATGCCAATGATCAAATATCTTATGACGTATTAAAAGACGAATTGGAAATAAATAAGGAGGGCTATAAATACCACTTTGAATATTTACCATTTTGTCAAATAAATTCCTTCCCCTTAATTTTTGCTCAAATGGGCTCGGGCACAAGCGGTCAGCCATTTAAAAATGTGAAAGATTATGACGACTGGTTAAAAAGGATCAATGCTTTTTCTGTTTGGGCGGATACCGCTATTGGAAATTTCAAATTAGGCATGAAGGCTGGTATTGTATTTCCAAAATCAGTTGTAGTAAAAATGATTCCACAAATGCAAAGTATGGTTATAACCGATGCAACGAAAAGTTTATTTTATGGCCCAATTAATTTAATGCCTGCTAGTTTTTCTAAAGCAGATAAAGAGCGATTAACCAAGGAATATCAAGCATCTATTCTTACTGTGCTTGTTCCTACATTTAAAAAATTAGGTGACTTTTTGCAAAATGAATATTTACCAAACGCTAGAGCTACTTCAGGCTTGTATTCTTTACCAACAGGAGTTGAAATGTATGCTTATCAAGTGAAAAAACAAACCACAACCAATAGAACTCCTGAAGATATTTATCAAACTGGTTTAAGTGAAGTGGCTAGAATTAGAAAAGCAATGGACAGTATTAAAAATTTAGTAGGCTTTAAAGGTGATTTAAAATCTTTTTTTGGTTACTTAAATACAGATAAAAAATTCATGCCTTATCATACAGCAAAAGAAGTAACTGACGCTTTTGAAAATATTCACCAAAGAATGCAACCCAACTTAATTAAGGTATTTGAAAACGCACCTAAAACAGCATTTGAGATAAGACAAACAGAAGCTTTTAGGGCTGCAGCTGCTGCTGCCGAATATATTTCGGGTTCGGCAGACGGAACTAGACCTGGTATTTTTTATGTTCCAATTTTAGATGCTAAAAAATTCAATACCACTTCTGGCATGGAATCTTTATTCTTACATGAAGCCATTCCTGGGCATCATTATCAAATTTCTCTTACGCAAGAAAACAGTTTACTACCCAATTTCAGAAGATATGGTGGGCACAATGCTTATATAGAAGGTTGGGCATTGTACAGCGAATCACTTGGATTTGAACTAGGATTGTATAAAGACCCTTATCAATATTTTGGTGCATTGGGTGATGAAATACATCGTGCTATCAGATTGGTTGTTGATGTTGCTATTCATACAAAAAATATGAGTAGAGAAGAAGCCATCAAATACATGATGGACAATGAACCCATTGGTGAGCAAGGCGCCACTGCTGAAATTGAAAGATATATGAGTCACCCAGGACAAGCATTGGGTTACAAAGTTGGGGCTATGAAAATTAGAGCTTTAAGAACAAAATACGAACAGGAACTAGGCACTAAATTTAGCGTTGCTGAATTTCATACCCAAGTGCTAAAAGATGGTTCTTTGCCTTTAAACGTATTGGAAGCTAAAATGGACGCTTGGGCTGCAAGTAAAAAATAAATATGCTGTTTATTTTCTAAAAAGCGCTTTATCTGCATAAAAAGTTCCAAATGGTATCAGTGAAGCTAAAAAAGCCATAAACATTTTGACTATGTTCCAGCGATGTAAAAATGAAACTTGGAGCAGTAAACCAATATAAAGAACAAAAAGAAGACCATGAGCCAAACCAACAATGTAATTGGGCAGTGGCATAGAATATTTGTATTTTAAAATCATTGTAAACCCTAAAAGCAAATACGAACAACCTTCCAAAAATGCTACAATTCGTAGTCTCCCCAATGCCGTTTTCAATAAATTTTTTACCATTTTATTAGATATTATATTACTGCTTTGTAAAAAATAGGCAGTGCTGCCATGGAAGATTATCTATGTTTTTATCAAATATAAAACCTGCTGCTTTAAATTCTTTAATGGCCTGGGCTTTACTCATTTTATGAATGGGTTTAATTGGTACTGTTGCATCTTCAGACCTAAATTCTACAAGCACTAATTTACCACCAGGTTTTAATGCAGCTAGCATGGATAACGCCATTTCATAAGGATAAGAAAATTCATGGTACACGTCTACTAACAACATCATATCAACGGTGTTATCTGGTAAAGACAGTTTTTGTTCTGTACTTAATACAGGTACTATACCTGACAATTTTTCCTGCTTGATTCTTTTGTTTAAGTATGCAATCATTTCTGGCTCAACGTCTACTGCAAAAACTTTACCAGTTCCCACCATTTTTGAAAGTAATGCACTATGGTAGCCACTACCCGCTCCTATATCAGCTATCACCATACCTGGCTTTATGGCCATATTTTTTAATAAAAGAGAGGTATTTTCTTCCTTTTCTCTTTCTTCCCTTTCAAGCCAATCTATTCCGTAATGACTCATTACATGTGCAATTTGTCTGCCCATATACCACTTATCAATACCGTTTGGGTCTCCAGCCTTTATTGTATAACGATCTTGACCCAATGAAAATAGGGAGAGCGATAGAAAAGCAAAAAGCAGGATAGAGGGTTTTAGTGTATGCACGGATATGTTTAGATGTAAAGTTAATTACTTAATAATTTTAAAATCTTTTATAATGGCATTGTAATAGTAGTTCTTGATAGTATCATTCCACCCTCCCTCTGTTCCTTTCCATAAGCTTAAGGAAGTTAACGTATTCAATGGAGCTTCCCATTTAATGGAAAGAAAAGGATATGCTTTATGAATTTCTAATTCAGTAGAAGGGTAGAAAAAACTAAAATCAGTGGAAGTTTCTTTTAGTATATTAAAATGTTCATCCGCATTTGGATTAAAATACTTTATGTTGATTTTTAAATCATCGAATAAATTAGAAAATTTTTTACCGATATATTTTGATTTTGTTACTTCTATTGATCTCAAATATGATAAGGTATCAATAACTCCCGAAGTTTGAGAGTATGTTATGTTTGAAAAACAAATCAATAGGATGATTATTGTTGTAATGTTTTTCATTTGATATTAATTGGGTAGATTTTCAATGTCGTTTAGGTCTTTTGACCTGCCTGCCATTTTTTGGGCTTTTAATAAATCGGTACTATTAATTGTTCTGATTTTCACAAATTTCAATCCCTTGATCTTGCTACAAATTTTGTCTTATCCATTCTTGGGGGGTGATTCAATGGATGGTTGAATGCTATGCTATAGAGATAAGCAGAAATTTGTAAGCGTTGTTTCCAAGACAAATTATTATAGTAAATAGAATGATCTGCAGCTTCTTGTGCTGTTTGGGCTTTGAAGGCATTTCTATCTAATTTGTAAGAGGTCATAATCAAATATACGCATCAATGGAGAAAAAGAAAGGGAGGGGGATTTTCTCCCAGCATTGCTGCGCTCGCTGGGGATGTTTAAAAAGAAGTTTTGAAGGGAGGGTCATTTTTCTCCAGCATTGCTGCGCTCGCTGGGGATAATCATGACGGAGATTTGCCAGCTCGCTGCGCTCGCTGTCAATCTTAGGGAGGTGATTTACCCAAAGCCTCAAACTGCCCCGCTCTGCGTGGCAGTTTGGCTTTTTTAATGCTCATCGGTTTACGAAAGCGAGCTTTCGACACCTCTTCGCATTAAAAAAGCCTCCCAACTTTCGTTGGGAGGCTTTGTAGCGAGAACGAGATTTGAACTCGTGACCTCAGGGTTATGAAGATTTTTTGAGAAAATGAAAGCGTTGATTTGTAGTTAGTTATGTTTTGATAAAACGGAAAACGACCGATTTGAACCGATTTCAGGGGGTGTTTTCCTCACGCAGAGGACATTTCAAAAATTATCTAGCTTTTAGCTAATTAGAGACTTAATTGAATAAGTAGTAAATTTGTATCATATTAAAAAAGAGAAATAATCATGAGTACAATTACATTGAGTTTGAAAAATATTAAATGCGAAGGGTGTGTGAAATCAATCAAAACAGCGTTGGAAAAGCATACTAATATACAAGAGGTGAATGTGGTAAAAGAAACCGGTGCCGTTACAATTAAGGGGGAAGGTTTGATAAACTCAAATATCATAGAGGAACTTACGGCATTGGGTTTCCCAGAAAATAAAAAAGGTTTTTTTACCAAGCTGTTCTCTTAACAAGAAATTTGACAAAAAATCACGCAGAAATAAAAAGGACTTACGATTCAACGTAAGTCCTTAATTTGAAATAAATTGCATTTTGAAAGAACAGAAACCACCCTATTTTATGGAGTGTTTTCCTCACGCAGCGTTATTCTTATAAATTATTTCTTGATTAACTCAAAATAAGAGACTTCAAATCTATCCTTAACAACGTTCCCTTGGACTTTTGCTTTCTTAATTGCATTACAAAATCCTTCTTTATCATGTGCATCACCATGATCCTCTAAACCAGTTCCGTCTACAAAGTAATTCTTGCCTTTAAATTTAATCGCTAAAAGGCACCCCTTTCCTTCCATTTTAAACATACAAGTACCACAAGTAGCTTCCACTTCATAAGTAGGATTATTTGGGTTGAATACTAGTTTTTTCTTGGTAGCGTCTTGTGCATAAGTGAAAGAAAAAGAGACCAACATAGCAAGTAACAATAAACATTTTTTCATAAAATTGATTTTTAATAATTTAAATATAAACCTATACCATATCCCATATCACTATCGTAGTGTGTTCTTAATCCCATATTTTTATTGAAGATGTATCGTGCACCAACCATAAACTCTTTATCAGTATTGACCATGAATTCACCTCTTAATCTCTTAGAGAATGGGATGTCTTCTCTCATAAGCTGCAGTCTAAGATTTCCATCTTGATACAATTCAGTTTGAAAAGTTATAAGCATTGGCAAAGTATAGGCAAGTCCCACACTTATCTGTCTTCTTTCATCTTTGGTATTGACTTGTCCAAATAGGTTTTTTTCGGATTCTCCGTTATGTAATTTTCTATACCTCCAATCAAATCCAATAAAAGGCATTAACCATTGCATTTTACCTATATACCTTCCAATATGAGTTTCTGATTCATAACCATGTATGTTGTTGTATCCTAATCTCCATTCAGAACCAATACTCCATCTAGTGTTTTGAAGCATTACCATTCCATCATTACCATTACTTGCGAAGTCATTTTCAGCCATAGCATGGAATTTCCTGTCTTCTCCAAATAACTTCCTTTGGGCTAATTTTGGATTTGGTATTAAAGGATTAGGTGCTTGATTTTCATAACTAAAAATCCTTCCCATTCCACTCATCATGTGGTACAATATATGGCAATGAAAAAACCAGTCTCCTTCCATATTGGCATTAAACTCAAGGGTATCTGTCTCCATGGGCATAATGTCAATGATATTCTTTAAAGGTGCATTTTCTCCTTGTCCATTAAGTACTCTAAAGTCATGGCCATGTAAATGCATAGGGTGTCTCATCATAGAACCGTTGTAGATAATTATACGAACGTTCTCGCCCTTTTTAATTAAAATCTTGTCAGATTCAGACACCACTTTATTATCCATACTCCATACATACCTATTCATATTGCCTGACAATTCAAACTTTATTTCTTTTGTTGGCGCGTCTTTAGGAAGCGTAGTATTGTGTGGAGACTTTAACATTGCATAATTTAGTGTCACGATATCTGATAAAGCATTGCTATTGTACTGGTCTTTCTCATTGGATTTTAGCTGAGCACTTGATGGACCTGTGATTTCTGGATACATCACTACATTCATATCCATTTGATTTAAACTCATTTGCATTCCCATATCATCTAAGTCCCCATTCATTTTCATCATAGAGTTCATCATCTTCATTCCTTCAAAATATTTCAATCTAGGAACGGGTGCCATTATTTGTTTTTCACCTTCACCCACATACATTAATGCTCTATTAATTCTATCTTCTGAAGTAGCTTGGAACGCGAATGATTTATTCTTTTCAGGAACAGTCAAAACAATATCATAGGTCTCAGAAACAGCAATGATTAACCTATCTACTTCAACGGGCTCAACATCATTTCCATCATTAGCAACAACTTGAAACTTACCACCACCATAGTTTAACCAAAAATAGGTGGATGCACCACCGTTAGATATTCTCAATCTTACTTTATCTCCAGCTTTGAATTGTGATAATTGACTTTCTTGGTTTCCATTCAATAAGAACTTGTCATAATACACATCACTTACATCCATTGCCAACATGCGCTTAAATTCATTTTTGACTTTGGTAGTAAAATGACCTTCTTTTATAGCTTCTGCATAACTTTGAGTAGTTCCCTTTTTAATCGCGAACCAATCAGTTGCATTATGCAACATTCTGTGAATATTATTTGGATTGTAATCCGTCCACTCACTAATTACCACTGGTATAGTAGGTAAGTCATCAATACCCTTTCTAAAAGTAAGATCATCGTTTCTCTTGTTCAATATCATTGAACCATACATCCCAATTTGCTCTTGCAAACCTGAATGACTATGATACCAGTGTGTCCCATTTTGTGCAATAGGAAAACGATATACATGTGAGGTACCAGGTTCGATTGGCATTTGTGTTAAATAAGGAACGCCATCCTCTTTGTTAGGTAAAATAAGACCGTGCCAATGTAAAGAAGTAGATTCCTTTAACTCATTGTATACATGAATTTCTGCTGTATCACCTTGTGTAAAAGTCATTGTTGGCATGGGTATTTGTCCATTCACAGCAATAGCTCTTTTGGTTTTACCTGTAAAATTCACCAAAGTATCTCTTACATGTAAATCATACCTAACGACCTTTTGAGAATTAAGATTAACTGATGCAAATAACAAACCAATTACAACAAGGTAAATAGATAATTTATTTAATTTCATTTTTTTATTATTGTATGGTCTCAACTACTTTACCACAGGTTAGCATTTGATTGCCATAATAGGGATTGTTAATTTTAACGTCTAGACTCATCCAATTTGCTCCTTTACCTTTATTAGCCATAGGGCAAAGCTGGTAATATACAGGAACGCCCAAATTCGATACCTTAAAAACAGTATATAAATTTTTAGACAAACTCATAAAGTGATCTCTTTGATGTGTCAGTTCCTTTGTTTCATTAATGTGCGCTGCGTCTTCCTTTAAATCATTTAATACTTTCATCCATTGAGTATGAGAAGCGGCGGTCATTTCGCTCATATTCACAGCTTCTATAGAAGTAAGAAGCGCTTTGGCCGAAGTGGATGCGTTTAAGGCATCGGATTTAACAAGGGCGTCTTTAAGTTGGATATATGCATTTAAAACCTTTTTTATACCTGTATTTGTTTGTCCATTTGCGATAGTAGCAAATAATATAATGGCAGTTGCCATCAATAATTTTATTGATTTCATTTTATTAAATTTTAGTAAATGTAAATTTTCAAGTTATACAACTTGACCAAAGAGAAATATAGCTTATGCTATTTTAGGAGGATGCCAAATTGAAATATGTACCTCATTGTAGAAGGAAGGCTTATACATATTGTACTTCTTTAGAGTTGTACAAAAAAATGTAGTTTCTATAATAACTTCTTTTTTGCAGAAATAACTATTTGAACAAACAGAAGTGCAAGCACAGTTGTGATGAGTACATTTTTGATTACAATCGTGACCCATATCCTTGTTATGTGATTTGCAACAATCGGACTTAGCTTTAGCCTTGGTCATGTTTAAAAAAGACGTTGCCTTAGTTGATTTGTGTGGCTTGTTACATGCATATAGATTGTTGGAGTAGAGATTTACCCCAATTACTAGTAGTAATAATATGATTATCTTATTATACATGACTTATACAAAGGTATAATAAAACAAGATAAAATGAGACATTTATTACATCCTGTTCAATTTAATTGTAATTGTATTTATCTAAAATTAAACAATATTTGACAATTTAATTAAAGAACAAAATCAAACCCCGCATATACATCTGAAATCTCCTCCTTTGTAATTCCTAAATAGCGCCTTGATACCTGCGTGCTTGAATGGTTCAATATCATGGATATTTTCAAAAACACATCTTCTGAGCGGTTGTTCTCATCGTACAAAAACCTAGCTCCCGATTTTCTTAATGAATGCGTGGACACCTGTTTTTTTCTAATTCCAACAAACCTAGAACCAAACTGCAATAACCTATTTGTATGGCGCAGGCTATAATTGAAAATGGTACTTTGTAATTCTGGCTGCTGCATTAGTTCGAAGTATTCAACAAGTAACCCCTTCAATACTGCACCCACTTTAATACTCCTTCTCTTACCTGTTTTCTTTTCATTTAGAACGAGTTCATCTTTGTTTAATACATTTTCCCAAGTGAATCTAGATATGTCAGAATAACGAAGCAGTGTCCTAAATCCAAACTCTATTAATAACGCCATCTGGTAGTTCTGCTCCTTTTGAAAGTACCTATTCAAACGTTTCAATTCGTCAGTGGTTAAATAATCACTGGTTTTTTCAATAGTTGTGGTCATAACATGTGTTTTGGCTAATGTAGAGCCGCAAAGTCGTAAAACCATCCTTTTACCTCATTTTAAGTCATAAAATCGTGCTAAAACTAGACTATCATTGAATATCAACTAGATGCATGTCTCTTAATAGGATTAACGGACATGGGGTTTTACTTAATATCAAGTAGAAATAAAAAAATAAAAATCAAAGAATTTATAAATAAATCAACTGATCACCTTGAATGTTGTTCGGCAAAATCAAATGCATTTAAAATCAATGAGATATAAAATAGCAAGAAATTTATGATCTGTGATCAGATTACTAAAATTGACTGGCATTTAGTCAATTAATTCAATTTTAATCTTTTTACGTTGAAATTGATAGATGCAATCTAGCATAAAAGAAGTCATACTATCAATATCACCATTGAATCCTATACGATTTGATTCAACACCCATGAAGAATGTCAAATCATTAAGATACTCTTTAACAATCATAAAGTCCAATGTTCCCTTATGTTTACTGTTTGAACCAATTGATGGTACCAAATAAAACTCTGCACCCTTATCGTCTGTTATTTCTATTATGTTTTTGCTCATGTTATCTTGATTTAACTTTGGTTTGAGAATCTGTTATTAATTTATTTGACAAACGTCTTACCTGTCCCTCATTTAAAATAATTTTATATCTTCTTTTGGATTGAATGATGTTTTTAATTCTCATAAAATATGTTTAATAATAAATATCACTAGTTTGTCATACTAGTTCATTGAGATTTATAAAATTAGAGGTCTGCATTCACGAATTGCTCTATATTCAAAGAGTTCCACAAATATGAAATTTTAGTCAGCAGTTGCTATTTCCTAAGTCAATAATTTGGTATCAATTATGTAAAAAGGGGAATTACACCATAAGATAATGTCATATAAGAGGTATATAAATCATACCAATGTTAATCAATAAATTACGACAAAAAATATTTAAAATTTTATAGGTTCATTAAATTAAATATCATAATAATGGATATACAATCAGCGGTGAACTAACAAAATTCTACGTTATTTCAAAGAGCAATAAATTTATTTATAAAAAGGATGATGAAATTTCGTTTTTCATTTTTTTTTGTTTATGCTATGTGTTGTACTGAATATTTCAATACATAAATAAATTAAAAAAAAGCAATGTCAAACATTATCGACAGTCAACTAAGAGTTGAAGGGCCAAGAGAAACCCTTGAATTATTCAAAAATTCTTTCGCAGTAATAAACATCAATGGTGAAGTAATAGACGTAAACTTAGACCTACTTTTTCCTGTACCTCAAAAACTCCAATCTGACTCAGCTACGGAAAAGCAAAAAGAACTTGGAAATAGATTAAAACGTCTGCTTTGGGGCATCTCAACTTGGTGCAGCGTAGACGAGTCAGCAAATTACAAAGTGTATGAAATAGAATCAGAAAAAACTGACCTATACAGATTTTCCAGCAGCTGGAACGGGCCTATATCTTTTGTGCTAAACGCATCAATTATATTTGAAGAACTTAAATTCTCTCTTAATTGCTTCGATATATGCAACCATAGCGCAGAAAAATATACAATTTCTAATGGCGAAGTTAACTCATCAGAAATAGAAAATGTATTAAATCATAATTAAACTATAACCAATGATAGGCTGTGCTTATAAAGGCGTCCTATTATTCTTAAATTAAAATAAATGGAAATAAAAATATACACAAGCGCATACGTTAGAAGTCAAGTCACATATAATTTAAACGAGGAGGATACAATTCTTGTAAAAGCTGCAGTTGAAGAGGAAGAAATCCACGATGCAGAAAGTCTATACTTCTTTTTAGAGGATAATATAGATTCAGGAGAGTCAATTGAATACAAGGCTGATGACTACGATTTTAAGATGGATCGCAAAACAAGTAAATTGCTTTTTAATGATTTTGAATAATAAAGCAAAGTATAAATGCATAAATAAAAAATAATAAAATATAAATAAATATGAAATATGAAGATTTAAAACAAGAAGTGGGTAATTTAATTCAAGACTGTACTATTGAAAATTATATAAATGGATATGACCCGATAGGATCAGTCATTGACAATCTAGAAATTGATTCAAATAACAAAGACTCATTTGAAGAAGATCCTGAATATTGCACTTATCAAGAAGAACAATGTGACAAAGCGTATTATTATTTTGATAAGATAAATAATATCCTAAACAACTTCTCTGACGAAAAAAAAGTAGTTGAATTTAAAAAATATTTAATTGAATATTTAAAACCTAAAAATGAAGAAAAGATTGAAAAATTCCTAACCGCTACGTATTCTTCTTCTTATAATATCTATTTAATGACAGCAACATTAATTTATGCGATTGGAGAATATAGGTTGCATTATTGGGGTGGCAATTATGATGAATTATCAGAACATAGTTATAAATTTTTGATGTCATTATTTGAAGATGAAGATTAGTCTAAATTCTTCAATAGACGTTGCAAGGTTGGTGGATGCTTTAAATGCATCCCCAACTAGAGCAACTAATCTGAAGTGCAAAATATACTACTTCTTATCCCTTATAACTGACACCAACGACAACTGCCGCTTAAATGATAGGGCCAGTGGTTTCCATAAACTATGTTCCTCTGAACTAAAGAAAGTACTAGGTAACAAGGATTTTTATCTTATACGGGAACTGCTTCTTAACTCTGAAGACCCCATAATAGAGGTGGATAGTTCATGGCACAACCCCAAGGGTAAAAATAGTAGTGCCTTCTGTCAGGGGTATAGGATTAAACCAAAGTACAACTCAGGTGAAGTGGAATACAAAACCTTGCCGTTGAAATTTTCAAAGACTGTGATAAAAAGTGCTTTTAAGCAACAGATAATGACAGATTCAACACCTGATTACAAGTTTCTTCTTGACCAGATTGAGCGTAATACTTTATCATTCGACCCTTCGGTTTATCACTACGTTAACAACTTTGGCCAGCAACTTTTGCAAAGGGTGCAAAACTTCAATGAATATCAATTGCTCCTCATTCACAACCTGATTGGAAGATGGTTGTATTTTATCCAACAGATAGAAAATGGCAAAGCATGGAGTAAGGTGTCAGACAAGAACTATAGGTTAAATTCATCCATTACCAACCTGCCAAGGTTGCTGCGGCCATTTCTCTTATGTAACGGTGAGCAACTTAAATGCGTCGACATATCTTCTTGTCAACCTTACATCCTTTCATCGATTATGCGAAGTAAATTCTACCAAGAGAATGATGTAGGTTATAACCTTAAGACTATCTATCCAGAGCTTTATAAGGAGTTAGTAGATAAAAGGAGTATAGATACTAGTATAACATATAGTATTAATAATAATATTCAATACTATACTAGTCATACTGGATATACTACTAATACCTATTCTAATATAAGTAACTCTTCTTCATTTATGTGGTGTAATTTTTTTACTACTTCAGAATTAGATAGTATAAACAGGTATACCCAATCACCTTTCTACATGGATTTTTATACCCACATACTGGACAAGTATTACACTTATACTAATACACTTGTTAAAGCAGTGAATAAGGATGATAGGGAGAAACTAAAAAATACCATGATGTTCGTTTTGTTTGATGATAACCAAAATCACAGGAATAACAACCAGCAGATTCAGATATTTCAAACTGTATTCCCTGGAGTTGAGAAGTGGCTTAATCAGATACACAAGTTAATTGGTAAGCAGCGCTTCTCCTATCTGTTGCAACGTTCCGAAAGCTACTTATTGCTAAGAGTAATATGTAGGGAATTCAATACGATATATCCTAATGCGCCATTGTTAACTATTCACGATGGTGTCTTCACAACAGATGGGTATGTTAGAAAATTAAATTTATTTGTTTTAAGACGATTAAATGAATTGACAGGAGTTTTAGCTGGCTGCAAGATTAAAGCGTCCCAGATTGATCCTAATCCACAAATAAAGGATGTAGAAAAAGAATGGAGTAAAATAAAAGCAATTGAAACTGAAGAGAAGTACAATAAGAATTGTAATGGAGTGTTTACTTCAAATATTAAAAGGGGTTCCGATTTTTTAGCAAATTTTTCTGGAATTTTTATTCTCATTTTGACATTAAATTGACACTGAGAAAAAAAACTGGAAAATATTTTGCAAACAGCTTCGAGCTACTTAAAGGAATAAAGGGGTAGGCAGGGGGCAAGGAAGGATACATCTATTAAAATTAAACAGACAGTTGTCCCACCTTTGCTACTCCTTAAGTTTAACTAACGAATGCTCCGCATGGAACAAGCTTACACTTGCTAGTAAATTTATTTTATTACAAATTTTTATTTGTCATTTTTTTTTGTTAGTTTATAATATAATAATTCTCACTCCCATAAAAAATAGAGAATAGGGAGATGAAATAAAATGTTTGACGAATACGTAAAGGAACCTAAGTCTCTAGACACATTAAC
>Ga0075152_10002173_pt1 | contig 14017 bp, 10 predicted proteins | sample JI61114C2DNA_FD_70964 | JGI IMG/M metagenome (GOLD analysis project Ga0075152, IMG submission 70964) | Wastewater effluent complex algal communities from Wisconsin, to seasonally profile nutrient transformation and Carbon sequestration -... | ecosystem: Engineered > WWTP > Effluent > Algae...
CGCTCAGGCAGCGATCTGGGCTACACCTTGCGCGGGCTGGGTCCGGACCACGAACTCTTCATACTTGCCGTGCGCGTGGGAACGGAGCGCGCCTACGAAGGTGTGCTCTCGGAAGCGGCCGCCTTGCATGGCACGGTGGTGCAGCAGGATCTGTTGTTGCTGCACATCGGCGAACGCCCGGTGGCGGTGCAGGAAGCCGTTCTGCGTATGGTGGAAGAGGACGTCGACGAGCGTCCGGAGCGCGCGGGGTTGCGGGGCCGCGCCTACCTCGCCGCGAACGGTGCACTGTCCATGGGGGAAGACGATACCGGGCGTCGTATCTGTGCGCTCACCCGGGAAGGCGAGCACAACAGTCTGGCAGTGGGCAAGGTGATGGATGAGCGCTCCGCGAACGCGATGGCCGAGCATGTCAGGGCGATGAACGCTTGTGACCGCTCCGAGCTGGATCGCCGTTACCGCAACGTGCTGTTGAAGCGGGGCACCGCAGGGGAAAGCGCGGATCTGTTGGACCTCGCGCGCTTGTCCGTGGAACCCCTGGAGGTCGGTGTGTTCCCCACGCAAGGGGAGGATGGAGGCTTCCTGGTCGTAGTTCGCGCGGTGTTCTGAGGCGCCGGTTTCCGGAGGCATCCCAAGGTTCACACCCCGATCGTTCAGCTATTCCGGGCAATGATCGGCACGCTTCCGGCGTCTACCCTCCACATTCGCGCATCATGACCACCGCCCTGCTCCGTCTGCAAGACTTTTTGGACCGTTTCGAGCGGTGGTTCAACGATCGCTTCGGCTGGTTCTTCACCAATGGCATGAAGGACCGCCGATCACGCAGGCCGCGCCTTTACTGAGCTACAGGCGTATGCAGACGTTCTTCGCTTCGGTGAAGAACCGCAAGGCTTCAGTCCCTCCTTCGCGTCCAACGCCGCTCTGCTTCATCCCGCCGAAGGGAGTACGCAGGTCGCGCACCATCCAGCAGTTCACCCACACGATGCCGCTGTTCAGCGACCGGGCCACGCGGTGCGTGCGCGTGTTGTCGTTCGTCCACACCACGCTGGCCAATCCGTACGGGGTCGCGTTCGCCAGGGCCAATGCCTCTTCCTCGGTATCGAACGCTTGCAGCGTCACCACGGGCCCGAAGATCTCCTCCTGGTTGGTGCGGCAGGCGGGGCCGAGGCCTTCGATCACGGTGGGAGCGATATACCAGCCGTTCTTCAGCGGGCCATCGAGCAGCACGCGTTCGCCTCCGCAGAGCACGCGCCCGCCCTCTTCCTTGGCCGTTGCGATGTGCCCGAGCACCTTGTGCATGTGCGCCTCGCTCACCACGGCACCTTGGTCCGTTCCGTCGCTGGCCGGATCACCGACCCGCAAGGCCTTGGTCTTCGCCACGAAGGCATCGCGGAAGCGCTCGTAGAGGGGGCGCTCGATCAGGATCCTCGACCCGCACAGGCAGATCTGCCCCTGGTTGCGGAAGGAAGAGCGTACCGTGTTGGCCAGCATGCGATCGAAGTCGCAATCGGCGAACACGAGCACGGGGTTCTTCCCCCCGAGTTCCAGGCTCAACTTCTTGAACATCGGGGCGGCCACGCGCGCGATCTCCGCCCCGGTCCTGGTTCCTCCGGTGAAGGAGATCGCCGGGATCCGCGGGTGGGCTGTGATGGCCGCTCCGACCTTCGGGCCGAGACCGTGTACGATGTTGAGCACGCCGGGCGGCAATCCCGCCTCGATGCAACGCTCGGCGAGCATATGCGCGGTGAGCGGGGTGATCTCCGACGGTTTGGCCACTACGGTGCAGCCCGCGGCCAGTGCTGGCGCGATCTTCCAGGTGAAGAGGTAGAGCGGCAGGTTCCATGGGCTGATGCAACCGGCCACTCCCACGGGCTGCCGGTCGGTGTAGTTCACGGCCACATCGTCCATCATGTGCGCCTCGCTGGCCCAATGCAGGATGGCCGTGGCGAAGAAGCGCAGATTGGAAACGGCGCGCGGGATATCCACCTCGCGGGCAAGTGCTACCGGTTTGCCGTTATCGCGGCTTTCCGCTGCCGCGAAGAGCTCGAGGTCGCGTTCAACCAGCGCGGCCACGCGGAGCATGGCGTTGCTGCGTCCTTCGCGGCCCAGTGCGATCCACGCGGGCAGGGCCTTTTCAGCAGCGGCCACAGCGGCATCGACATCGTACGCGTCACTGTCCGCGATACGCGCGAAGACCTGACCGGTCGCCGGCTCGAAGCCGTCCAGCCATGTTCCGCTTTTCGCCGTGACCAATTCACCACCGATGCAGTTCAGCACGTCGATCATGCGGCCAAGTTATTTCTCCGGAGCACCACGGGCGATCCTCCGGGCCCGGATCCAGGGCATGGGGTCTCGGATCTTGGAAAAGACGAAGGGCCCACCTTCCGGCAGACCCTTCGACCCCTTGTTGCGCCTGCGTGCCGCAGGCATGCTGGACAACCCTCCGCATGCCGTCGCGGGGCATGGCGGAGAACGAACCTATCGAGGTTCCAGCTTCATGAATGCGGTGAGCGGTGCGGAGGGCACGCTGTGCTTGAGCAAGGTAGCGGTGCCTTTCGTTGATGCGGTCGCTGCCTTGGCGGCGGGCTTGGGTGCGGGTGCCTTCCGGTAGTTCAAGCGCAACACGTCCGCATCGCAGGAGTAGGCGGCGAAGGAGGTGGTGAACAGGAGGGTGGCAAGCAGGTGGTGGAGGTGGCGGTTCATCCCGTTGGACCAGAAGCGCGCCGTGGTGCTGCGCGCTTCGGATCGACGGTGCGAACGTATCCGTGGCATCCGCGGTGCCGCTGTTAAGCGGGCGCAACGCCGGTTAAAGAAGGTTAAATGCCTTAGAGCGGCAAGGGCCGCCGGTAGTTTGGCCCACTGTGGACAAGCGCCTGATCGCCGTACTCACGGCAGCCATTACCGTGGCGCTGGCAGGGTTGGTGGTCATCCAGTGGCGGTGGATCAAGGGGACGATCGCCTTGAAGGACCAGCAGTTCAACGAGAACGTGGACAACGCGCTGGTGGAGGTCAGCGACCGGTTGGAACATATCGAGGCCACTTCGGGATTCCGGGAGCACGGGGTCGGCCGCGACATGCTGGCCCGCATGGATTCCGTGGCGCGCATGCCGGATGCGGCGGACACTTCGCGGATGGAGCTCCCGCCCATGTCCGAACTGGGCGATGGCCTCACGACCGAATGGACGCGCGTGTACGACGAACGCGACTCGCTCATCACCGATGTGGTGCGGGGGCTGTTCAGCACGCGGTTCTACGGCAGCATAACCGAACGCGTGGATCCCGGCCTGCTCGATTCGCTCATGCGCGACGAGCTCAAACGGCGCGGCATCAGCGAACGGTACGACCACGGCATCTTCGGGGAGGACGGTGCACCCGCCATGACGGACCTGGTGGAGGCTGCCGATTCCGCAGCGCTGCGCAACAGTCCGCACAGCACACGGCTGTTCCGCAACGACCTGGTGGGCGAAGCCTACTGGTTGCGCGTCCACTTGCCGGACCAGCAGCGGCATGTGCTGCGGAGCATGTGGCCCTTGTTGGCCGCATCGGCGTTGTTCATCCTGCTCATCATCGCGGCCTTCGTGTACACCTTGCGCACCATCTGGCTGCAGAAGCGCTTGGGTGACATCAAGAACGACCTGGTGAACAACCTCACGCACGAGCTGAAGACGCCCATCAGCACCATCGCCTTGGCGTGCGAGGCCCTCAACGATACGAGCATCAGCAAGAGCCCGGAGCAGATGAAGGTGTTCACCAACATGATCCGCGACGAGAACAAGCGCCTCGGGCTGCTGGTGGAGAGCGTGCTCCAGAGCGCCGTGAGCGACAGCGGCCGCATGCGGCTAAGGCTCACCGACCTGGACCTGCACGCGGTGCTCGCGGACGTGGTGCGCAACAGCGCCATCAGCGCTGAGAACAAGGGCGGGCGGTTGGAACTGATCGCGCGGGCGGAACTGGCCCATGTGCGGGGCGACCGTATCCACTTGGCCAACGTGTTCTACAACCTGATCGACAACGCCGTGAAGTACTGCGAGACGCCGCCGGTGGTCACGCTCACCACCAGCAGCGATGCCCAAGGCCTCACGGTGAGCGTGAAGGACAACGGCATCGGAATCCCCCGGAGCGAACAGAAGAAGATCTTCGACCGCCTGTACCGCGTACCCACTGGCGACCGCCACAACGTGAAAGGCTTCGGCCTCGGCCTCAGCTACGTGAAAGCCGTGATCGATCGCCACGGCGGCCGCATCCGCATCGAGAGCGAGCCGGGCAGCGGATCCACCTTCCACATCACCATTCCCTTCGAACATGGAAAGCACGATCAAGCTCCTGGTCTGTGAAGACGACAACAACCTGGGCAACCTGCTGGCCCAGTACCTGGTGGCCAAAGGCTACCAAGTGGAGCACTGCAAGGACGGCAAGCAGGGCTGGGACGCCTACACCAAAGGCAAACACGACCTCCTCATCCTCGACGTGATGATGCCGATAATGGACGGCTTCAGCCTGGCCAAGAAGATCCGGCAGAGCGACGATCGAACGCCGATCATCTTCCTCACCGCCAAGAGCATGAAGCAGGACACCATCACCGGTTTCCAAGCGGGCGCGGATGATTACCTCACCAAGCCTTTCAGCATGGAGGAGCTGATCCTGCGCATCAACGCCGTGCTGAAGCGCTCGCGCGGCCTGGCGCCCAAGGAAGAGGAACCGACCAAGCACCAGCTGGGCGGCTTCGTTTTCGACCTGCGGAAACAGACGCTCACCCGCAGCACCGATCAAGCTTCACTTTTTCCGAACGGCGAAGAAGAGCACGCGGGTCCGCGCAAGCTCACTACCAAGGAGACCGACCTGCTGCGCATGCTGTGCCTGCACCGCAACGGCCTTCTTCCCAGGGAAACAGCCCTGAAGGAGGTGTGGGGCGATGACAACTACTTCAACGGCCGCAGCATGGACGTGTACATCGCCAAGTTGCGCAAGTACCTGGCCTCGGACCCGCGCGTGGAGATCCTCAACGTGCATGGCAAGGGCTTCCGGTTGATCACGAAGGAGGACGGCGATTGAGCCCGGCCGGGCCATGGGTGGAAGGCCATCCAAGGGTTGAACAGCGCGGATTTTACCACATCTTTGCGTCAAACACACAACGCATGAAACACATTACGCTTTTCTTGGCCTTGATGATCTCCGCTGGCGCTACCGCCCAGATCACGGATGGAAGTTTTGAAGACGGCATCGGTGCCGGTACATGGACAGAGGCTTCGGTGACCTTCGGAACCCCCCTCTGCGATGAGGGTTCTTGCGGGACCTGCGGCGGTCCTTGCGTACCCCATACCGGTACGATCTACGCTTGGTTCGGCGGATCCGGCAGCGCTGACGAGATCGGCTCCGTGGAGCAGTCGGCACCTATCCCTACGGGCACGTCGGTCACCTTGGTGATGTGGGTGAAGATCGGCGCTCCCGGTGACGGTACGGACGGCAACTATATCAAAGCCTTCGTCGACGGGAACGAACTGGCGTCGATCACGGCGTTGGATTCGTTGGACTTCGCCGACTACGTGGAAGTGAGCGTCCCGATCGATGCGTTCGCTGATGGCGCCGCGCACACGATCAAGATCGAAGGCAAGGAGAACGGCACCACGGCTTTCAACGGATTGGTGGACGACATCGGGATCGCCGTGGACGGCGAGGTGATCATCGGCCTCTTCGAGAACGAGAGCCTTTCGCGCATCAGCCTGGTGCCGAACCCCGCCAATGAGCAGGTCATGCTGAACTTCAACGCCATGAAGGGCTCCGCCACGGTCACGCTCGCTGACCTGGCCGGCAAGGTCTACAGCACCGCTACGCTGAACGAGGTGTACCAGCGCTCCTTCAACATGGATACCCGCGCGCTCGCCAATGGAGCGTACGTCGTTTCCGTGGTGAAAGAAGGTGCCGCTTTCCAGCAGCGCCTGGTCGTGGCCCACTGATCGGACAAAGACATCCGCGAAAGGCCGCCCGCAAGGGCGGCCTTTCCGTTTTCAGCCGTGTCCCTTGCCGATCCGGGTATTCTGCCATCTTTGGTGCCCCGAAACAGAAAAATCAACCCAACCCACGATGAACAACAACTACACGGCGATTTTGGCCGCTGCGGCGCTCCTACTGGCCGGTGGCGCGCAGGCGCAACACTCGCTCTCGTCCGACCCGGCGCGGCAGGCGATGATCCAAGCGAAATTGCATGGCCCCGGAAACCATTACACCCCCACGGGTGAGCGCGGTGCGAACGATGAGTGTGCCGGAGCGGTACCTCTGACCGTGGCTGCCACCTGCACACCTACGAACGGTGATCTGGCCAATGCTACCCAATCCCAAGACCCGGCGACCTGCAACAACTTCACGGCGGATGCGGCCAATGACCTGTGGTTCACCGTTACCGCGACGACCGCGAACACGACCTTCGAAGCAACGGGAGGTCCCGAGATCGACCCTATCATCGAGGTCTTCAGCGGTGACTGCGGCAACTTGGTCTCCGAAGATTGCTCTGATGGCACTTTGGTTGAGGAGACCGAATCGGTAACGATCCCTACGACGGTCGGCAGCGCCTATCTGGTGCGTGTGTACTACTGGATCTATGACTCCGTGCCCACGGATTTCAGCTTCACGGTTTGCGCGTACGAGGCTGAGCCGCCTCCCCCGCCCCCTGCCAATGACGCATGCGGTTCGGCTTCCGCCGACGCACTCAGCGTGCCTGGAACCTTGAACCTTTCCGGAACCACAGTAGGAGCCACAGACGACGGTGACTACGAGGCAGGTTCAGGACTCGAGGATTTCGGTCCGGTGGTGTGGCACAAGTTCGATCTCGCAGCCTGCGCGGACATCTCTGTGGCTTACTGCGGTACCGACCCGGCCTTCCAGAATCTCGCAGCTTTCTTGGCTCGTACCTGCCCTGCAACCGATGCGGATTACGTCCTCTTCACTTCCGGCGACTTTGACGCTTGCGGTGATGGGAATGGTACGGTCCTCTGGGATGATGTCGAAGCCGGCACATATTACCTGCCTGTATTGCAGGATGTGGCCGCAAGCGCAAATGGTCCCTACACGATCACCGTTGAAGCGGTTTCCTGTGTCGTGGGTATCGATGAGCTGACATCTGCGGATTGGAGCCTGTTCCCGAACCCCGGAACCGGCGTATTCAACCTGCAGTACAGCGGCAAGAACGGTCTGGCGAACATCGAAGTGATGGACGTGACGGGCCGTATCGTTTACAACGAGCAGGCCCAAGTGGCCAACGGCAGCACCCAGAGCTTGGACCTCACGGGCATCAACACGGGCAACTACAACGTGCGCCTCACGGTGGACGGTGTTCGCACCGCGCAGCGTCTGACGGTGAAGTAAGGTTCTACTTGATCTTCGAGAAGGGCGGGCAGCGATGTCCGCCCTTCTTCTTTCCAGGTATCAAAGACACCCGGTCCGCCCGCCATCCACCGGCAGGTTGATGCCGTTGATGTAGGCCCCGCTTGGCCCTGCGAGGAAGGCGATAGCGGCCGCGATCTCTTCAGGTTCAGCGAAGCGGCGCAGGGGGATCTCGCGGGCCATCTCGGCCGCCGCCTCTTCTTCGGTCACCCCGGTCTTGGTGCTCTTGTTCTTGATGATGGCTGTGAGACGGTCAGTGCGCGTAGCCCCTGGCAGCACATTGTTCACGGTGATGTTGAACGGCCCGAGCTCCCCGGCGAGGGTCTTGCTCCATTGCGCTACGGCCCCGCGGATCGTGTTGCTCACACCCAAGTTGGGCAGGGGCTGCTTCACGCTGGTGCTGATCACGTTGATGATGCGTCCGTGGCCCGCGTCCTTCATGCCGGGTACCAGGGCGAGCACCATGGTCTGGTAGGCGAGCAGGTGCAACCGGAAGGCTGTTGAGAACGCGTTCACCGCCGCTTCGTGCGCGAGGCCCGGGGGAGGACCTCCGGTGTTGTTCACCAGGATGTGCACGGTGCCGTGCTTGGCGAGCAGCGCGTCCATGGCAGCGCGGAGCATATCGGTCACAGCCATGTCCACTTCCAGCGTGGCGTGTGCCTGCCCGGCGGAGCGGTCCAGCTCACCGAGCACAGCGCGGAGCTTGTCACCATCGCGGGCGAGCAGCGTAACGCGCGCGCCGAGGCGTGCGAGTTCAAGGGCGGTGGCCTTGCCGATGCCTTGGCTCGCGCCGCAGACCAAGGCGTGCTGGCCGTTGAGTGAAGTGTCCATACGGCCAAAAGTAGGCGCGGGCTTCCGGGATCATCATCAACTTTGTCGACCTGATCCCATCGCATGCTCCGAACGCTGAACTTCGTACTGGCCGTCATGACCGCGTTGTCGCCGGTCATGGCGCAATTGGAACTGGGCCCGCTGACGATCGCGGGATCGGTGCGTCCACGCGCGCTTTCGGGACCATACGCAGTGTCGCGCGGGGGAGCGCCGTACAACGACCTCTGTGAGAACGCCGTGGTGCGGATCCTGCCACCGGACGGCAGTGTGACCCTGACCGGGGACAACACGGGGTCAACGGATACCGAGGAGTTCGGCAACCCGGTGAGCTGGGAGGCGTTCACGATCGACACATGCGCGACGGTGACGGTTTCGTACTGCGGCACGGCCCCCTTGTTCGAGCTGGTCTACTCGATCCTCATCGTCGGCTGCCCGGACTTCATCGCCAACGTGCAGAACAACGGCACGGAGCTCTGCACGGACGGGAATTGGGTGGTGACCTATGAGAGCCTTCCTGCGGGTACCTACCATGTACCGGTGTTGCGCATCGCTGGGGCGGAAGGCCCATACACGATGACATTCACTTCAGACGTCTGCGACCTGCCGCCACTGAACGATATCTGCGTGAACGCTGAGCTGCTCCAAGTGGTGCAGGATTGCGGGCTGGGCACGGTAGCCGGCAACAACGCCAACGCCGTGATCAACGGCGCACCGCCCTGCGCGACCACCGCCTCCCAGTTCCAAGACGTCTGGTACCAGTTCGAAAGCGGGACGAACACCGAAGTGGTCATCACGGTGGATCCCGGAACCATCGGGGACATCGGCGTGGAGGTGCGCGAGGCCTGCGCCGGCCCCTCGGTCTTCTGCGCGGTCAGTGAAACAAGCTACACGGTCGCGGTGGCTCCCGGAACGAACTATCGGGTTCGCGTGTTCAGCAACAACGACTTCGGTTTCGGTGGCACCTTCGGCATCTGCATCAACCCGCCGACCGGAGTTTGTGACGCGGGCACAGTGACGATCGCGGACGGGGGAACCGCCATTACCGCATGCATGAACGGCGGCGACCCGATCACATTCCAACAGGAGACCGTCAGCAGCGCGACATTGGCGTTGGTGCTTACGGACGCGGAGGACACCATCGTGTCATTGCTGTCGGGAAATGTGCTGGACCCGACAGCGCTGATGCCGGGCGAGTATCACGTCTGGGGCCTTTCCTACGACGGCGACCTGCTGGGGCTGGGCGCTGGACTTCCCTTGGGCGGCATTTCAGCTACCGGAAGTTGCTTGGACTTGAGCAGCGCACCCGTGACGGTAACGATCGAGATCTGTGCGGGACTCCAGGAGACAGGGTTATCCGGCGGTGATCTCACGGTCATCACCACAGGGGAAGGACCTTATTTCCGCTGGAACGGAGGCCAGCAGACGATCGGGTTGGAGCTGTTCGATGCGCGCGGTGCCTTGGTGGTGCAACGGACGCTCACGGTTCTGCCCGGCCACGGCTTGGCGTTGATGCCGCTGGGTGCAGCTGCGGCTGGGCTTTACATGCTGCGTGTGACCGGTTCTGGCGCTCCGCCCTTGGTAAAGCGGGTGTTCGTTCCGTGAACAGGCCGATCCACGGACCGAACACCGTGACGTGGATAAAACAACCTCGTCTTCACACCTCTTCCGTTCAGGCGCGCCAATTTTGGTCCGCGTTGCAAACACCCTGCATGATGAACCTCGCTACCCGAGCCGCGCTCGCACTTTCGCTCTCCATCGTTTCAACCTCGGCCGTTCTCGCGCAAGGGAATGACGATTGCGCATTGGCCGTGGCGCAGAACCTGTCTGTGGGCAGCAGCATCACGCTCTCCGGGAACAACAGCACGGCCACCGCCACGAACGATTTCGTGGTGGGGTCCATTTATGCGGGATCCCCCGTGTATTGGGTGAAGTTCACCACCACCCAATGCGCCAACGTGTCGATCGCCTTCTGCGGTCAATCACCAGCCTGGCCCGGCCCTTTCGCCATCCTGGCCAATACCTGCCCGGCGGACGTACTGGTGAACGCGAACATGAGCAACACAACGGACTGCGGTGATGGCAATGTCACGTTCTTCTTCAGCCTGTTACCAGCGGGCACATGGGCGTTCCCGGTCTTGAACAACCCCGGTGCGGGCATGTCCGGTCCGTTCAACCTGACCGTATCGGCCACGGCCTGCGCGCAGAACAATGATCTGTGCTCTGACCTCACGCCGCAGGCCCTCGCATCAGGCGGATCGTTGAACTTCAGCGCCGACAACAGCGGAGCCACCAGCTTGAACGACTTCGACGCGTCCTCGCCGTATTTCGGTTCCCCGGTGTTCTGGCACGCGTTCACCACCACGGGGTGCAACACCGTAACGCTGAACTACTGCTCCCAGAACCCGGCTTGGACCAATGTGTTCCAGGTGCTCTTCACGGATTGCCCCGGACTGCAGACCGTGCAACCCACCACGGGCAACTACACCGACTGCGGTAACGGGAACGCGACCTTCGTTTTCAATGAGCTTCCCGCAGGCACCTACTACCTGCCCGTGCTCGCGGACGGCGGCAGCGGGTCCATCGGTGCATACAGCATCGCGGTTTCGGCCGTGGGGTGCAGCAGCGACCTGTGTACCAGCGTAACGCCGCAGGACCTCGCGTCGGGAACGACCATCAGCTTCGTTTCGAACAACAGCACGGCCACCAGCTTGAACGACTTTGATGCGTCCTCCCCGTACTTCGGTTCGCCGGTCTACTGGCACGCCTTCACCACCACGGGCTGCAACACCGTTACGGTGGATTACTGCTCCCAGAACCCGGCCTGGACCAACGTGTTCCAGGTACTTTTCACGGATTGCCCGGGATTGCAGACCGTGCAGCCCAACAGCGGCAACTACACGGAATGCGGCAACGGCAACGCGACCTTCGTTTTCAATTCGCTCGCGGCCGGCACGTATTACCTCCCGGTGCTCGCCGATGCGGGCAGCGGGTCCATCGGGGCGTACAGCATCGATGTGACGGCGGTCGCATGCCCGGTCAGTTATGACCTGTGTTCCGGGGTGCCCGATCAGACCTTGGCCGGTGGCGGCACGCTGGTCTTCAGCGCGAACAATTCCGGCGCGGGCAGCACGGATGATTGGGCAGTGGGCAGTGCGTTCACTGGTTCGCCGGTGAACTGGCACCGCTTCACCACGGCCACCTGCATGGATGTCACCGTCCACTATTGCTCCACGAGCCCCGGTTGGAACAACGCCTTCGGGTTCCTGGCCAATTCCTGCCCGGCGGACGTGTTGACCTATTTCTTCTCTTCCAACCAGACGAACTGTGGTAACGGGAACCTGACCTACATCTTCAACGATCTGCCCGCGGGCACCTGGTACCTGCCTGTTTTGAACGACGCGGGCAACGGAGCCTCCGGTCCGTATACGATCACGGTCTTCAGTCAGGAGTGCAACATCGGTTTGGACGAAACGACGATCGCTGACTGGTCCGTATTCCCCAACCCTTCCGAAGGCGGCTTCAACATCGTCTATGGTGGGCCCTCGGTGCGTGCGACGATCGAGATCCTCGACCTCACCGGTCGCACGGTTCATAGCGAGCTCGTGGTCCTGGCCACAGGTACGGTGCGCGCTGTGAGTACGACCAGCCAGCTGGCTCCCGGCGGTTATGAGTTGAGGATCACGACTCCGACCAGTCGGTCCGGCCATCGGGTACAGGTGCGTTGAACCAATTCTCCATGTCACTTCGCTAGGCCCTTGTGGCCCTCGGGTTGACTTTTATCCGAACAGAACGATCCCAATCCACAACAGATGCGAACACGTTCAACACTGGTTTCTCTCGTTGCCATCATCAGCCTTGGCGTGATGGACGCCCATGCACAGAAAGCCGCGCTGATGGCCCGGCCCAGCGTGCACAGGGCCGGCACGCCCGGCCCGGTCGGTGATCCTTTGTCCAAGACGCACCGCGTCCATGGTGCGAAGTCGCTCCTTAAGCCACCGGGTGGCGCGGGTGTTACGGTCCAACAGCGGGCGGTACATGCCTTGCCTTTGTTCAGTATCGGCAAACCCATGGCCGGTCAGTCCACCGGATCATCCCTGCTGCGCGGTGCGGCCCCAGCGAACGACAACTGCGCGAACGCGACATTGCTGACCGTAGGCACCGCCTGCGCGACAACGAACGGCACGGTGGACCAAGCCACCCAGTCCCTCACAGCCATCGACTGCGCGACCTTCATCGGCAACGCGGATGATGATGTATGGTACCGCTTCGTCGCTCCTGGAGCGAGTGTTACCATCTTTCTGGAATGCAATGAGTTCTTTGACGGAGTGATCGATCTCCGTTCCGGAGCCTGCAACGGCACGAACATCGATTGCATGGACAACTTCATCGCAGGTGGCAGCGAGACGCTGCTGGCTACTGGCCTCACGGCCGGTACCACGTACCGGTTCCGGGTGTATGACTACGAGGCCGGCTATCCTGCGGATCCGACATTCTCGGTCTGTGTGTACGCTACGCCGGATGCGCCTGCGAACGACCTGTGCGAGGATGCGGACATCCAGAGCCTGAGCGTTCCCGGAACGGTTTCGGTGAACGGGGACAATACCGGTGCGACGGATACCGAAGGTTACGGTGTGGCATCCGCGTGGGAGGCCTTCACGATCACCGCCTGCGCGGACGTCACCATCAGCTATTGCGGGACGGATCCGGTATTCAACAACGCCTTCATCGGCGTGGAGGTCGGTTGCCCCACCACGGAGACCATCCTTTCAGAGGATTTCGATGCCACGTCCTGCGGGGATGACAACCTCACGGTGCGTTATACGGACCTGCCTGCGGGCACCTACTATTATCCAGTGCTGACGGAGGCGGGTTCGGTCGGCCCGTACGCCATCGAGTTCAGTGCCGTGGCATGTGGTGGAGGCGGTAACACCCCGCCGAACGACCAGTGCTTCAATGTCGTGGCCACCTCGTTGGCGGCCGGCACGTCCGTGTCCTTTGACGGTACCACGGAGAACGCCACGAACACCAACGATGGTGCAGGGGTGGATGCGGGTGGCGATACGGTCACTGTCTGGCATGCGTTCACAACGACCGAATGTACCGACATCGCCGTCGCCTATTGTGGTACGCCTGTGCTGCCTGCCGTTTATTGGGCGGCCTTGTTCGAAGGATGCCCTGCGGATGACGCGGGTGTGCTCTTCTCCGGTGGGAACTTCGATGATTGCGCTGACGGCAATGCGACGATCTTCTTCTTCGACCTGCCGGCGGGAACATGGTACCTGCCCGTTCGGGGTGAGCCCGCGAGCTGGGGAGCGTATACCATCGAGGTGAGCGCCACAGCGTGCGCCAACGCGGGTCCGTACTGTGATGCCGGAGCGGCATCCACCGGATTCGAGACGATCGGGAACGTCCTCTTCGCGGGGATCGACAACACCTCCACCGCCGGACCCGGCTACCAGGACTTCACCCAGCAGACCGGTGTGGTGGTGCAGGGCCAGACCTATGCGCTCGACATCACCGTGGACGATGGTTTCGACACGGACCAGGCACTGGTATGGATCGACTTCGACCAGAGCGACAGCTTCGAAGCGGGCGAACTTGTCTTCACTTCCGTCACCGGGGTTGGACCTTACAGCGGCACGATCACGATCCCCGGTGGAGCGGCAACGGGCAGCACACGCATGCGCATCCGCCTGCATGACACGCACGATGGAAGCACCTACCAGAACACACCGAACTACACGCCCTGTGACACCTCCACATACGGTCAGGTTGAAGACTACACGATCGTGGTCACTGGAAGCGGACCCGC
>Ga0075152_10002178_pt1 | contig 14005 bp, 12 predicted proteins | sample JI61114C2DNA_FD_70964 | JGI IMG/M metagenome (GOLD analysis project Ga0075152, IMG submission 70964) | Wastewater effluent complex algal communities from Wisconsin, to seasonally profile nutrient transformation and Carbon sequestration -... | ecosystem: Engineered > WWTP > Effluent > Algae...
CAATCGGCTCAAGCAGTTCCGTCGTATCGCGACTCGCTACGACAAGCTGTCCAGCCGTTTCAATGCTTTCCTGCATCTCGCTTGCGCCTATATTTGGTTACTGTGAACACGCCCTAGTCTATTGGACTACCGATAGGGATTGTCAGTCTCCGGTGGGTATCAAGCGGTGGAAATTTAACGGTTATCTGGCTAGGCAGTTTATGCATGCAATGAACGAACAAATCACTCGCTAACCAGTTCGCCAACCATCTTTGTAAAGATGGCATTGTTTGTTGGGCAAACCAATCAGGCTCAACCCCGGCGAACTGCCGTACAAATGGAAAAATCGCAATATCCATTGCACAGGGCTGTTCGCCGCCAAGAAATCTGGTTATCTCCAGACGAGCACTCAAGGGAAGCAGAAACGTTTGAAGTGCCTCTACTCGATAAATGTTCCGGTCAGAATTTTCGTATCGCTCGGGATATTTGTATCTATCAAGATGGTGCTTGAAGTCCCCATCATTCTTGGCCAGCCATTTCCGATTCTCATCAGTTTGAGCGCCTACCCACCAGTCACTGGCACCCTGTTGCGTCAAAGCCCAGTGCATGATGTCCCAGCTTTGCTCTAAAACCTGACCACTAGGGAGCAGAATCACAGGAACCGAGCCCTTCGGGGACAACGCCAACATGTCTGATGGTTTATCACGCAGTGAAACTTCATGCGCATCGAAAGCCATGTCCGCAATGATGAGTGCCATGCGGGCACGCATGGCGTAAGGACAGCGGCGGTAGGTGTATAGCAAGGGTTTTTGCATGACTGTCATAGTTGAAAAATGCCGCAAAAAAAGCTGGACTTTGTTTCTGAAAAGCGTAGTCTGAATTTGAGTTCTGACTAGTTGTAGTTTTGGTTAGAGCGGTGGTTTTGAAGATGACTGGAGGTTTTATGGTTGATAATCCGCCACAGTTTTTTGAGATTACTGCGTAGTACCCAAACGGTTAATAGCCTGATATCTAGGCCATGAGTGCCAAAGTCAAAGATTTACGAAGCCCATGCTCAAAACGCTGGGCTTCTTGCATTTCAGGACGGCTGGATTTCTTGATGACGTTCCAGGCAGTGCGCCAACTTTGCTTTGGGTGCAATCTGTATCTTGCGCAGCAGTTCATGCGAGACATCGCTAACTTTAAAACGGCCACGCAACTCCAGTTCGAGATGAACGAGCAGACTTGCAGCTATCTCAGCATCGGCTAGTGCCCGGTGAGCACGCCCCGCCACAGGCAACTTGGCAAATCTGATGAGGTCGCTAGTCCGACACCTCGCGCATAACAATTGCCGCCAAGGCGGCTGAACGAATCATCGTGTTTGAGATACCGGTCAGGGATTCAATGAGTGATGGAATGCGCACGCCAGCATTCATCAGGCTCTGATACAAAAACCCAATAAAAAACCCGCACTTAGGCGGGTTTAGGGGACTTGCTTGGACTGCGTAAAACAACTACTTGGTGCCCAGGAAGGGACTCGAACCCCCACACCTTTCGGCGCCAGAACCTAAATCTAAAAAATAGACGCGATTCGTATTTAATTTCACTTGCGAATCAATGGCTTATAAATAAATATCGCACATTTCCCGCACTTTCTCCCGCACTTGACTCTGAATCGCGCTATATTTTGGACCGTTCCGCCACCGGGCATCGTTCGCCGGCACATCCTAGACGGTTATAAAGGCGGGATTGTAACCGTCGCCGCTGTTCTCGGATAGGTCGTCACATGGCGTCAGTGGTCAATCGTTCCCCGCATCGAGTCATCCCCAAAGGGGCGAAAAACATCGCCCTCGCGAAATCATTCAGAAGCAGAAAGGCCGCAGACGGATACGTTTCAGAGCTCTCCACCCGTGGCTTCCCCGCAACAGTATCGCAAGACCCAGCTGGCCCATGGGAAGCCATCGTCCGCATCGTAGGGGCTGACGGTGAGCGACATGACGAAACGCGAACGTTCGACTCGGAAGCCGATGCCAGAGGGTGGGCCGACTCGGAGGAAGCTAAACTCAAAGGCCTGCGGAGCATTGGAGCTCCGGTATCGGCAGCCAAAACCCGATTTGAGGATGCGGTTAAGGAGTGGCATGCCAAATGCGGGACGAAACTCGCGGGGAAGACCGTTATCGCATACAACATGCCCAAGGTGATCAGGGACATCGGGGCCGACCGTCCGTTGGACGAGGTTTCCGTTGCCGTGCTCCGCGATTGGCGAGACAAACTCAAAATAGAAGGGTTTGCGCCCTCCACCGTTGCGAACTTTCGCCAGATCGTATCCGGGACATTTCAGTATTGGATATCAGAGAAGGACTATCCCGGCCTAAATCCAACACGGCAGATTAAGTGGGATAAGCCTGACAACGTGAAAACACCCCCAACCCTGCCCAGCGTTCCAAAAACGGGGCAGGAGAAAAGCGACGAGGAACGACTGTTCGAGGCCATCGACGCGAGGTCGCCGTGGTTGAGAACAGTCGTCGAATGGGGCATCGAGACGGCCATGAGGCGCGGGGAAATCGCGGCGATGGAATGGGAGCACTTCGACTTCGACGAGCAGAAGCTCCGCATCCCAAAAACAAAAAATGACTGGCGGAAGGACAACACGATTCCAAAGGGGCGTGAGCTCCCGCTCTGGCCGGCCCTGATTGAGATACTTGACCGCGTCCAGCCCAATCCGGAAAAACGAACCGGGAAGGTGTTCCCGGGAACGCCCTCGTCTTACACGCACTCCTTTGCCGAGTGCGTTAAGCAAGCACGACTCCCGGAACTGACATTCCATTCATTGAGGAAAATCGCCACCGGTCGGCTTTCAAAAAAGCTCCCGAATGTGGCCGAGCTTTCGAAGATAACGGCTCACGAATCGTTGGAAGTTTTGGCCAAGGTCTATTACGGAGTCGATCTTAAAGAGTTGGCGGAAAAGATTGCGGGGGTCCAGATTTCCATCGATGAACGGTTCGCCGCTATCGAATCAGAGTTAAGGACCTTGCTCGCAAAAGGCGGGGAGGATGCAAAAAAAGCGGCAAGGCTGGCGTCCCGGCTGTCGGATATCGCAACGGCGCCGACCTCCTAGATCGACATCGCTTGATGACTGATGTAAATCGGTCATCCCATTCTCATTCCAACGCGCCTACGTGGTGCGAGTGAATCTGCGGGAACGCTTTCTACCGGGGTGCTGGTTACATCTTCCGCGCTAATCACCTGTGGCTTCACCGCATGTGTTTTCAGCCAGTCTGCAATCTTCTGTGCGGCCGATGCTGCCTTGAAAATCTCGTTCTGGTCATTCCGCAACGCTTGCAGCCAAGACGCCACATAGGCGGCATGATTTTCGATGTGGTATTCACCTTGGCGAATACCCAGCTCGGCCCCCAGCATCGCGCTGGCCAGTTCGGCACGCAGTTCCTCGCGGGCATAGGCTTCCATGCTGGTCAGATTCCCAAATATCCCGAGTCGATCCAGCCGTTTTTTGGCACCGGTCGCGTGCGATGCTTCATGCAAAAGCGTCGAGTGGTAATCCTCCGCGCTGTGGAATACCGCCTTGTCTGGCATCTTGATCATATCAAGCTTGGGAACGTAGCAAGCCCGGTCACCACCATGCAGGAGCGTCAGGCCGTCAGCCTTCAAACCCTGAACAAGGTTTTCCACGGCCTCGATAGGTTCAATCTCACGCACACGCGGCTGCATGGTCGGCATGCCCTCAATCTGGGCCGCGTTGAACACCATGAAGGCCTTCATCACCAGCCGATTTTTTTGATCCTCGGCCACCACGTCAGCACCTACCTTGTCGTCACGGCTACCGCGTTCCACTTCAACCAAGCGCACAATCGTTGTCGCCTTTTCACCCTTTTTGATGCGCAAGCCATCGGGGTTTTCATCCGACTTCATGGCGTTGGCCTGCTTCAACGTCAGCCATCTTGGATCTGAAAACCCTGACATCCCCAACAGAATCTGGTTTATGCCCTGATACGGCTTGCCGGTGGAAACATTGAAATGGCTTTCCATGGCATCCCATCCTTGCCGCCACGGCGGTGTGCCTGCTTCGATAGCGTCGATGATGCGTTGGGTGATTTGTTCGCGAACGTTCATCATGCAGCCCCTCGTGGTATGCATGATTGCTTATCAGACAAGGCGGCAGTTGTCGCCGCCGCCCGTCTGAACGCTTAGAGTGCCACTCGCCCGCGCATTTGCTGAATCAATATAGCGTCCGCTGATTTCTGGCTGGGGAAAAGCCAACGATTCAAATCCCCGGCCCTGAACGGCCCCGGCTGTTCCGTTGATCGGGTGGAAATCGCCCGCTCAATGTCAGCAACCGTAATCCCTGCCTTTTCCCACGCAGCGTAATACTCGTGGCTTGCCTTGGTTTCCGCCAGCACGCCACCGCCTTCGGCAACACAGATTTCGAACGGATGCGGTTTGTGCCCCTTGGCCGGTTTCGCCACGCGCGATTTGGACTGCTCTTGCGGCATCAGGCTATTTAGTTCCCGAGTTTCAAACGGCGTGGAGTCCCAGAGCATGGTTCGTGCAATCGCCCGGTCGAGGTCTGCCATGTCGGCACCGGCTGCGACCCAATGGGCGCACGCCGCCCGGCAATCCGGGCTTTGTGCATCGACAACCCCAACCGCCGACAAACGCTGGTGAAAGGCTTCGACGAGGTTGCCGTAGGCCGTGGCGCTCTTCGCCGGCGCCTTCGCCGCCGGCTGCGCGCCCCGTTCCTCCAAGAGGTCGGCGGCGGAAACGCCGCCGTGGTCAGTAGTGATCACAGTATTGAAAAAAGGTTCTGATCCTCTTTTAGAGGTCATTACTGATTGGGACGGGACAACATCACGCAATCCTTGCTGGGACTGCGTTTGCAGTGGTTCGCCCTTGCTTCCCCATGGCAACTTCCCCTTGTCAGGGTCAAGTTCCGGGTTGTTCTTCCACATCGGCGATAGCGGCAGGCGCAGGGTCAATCGTGCGCCATCCCATTGCTGATCCAGCACCAGCCCAGCCCCCTCTAACTGGCCGAGAAGCCGTTTAACGTCGGTGCTATCGAAGTTCCTTGCCTCCCGTCCCTGGCTGGCCGGTCGGCACAGCATCCGTGCAAAGGCGGCATAAGTCAGCTTTTGATTGAAAAACCTCCCGACGATGCCGGTCTGGAAGTTGGCTTTTTCTTTGAGGCAGAGATAGAGTGCCAGAGCCTCAAAAGTGATTTGGTGAAGGCGTGCCATTTCCGGTTTGTTGAACGAGATATAAACGTCATTTGCCATGCTTGTCTCCTGATTTGTGTTTTTGTTTGTTGCTGCTTACATGCGCGGCCCACGGGGTCGCACCGGTGCTGAATCGGTGTCATCACCGCAATCGTCCCGATTACCCCGCAGGCGTTCGTTCATGCCCTTCCTGCCTTGCAGGTTGAACGGGTTACGATTGGCAAAGGATGGAGACGCCTGCACGGGTGGGGCCGGTGGCGCGATGGCCGCACTGGCAGCGCCTTTTGCCTTTTCACGCTGCACGGCGGTAAAGATTTCGAGTTGTTCCGGGCGAGGCTGGACAGTCAGCCCCTTGGAAATCGCAAGCGCAAAAGCGGCACGCAAAAAGGCTTCATTGCCACTTAAAACGATGCTGGGCCAGCCCTTCAAAATCACCAGTTCGATCAGGGCTTCGGCAGCCTCCGTAGCCGGCATTGCAAATGCGGCCACCTTGTCGCCGGAATCGAGAACACGGCCTCCACTCTTGAAATGTAGCGTCAGACCCAGACGGCCACGGCGGACAAAGCGGACTGAATCGACAAACAAATCTTGCAGTTGTCGCCGATACTCCGATTCAAGGATTTCGCGGCGAATGTCCCGGCGTTCGCTGGCGGTCAATGTGCCGGCCAGTTCGATGCTGCACAGGTCATCCGGGGCGATTTCAAGCAGCGCTTCGTCATTCCCTGCGGTTGCGGCCTCTTCGAGCCGTTCGGTGGCGTAGGCGGCAAGCCGCTGTTCTCTGTTGGTTTTCATATCGGTTCTCCTTGGTTTTTTTGGTTTAGGTGAAGCAACGCCAGCGAGACCAAAACGGGCCTCGATGTCGCGCACCAACTTTTCTGACCGGCGAAAGTTGTTCTGGTCAGAAACGGTGGTGCTATCCGGCTTGATGCGACTTGCCAGAATGTGGATGTGGGGTGGGCGCACTGCCTCGCCTTCGGCTTCCTCGTCATGCTTGATGAGGACGAAAGCACAATCGGTGAAACCCATCCCATCGAGATAGATGCGGGCAATCTCCCGCCAGTGATCATCGGAAATCTCATCGCCGGGGGCAGGTGAAAGCGAGACGTGATAGACCGGCCTACCCAGTCTTGGATTGAGTTTTCTGAATGCCCCGAAGCTGGCAGCAAAAGCACGGGGGCTGTGGTTGGTCACCGGCAGATTGGTATCTAGAACCTCGCCACGCTCGGGGCTGGAACCCCGGCTACCGTGGCGCAGATATTCCAGTGCGCCACGAAATCCACCGCCAATGATTTGCTTGGCGATCATGGGGCTTCCCCCATCAGCAGGCGACGGACGGATTCCACCTGCTCGCGCAGTTCGTCCAGAATCTGTTCCGGCAGATAGGCGATTTCGCCGGTGTGGATTTTTGCCACCACAGCGTTCAGGTTGGCGGTGGTTCGTGCCAACTCGGCCCACCGCTCCGCGTTTATTACCGGCACTGAATGAATCGCATGCCCGAGTGCCGATTTGCGCATGAAGGTGGCCAGCGACAAATGGGCTTCGCGTGCCTTCGACTGGATCACCGCCCGCTCGGCCGGTGTCAGATAGGTTTCGGCTTTCTTGCGAACTTCACCCGATGGCAGCAGCGGTCGTCCCATGCTTTTTCTCCGTTAGGAGCGGGCGTATCGGGCAGTTTTTTAACTGCGCGATACATGGCTCGCTCTTAACCGTTTTGCCGGGTCTTAAAGCAAAGTCAAGAGCGGTCACAACCCGCCCTGACAGAAGGTGGAAAAGGCCGTGGCAGAAACAAAACCGAACAAGGCCAGAACTCAAAAACACCGCTCGCCCGGATTGAGCCGGGTTATTCAGAGCGGACCCCCCTCCGAATAACCCGGCTTGCAGTTCCGGCAGATGCTTCTCACGAGTTGTATCTGCCACCTGTGAAATACCGCTGGCAATCACAACCGCCGCCGACCACGCTTTGCCGATGCCACTGATGCTGCCACCGACTCGGCCAGCCATTCGGCCTCCTTCTCGGCGGCAAGTAAGGGATTAGTCGCACGCAACGCTTCACCGTCCCGCTGAACAAGGGCGGCTTTCTCGTGGGTCAAAACTGCAAGATTCCGTAACATCCCCTTGTCGATGCTTTCGCTGACACAGCCGGAACGGCAGACAATGGTGCGGTGCTTGCACAGGCGATATCCCTGCATCCATGCAACCAAATGTGTGACGTCTGGACCGCCGGATTGCCAGCCGATAATCAGTCGTGTGCCATAACCATAGGTCTGCCTGACGGAACCCAATGCCATGATCGAAAACGGCTCGGTCTGCTGCATGTATTTGTCGATACTGCCAATCGTCGGTTTTCCCGCTGCACGCCAGCCGGCAAGCCACTCCGCCGACACTGCGATCAGTTCTGTTTTGGTGAGTCGTGCCATGATATTTGCCCTCCTTAGGCAGCCAGTTGCAATACAGGTTGAAAAATCGCGGCTCGTAGCTGCTCGGCCATAGCATCGGGAATCAGCGTCCGCTCCAAGGCACGCTGGGCGAACAGGAAGCGACCACCAGTCACGAAGCCGAGGGCATCCCAATCGACTTTGTTGAGAATGCCCACAGCCAGATCGACATTCATGGCCGGGTTGCACGGGAACAGGGCCAGCACCGAACCATCGAAGGCAGTGGCTTCGTGGGTAAAAAACGGGGATACCTGACGGGTCTTGGCGTTCACATAGATCCGGCGTGCTGCCGATTCCTTCCATTTGCGACCCCATTCCCACCAGTTCGCCTCGTTGAAGGTGCGCACTCGACGGTTCAGCAGTTTCGCCTTATGCGGAGCCAGCATCAGCTTGGCATGGGCACCATGCAGCACCTTCCGCGTTTTGCCATTCTTGCGGGTTGTCGAGCAAACCACATCCAGATTCCCCTGCGGATGGGTGTAGAGTTCGTCAGCACCGGTCAGCCCGCCGACAGCAACGGTAAAAAACTCCGCCAGCGGCACGCCACGTGTTCCGGCGGGCAGGAAAAGCAGTTGCCCGTCGTGTTCCGCGAAAACCCGCCCGTCGGTCATGGTGCGATCAGTGCGGCCCTTCTCGAAACGGAAGACACAGCAGGCAGGGGTAGCCCCGTCGAAAGCCTTGTCGCCGATGTCGGAGAAATCCGTGACCGTGCCCTGCTCGAACAACCAGCGATTCAGCCTGCGGGCGGCGGTGGCCTTGGGGAACTCGCGGGGCACCACAAAGATGAGTTCGCCACCGGGTGCCAAAAGCCTGACGCACTTCTCGATGAAGAAATAGAACAGGTTGGTGCGGCGGTCGAAGTTCGTCATATCGAGCTTCGCCTTGGTCGCCGCCGGAATATCCTGATACCGGAGATAGGGCGGGTTGCCGATGATGGTCTCGAACCGTTCGGACTCGGGCAAATCAAAAAAATCCTGAACGGTGGCATAGGCCGGTGCGTGCTCCCTGTCCAGTTCCAGTGCCGTCAGATCGGCACCTTCGGCGTGCAGCACATTGGAAAACGCACCTGATCCGCAGGACGGTTCGAGGACGCGACCGGTGTTACGCCGCAGGGCCAGCATGTCATTGACCAGCGTTGCCGGTGTAAAGACCTGCCCGTGGGTGTCGGGTTTCAGGACGCCCTTTGACACGGCATCTCGCTTGGGTGACGTTGGTGCCATGTGTTGAGCATTCCCTGCCTTACGGCGGGCAGAGGTGATGGGATGAACGGCTGCTACGGTGTTGGTTTGCTTCATGATGCCCTCCTTAGGCTGCTTGGTTAAAAAACTGCTGGTTCATGGCCTTGGCAATGGCTGCCGCGACAGGCACAGCGATGCTGTTGCCGAGCTGCCTGTTGGCGTGGGTCTTCACCGGATGGGGTTGGAACGTGTCGGGGAAGCCTTGCAGGCGGGCACGCTCACGAGGCGTCAGCGACCGGGCCTTGCCATTCACCAGATAGACACCGCAGTTGTCCTGCGAGGCCATCAGGGTCGTGGCGTGAAAGTTCGTGTCATAGACGCGGGCATCCTGTCCGTGGCGAACCTTGCCGTCGCGATCCTTTAACATGCCGACACGTTGCAATGGCGAAGATTTATCCACCGTTGGGCACAGGTCGATGCGGTCGGCACCGTAATGGCCTTCGGGTGCATCGGCTTCAAGGATGTCGGCCACCGATACCCACTTGCCGTCGCCCAGCGGAAACTGGAAGCCCTGCACGTTGGCAAATACATCGCGGCGGTAGGCCACGAAGAACACCCGCTCGCGCTCCTGTGCCGTGGAGAATCGGGCGGCATTCAGCACTTTGGCGGACACGGCGTAGCCCATGCCGGCCAGCCTGCGTCGTAGGGTGCTGCTCCACTTGCCTCCCTCGCCAGAACAGAAGTTTTTGACGTTTTCCAGCAGCAGCAACTTGGGGCGTTTGGCCTTGATGATTCGGAGCATGTCGAAAATCAGGCCGCCGCGCTGATCATCAAAACCATGCTTGCCACCAGCGATGCTGAATGCCTGACAGGGGAAACCAGCACACAGCACGTCATGGTCTGGAACAAGAGCGGCTTCGAGTTTGGTAATGTCCGCCGCAAACGTCACACCGGTCATGTCGTGGTTGGCAAGGTAGGTCTTGCGGGATTCCTCGTTGATTTCGCAGGCCAGCACACATTTGCCGCCCACTTGTTTCATAGCGAGATGGAAGCCACCGATACCGGCGAACAGATCGATGAATGTGAAAGTGGGTTTGGGCTCAAAACCACCCTTGCGCGCCCCTTCGATTTGGGCGTTTAGCCAACCCCGCATGGCCGAGACTTGACTAGCCTCGACCTGCACCAGCGCGCCCAAATCAGGGAACTTGGCATCAAGGCTGGACAACAACCGCACAGCGGCGGACTCAATCGCCAGCGAAGCAGTGTCATATCCCTTGTCGAGTTTCGCCGGCAGCAGCGTCTCGGCTTGGTATTGGCCGCTGCGAAAAGCGTAATCAATGCCTGCATACCACTTGCCATCTACCGGATGCGCCCACAGCGTGGCATCGGCAATATTGCCTTTGCCTTCATAAGCCACGGCCAGATGAGGCTCGTCGATATAGCCGTCCTTGTTGAAGGCAGCGAACATCTGGTCGTTAGCGGCGGGGGCTAATACGATTTTCGGGGTGGCGACTACCTGTGCAGCAGCCACCGGCCGGTAGATAAAAACTGCCTCGGCGACATATTCGGGGGTCTCGCCGTTCTTCCGCAGCACCAGCACCGGCAGAATCTCGGTGCAGTGTTTGTGCAACTCACGGGTTTGGGTGGTGTCATGGTCATGCACGAAAATCGTTGCGCCACGGCGACAGGCAGCCTCGGCCGCCTTGACCATCATTTCATGATCAGCATAGTGAAATCCTTCGGCGGTGTATTGATTGTGGGTCTTTTTTTGGCCAGCAAGCGGGTTGTAAGGTGGGTCAAGAAGAGCGACATCACCCTTGCCTGCCATGGCCAAGGTTGCTAAACATTTGGCATGAACCAAGTCGGCTTTGGCGAACTGCTTGGCAAACCTCCGAATCGCCGCAGCAGGAACGACACGTTTCCGGCTAGCGCCATCCTTGTCGTTGTCCTTTGCAAAGGAAGCGTTATAGCCGCTCATTTTGCTGTAACGCGATATTCCGCCTTTGTTATGCTGTTGGAGATAGATGTATTGGGCGGCGTGAATCAGGTTGTCCGGTGTTCCTGCGCGGAAAGCCGCACGCACCTGCTCGAAGCCTTCGCTGCTACCGTAGTCCGCGAATAGGGCTTGGCATGCTTCGATAACCTTTTCCGGTTCGGCCACCACCCACTTGTGGGCGTTGATGATGTCCGCGTTAGCGTCGGCTACCACGATTTTTTCGAACAAATCAACGTAGCCGAAAGCATCGGAGGCTGAACCGCCGAAGGGGAACAGAGCGCGAACAGGATTAGCCGGCAGGAGATTTTCCAGCACAGCACGGCTCCACGGTTTTGCACCGGAATAGCGGAAGTAACCTGTCTTACCCGGCTTTGTGGCCGGTGCCACGACAGCGGCGAGCACGACAGGGCCGGCCGAAGTGGCTTGGACGGCAGCCAGTGGCAGACCGTCCCGATGTTCCGGCATTGGTTGGCTGGCGATGGAATCCGAGCGATTCTGATTGTTCGCGGCGATCTGGGTATTACAAACGACTGCGGCCATGATGGCGTCTCCTGGGTAGAAGACGCCACGCCCAAGGAAGCCCCTTGGGTTGGTGGTTTCAGGAACCTATGTGGATTCGGTTTCCTGAACGATTCGCGGGGAGAACGTCATCGCCCGGTTACCCGGACGCTTTCCTTCGCGGTATGCCGATTTCTTGGATCGACATGAAAGTTCATCACAAGCCCAGCAGGGAACGCCTGCCGACCACGTGTAGCTGCTACTGCATTCCACGCCGCTACTCGCAGAACGGACTTTATTTTTTTCGGCGAAATACCACGATTTTTCGAGTGCATGAAAAACAACCCGAAAAAACTAATCGCACGAAATCAATTGGATAGGTTATTTAAAACGAAGACAGCAAAGATTAAAATCGACAAATCACCGCTTATGTGTTAGCGAATGCTTGGATTGATACAGCTCGCGATCTCGTCGGCCTCATTCAAGGCAAAATCACTGGCGTGATTGTCGCTAGCGCCACTGCGAACAGCATCGAGATACGCCGCCAGCGTCATGATCTCCCAAGGTGCCGAGTCCGCATCGAAAACGGATTCAAGGAAATCGTAAGGCCTACTGCCTCGTGGCTTTGCGAAAACCCACGAATCTTCGAGGCGCGCACGGCGAAGAAAATCAGCGGTAGATACAAAGCATTTCGGACGAACGAAGCGGCCACCAGGCACGGCCTGTGCGTCGTTGCGACGCCTTCCGCGCTTGGGCTTGGTTTCCTCCGGCATTTCCTGCTGCGCCGCCGCGATATCTTGACTCCATAAAGCTCTCCGCCGAATAGTTTCCTGCGAATCGTAGCCGACAGGATCGAACCAATCAGCCGGTGGCGGACCGATTCGCGTTTCCAACATGGCCTCTGCTTCTTCCAGCGTAACAGGATCGCCAATACCCGGTATCTCATTCGTCATTCCCGCCGCAGTCAGGATGTCACCCAACAGGAACAAGCGATTTTTTGGTTGAAACTGGTCAGGGATATACGGGACAAAATCATCATCACCCGGCTTGGCACTCTGCATCACATTCAGATCGATACCGAGCAGCGGGGCAGCCTGCGCCGGCGTATGCCTATACATTGGCGAGCAAGATTTTGCCAACACCGCAAGTTCGTCAGTTCTTGGATTCATGCGGATTACTCTTCTGCTTCCTCTTCGATCAACGCCAATATTCCTTGCTGTGCATCCCGCACATTTGACGCTGACGGTTTGTTTGTTGGGCAGGCATCAATCAAAACCACATCCCTGCGACCGTTGAGACCCAGTTCAGTTAGCGTCGTCTGAACCTTTCTGAACTCGGACTCTGAAAAATAGAGAATCGCCTTGATGGATTTCGCCGTGTCATTGGCTGCCTCATACACGCCAACCTGATGTTTCAGGTTCTGTTTCAGCTTCGAGTTTGATGCCAGCTTGAACTCGACCAAGGTTTTGTCCTTGCTACCCTTTGATATTTTGAAATCCACGGGACCACGCCCGTTATTGACTTCGCGATTCACATCGTAGGTTGATGCACACCACGTCAGCTTATACATAAGTTGCAGATCAGCCTCACGGTGTACCGGCTTGCCATCGTGGAAAAAGAACCGGTAACCGTCCTGGTCTTCGATCACGGATTTCAAGAAGTGGAGACGCCGCAGCGATTCCTCGAAACTGTCATCGGCTTCTCCATAGAAATCGGTGCCAACCAGCTTTCCATCGACCAATGCCCGAATCTGATGAATGAACTGCTGCTCGGTATCCTGCACCTTCAAGTTGCTCACCTTGTGAGCCTCGTCGCCTGTGTCTTCCTTCTGCTTGATGTAGTAATCAAGCACTTGCGGGAAGTGTTCAATGGTGGTCGCAGCGGCTTCCCGAATCTCTTCGTCCTTTGCATCCTCCGACAGGCGGCGCAGGAAGTATTCATTGACCTGCGCACGCAGTTGTTCATCCGGTAGGGACTGATAGATGTCCTGAAAGTTATCGATCAGGTCGCTACGGTTAATCCATGCCTCGTCCTTGGTCAAAATCTCCTTGGGTGTCAGCAACACGAAATCATTGCCGAACGCCGGGAGTTCATATTGGCCGCGTTTCCAGCGCTTAGTCGTGTAGTCGAAAGCCACCTTGTCGATGGCAAACTGGCGACGAAAATGCGGGGCGATATGTTTCTGTGCAAAGGCCTGTGTGTATTCGAGCAGATACTGCTTGATCAGGTTGGTTGTGAAGTCGCTCAAATGGTCACGGCCCACACCATCCGCTAACAAGCACAGCTTTTCCAGATGGCTTCCCCGCGTGATGGTTTCGCTGCCAAAATCTCTGAAAACCTGATGCAGGTTTCGATGCAGGACACCCGCAAACTGTTTGCCGAGACCGCTCCCCTTGTTTCCGGTCTTGCTGAAACCCAGCCAGTTCTGACTAACCTCCGGAAATCCAAACCAACTATCTAGCAGCCCCTTGCTGATGTGAGCATCAGAGGAAATATCCCGAAGAAACTTCACATAGCGGATGATTCCATCATGGAGTATTTGGTGGTCAGGCTTATCGCTGTCGAATAGCAAAAAAGGATCAATGAACAATGGTTAGTGCAACATCCCTTCTGTAAATTCTTTGGCTGTTGGTTTTGCGCGGCTGTGCTGGCTGGAGCGCTGAGGGCGTGTAGCGCCCGAGGCGCGGAGGACGGCACAGCCGCGCGGCG
>Ga0075152_10002180_pt1 | contig 13997 bp, 9 predicted proteins | sample JI61114C2DNA_FD_70964 | JGI IMG/M metagenome (GOLD analysis project Ga0075152, IMG submission 70964) | Wastewater effluent complex algal communities from Wisconsin, to seasonally profile nutrient transformation and Carbon sequestration -... | ecosystem: Engineered > WWTP > Effluent > Algae...
ATGACTTATAAAAGCAAAGAAAGTCGACTTCTGCTCGTTCTGGGCACTTTTTTGGTTGCAAACGCAATTCTTGCAGAGTTTATCGGCGTTAAAATATTTACGGTTGAAGGTTCTCTAGGAATGGAGAAATTCAATATCAATATGTTTGGTGTTCCTGACCTCTCTTTTAATATGTCGGCCGGAGTTGTAACCTGGCCGCTAATATTTATTATGACAGATATCATTAATGAGTATTTTGGAGTCCAACAGGTCCGTTTTTTGTCAATACTTGCTGCAATTCTGATAAGCTATGCTTTTTTAGTGGTTGGTTTTGCGATGAATCTGGTTCCATCCGATTTTTGGGTCAATCAAACTGTTGATGGGGTTAATGTCAATATGAATGCTGCTTTCAATGGGATTTTCGGTCAGGGGATGTGGATTATTGCCGGTTCTATTATTGCCTTTCTGATCGGACAAATGGCCGATGTGATTCTATTTCATCGTATTAAAAAGCTTACCGGCGAGCGATTCCTGTGGTTAAGGGCTACCGGATCTACTCTTGTATCTCAGCTGATTGATAGCTTTGTGGTAATCTTTATAGCTTTTTACCTTAATCCCCAATATAACTGGAGCTGGCAAATGGTTGCAGCAATAGGATTTGTAAATTATACCTATAAATTCATTGTAGCAGTCCTCATGACCCCCTTACTTTATGGAGTCCACAAACTGATTGATAAATTCCTTGGAAAGGATCTTTCAGAAAAGCTTATTGCAGAAGCTTCAAAGGCATAGGAAGGCAAATTAGTATAAAATAAGACAATATCTACCTAATTTAAAGATCAAATGAAATCCAAATTGCTTAGTTTCTTATTGTTATTCCTGATTTTATCGGGGATTTCCAGTTCCTTGATTGCACAGGAAGAACTCTGGAAGGAGCAAAGTCCATGGGAAGGAGTTCCTGAATATTATCAAAAATGGAATTATCCTGATTTTCAGTTTCCTTCTGCACTTCCTGCCTGGAAAAATGACAGGGTTCAGGTGGCAGCTACACTTCAGAAATTATTGGGGGATATTCCTGCCCGCCCAAAGAATCTTAAAGTAAAAACCGTCTTCAGAAAGCAGATGAACGGATATATACTCGAAAAATTTCTCATTGATAATGAAGTTGATGGTCTGATTCCAGGTTATCTCGCTATTCCAACGAATGTCAAAGGTAAGGTGCCTGTTGTTTTGGGAATGCATGGGCATGGGAGCAGTAAAGGCAATGTTTTTGGTTCAAATTCAAGTACTGCTCAGGATGTATTGGCTCTGCTGATTTCAAAAGGCTATGCGGTGATGGCAATTGACAGTTATTTTAATGGGGAACGTCTTGGTACTGGCCCGGCAGGAGCACCTGAGACCCAGTCCAAAGGACCTGCCCAGGAAACCTCAACTTTTAAAATTAATTTATGGTTTGGCCGTTCACTATGGGGGATGCAAATCCGGGATGAACAAATTGCCCTTGATTATCTGAATACACGTCCCGAGATCGATTCAAAAAGGATAGGGGTAGAAGGGATGAGTATGGGAAGTACCAGAGCCTGGTGGCTGGCTGCACTCGATGAAAGGGTAAAGGTAGTTGTTGGGATTGCCTGCTTTACCCGATACAAGGAGCTGATTGAGCAAAGAGAACTGAAAGCGCATGGGATCTATTATTTTGTGCCTGGTATGCTGCAGCACTTTGATACCGAAGCGGTCATGGGTCTCATAGCACCAAGACCATTTCTGGCGCTTACCGGCGACAGTGATGCTGGTTCACCCCTGAGTGGGATGAAAACTCTTGAGAAAAAATTGGACACTGTTTATTCTCTTTATAATGAGAAGGATAAGTTTAAGAGTATCATTTATCAAAATACCGGGCATGTATTCACTGACGATATGAAGATTGAAATGCTCGACTGGTTTGAAAAATATCTCAAATAGATGATGAAAAATATTTCTTTTCGGGTTGTTCTGCTTCTGTTTTTTATTCTTTTACTCCATCAAAACAGTTCAGCACAAACACAGGGCAAACAATCAGTATGGCAGAAAATAGCCCCATACTTTAGCGTTCCTGATCAGTTTAAAGATCAGTATGGCTTGTATCGTTCCCCTTTGAAATTTTATGATGGGCGGGAAGTAAATAATCCTGCCGACTGGAAAAAACGAAGGGTTGAAATCCTTGACCGCTGGAAGGGTTTAATGGGTAAATGGCCTGCACTCATAACAGACCAGAGGCTGGAGTTTCTGGATTCCGTCAGAAAGGATGGCTATACACAGTATCATGTTAGATTTAGCTGGGTTCCTCTTCAGAAAACAAATGGATACCTTCTGGTCCCTGATGGGAAAGGGAAAAAGCCGGCAGTTATTACCGTTTATTATGAACCTGAAACTGCTGCTGGTTTGGGAAGGCCGGATCTTCCGGATCGCGATTTTGCATATCAGCTTTGCAAAAAAGGTTTTGTGACACTTTCGCTGGGTACAACAGAAAGTACCAACTCCAAAACCTATTCAATTTATTACCCGGGGATTCAAAATGCAAGTGTTCAGCCACTGTCTATGCTTGCTTATGCCGCTGCTAATGCATGGAATGTACTGGCTAAGGTTAAGGATGTTGATTCAAAACGAATTGGTATTATGGGCCATTCATACGGTGGAAAATGGGCGATGTTTGCCTCCTGCCTGTATGAGAAATTTGCCTGTGCAGTGTGGTCAGATCCAGGAGTCGTTTTCGAAAACTCCCGTGAATCTATCAATTACTGGGAGCCCTGGTATCTGGGATATCATCCGCAACCCTGGCGTAAAAGAGGATTGATTACTAAAGAAAATCCTGCAAAGGGTCTCTATCCAAAACTGGTTTCAGAAGGTTATAATCTTCAGGAATTACATGCACTGATGGCTCCCCGTCCATTTCTGGTTTCCGGTGGCTCTGAAGATCCTGCAAATCGCTGGATTCCCTTGAATCATGCAGTCGCGGTTAATAATTTACTGGGATACAAAAACCGTGTTGCAATGACCAACAGGCCTGAACATACCCCGAATCCGGAGTCTAATGAAGCGGCATTCTCGTTTTTGGAGTATTATTTGAAGTATTGAGAAGTGAGTATTGAGTAATTAGTGTTGAGTAGTTAGTATTGAGTATAGAGATTTGATTCTGGTCCACTTGAAATGGATTGATTAATGCAAAATTAATCTGATAGCAAAAGGGTTGAACTTTTAACGTTTACGTTCTTCCAGTTAACTGACAACAGCTAACTGACAATTGCCAACAAATAACTGAATCAGGAATCAGGATAGCAAATTGCACTTCTAAATCCGATCGTTCTCGGGTGCCAAGTATTAATACTTTAAGCGCCATGCAATATCCCCCTCTGGAGGGGGCAGGGGGAGGATTTACCATATTCCTCCCCCTGCCTCCGCTCTATCCTTTCGCGCCCCCCTCCAGAGGGGGACAGGAACGATTCTGCTTCAACTGAAAATCCTACTTCCCGATCTTTAACAGTTCTACTTCAAAAATCAGTGTACTGTATGGAGGGATATCTTTGCCGGCGCCACGTTCACCGTAAGCAAGTGCATAAGGAATGAAGAAACGATATTTTGAACCTACAGACATTTGCTGCAGCCCCTCAGTCCAACCAGGAATAACCTGGTTCAGCACGAAAGAAGTAGGTTCACCCCGGTCATAAGAACTGTCAAATTGCATTCCATTTGTAAGCGTACCTTTGTAATGTACGGTTACTTCATCGGTAGATACCGGTTTGGCACCTGTGCCTGCACTAAGTACTTCATATTGTAAGCCACTTGGAAGGCTGATTATTCCGGGCTTACTTTTATTTTCATTCAAGAATTTTGCGGCTTCAGCAATTGAGCCTTCGAATTTCTTTTTTTCAAGAGCATTCAGCAGACCATAAATTACTTCCTGAGATTTTTCAGGACTGAAAATGACATTTCCACCTGAAAACACATCACTCATTGCTTTTGAGACCAGAGTGTAATTCAAATTGCTTACTCCTCTGTTTTTCAGATCATTGGCAATGCTTGCGCCAAAGGCATAACTTGCCGAATCCAGTTGTGTTTTAAAAATCGGTGCAGCGGCAGGTTTGGTTTGTGCTGTACTGTAGGTTGATATCGTTGCGGCTGCAAACAGTATTAGGTATTTCTTCATGATAATTGATTTTAAACCATTGAATCCAGTAAAAGGATCGGGCCGCTAATATAGACAGCCTGATCACAAATAAACAATATTCTATCTAATTTTTTGTTTCGTGATTAAATACTAAATTGTCATGACTAAACCATCATGATCGCTTCATCCCACAGGTAAGGGATGAAAAAACTATATATTAATGGATGAAAGTTGACTATATCGCCCTTTCTATTCCCGTGTTTTTTTTTCTGATCGCAGTTGAGCTTGGCTATGCCCTATACAAAAAGCTTGATTACTACAGGCTAAATGACTCGCTTTCTAATCTGAGTCAGGGTATAGGATCTCAGTTGGTAGGGATATTTCTTAAAACAATTACGTTTTTTGGTTATTTGTTCATCTATGAACATTGGAGATTCTATTCATTTCCAAATACGTTATGGACATGGATATTGCTTTTTTTGGGTGTGGATTTTTGTTATTACTGGTTCCACCGCAAAAGTCATCAGATAAACGCATTATGGGCTGCTCATATTGTTCACCATCAGTCTGAAGAATATAATTTAACTGTAGCTCTCAGGCAGTCATGGTTTCAGTCGGGATTTGCATGGGTTTTTTATCTGCCCCTTGCCTTTGCCGGTTTTGAGCCGATCATGTTTCTCACTGTGAGTGCATTTAATACCATTTATCAGTTCTGGATCCATACCCGGGCAATTGGCAGGTTAGGGCCGCTGGAGTGGTTTTTAAACACACCCTCACATCATAGGGTACATCATGGTTCAAATCCAAAATATATTGATAAGAATCACGCCGGTACTTTAATAATCTGGGATAGAATGTTTGGGACTTTTCAGGATGAAGAAGAAGAGGTGGTTTACGGAATCACTAAGCCGCTCGCGAGTTGGAATCCGGTTTGGGCAAATTTTCATTATTGGGCCGACCTTTATTCAAGTTCTAAAAATGCCAGCACTTTTATCGATAAGATCAAAATCTTTGTGAATGCCCCAGGCTGGTTTCCTGATTACATGGGCGGAATGCAATATCCCAAAGAAATTAACATAAGTACCTATGTTAAATATAGCCCTGATTACGATAAACGATTTAGAGCATATATTCTAATTACATTCTTATTCAGCTTAAGCCTCTCAAGCCTGCTTATATTCACCAATTCACAATTGAGTACTTTACAAGTGATAGCCTGTAGTTTGTTGTCGATTTTAAGTCTTACCACCTGTGGTGTTCTGATGGAGCGTCGAAACTGGTCTGCCTGGTTTGAAAATCTCAGATTTTTGTTTTGGGTTTTTGTTCCGCTAACATTCTTCGGAAGCACTTTTTTTTCAAATCTGATTATAACTAATACCATCGCAGTATTACTCTCATTTATCTGGTTCAATCGAATTAAACGGAATACTTATGTTTAAACGTCACAGAAGCTTCTCGCTCATCTTTTTGCTGATTATGATTCTGAATCTATTGGTTCAATCGACTTTTTTTGAAGGCTACGGCATATTAGTCAAGCCATTGATTTGCCTGTCACTTGCTTACTATTTGTACCGGGAAAGCAATATGAAGGCGGGCTTTAACAGACTTGTTTTTGCAGGGCTTATTTTTTCATTAGCAGGCGATATACTACTCCTGTACGCAGGTTCTGATATCTATCTTTTTATATATGGCTTAGTCTCCTTTTTAATGGCGCATATTGTATACTCATCGGCATTTTTTCGTGATTTTAAGAATAATCCGCAGGAGTCAAAATATTATGGGCATCTGATGCTTTTTTTGATGGGGGTGTTTTCCATGAGCTATTATTCATGGATCAGAGATTATCTGAATAACTTCAAAATTCCTGTTCTGGCTTATATTTTTGTGATATCTGTTATGACAATTCTTGCAGCTTACCGCTACAGAAGAGTAAATCTGTTAAGCTTCAGGTTGATCTGTTTCGGTGCAGTATTCTTTGTGATTTCCGATTCAGCACTTGCCTTCAGGAAGTTTGTAGAACCCTATTCCTTTGCTGGAATACTCATTATTTCAACTTATATGATCGCTCAGTTCCTGATTACTATGGGTACCATCGAACGTCTGGTGGTAAAGAATGATCAAAATGATTAATAGCTTTAGCAGGTTAATTATTTTTGCAGGCAATACATCCCGTAATTAAATAATTAATCTATATTAGGCACATCAAATCCTCAAAATCAATTAAAAAATCTAACCTGATATACCCCTGAATATGTTCAAATTTACGGAATTTACATTCCTGGTTGTATTTCAGACTCTATTTTTCAATTTTTCTTTTGCACAGGTTAAAAATGAGCTAAGTATCGAGCAATTAATTGTTCGCAATGCTGCTTCAGTATATTTTCAATCTTTAGGAGAGCAATCCGGAGTTTACAGGGGTACAGAATATACAGGCTATCCTTTTCGATTAAGGGATGGTCATCAATTCTTTCAATCGGAAGAAATCAGCTTTGGATCTGTATTCTATGACGGAATTCTTTATGAAAATATCCCTTTGAGGTATGATATAATAAAAGATCAGTTGGTTGTACGTTATGTGGATCAGGTTTCCGGAATTAGTTTGCATAAGGAGAAAATAGATTTTTTCTCAGTTCATAATCATTATTTTATCCATTTTAAGGAAGATAATCTCAATTCTGCTTCAATTCCTGCAGGGTTTTACGATCGGGTCTATGATGGAGTAGTTGAAGTACTTGTGAGTCGCTCAAAGGGTACTTTAAAGGAGGTATCAGTCGAGGGTAATTTTATCACAGTCCTCAAGCAGAAGAATAATTTTTTTCTGAAAAAAGGTGGAGTTTATTACCCTGTTGAGAGTTCCGGGTCAGTTTTAAAAGTTCTGGGTAGCAAGCAGAAGGAAATTCAGGATTTTCTTAAAAAGAACAATATCAAGTTTAGGAAAGATCCTGAAAATTCAATTGTTCGCATGGTGAAGTATTATGATCTTTTAACAGAAAATAAATGAAGAAGTCCGCTATACTTTTTATCTGTTTATTGATCACAATAGGTCATCTGCTTGCCCAGGTCAAGCCAACTCAAATATCCTTAGAGTTAAAAGATGCGGGAATTAAGGCATTTGTTTCTGAGATTGAATCAAAGGCTGGTTATCATTTTTACTATAATCCCGCGGACTTAGACAGTGTAAGAATTACACTAAGTATTAAAAATGAAACTGTTCCTTCTATTCTGAGACTTGCTTTCAGAAATACGGGTTTCAGTTATACTATTGATCCGAACAATAATGTGTTTCTAACGAAAGGAGTTGAGATCCTGGCCAGTTTACCCTATGGATTATTTGAGAATGAAAAGGATTCGCTAAGCTGGCAAAGGCAAAAGGAACCTGAGCTGATTGCAGAGCTTAGTGGCACTACTGAGCAGGGGAACCTGTCATCCGCACTTGAGAATAAACAGATTCAGATAGGGAATAAGACTGCGCAGCTCCGGCCTGGGAATGTTACTATAATAGGCTATGTACGTGATGCCAAGACAGGTGTCCCTGAAATTGGAGCAGCAGTCTTTGTTGAGAGTCCCAGAATCAGCACCTATACCAATCAGTTTGGCTATTATACCCTTGTTATACCGCGTGGACCTCATGTCTTAAATATTAAAGCATTGGGTATTCAGGATACCAAGCGAAATTTAATGGTCTATTCTGACGGTAAGCTGGATATTGAGATCCAGACACAAGTTCTTTCCCTAAGGGAAGTTGTTATTTCTGCAGAGAAATCTGCCAATGTCAGGAATGTTCAGATGGGGGTTGAAAAGCTAACTATCAGTTCCATTAAACAGGTTCCTGTTGCTTTTGGTGAGGCAGACATCGTGAAAGTAATGCTGACACTTCCGGGTGTGAAGTCTGTGGGCGAGGCAAGTAATGGATTTAATGTCAGGGGAGGGGCAGTTGATCAGAATCTGATTCTCTTTGATGACTTGACTATTTACAACCCTTCTCATTTTTTTGGATTCTTTTCGGCATTTAATCCCGATGTGATCAAAGATGTGGAATTGTATAAAAGCAGTATTCCATCCCGGTATGGCGGACGAATATCTTCAGTGCTTGATGTAAACAGCAGGGATGGAAACACCAAAAAGATTAGTGGTACAGCAGGAATCGGACTTTTAACCGGCAGATTAAATGTTGAAGGCCCTATAATTAAAGACAAGTCTTCATTTATTCTTGGTGCAAGAACAACTTACTCCAACTGGATGCTGAAAATGTTGCCTCAAAGCTCGGGGTATAAAGATGCTAAGGCTTCTTTCTCGGATCTTAATTTGAGAATCAGCCATGAAATCAACAATAAAAATAATTTATTCATATCAGGATATCTGAGTGATGATAATTCCAATCTCGGTACTGATACCACCTTCGCATATGGCAATCAGAATTTGTCTGTGAAATGGAAGCATATATTCAGCAATAAATTAACAGGGGTTTTTGTGGGAGGATTAAGCAGGTACCAATACAATAATAACAGTATTGCAAATCCTACAAATGCTTATAAAATGGCCTTTGATATTCAGCAGGCCAATTTTAAGTCGGACTTTAATTATTACATCAGTTCAAAACATACCATTGATTTTGGGGTCAGTTCGATCAGGTATGATCTCAATCCCGGAACATTTCAGCCTTTAGGTTCCAAGTCCCTTGTAAAAGCAGATGTATTGGCCTCTGAACAGGCATTTGAGAGTGCAGTTTATCTGGGAGATCGTTTTGACCTGAGCTCCAACCTGTCAATGGATCTGGGGGTTCGCTATTCTTTTTACAATTACATGGGGCCACAGAGCGTGAATTTGTATGCTGCGGGTCTTCCAAAATCAGAAAGCAGTGTCATCGGTACAGCTTCCTATAAAAAAGGGGAAATGGCAAAAACCTATCATGGGCCGGAGCTTCGGATGTCGGCCCGGTATCAGCTTAGTGAAGACTTCTCCGTTAAAGCTGCTTATAATACGCTAAGACAATATATTCATCTTCTGACCAATACAACTGCAATTTCTCCAACCGATATCTGGAAACTCAGTGATCCGAATATCAGGCCTCAATTTGGAGATCAGGCATCCCTGGGTTTTTACAAGAATTTTAAAGAAAATACAATTGAAACCTCCATCGAAGGTTATTTCAAGAATTTAAAGGATTATCTGGATTATAAAAGCGGAGCCAGCCTGATATTGAACCATCATATTGAGACTGATGTTATCAATACAAAGGGTAAAGCTTATGGTGTTGAATTTTTGGTTAAGAAAGTTAGCGGTAAGCTCAATGGATGGATGGGATATACTTTTTCAAGGACTCTTTTGAAAATGGATGACCCGAATGCGGGTCAGGTTATCAATGGAGGAAAGTATTATCCTGCTAATTATGATAAACCACATGATTTCAGTCTAGTAGCTAACTATCGTTTCTCACATCGTTTCAGTGCGTCATTTAATACAGCTTACAGTACAGGAAGACCAATTACAGTTCCTATTGGCAAGTATTTTTATGCAGGATCCTTAAGGGCAAATTATTCTGACAGAAATGCGCTCCGTGCACCTGATTATTTCCGGACTGATTTTTCAATAATTATAGATGGAAATCACAAGGTTAATCAGATTACGCATAATTCATGGACTTTTGGGATATATAATGTGACCGGAAGGGATAATGCTTATTCAACTTATTTTGTGTCCGAAAAGGGACTCATCAAAGGATACCAGCTTTCAATTTTTGGATCTGCCATTCCATTTGTAAACTATAATATCAGGTTTTAATATGAAGACAAGGATTTTTAAGTTGATTCTATGCATTTCAGTTCTGCTGTTTTCAATGTCTTGTAAAAAGCCGTTTGAACATGATGCTATAAGTGATTCGGCGACCTTGCTGGTGGTTGAGGGGGTAATCAATCAGGGAGGTCAGACAAACATTGTGTTAAGCCGTACCCTTAAACTTTCAGATAAAAGTGTAGTGCAAATGGAAAAGGGAGCGAAGGTACAGGTTGAGGGTTCAAATAATTCTATTTTACCTCTTTCAGAGAGTTCAGCCGGGATTTATACCTTGCCTGCAACAACCTTTAATACTACCCTGCAATATCGTCTTAGGATTAAAACAGTAGCCGGAAAGGAATATCTTTCTGATCTGATGTCGGTGCGAACAACCCCCGCAATTGATAGCTTAAACTGGAGAAGGGAAAGGGAGGGAGTTGGAATTTATATTGATGCGCATGATAGTAAAAATAATACCAGATACTATCAGTGGGATTATATGGAAACCTGGGAACAGCACTCGGTAGAGTTTTCTGATTACGTTTACAAAGACGCCAGAGTTCAAAGCAGAGATCCCCTTGAATCATTTAAAATTTTTACTTGCTGGAAAAATGAGGCATCAACAAACATTCTCATAAACTCAACCGCGAAATTAAGTTCTGATGTAGTTGATGATTTTCAACTGGCTTTTATTCCAAATCGTGCAGAGAGATTGGGTATTCGCTACAGTATGCTGGTCAAGCAATACGCCATAGGTAAGGAGGCTTTTGAATATCTCACATTAATGAAAAGGAATTCTGAACAGCAGGGTTCACTCTTTGATAATCAACCCTCAGACATTGTTGGTAATATAAAATGTATCAGCAACCCGAATGAAAGGGTAATTGGATTTATCAATATTTCTCAGGTTATAGAAAAGAGAATTTTTATAAATAATAACCAGATACCTGAATGGAATTTTGATCTCACTTGTGGTGCCATTGTGGTTAGGAATCATAAGGATAGTTTAAATGCAGCATTTGTTACCGGTATGAACCTGATTACAACATACAATCTGAGCGCTACGGGAGCAATTGAATCCTACAATGGAAATACCGCGATATGCCTTGATTGCCGGACAAGAGGAGGCAGTAATGTTAAACCTTTATTTTGGTAGCCATAATAATTAAACAGCTTTATTCATGCAAAAATCAGTAGTTACAGTTAAGCAAAAGTTCTTCAGGATACTGGGGATGCTATTACTGATTGCTTGCTTTTCTGATGCATTTTCACAGCCAATTAGTCCGGATTCAATAAACAAAAGGTTTGGCAGATATGCAGAACATAATCTTCAGGAAAAGATTTATGTTCACACCGACAGGGAACTTTATCTGGCCGGTGAAATACTCTGGTTTAAATTATATAGTGTCAATACAGGTTCAAACCAATCAATTAGCTTCAGTAAAGTTGCATACATTGAGATCATTGATAAAAATCAAAAACCTGTTCTGCAGGCCAAAATTGCAATTGATAAAGGTAGCGGTAGCGGATCTTTATATTTACCGGTATCATTATCCAGCGGCAATTATCAGTTCAGAGCCTATACCAGCTGGATGAAAAATTTCAGTCCTGATTTTTATTTTGAAAAGAATATCAAACTAGTCAATGGGCTGACCAAACCTGAGAAGAAATTAGCCTTGAACGAGGGGCTTAATTATGATATTCAGTTCTTTCCCGAAGGTGGAAATATGGTTGAATCATTACCTGCAAAGCTTGCTTTTCGTGCGACCGACAGTCAGGGAAAGGGTATAGATTTTATGGGGACTCTGGTAGATGAAAACAATAACAGCATCTTGAGCTTTAAACCGCTGAAATTTGGCATCGGATCTTTTTCTTTCAACCCTGAAAATGGTAAAAAATACAAAGCAGTGATTGAGATTCCCGGATCGAAAACAATAGTTAAGGAACTGTCATCGCTTAAAACCGGCTATGTATTGCAGCTTGAAAATGCGGATTCTGAACGGATTAAGGTTAAAATACATGCCAATGAAGGCTCCTCAGAACAGCAACTGGTTTTGTTTGTGCATACCAGGCAGGAAAAAAAGCTCAGTGAAAGAATCAATTTAGCAGGAGGTAAAGCAGAGTTTTTAATTGAGAAGAATAAACTTTCTGAAGGGATTTCTCATTTTACGCTTTTCAATACTTCAGGCATAGCCCTTGCTGAACGATTGTATTTTATCCGACCTGCCAGTCAGTTAAACCTGAGTATCCTTGCCGACAAGACATCTTATGGAAGCCGGAAAAAGGTAAGCCTTGAGTTGATTTCTAAAGATGAGAAGGGACTGGATATTGATGCTTCTGTTTCAGTCTATGCTTCAGGCGGAAGTGGTTCGGATGAAGCTGATATCTTTGATTATTTATGGCTTAAATCAGATTTAAAAGGGAATATTGAATCGCCCGGCTATTACCTTAAAAACAAGGATGCAATAGCCGATGAAGCTCTGGATAACCTGATGCTGACACATGGCTGGAGAAGATTTATATGGCAAAATGTTATTGCTGCCAATAAGCCTGTGTTCGGCTTCATTCCGGAAATTGACGGACATATTATTCATGGACGGATTGTGGACACCAGAACACAGAAACCCGCAAATAATATTCTTGCCTATTTATCAATACCGGGTAAAAAGCTTCATCTCTATGGTTCCAGAAGTGATAATTCCGGACTGTTAAGCTTTCATACCCGAGATATATGTGGCCCTACAGAGCTGGTAATCCAAACAGATACTCAGCGGGATTCAACCTATAAAATCGAAATTCTGAGTCCGTTTTCAAAAGAATATTCAAGTACAAAGCAGCCTGAATTAATTCTCAGTGAGGATGTAAGGAAGCAATTGTTCACTCAAAGTCTGAGCAGCCAGGTTCAGAATGTGTATTCTTCAAGTAAATTGAGGACATTTTATCCGGCATTGATAGACAGCAGTGCATTTTATCTGAAACCTGATAAGACCTATCTATTGGATAATTTTGTGCGATTCAATACCATGGAAGAAGTTTTGAGAGAGTATGTTGCGGAGGTGCCGGTAACCAGGCAGAAGGATGATTTTTCTGTATGGGTTACGGTCAGGCCACATCTTATCAATATCCCCAAAAGTGTTAAACCACTGATCATTTTAGATGGGGTTCCAATTTTTGATTCAGGAAATAGAATTATAAAGTACGACCCTAAAAAAGTTCGTTCACTGGATGTTGTGGCTCAGAAATATTTTCTCGGCACACTGAATTTTGAAGGTATTTTGAATTTTACAACTTATAAGGGCAATTTGCCTGATTTTCAGTTGGATACCCGGGCAACTATTAGTGATTTTGAAGGTTTACAACTAAAAAGAGAGTTCTATTCACCGGTTTATGAAACTGCCGCACAGACTGAAAGCAGATTGCCTGATTTCAGAAATGTATTGTATTGGTCGCCGGATATTAAGATCAATGCAGAGGGTAAAAAGATAATTAGTTTCTATACTTCTGACCAGGAGAACAACTATACAATTAAGCTTCAGGGGATTAGTACTTCGGGGAAAGCGGGTTCTGCGAGTTTGAACATAGCGGTTAAGAAATAGGCTTTTTCTGCTTGATTTGATTTGAGATTAGTCATTAGAATGTTGAATTATCCCTGCTTTTCGGTTTAATATTTTATTTTTTGGCACATTGCTAGCGTGTACTAGATGTTATTTTTTTTTTAAGATTTGGAGGTTCCAGCTTCCGCTGGATCCGATAATTATCGGATGACAAAACGGCTGGTTTGTATAGGGAGATTCCAGCCTTCGCTGAAATCGGTACAGGTAAAAACAAATTTAATAAACCAATCCATGGCAAGATCCAAAATTACTATATCCGAAATACATAAAAACCAAATATTAGAAAGGGACCATATAATTTATTAACGATTCCGTATTACGATTCCAGTGAAGGCTGGAATCTCCTTATCCCCAACAATGCTTGTCATTCCCACGAAAGTGGCTGTTGCACAACTCAACATCTAACCTCTGAAACTTATGATTTAAACTGTAAAATTTGTCTAAGAAAGTTGGTTAAATTATTGATTAAATCTTCGTTTTTGGGTATT
>Ga0075152_10002181_pt1 | contig 13996 bp, 13 predicted proteins | sample JI61114C2DNA_FD_70964 | JGI IMG/M metagenome (GOLD analysis project Ga0075152, IMG submission 70964) | Wastewater effluent complex algal communities from Wisconsin, to seasonally profile nutrient transformation and Carbon sequestration -... | ecosystem: Engineered > WWTP > Effluent > Algae...
TTTTGATTTTTGTTTGCCCGATAGTATAATGGTAGTACGACTGTTTTTGGTGCAGTTTGTCTAGGTTCGAATCCTGGTCGGGCAACCAATTAATTTCGAGTTTCGGAATTGCACATTTCAGGTTCGCATAGCGAACTTTATAGTATAGACATTGTGTTTTTATTAGTTTAAATCTGAAATAATAATTTCGAAATCCGAAACAAAAATGCCCGTAACATTTAACACCATCAAATTGTTTGCCGGCTCAGGTACTACCGATCTGGCTAAGAAAATAGCTATAAGCTATGGCAAAGAATTGGGAGACATGACTCTGTCGAGATTTAGCGATGGTGAATTTCAGCCCCACTATAATGAGTCAGTTCGTGGTTGTGATGTGTTTCTGATTCAATCAACTAACCAGCCTAACGATAATCTCGTGGAGCTTTTATTGATGATTGATGCTGCAAAGAGGGCTTCAGCTCATTATATTACAGTTGTTGTACCTTATTTTGGCTTAGCCAGACAGGATAGGAAAGACAAGCCCAGGGTTGCAATTGGTGCAAAATTAATAGCCAATCTGCTCACAGCGGCTGGGGCACATCGTATTATGACCATGGATTTGCATGCCGCCCAGATACAGGGTTTCTTCGATATACCTGTTGACCATCTGGATGCTTCAGTCATATTTGTACCTCATATAAAAAGTCTGAATCTGCCTCATCTGACTATTGCATCACCTGATATGGGAGGTTCTTACCGGGCAAGGACATTCGCCAAGTACTTTAATGCAGAAGTAGTGATTTGTGACAAACAAAGAAAAAGAGCTAATGAGATCGAATCAATGTCAATCATCGGGGATGTTACAGGAAGGGATGTGGTTCTGATTGATGATATATGTGATACCGCCAGAACACTTGCAAAGGCAGCAGAGCTGATCATGGAAAAAGGTGCCAGTAGCGTCAGAGCTGTATGTACTCATCCTGTATTGTCAGGAGATGCCTACCGGACTATTGAGAACTCAGCACTTAATGAGCTGATTGTTACTGACACAATTGCATCAACTAAATCAAGCCCTAAAATAAAGGTGCTTTCAACAGCAGATCTTTTCAGTCGTGCGATTGCCAATGTGAATGAACACGCCTCGATAAGTGAACTATTTAAAATAGATTAAAGAATAAAGAGTAGAAGCCAGGACCCGATAGCTATCGGGTCAAGACTGAAAATATTAGATTGTTGGATTATCTGACAACTATTAATAAACAATAACAAATAATAATTATGAAATCAATTGCTATTAGCGGTTCTCCAAGAGAGAACGTAGGGAAAAGAGACGCTAAAGAGCTGCGTTACGAAGGTAAGGTACCTGCAGTTCTTTATGGTGGAAAAAACCAAATCCACTTTTCTGTGTCTGCATCTGATTTGAAAAGTCTGGTTTATACACCGGAAGTTTCTTTCGTTGCTTTGGATATTGCAGGTGTTAAAGCACAGGCTATTATCCAGGATGTACATTTTCATCCATTAACTGATTTGCCATTACATGTTGACTTTTTGGAGTTAGATGAAAAGAAACCTGTAGTGATGCTGATCCCGGTAAAATTGACCGGAACTTCACCTGGTGTTAAAATCGGTGGTAAGTTAGTTCAGAAATTGCGTAAGCTTCGTGTAAAAGCATTGCCTAAGGATATGCCTCAGTACGTTGAAGTAAGTATTTCTAAATTGGAGGTTGGAAAATCTGTAGGTGTTGGTTCCTTGAAATTTGATAATTTCATCATTACAAACAATCCTGAAGATACTATTGTTTCTGTAACTATGTCACGTGCCCTTAAGCAGGCAGAGAATGAAGCTAAGAAATAATTAGTCTTTCTTTTAATAATATCATAAGCAGTGCAGGTAAATCCGGCACTGCTTTTTTTTTGCAAGCATATACTTTTTTAAAAGCTTTGAAGCATATTTGTAGTCCGCATGAAATATTTGATCATAGGTTTAGGGAATATAGGTCCGGAGTATGCAGATACCAGGCATAACATTGGATTTATGGTTGCCGATGAACTGGCTAAACAATCGCACTCATCTTTCTTTAATATGAGGCTGGCCTATTATACTGAGTTTGCTTACAAAAGCCGTAAGATCTTTGTCATCAAACCTACAACCTATATGAACCTGAGTGGTAAAGCAGTTAATTACTGGATGCAGGAATTGCGTATCCCTGCGGAAAATATTTTGGTTGTTGTGGATGACCTTGCTTTGCCTTTCGGTACTATTCGTTTAAAGCCCAAAGGCAGTGCTGCCGGTCATAATGGTTTGAAAAGTATTGAAGGTGTTTTGGGAGGGACTGACTATGCAAGGCTTCGGTTTGGAATAGGGGATAATTTCCCAAAAGGCAGGCAGGTTGATTATGTATTGAGCGGTTTCGATCCGGAAGAGCAGAAAGAACTTCCTGCATTAATCGATCGTTCGGTAGAGTTTATACATAGTTTCGTTAGCGTAGGTTCAGAATTGACTATGACCCATTTAAATAAATAAATGTGGTTTTATGGAATAATATCATTACCCGAATAATTTAAAATCTGTTTAAATGAAAATTTACGGAATACCCAATTGCAATACAGTAAAGAAGACACTCGACTGGTTCAGGCTTCATGGAATTGATGTTGAGTTTCATGATTATAAAAAACTTGGGGTTGACAGGCTTAAGCTTGAGGAGTGGGCAGGCCGTTTGGGATGGGAAGCGCTATTAAATAAGCGTGGAACAACCTGGAAAATGCTTTCACCCGAAATTCAAAATAGCATTAGCTCTAAAGAATCAGCATTCAAACTGATGCAGGAAAAGGTCAGTGTGATCAAACGTCCGCTTATTGAAACAGATTATGATTCGGTTCTTCTGGGATTTAATGAGGAACAACTGGCAGACTTGTTAATAGAAATAAAAAGGAAAAATAAATGAATAAATTGAGATTTTTTACAAGTGTAATTATCTTATTGTGTCTTGTAAATCAGGTGTTTGCGCAGCAAAGCGGGGTAGGTGGGAGTTATAATTACCACGATACCTTCGGCCCGATGTTTTATACGAAGAATGGTGATGATTTCAGGTCTGCCGGAGGGCAGCCAGGTCCCAGATATTGGCAAAACAGGGCTGATTATAAATTGGCGGTCAGATTAAATGAACAAAGTAACGAGATCACCGGCACTGTAATATTAACCTATACTAATAACAGTCCGGATAAGCTCCCTTTTATCTGGATGCAGCTGGACCAGAACCTATTTAAAGAGGATTCCCGCGGGCACGCAATTATTCCGCCGGGTGGTAGCAGGAGTGGAGCCCGTGGACAGAAGTTCGATGCTGGTTATAAAATCAAATCTGTTAAGATTCTTTCTGTTGAGAAAGGAAAAACTATTGAGAGCAATGCCGAACATCTTATTGAAGATACAAGAATGCAGGTTTATCTGCCTAATGAGCTTTCTTCGGGAGGCGGGCAGCTTCGACTAAAGATCGAATATTCTTTTATTTCTCCTGAATATGGCTCAGATCGTATGGGTATTCTGAATACAATGAATGGAAAGATATTCTCTGTTGCACAGTGGTATCCGCGAATGTGTGTATATGATAATGTTTCGGGATGGAATACAATACCATACATAGGCCCAAGTGAGTTTTATCTAGAGTATGGAGACTATGATATCAGTATTACTGTTCCCGCAAGTCATATTGTAGTGGGTTCAGGTGAGCTGGTAAACCCTCAGGATGTGTATACCCCTGAGCAGCAGCAAAGATGGAAAGCTGCTGCACAGAGTGATAAAACTGTGATTATCAGATCTGCCGCCGAAGTAACAAATCCGGATTCCCGTCCGAAAGGAAAACAGGAACTTACCTGGAATTTTAAGTTAAAGAATGCACGTGATGCGGCATGGGCTTCGTCTGCTGCCTTTATTATAGATGCTGCCCGTATGAATCTTCCAAGTGGAAAGAAATCCATGGCAATCTCTGCCTATCCTGTTGAAAGTGATGGCAAAGAAGCATGGGGACGTTCTACAGAATATACAAAGGCATCCAATGAATTCAATTCTAAGAAATGGTTCGAATTTCCTTATCCTGCAGCCACAAATGTTGCGTCAATAGCTGGCGGTATGGAATATCCCGGTATTGTATTCTGCAGCGCTAAATCTAAATCAGGTGAGCTTTGGGGAGTTACAGACCATGAATTTGGTCATACCTGGTTTCCGATGATTGTAGGATCCAATGAGCGGCTGTATGCCTGGATGGATGAAGGATTCAATACTTTCATTAATTCACTTGCTTCCGCTGACTTTAACAACGGAGAATACCGACCGGGTAAAATGGATATGCATGCAGTTGGAAAAGTATTAACCAATTCAGGTTATGAACCGGTTATGAGCAGCCCGGATAATATGAAAGAAAATAGTATTGGTTTGCTTGCCTATTATAAGCCAGCCATTGCACTGGGTATTTTACGCGAACAAATATTGGGTGCAGAACGTTTTGACAGGGCTTTTAAAACATATATTGAACGTTGGGCTTACAAACACCCTACTCCTGATGATTTCTTTCGGACCATGGAAAATGTTTCGGGTGAAAATCTAAACTGGTTCTGGAGAGCCTGGATTCTGAATAACTGGAAGCTGGATCAGGGAGTTGTGGACCTGAAGTATGTAAATAATGATTTTAAACAGGGAGCTTTGATAACTATTGAAAATCTGGAGAAAATGGCTATGCCGGTAATCCTGGATATCAAAACAAAAAGCGGAAAAGTGAACCGTTTAAAACTTCCTGTCGAAGTTTGGGAAAGAAACGCGCGTTTTACGTTTAATTACCCTTCAACAGAAGAGATTATTTCGATTGTTTCTGATCCGGAAAAGGTTTTTCCTGATTCTAATCCTGCAAACAATGTCTGGCCCGCAGCAAATTAAAGTATAAATATTTATCCTGCCCCCGATTATTATTGGGGGCAGGATATTGTTAAAATATATTGATAAGCCTTCTGGCTGTACGCTGAACTTTCCTTGATTTTTTTCTGCTTTCAGAGTCTTTTTTTACTGACCGGTAAACACGTCCCGCTTTGCGAACAATCTTTTTTAATTTTTTCCTGGTCAATTTTGCGCTTTTGGAATTGTTTCCTTTGCTGAGCAATAATTGAATCAATTCTTTGGTATTTCTTGTACTTACTTTTTCTGCCTTTGCCTCAGGTATTAACACACTGAAAAGCATTATAAAGATGATGGAGAACAGGAGCTTTTTCATAGTTTGATGCTTTAATGAATATTGTTTGCCCGGCTTCAGGTAAGATCCCCGAGTCCTTTAAGTATATGACGTCAGGCCACAACATATCGTTGCATGGGAAATGACATATTTTGTCTTAAAGCCTGGATATACCATAACATCAGGGAATGTTTAGATTAATTGTTCAGCTTTGGTAAAGGCGAGGTGATTGAGTACTGCTCTTATTTCTCCATAAGATACCTCATCGCCTAGTGCAATTTTAGTATCCATAGTACTAGATTCAGGGTTTTGAACTAAATATGCCATAATTTTTGCAACTTTTATTTTCGTGACAATTTCAAAAACCGAAATTTCGCCACTTAGAATGTAATGGGCAAGATGACCTTCAATTGTGCCGGTAGTGAAAGCCCGCTCCCTGGCAATTTCACTGATTGTTTTTCCTTGTTTGAACAAATCGAAACTCAGCTTTTTAGTATCCGTCTTTAATTTTTTCTCTTTTATCGGCAATTGCAATACTTCACGTTCGATACCATGTTCTTTACAATAGGAGTTAATAATTTCCAGTAAATCAGTACCGTATTGCTTAACTCTTGTTTTTCCTAAGCCTTTGATATTTTCTAATTCTGTCGGATTGGAGGGAAGGAAGCGGAGTATTTCCAGAATAGATTTTTGTGCCAGTACGAGATATAGAGGTACTCCCCATTCTCTTGCCAGTTCATCTCTCCAGGCTCTGATTTCCTGATATAGTTCTGGGTGCAGGATGTTTTCTGATGAATGGGGACTGCTTATCGAAAGATTTTTTGCAGGCTTATAATCTATTTCAGCATTGGATTTGGTCTGAAGATAGACCGTAGTGCTGAAGCCAGCGGCAGCAGCATTCAAGAGAGCAGTTTTTATTGCAATTTCCTTGAATAAATCATCTAAAATGCCTTTTATGCTGGCCCCGACAGCTTTATTATCAGTATCTGTATTTAGTTTCTTAAGGGCTTCAAAGAATATAGAACTTATTTTTTCGTTGAAATAGGCACAAGCCTTTTTTATCCGGTTTTGCAGATCAGGATTTTCTTCAGGGAATATATTCTCTGAAAAATAGTTTGAAAACTGTTTTTTGAAATTATCTGCAACCTCATAGATCTCTTTTTCTGCAAGAGCCCGAATCTGATTAAGACTAGCGGTGATTCCGGGATCCAGAATGCTATGGTGGTCTTCACTTAACTTCTTCAGATGGTAATAATGAGTTTTCAGACTGTTGAAATCAAACAGCTCAACTATCAGGGATTGCTGAAATGCAATTCTGGAAGCAATCAGCTGTTGTTCACCGGGTTCATTATCTTTAGAATTGCGGGTATATTCAGAAATTGTTCCGTCAGTTTTAACGCTATTGAATGATATTGGAGAGCGGAGCACCATGCCTTCAAAGCTTTTGCATCGGCTAAGGGCTACATAGACTTGTCCGTGGGCAAAGGCCAGATTTGCATCAATTATCGCTTTTTCAAAGGTTAATCCCTGGCTTTTATGTATCGTAATAGCCCATGCAAGCTTGAGTGGAAACTGAGTGAAAGTCCCGATGATTTTTTCCTTTAGTTCCTTGCTTTGCGTATCCAACTCATATTTGATATTGGTCCATTCAAGTGGGTTAACCACAATTTCCGACAGATCACCAGGGCATTTAACCAGGATATGGTCATCAGATATCGAGGTAACAATGCCTATTTTACCATTAAAGAACAGGCGCTCGCGTGAAGGGTCATTTTTTACGAACATTACCTGAGCGCCTTTTTTTAACTCGAGTTCGGCCACAGTGGGATAGGAGTATTCCGGAAAGTCGTCCTGAATTAACGCGTTGAATCGGTGGGATGGGCTGTCCAGGTCCTTCAATTTACCTTCATTAATCTCCTGTGCAGATTTGTTATGGGTGGTCAGGGTTATATAACCTTCATTATCATCAGGATTGAAATCAGGGATATATCGCTGGTTTAATTTTTTCAAAACACTTTCATCGATCTGATTTTGTCTTACCCTGTTTAAAAGATCAATAAAAATGGAGTCTACCTGTCGGTAAATATGTTTTAATTCGATACTAACCGGCTGGGTAGACAACAGGGCTTTGCTGCTGAAAAAGAACAGGTTTGGATAATGGTTTTTCAGGATTACCCAGTCTTCATCTTTTACAACCGGTGAAAGCTGGTGAAGATCTCCGATCATTAATAGCTGTATGCCACCGAATGGTTTTTTAGAATCCTTAAATCGTTTCAATACTTCATCAATATGGTCGAGTGTATCGGCACGAACCATGCTAATCTCATCGATAACCAACAGGTCAAGGCTTTTGATCAGGTTAATTTTCTCTTTACTAAAACGTTTGTGTTCGGGTTTGGCTGTTCTCCCGGGAATATATGGTCCGAAGGGTAACTGAAAAAAGGAATTAATGGTAACCCCGCCTGCATTGATTGCAGCAACACCTGTTGGTGCTACAACGGCCATACGTTTTAATGAGGTGCTTTTTAGTTGATGAAGAAATGTCGTTTTACCTGTACCCGCCTTTCCGGTAAGAAAAATATTTTTGTCGGTATATTGTACAAAATTAAAAGCGAGTTCCAGTTGAGAATTCTGTTGCATTGAAGGAATTAAAACATCTGTGGGATTCATGGCAAGGTAAAAATTTTAATTCTATAATAGAATTAATGCCCTGTCTTACCCAATTTAGCGAATATATTAAACGGAAAGCAGGTTTATTCGATTTCTTAGGACAGGGGGATATCGTTTAATTTATACTCTGGATAAAATTCTCCCTATGAGAAAGTTATTTGCCTAAACATTTGAAAATTCAAAGCCCGGAATTTCGAAATAGTAAATTGACCACCATTCATATTCGAGTGTAAAATACAATTTGAACGGACCTTCAAAAGGTATAGATTCATGATTTTCGGTCAATGCTGTATAACTTATTTGTCCTTCTGCATAGCCTATTCCTATATCCTCCTTAATCTCAAAATTAATATCTGTGATATTATATTTTCCATTCTTGAATTGAGGATAAGAATCAAAAACTTTGGTAAATCTGTCTATAGCTTGATCCTTCTTCCATATTCTTCTATCGGGTAATATCAATAGATCAGCAAGACTAAAGGAGAGGTGCTCTTTCTCCTGACTGAGCCAGGAGTTGATGAATTTGCTTGATTTAAACTCGATATCCAGTTTATGATTGGGATGGAATTCTTCATAGATAAAATGCATGATCATTCCGGGTAATTGCATATTCATTACTTTCTCTTCAAATAGTTCTTCGGTAATAAATTTATATTTAGTCCGGCATTCATAAAATCCTAAAAAGTCTAGAGCGATCTGTTTTTCGTTTATCAGATCCATAAGTTTTTCAAATGCAGTTTCAAGAGAAATATCATCCAGTTTAGATTCAGGTACAAAATCAGGTTTCCCAATTAGTTCGAATATCCTGATCTCTTCAGCTTCAGCTAGTCCGGCCTCAAAGGCGAGCATATTCTTCAGGAATATATTTTCAATTGATGCCGGAGTATTTGCGGAGATATGAGCTTCGACACCCAGTTCAGCTTTCAATTTCAATTGCAGAAGTTCATTTTCCATGCGTTTATTTTCGTTCGGATCATAACTCAGGGGCAGATTGGTATCAGATATCTTTTTCATAGTGCAGGTTTAAGGTTTAAGAATAAATAATTATTGAAGCCAGTATGAAATTATAGGATTTATTGCGCTGCTGCCTGGTACTGGTAGCAGAGATTGTGTAAACGGTAAATACTAATTTCCTGCGCTTGGTGTTTTCAGCACCCGCTGGAGAACAAAAAAGTACCGTTAACTAAGATTTTCAGGAATTAGAATGGGATTTAATAAAATTCTAAACCGGATTGCAGCGGCAGATTTTGGCCTGCAAAAATTTAATTGCATGCAATTAATAGGATAGGCCAAAACTATAGTCCTTCCTGAGGTCAGGATCAACTCCATGCCGGACTACCCCAACCTACGAAGGGCAGCACTTGCTTTTCAAAATATTCAATGCATATGTTGTACTCACATTGATGAGATCCCTCCTGCGTCGGGATGACATCCTCTTTAATTCAGACTCCAGACTTCATACATCAGACTTCGTACCTCAGACTCCGGTCATCTTAACTTATATTCAATCCTAAATAAATTCTCACTCAACCCATTGAAAATCAAAATAAACTTCCTACTTTTGCAATCCCTAAATGAAAGCTGAAAAAAGCTAAGTTGCGGGGATTAAATTATATAAACACTAAAAGGAAAAAATGCCTACTATCCAACAATTAGTTAGAAAAGGTAGAGTAGCTCTGGTCGACAAGAGTAAGTCGCCAGCGTTGGACAGCTGTCCACAGCGAAGAGGAGTGTGCACACGTGTGTATACCACTACCCCTAAAAAACCAAACTCAGCAATGCGTAAAGTTGCCCGTGTGCGCTTAACCAATGGAAAAGAAGTGAATGCTTACATCCCTGGAGAAGGTCACAATTTACAGGAGCACTCTATTGTATTAATCCGTGGAGGTCGTGTGAAAGATTTACCAGGAGTTCGTTACCACATTATTCGTGGTGCTTTGGATACATCCGGTGTAGCTGGACGTAACCAACGTCGTTCTAAATATGGAACTAAGAAACCAAAACCAGGTCAGGTAGCAGCTGCTCCAACTAAGGGTAAAAAGAAATAATTAAACGGAGGAAAGCAACATGAGAAAGTCAAAACCAAAAAAGAGAATCTTACTGCCTGATCCAAAGTTTAACGACGTAATGGTAACCAGGTTTGTAAATAATATGATGTATGACGGTAAAAAATCTATCGCATACTCAATTTTCTACGATGCAGTTGAATTAGTAGAGAAAAAAACAAGCGAAAATGGATTAGAATCCTGGAAAAAAGCTTTGAATAATGTAATGCCAGCTGTGGAGGTTAAATCCCGTCGTGTTGGTGGTGCAAACTTCCAGGTACCTACCGAGGTTCGTCCTGAGCGTAAAATCGCTTTGGGAATGAAATGGCTGATTAATTATTCACGTAAGCGTGGTGAAAAGACCATGACTGAAAAATTAGCCGGAGAAATCATTTCAGCCTCTAAGGGTGAAGGTGCTGCAGTTAAGAAGAAGGAAGATACCCACAAAATGGCAGAAGCCAACAAAGCATTCTCTCATTTTAGATTCTAATCAGGAAATAATACAATGTCAAGAGACTTAAAATATACTAGAAATATTGGTATCGCTGCCCACATTGATGCGGGTAAAACAACTACTACAGAGCGTATTCTATATTATTCAGGGGTAAGCCATAAAATTGGTGAGGTACACGATGGTGCTGCAACGATGGACTGGATGGCTCAGGAGCAGGAGCGTGGTATTACCATTACTTCAGCAGCTACCACTGTTAACTGGAAATACAGAGGTGATACTTATCATATCAACGTTATTGATACTCCGGGGCACGTGGATTTTACCGTAGAGGTAAACCGTTCATTGCGTGTTTTGGATGGATTGGTATTCCTTTTTTCGGCGGTTGATGGTGTTGAGCCACAATCAGAGACTAACTGGCGTTTAGCAAATAACTATAGTGTTCCCCGTATCGGATTCGTTAATAAGATGGACCGTTCAGGTGCGGATTTCTTAAAAGTTGTTAAGCAGGTTAAGGATATGCTTGGAAGCAATGCTGTTCCTTTACAGTTACCAATTGGTTCTGAAGATACATTTAAAGGAGTTGTTGATCTGATCAACTTCCGCGGAATTGTTTGGAATGAGCACGATAAAGGCATGACCTTTACAGAGGTTCCTATTCCTGATGATATGGTTGCAGAAGCTACTGAGTGGAGAGAGAAATTATTAGAGTCTGTTGCTGAATACGACGAGTCTTTGATGGAGAAATTCTTTGATGCACCAGAAACAATCACTGAACGTGAGGTCTTAGATGCGCTGCGTAAAGCGGTTCTGGATGCTAAGATTGTACCGATGGTATGTGGTTCTTCATTCAAAAACAAGGGTGTTCAAACCATGCTTGATTATGTGATGGAATTATTGCCATCTCCATTGGATGTTGAAGGTATTATAGGTACTAACCCTGAAACGGGTGAAGAAGTGAGCCGCCAGCCAAGTGAAAAGGAACCATTTGCTGCCCTTGCATTTAAAATTGCGACTGACCCATTTGTTGGTCGTTTATGCTTCATTCGTGTATATTCTGGTAATCTGGAAGCAGGTTCTTATGTACACAATGTGCGTTCAGATAATAAGGAGCGTATTTCACGTATTTTCCAGATGCACGCTAACAAGCAAAATCCTATTCCGAATGTTGGAGCCGGAGATATCGCTGCGGTAGTTGGATTTAAGGACATCAAAACAGGAGATACACTTTGTGATGAGAAGCATCCTATTGTTTTAGAATCGATGAATTTCCCTGAACCGGTAATTGGTTTGGCAATCGAGCCTAAAACTCAGGCTGATGTGGATAAATTAGGTATGGCTTTAGGTAAATTATCTGAAGAAGATCCAACCTTCCGCGTACAAACAGATGAAGAGACCGGTCAGACGGTAATTTCAGGTATGGGTGAGCTTCACCTCGATATCATCATGGATCGTTTGAAACGTGAGTTTAAAGTTGAAGTAAACCAGGGAGCTCCGCAAGTTGCTTATAAAGAGGCAATTACCGGGACTACTCAACACCGTGAAACTTATAAGAAGCAGACAGGTGGACGTGGTAAATTTGCGGACATTCAGGTTATAATTTCTCCATCTGAAGAAGGTAAGAGCGGACTTGAGTTCGTAAATGAAATTTCAGGTGGTTCAATTCCACGTGAATTTATACCTTCTGTTCAGAAAGGATTTGAGGCCGCAATGGCGAATGGTGTTCTTGCAGGTTATCAGCTTCAGGGTATGAAAGTTCGTTTGATTGACGGATCATTCCACGCAGTCGATTCAGATGCGCTGTCTTTCGAGATTTGTGCTAAATCTGCTTTCCGTGAAGCATTGCCTAAATGTAAGCCAGTATTGATGGAGCCTATCATGAAAATCGAAATCCTGACTCCTGAAGAGAATATGGGGGATGTGATTGGGGATATGAACCGTCGTCGTGGTCAGCTTTTGGGCATGGATACACGTGCCGGTGCTCAGGTGATCAAGGCAACTGTACCTCTTTCAGAAATGTTTGGTTATGTAACTCAGTTACGTACCATTACTTCTGGCCGTGCAACTTCAACAATGGAGTTCGACCATTATGCTGAAGCTCCAAGGAACGTTCAGGAAGAGGTTGTAGCGAAAGTGAAGGGTAAGAAAGCAAACGCTTAATTAGAACAAAGAGCAAAGAGAATGACTGAGGAATAGGTGTCCTTAATCCTTGTTCTTTGCTCCTTAATAAAAATAAACCGGTTTCCGTTACTAATAGCTCTAACGTTAACCATAAACAAACAATAATGAGCCAAAGAATCAGAATTAAATTGAAATCATACGATTATAATCTCGTAGACAAATCTGCTGAGAAAATCGTAAAAACCGTTAAACCTACGGGTGCGGTGGTAAGCGGACCGATACCCTTGCCAACAGAGAAAAGAATATTTACAGTTTTGCGTTCACCGCACGTAAATAAGAAAGGTAGAGAGCAATTTCAGTTATGTGCCTACAAGCGTTTACTTGATATTTACAGCTCTAACTCAAAAACTGTTGATGCTTTAATGAAGCTTGAATTACCAAGCGGGGTTGAAGTAGAAATCAAGGTATAAATTTCATAAAATCATTGTAAAAAGCTATTCGTAAGGATAGCTTTTTTTGTTTTATTTCTCTTCTGTTTTTTCGGATTTTACTTTCATAAATTCCTCCTTTCAGGTATGGATTCGGGTCTTAAAACCGTCCTGATTTTCTGCTTCTTTGAGCCTGCATTTTACCTGGAATTTTAGTCTGAAAGTATCCTGTTTTCCATTTTATTTTAAGTTTATTTTTGAAAAAGAATGTTGCCTCAGGTGATATATAATCCTCATTTTTGTAAAAAATATTTCTCAAAATGGGAATTATATTACCCATTGTTTTTTATTTCTCTTTATTTTCATTATAAAAATTATCGTTTTAATTAAATAAATGTCGTTTTTGCCAATTTAAAGCACGATATTAGACGTAAATAGTCTTCAAGTGGTCTTTAGAGCCAAAAAATCTACCGGTGGTATGATTATGGCTTTATATACCCGATGGGTTGAATTACAAGCCATTTTGAAGTAATTATTTAGAGCATAGTGCATTTAAACAGAACATACCAATTATATATTTTATCTGCATTTTTTTTACTGTGCCCTTTTCTATCGAGGGCTCAGGAGATTGTGCAAATGACTGTTCACTCAGGAGAATCTTTCTATGTTCATCCTGAGGCAAATGTTTCTGTTTTTTCTGATTTAAATAATTCAGGTTCAATTGGATCTTATAACCAGTCTGTAATTAATTTTCTTGGTGAGCGATGGAATAATATGAGCGGAAGCAGGATATTGGATGAAAGTGTAGGGGGCCTTAGTGGTTTTGGTGGCATAATCAGGTTTTCAGGAACTGCATTTCCTCAAAGTATCAATACTTTGACTTCAGTTCAGTCAAATACAGGCTTTCCAAATATAACCCTTGCAAATTCTCTGAATTTAATCCTTCAGGGCAATGATCTGCTTGTAAGGAAAAGCTTTTATTTCGAGAAAGGGAAGGTAATTCTGAACAGCAGAAATACAATCATGCAGAATGGGGCGAACATCTCCGGCTTTGATGATAATAAATATTTTGTAACAGGCACGGCAA
>Ga0075152_10002184_pt1 | contig 13971 bp, 17 predicted proteins | sample JI61114C2DNA_FD_70964 | JGI IMG/M metagenome (GOLD analysis project Ga0075152, IMG submission 70964) | Wastewater effluent complex algal communities from Wisconsin, to seasonally profile nutrient transformation and Carbon sequestration -... | ecosystem: Engineered > WWTP > Effluent > Algae...
GCAAGCTCAAGCCCAGCCACTTGTGACATGTTATTGGCTAGGACAGTGGTATCGTTGATGCGAGCAGCAACAGCAATTGCTGCAAATATGCCACTAAGTGCGCCGAAGAGTATCCTAAGACTTGGTTGGGCAAAGGAAGTCAGAATATAGCTATCCCCATAGTACTTGAACAGAATTATGGTCCCTATCGATGCCAAGCCACCGAGTAGCATCGTCATGACTGGAGTAATGATGATGTCAGTAAACGAGCCGATCATAATGCCTCCCTAAATCACACTAAATCTTACACTTATGATTGCCTCTAAGAAATGGCGGATAGACACTTTGGAGTGTGGGGTCGCTAGCATCAGTGAAAAGATTATGCAGCCTGTCATTCCGTATAAGGTATTGAAGAACGCAGATGACTGCACGACAGAGAGAGTTAGCAACGTGTTGGCCTGGGTGATTACTGCTCCTGCCATATTGAAAGATGGCCAACCGTACACCACTAGCAACAGCCCAACGAGCCCCATTGATTCAGTATTGTAACCGTATGTCTTCACACCCATTTCATGTGCCTTGATTTTGGTGACGACCAGCCAGGCTATCAGACAGCTTGCGCCTGCAAGCAGGAATACCTGCATGGCACAGCCACCATCAAAGATTTTCAGGGCATAGTTGAGGATGGCAGAATTAAGTGTGAAGCCAACCCCCATAATGAGGCAGATAAACATTAGTTGGTTGTAATAGAGCTTGCCCATGAGATCAGTAGCCAACAGCAGTGTACACAACGAACTTTGAGCGCTTTGGATGAAGTTGGTTATGGTCAGGTTGAACGATACGCTGAAGCCTAGAAAACAGCTGTTCCAAAATACACTCCACAGCAAGCTCCACTGAAAGCATAGAGCTACTACTACGAGGACATTCCCGAGCGATGTCCAGCTAAGATTGCGTTGAGCCGAGCCTACCATTGCGAAGCCTATCTAAGCCTGATGGATTACCGAGCAGGAAAGTGAGCATGCCTGTGAAGGGTGCGAGGTTATTCAGCGAGGAAGTAGGACTGCTGGTGTCCAGCCTCACAAAAGCGCCGAACATGATTACGATGAAGACCTCGAAGCCTACGATGTAAAGTGGGTGCATCGAAGCTAATGAATAATAACTTCGTTAGAAGCGATCATCCGGCATTGCGGCGTACTATTCCCAAACTCGTCATGGTTATGCCTGCGTTGAGCATTGAAACTAGGTAGTTGGCGTATTCGTGGGCACCACGCTCAAGCTCCTAGGCCTTTCGCTTGTCCAGCCGTCGGTTGTGGTTCATTGTCTCGCGCTTTATCTGCTTAATTTCCTTCTCGAGCTGCTACTTGGTCTCGTCGTCTTACTTCTTCTGTTACTTGGCCCACTAAAGGATCCTATCAGATTCATCTTTTAGCTTCTTAAATCGCTCCTCCACTTGATGGCGGTTGGGGTCTAGTTTTGTGTAGCGCATTTTGAACTCAGGCACGTAATTACGCGTCTTGTAGTCATGGTTACGAAGGTACAGCTCCACAATGGGGCTGTACCGGATGCCCAATTGTTCTCGTTTCTTCGTACGGGGTTGTAAACTACTGCTTGCCGGTGCGATCTTTGGTTAGCTCTATTGGTTTTTTCTGTTTCGGTGTAGGATGTTGCCAGTTCCCAGATCAAGACTCCACTTTTTGATGAACTAAGTACTATTGCATATCTCAATGCCCGTGAATGTCTGCGAGAACAGTTTGAGCAGTTGACTCTTAAGCTCGTCATCGAACCTACTGCGACTTTTGGGAAAGGCATAGAAGAAGGCATAGAACACCGATTGTGACAGCAGGTCAAAGTATTCCTTGAAGAACATAGCGTTGTCATTCTTGTCTTCGACTGACAGGGTTAGTGCGATGTAGTTATCGGCAATTCGTTTCTCCAAACTGGCCTCTTCACGCGCATACTTTCCAGTGTGGAAGAACCGACAAATGGCATACCAAAAGCAATCGCTGACCACTGCTTCGTTCTCAGGGAGACTTAGATACCTCGAAGACTTCTCGATAGTGCTCTACCTCTCCTGTTTATTGTTCTTCGCCAGGCTGCTAATTACGTTGCTGATCACACGGTGAAACTCAACAGTCGGCGGTAGCGGTGTGTACGGTTCCTCAAAGGTTATCGGCGGTTTGGAATCCTCTATACGGTAGATATGTGCTCTCACGTTCCGCGGCTGAATGGCAGTGATGAAGTTAGTTTCATGATTTTACATCATCGGTACTTAACTAATTGTTTGAGGATGGTTGACATCCTACACACTGCATGAAAACAGCAAGTAATAATAACATTAATCAGCCCTAAGGGAAGTCCCATTCTCGATATTCTACCTACACCACTACCCGGGTCTTCGTTCCGGTGGGAAGAACGTCTCGGATGTAACGTATAGGGCGACCTTAATGCTTAAAGATTACCATGCGCCCGTAAGTGTCCCTATTAGTGACCTTTTCGATAAGCCTTCGATAGGAATCCAAGGGGGTCATGACGTCCAGTTCTAACTCCAGTTCAATGCTCTCAGCCTCACTCACCAGAATGAGTAGGACTGTCGCTATCTCCTCGCCCCGCCGCATCGCTATCATTTAATAATTGCATTTGCTGTCTCGAACAATACAATTTATCAGCAATCATCTCTCAAGAAGGCGCAGATAGATCTATTCGAGCCTTTCTGCCAGTTCCTGTGGAGGCATTTCACGTGATAGTTGTTAGCTGGTGAGGATAGCAGGATACTGGTTTGAGTACTACACGCAGTAGAGTGGTTTGCCACGCCACACCCTTTCCAAATATATCTTGCTAATCTTGAGCTGTTTCGGTGGGTTTGTTGGGTTTCTAACGAACTGGCGGTTCACTGGACAAGTTTTGATGCTGTTCGGCTTCTTCTTTTTATCGTACTTACCGCTAATGTAGCTACCCACCAATTCCGTGCAATCTGTTAGATTTTCGGCTGATTACCACGTAGCATCCCTGTAACCACACCAAGTGAGCAGATATTCGACGGTGCTGCCACTGACTCGTTCTTGAATGATGCTTTCAGCGTAGTATTTATCGTCGTTCGACCAATTCATTTGTCTGGTTTTATAAAATTAGAGGGGGCGCGCCACTAAAAATCACTTATTGAGTATTCCATCGACGATGAGCTTAGCCTTGATGATCTTCTCTTTACTGACAAGGTAGTCAGGCATGTACATCTCGTAGACTCGCCGAAAGAAGCTATAGTGACTGCTCAGGCTGCCAATCACAAGGGCCTCAATGAGCACGAGATAGAACAGTAAGTAGCCTGAGAGCACGCAAATGGAGTAAGTCAACAAATTTTGTTGTGCACGGCTTACGATGGCTGCAAACTCATCAAGCCATAAACTTGCGAGATTTTGTAGAAAGAGATTTACGTAGTAAAGTCCAGCCTCCATGTCTGCGATATCGCCTGCAGTAAGTGCCGATGCCCCATTGAGGAAATCGCTACTGGTCGAGCTGAAGTAATAGATGTAGCTTTGAACTCCATGAAGCAGGCTGTTTTGGGACACTGACTGGCACATGATCCTGTCGTTGTCATCGGCCAGTAGACTGGAGTAGAGACTACACGCATCACCGAAGTAGACGTTGTTGTAGTTCACCTAGAAATCAAAACTGTTACCAGCAGCCACCAGAGTATTGTTGCTTCTGAGTTGGGCCAGCTGATCTATAGCCGGCTGGAAGTAGCTTCGATACAGGTTATCGAAGTTACTGGCGTTAACAAATCGTTTTTTGACTGCCAACTGTACCTTTGTGAGAAGGCTGAAAGTGCCAAAAGCATTGACCCCAATGTTTGCGAGCGAATTTATATTGTCACCGTTGGAGCGAATGAAGGCGTTGAGGTAAAAGCTGCTGCCAGCAAAAACCATAAGAAATACCGCAAAGTAGGCCAGAGTCTTGAGTCTGAGTCGGCCAAGAAGTGGGCCGGGTTCAACTTTCTTAATTTTCTTGTTGATGTTGATGTTGTTACTATTGTCAGCATCGTAGTAGTTGCCGTTGAAAGAGAGATGCGAAGCTATTTGTCGATCGTCGTCGACGGTAGGATGTGTTACCATCGGTCTATCGGGATCTCGCTGTTCGAGATCCCTGTCATTGAGGTGCTTGAATATCTTAACGAGGCAATGGCAGTACCGATACACCCGAACAACATCGGCTTGGCTGAATTGAGTAAAAACTTCCATGACAGAGACGAAACTATTGGTGATTTTCCGAGTATTGTGAACTGCCAACAACAGCCCAAGCCCAATCGCAAGTCCCTCGATGACATACATGATGATCGTGATTCGAATGATGTTGTCCAGGGATAGCTGGAAGGTGTTGGCGATACGCTGGCTGCATCCTTTGGTAAGTTTACTGAGACTCGGTATGAAGTACTATCTCATATATCTTGCATCCCTATTGCTTAGATTGAAATTTTCAAGTGGTGCGACCATAATCGACTCCATTGTCTGAATGGACTTGAATACGATGTCGATTTCGTCATATGCAATACCTAAACCATTAAAACCGCTTGGCGCACCACTGGTTCCGTTGAACATGTAAGTTGCAGGCACGTTGATATCTGAATCGAATATTGTAAGTTTGAAGTATGTGGATACCTTTAGAGCTTCGACCTTGTCGTAGATATCCCTGACAGTGGCCTGCAATGAAGAATTAAAGGCAGGACTGACGATGCTGGAGTTGTACACATTGTTATTCACGAAGGCAACGTCGTGGAGTTTATCCTCAAAGTAAGGCATCTGTAAATCCAGTTTCGTAATCTCCACCAGCCGCAGACTATTCTGCTGGAAATCTTGGTAGTTGACGAAGCTGTTTAACAGGAATGCGACAAGAACAATTGTGAGGAACGCGAAGAAGAACAGTCTCATAAAGAATGTTAGTCCCCCTATATGAGATAGCTTCTCCACTGCCCGGTTGTTGTCCTACTTGATGAAGATGTTGTTGCTGAAGGCAAGGCTGTACGCACGGTTGTCCTGACTACTTTCAAAGAACTTATGGAAGTCCTCAGGGGAGAAACTAACGGGCTTCTTACGGCGTTTTTCAACTACAATCGACTACTCACTACGATTGTCGAGGCTGTACATTTCTCGCAGGTACACTTCGTGGAAAACAGTGTCGCCGAAGGTGCGGGTTGTCACATCCACTTCACAGTTGAACCGAAGGAAGTTCTTGCAATTGCGGCTGAACAGAAAAGATTTTTTGATGATACGGTAGGTCTACTGGGTACCCACTCCTGTTCTTGACTCGACCTCATAGACACTCAACAGCTCTGAAATGTTCTCTGGAATGCGTAACGCAAGTTTATAGTGTTCTGTGCCGTCTTGGAGCTGCGCCTTCTACAGTTTGGGTTTATTTTAGAGATCCAACTAAGCATTAGTCAGATCCTCCTTTTAACGAGTCTTCTACCTCTCTCCCAAACCGCCAGTCACTGTCCTATCCCTTCTTTTGTCGTGCTCAATCCCGAAGAAGTTCTAATCTTATCCGTTCAGATATTCCTTGAACTGCGAGTATTTCAGATATTTGGGACAAATGAGCAGGAAATTCAATAGAGGAAAGCCAGTCTGCTCAGGTGCTATCTTATCGAAGCCCAGTTTGTTGTAAAGCGAGCGAGACATTCCTTCAACACAATAGTTTTAATCCATGATGAGCATGGCCTCGTCCTCCTTTGACGCTCTCATCATCGCAACGTACTCCAGCGAACCGTCAGCCCCCACCAGCTGCTTGATGTACTTATAAACGCTGAAGAGATACCCACTTTTGTGCCTCGCAAATATCCTTCGGATGGGATAGTTGGGTTAGCTGTTTGATCTACCAATGACCACCCAGTCCTCGAACATCTCCTTGTGAAACTTAACAATAGACTTGGGCATGAGCAAATTGATTGATGCGCCAACTGCTTCTGCCTCTGTATATCCGAACAGCCGGGTGAAGTAGTTGTTGACCTGTTTAATTTCTGGTCGACTTGCGTCATCGTTGGTGTGGAGTACAGCCGTATTGCACTCAAAGATTATCTTGCTGCTCTTGAGTTCAGATTTTTCGTTCTGCTTGTCGATTTATCTTGGCTCACTGCTGAAGAGTTCCTCCTCGTGCACTTCTGTGCCGAAGTATTCGAGAATCACCGGTTTGAGTTTTTCATTCTTGACGTAAAGGATGTACCAAGCATAGTAGAATTTCCACTTCTTCTGGATCTCAAAGTAACGTGCCAGATCCTTCCAATTGTCGTTTATTAGTTCCATTGTAGCGAAGTTTGGCCTGATAATCTCCGTGAGTTCTGTTAGGTCGATCTTATTGCGATGCACATGCTACCAGAACTGCAAATTGCGACGAACCACCTCGAAGATTTGAGTCTTTAGCTGCTCGAACCGTTTTTAGCAGTCAATAATGAACTCAATGTCAAGGTTACCCTCATATAGCTCTTTGTTAAGTCTCCGATTCTCCATTAGGATTGCCTTTTTAAGCCTAGTAAGCCTGATGCGGTCGTGTGGAAACTGGAAGGCACTATCACATTTGTAGACCAAGTGCAGCGACTTATACGTATTCTTGAGCATGTAGTAGTAGAACTCAGTGTAGTCGATCCGACTGCTCACAGTCTGATCATGCTCGAGATTTAGCTCGTGCAGACATTTGACGTACAACTTTAGAAACACTTCCTTATTCTGATTGATTTTGGACAGGGCACAAATTTTGTTGTTTTTACTATCGTAAACATCTTCGTTGAGAGTAAAGCAGTCAGAGTTGGTGCAACCTGCATCGATGTGGCACTTTATCATTCCACGCATTTGGCACTCATCTTCAATGCTCGAAGAAAAGCTGCTGATTTTATCGCCAATGAAGTAGGCTGCGTAACGCAGCTTTTTGTTATTCTCCAGTGAGCCTTCCCGGACATAGAAGAACAGTGTGTAAGATAGGGCACTGAGGAGGACCAGGAATATTCCATAGTAGAGTAGGTCCAGTTGACCAGTATACACTCCAAAAAATCTGCTCAGTTCATCGCATATCTGTCCTGCCGAAAGAGACAGATAGAAGACGACTGTTCCGATGAGAATCAGCCGAGATATGGAGTGTTCGTAGATGGTTGCCCCTTTGACGAAGTACATGATAAGCAGGCTTAGACTGATGATGAAGTGCGCAAACATGGCACAGAGGAACATCACTTCCGAAGGGTAGTTCACAGAGATAGCGTTGATGCAGAAGCCCAGGTAGATCATTGATTTGTACAGCATCAGGTAGTCAACACTGCGACAGCAGAGATAGTCCTTGCGAACTGCATAGTTCTGCATGAAAAATGTCACGAAGAGGTTGAGAAGCACTGCAACTCCAAAGAGTATTCCGGAGTATGGGTCCACCACCATGAAGTATGCCGGGATGATCACATTGAGTTCGATGAGTATTCGCAGCACGGGAAAGATGCGGCTTCCAAGCCACGCCAGTATGTACCTGAACCCCTCAAACTTGTCTTCATTGTAGAGCACTACGAGTATTATAAGCAGGGTCAGTATTACTACGAGAACATAGCAGACCGGCGCAATGGACTGGCTGAGCAGTAAGTCGAGCGTATAGTTCGTGAAGAGTCCACCGATGCTGGGATAGAGTGTACGCAGGAAGAAGTAGTAGAAACTGAGCTCGTGCAGGTGGAACAGCAGGATCAGCAGCAGGTTGAACGAAGCCGTGAAGCTGGATGTATTGGGCATCTGGTTCATGCTGTAAAGCTCAGCGAAGCGGCTGTGCTTCTTCATGATTCCAGGATTTTCGAAATAATATTTCCGGGAGGAACTCACAGCTAATTGCTTCGCCCTGTTTGTAGGAAAACTTACGGAGTGGCAGCGCCAGGAGCCAGAACAACACAAACAACTGCAATTATAATAATAAGCTAACGACAGCAGTGATGCAGCAACCACGCAAGAAGCGATCGTCTGTGGGCTTTGAGTCTGGCGACGAGTACAACGAAGAGATCAACGATAAGCTCAACGATCTGTGGTCGCAAATGAAGCATGTAAGGGTGTGGCTAACACAGCGAAAAAACGAAATCATAAAGAGCATCACGCCGGGATACTCACGTAAGACTGACAACCACAACAGCTTCTCAGTTGAGATGGTCGATAAGAGCAGGTAAGTCGACCGAAGTCGGGAGCCCGATCGGCTTGTATCGGCTGAGGGTGAAATCATAAAGCTAAGGGATAAGCTCGTTGCTGAAGTGGCTGCCAACAAGCAGAAGGATGTGGAGATTGCCGCCCTGAAAAAGCACATCGCTGAACTCACGAATGACAAGAAGCAGGTACAAACCCAAATAAATTCAGTTGTTGCTGGAGCTGCATAACTTCTCAAACTTGTCATACGCAAAGCAAGATTAACCGCTATCGGTGACTGCGAACCAGGAGAACTCCAACCAACAGAATATCAAGCATGAGCTGAATGAGTCGAGCATCCGCAAGACGAACAAGAAGGTATTGGCGAAGGCAGAGGCAGAAGACTAAACTGGAATTGAATCTGATAACCAGCGGTTGCTGACACTGCTTCGTTCCACAGAAGAATATCGTGAGTTCGTGTTCTACTACGATAATAACGAACTCTCATTTCTGCGAGCCTTGAATAAACAGCGCCGAAGAAACTGCCAATGTGATCTCTCCGAAAGGTAGAAGACCATGTGGGCACCCAAAGATGTCATTGATCTCATGGTGGAGCTCAACAAGCGTCATAGCTTCGGTCTCAGCCGTGATGACGTTGAGAAAATTGTGTACAACATTAATCTGGTGTACCTGCAAAGATAGAAGGCAAAACAATCCCGGATTCTGACTCAGTGCGAAAAGAGAATTAGAGAGGCCGAGCGTGAAGCCAACCATGCCATACCGTACTAGATAATGCAGATCCAGAAGCAGAAGGAGAGAGAGTTGGTAGGGCGGAAGAGCAAGCGAGTGCATTCTCTCGCCTCCAACAAATGATTTTGCACGATCAGTTCAAACCGTAAATGTTGCACACACCTGTGACTGAACAGCTGGCGTACCCGTTGCTCTGGCTGAAGCTTGCGAATACGACCTTGTCGTCCTATTTTACATGGTTGTGCCTTTCGTAAGTCAGCTTCAGCTGCTATCGATCGTCCTTTTGCATAAGGCAAGTGGTGCCGTCGAACGATGCTGAGAGGTAGTATGCTTAGTCAGATGAACATTCCACCGAACGAACTTCCTGGCTGTGCACTTTGATATTCTAGAGAAGCTGAAGGCTTGTTGTGTACATTGAAACTGTCCCGTCCTTATGTGACACGATTAGGTTTTCGCCCTGCATTTAGCGATGGGTTACGTGACGAGCAATGTAGGTCATCTCCGATTCGTGTGGCTTTGAGATGGCTTCAGGCTCGCCAGTCCTGAGATCCCACAGACGTATGCTACAGTCTTTACTCACCGAGTATACGACATTTGAAGATTACGTTTCTTTGAGTCGGATGGCATTAACACTGGAATAGTGTCCTTTGAGCACCTGCAATGACCTATTCTTGGCCATGTCCCACACCTTGATGAGATGGTCCTCAGCGCAAGACAGTATGCGTGTTAGCAATGCATCGAACCTGACCATTCGAATACTGGCTTAGTGTCGACCCACGACATTTGTTTAGTGGGATTCCATCCTCGAGTCGAATTTGGTGAGTTTGACCTGCATAACTATGGCTTGCTACCGTCGAGTCATTAGAGCAGCTCACCATGAACTTTTCATTGGCCGACCAGTCGATGGAGAACACCGACTTTTGGTGGAGGTTGGGGATTTCGTATATTGGCTGCAGTTCAGTATTGAGTTGATGCTTTTTCTCCAGCAACCCCTCCACATCGTAGATTTTGAGTCGTGAGGAGTTGGTGCCAACTGCGAAGAGCCTACCACTTTCTGAGAACTGGCACACCCGCATAGCCTTCTCATCAGATACGGAGGCGACTAGCTTGATCAGAAGTGGCTTTGTCGAACGCCGTAGTTTCTCAAACGGATTCCTACGGCTCAAATTGTACTCGAATTCCACTGGTTAGGGCTCATCTGCTTACTCTTGGTAGGGATGTCCAATATTGATCACTGCTGACTTTGAGTTCTCAATAAAAGGGGTTTGCTCAAGTGTTGGGTCTTTACTGGACCTCACAAGCCGATTGCTCTCAGTCTATTTGTTAGATATTGATCTCGCTGGAGCATCTTCTTCGACTAACTGGCTGGCTTAGATTTGGGAAGCATCCAGTTTAATTGACTTTGCGATGTCGAGATCAAGTATGACATCTTTTTCTACTCTATTTGACTGCTTAACAGTGGACGCTCTGCTCGGAGGGACGTTGCTGGGTGTAAGACTCATACTTAGTTCATCTTACCCCGCAACTTCTGACACCTTGGATTGTTATTAATGTTCAGAGTTCCTGACGAACCGATTTGAACTGCTTGCCTTTGACACCTTAGACTGGTTGGTGAGCAGTCTTTCGGTGAGTTCAAACTTTTGCGAAAGTATGAAATTCTGACTCTCGGCAATGCTTATATTGGCAACTACTGACTTTTCCTTTTGTGAAGACATCTGAAAGCTCGTGTTTTCATGCTTTTCATTATCGTTTGCTAGGGATTTTGTGAACTTGTTGGAGAGTTCAACCGACTGGTTCTGTTTGGCTTGGCTTTCCTGCAACGCTGGTTCATGGCTGTTGGGTTTCTTGCTGAATGTCATCGAGCTCTCCTTGACGGGAGTCGGGATTACAGTTGACGGCATTTTGAAGTAGCTTTAAATCAGCATCTACAGGGACGGCTACTCATTGAGTCTTGCAGTGATCCGCGATTCTATCAGTTCAATGAAGGGCTTGAGGAACTCAAAACAGTCGTATCTACCCTGAATTGGATGCTAATTTACTCGTAACTTGGTCCACTCTCGGAAGTCTGGATGCTCAGAAACATGTTCAAGAGTTAGAAAGTCGAAGAGCTGTTGGTACTATTCGGCAGTGCAGTAATTTCCGATATCCTGCTCCAATAGCTCCCTCAGCTCTATTTCATCCGGTTCCTCCACCAGTTCAAACAGCCTTTGGCGGTGAATACGAAACATTATTGCTCTGAAATCCCTCACGTCGAGTCTGCTTTCGAATGGTTGCAGGAACCTCCTTACTGTGGTGAAATCGCCCTCCAGCATCACCCTTCTTATGATCGCTATCTCCTTTGAGTATGATTCCAAAGTCATCTGTATTGGAATGTGCTGTACCGCTGCCTCTCTTTACACTGCTAGCATTGACTCGATCATACCATGTTGCTTGAGGTATCTCTACGTCGAAGAAATGTGTACCAGCACTGTCTGCAAGCACTGCTCCTGTGACATCTTAACAGGATAATAATTAAACTCACACAAGATGGTGTTCTACATAGTTGGTCTGGGACTGGGCTCCCCTGAAGACATCACCATTCGAGGTCTCAATGCAATCAAGGCTTCTCAAGAGATATACCTCGAACACTACACCAGCATCATGGGTGTCAACACTCAAGAACTTGGCAAGTTCCTCGGTCGGGAGTTAATCGAGGCCGATCGAGACTTCTGCTAGGTGGAAATCGATAAGCTGCTGGAAAGGATCGCCAAGTCACCAGAACTTAATGTGAGCTTCTTGGTGGTTGGTGATCCCTTCTGTGCCACCACCCACTCCGATCTGTACCTTAGGGCTGTCCAGCTTGGCATTAAGGTAGAAGTTGTGCACAACGCGAGCATAGTCAGCGCAGTCGGATGTTGCGGACTACAGGTATACCGTTTTGGTGAAATCATCTCAGTTCCTTTCTTCACAGAAAAATGGAGACCCGATAGCTTCTACGACAAGATCTTATCCAACCGAAAGAACGGTCTCCATACCCTCGTTCTAGTTGACATCAAGGTCAAGGAGCGAAGCGAATAGAACCTCATCAAGAATAAAAACATCTTCGAACCACCGAGATTCATGACGATCAAGGAATGCGTAACGCAGTTGCTGGAGGTTGAACAGAAGAGGCAAGGAGGTGCCTATAGCACTACCACTAAATGCTTCGGATTGGCAAGAATCGGTTTTCCCGACCAACTTGTTCGTTCGGGGGAGATGCAGGCCTTCCTGTAGATCGATATGGGCCCTCCCCTGCATAGCTTTGTGATATGCGCTGAGAACATCCACAGTATGGAAAAGGAAATGTATGATCATTTCAGCAAGTGATTTTATTTGTTGTTTGCTGAATGCATTCCAAGGGCAAATAGGATAAGAATACGAAACCAAAGGAGTATCAAACTAAACTAACTGACATCTTGTTTCCGAGACAGCATCAAATGGCGGCAAAGTCTGATGATAAACAACCCACGATCGAAGCTCCTTTGAAGAAACAGAGTCCTCCTGAACCACAGTTAACCAGTCGGAATTCTTCTTCAGAGGGTTCGAACCTGTCAGCTCGGACAGAACCCATTCCCGAGGTGTTTCATAACGTGCAGTTCTATCGCAATAAGATTCCGTCGATACCGAATGGCGCCACCATCGAACGAATTCTCAAAGATTGGTCTTTCAATTACGAGCTGTTGGAAAAGCATCATGGGTTCATTCAATGGCTATTCCCCAATCTCTTCCAGTCTCGGTTCAATAGCCAGGCCTATGCTATTCTCCCGGGGGAAATCGATGTCTTTCTCACAGACCCAGAAGTGTACAATCGGTATGTCCGTGCCTACCAGATGATGCTGGGCTTCTACGGCATGAAATTGAAGAGCAAAGAGACGGGAGAAATTGCTCCATCTCGTCATCCACCTTTCTAGGAAAGGTGTTCGCAAACACTGCTTAGACACTTCCATAACCACATGCGCATTACCAGGATACTAAGCAGCCTCACTCTGCTTGGGTTTGCAAAATACGCCAAATAGCTCTTGAAGTTCCTGAAGGATCAGATATTCTCCGAGAAGGGGTATATGAGATAGCTTCAGAGACACAGGGTGTATGAAAAGGAATGGTAGGGCTTTTAGAAGGTTGACCCAGCTGACAGCGCAGTTTCCAAATACTTCGATCAGTATTCCACCAAATCCAAGCAAGAGTAGACCAAAGAACTCCCAAGATCATAACTACAGAAGTCCACAGAAATCGAGAAACCAAGGCTTTGACTACTTGGACTGTGACTTATTACTATAATCGCCAAGATGAAGCGAGCAGCTATATTAGCGAGTTGGCTCGTCGTAGCCTTCTGTGCAATAACAAGCCCATTGTGCCAGGGCAAGAGGTATATGTGCCCGGCAGTGGAATCTACTGATCAATCGATGACCTGCGTCACAATCATCGATCCGCTACTGAAGGTGCATCAAGTGCAGGCGTGCCCTCAAGGCTATTAGTGCAACTACGACAGGTCCTATGACTCGCTTCGGAATATGACATTCTCGTGTGTGTAACAATCTCATTACCAAGCCCACAGGTGGCAGTCCTCAAGTATCCGGGGTAGTCATGCACTGCAAACGCTAATTGCATTTCGAATAATTGCCAGGCTGCAGTCTGTGTCGGACTGCCTTTAGGAAGCAATTGCACGAATGATAGCGATTGCGCTCCTATGTTGTTCTGTTCCAACCTCACTTCTAGCTGCGAGGCACAAAAACTGTATCAGCAGCCCTGCCTACGAGACGAAGAGTGCGTGAACAATTGTGTGTGCAGCATGCAATCGTGCAGCTTCTATTATAGCCTGCAGAACGGTGTTGCAGCCGATAACAAAAGTACAAAAGGAATCAACGCAGAGGCATGTTCAAGTGGGTACATGCAAAACGGAACCTGTCAGACTCCACCCAAGTCGACTGTTGAACTGAGAACTTGCAGCAGCAACAACGATTGTATTACTCAGTTCCCAGATGGGACTACCATTACAGGCTATTCTCAATGTCAATGCGGGACCAACGGTGGAGGCTATTCTTATTGCAGCCTCGTCGAAGGTGACTCCGTCTACCAATCCATGATTTAGTAGTTCAGCTATGTTTTG
>Ga0075152_10002185_pt1 | contig 13970 bp, 20 predicted proteins | sample JI61114C2DNA_FD_70964 | JGI IMG/M metagenome (GOLD analysis project Ga0075152, IMG submission 70964) | Wastewater effluent complex algal communities from Wisconsin, to seasonally profile nutrient transformation and Carbon sequestration -... | ecosystem: Engineered > WWTP > Effluent > Algae...
GAAAGCGGGATGAACCAGCTGGAAAGTGAAATATCGGACGATAAGAAGAACACCCAGAAAGATCGCAGCTTTATCGAGAAGCTAAAGCGTGATCGAGATATGTATCAGAAAGAAATTGAGCGAGCCGATGCGAACAATAAGAAGATCGAATAGGAGATTCTGTCAAAATAGAAAGTACTCAAGGAAAAGGAAAATGAGATATTCGGGCAGAAGAAGGAAGTGGAAAGACTGAACAAGAGCATTATGGTGCTGCAGAAGTAGCGCGATTCGTATGCCATGCAGGCTACAACTGCAGAGGCCAAGTACTTCTACTCCCGTGACGAAGTTAAGCTTCGCGACAACTTCATCGCTGAATTCCAAAAACAGAATCTAGAAACTGAGGCAAAGCTCAAGAAGCAGCAGGCCCTATATGAGGATGTGCGTAGCGATAGAAACCTCGTGTCCAAGAATCTCGCAGAGATTCAATAGTAAAACGACGAGTACAAGCGACGCTATAAGATGGTCAACCACAACATTTCACAGTTGAAGGAGTAAATCGACACAAAGTAAAGCTAGCTGGTGCGAGAACATAATTAGCATAAGAAGAAGGATAAGAAGATCGAAGAGGAATCCAAGAAAATCGAGAAGTTCGAGCGTGACATCAAAGAAAAAGAGGATAAGATAAAGAACTACCACAACGAGATCAAGAAGCTATACGCAATCATCAAGTAGTCTGAAACTCAGAAGCAGAAGCTGCAAGAGGAATACGAGTTGGTGGTTGCTGAGAGAGACATCCTGGGCACTCAGCTTATTCGCAGAACTGCGTAGGCAGATCTGTTGTATGAGAAGATTAAGATCAACCAGTCCACACTTTCGAAGGGCGAGGCTCAGTATAGGTAACGCCTGGCAGACATCCAAACAAAAAAGGAGGAAATTGTTGGGCTTATCAACGAAATAAAAAGCTATAAGCAGCAGACCAACTCTATCGTCGACCTCAAGAATGAGATTCACAACCTTATGCGAGAGAACACTGACGCCAAACTTAAAGTCAAAGCTCTCTCGGAGGAACTTCAGAATCCGATGAACGTGCACCGATGGCGTAAGCTGGAAGCCACCGACTCAACCACTTACGAGCTGATGACCAAAATCCAGTCAATTCAGAAACGGCTAATCGGTAAGACAGAGGAAGTCAACCGGAAGGAGAAGGAGCTGCAGGACAAAGAAAAATAGCTGAAGGAACTCGAGAGTATTTTGAAACGGCAACCCTCGATTGAGGAGGAGAAGATGATTCCCATCTACGAATAAAACCTCCGCCAAAAGAGCAAGCAGATGCAGACCATGCTGCACGAGATAAAGTCGTACCGTGACACCCTGGAGTAATACAAGATCGAACTGGAGCGCCTCAACAAGGAGCTTGACACGTTCACAAAGAAATACTACCTGCAGAAGAAGCGCGAACAGCAGAACAAGTAAGCTCTGAATAAGCAGTTGAAGGATGGCACAATCCAGATCCACCTTCCCGATAAGCGCTTTACCGGTGGAGGTTTCAACCTCGCCATATGATTGCTTGGTGATAGAATTTCATTCGAATAATGCAAAGCCGAGTTAATCAACTTGACCAAGTGTTATTAAAGCTTAGAACCTCCAACCGAACATCGATCAATGCTAACTGCCGCGTTCATTGAAAAGGCCATCTCAGAGCCAGTGCTGCTTGCCAAGTGTGGGGAACTGCACCCAGACCACAGCTGCAACTAGAAGTTCTTTTTCCAGATGAGCAATACTTGCAAGTCCATGTACAAGATCTACTTGCTCGTGCATCTCATACCGCTGCTCATGTTCAATCGAAAGAAGCTGCGAGACAAGTACCCGTGAGTCTATCCAGCTTTCGAAAGACTATGATCAAGTTTCTAGTGGGATATGTTAAGTCGATGCTCTTCGCCAGCATGTACCTGTCAATAGTCAGGAGGAGCATATGTGGGGTCACCCAACTGCACAGATATGCCGGAAGTAAGCATATCATTGAGTTCAGACTATGCAACGCTCACAGGGTTTCTCGGAGGTATCGCACTGGTCTTTGAATCCCCGTCGAGACAGTGCTAGATCGCACTCTACTGCATGAACAAGACTCTGGAGACGAGCTGGACGTGGCTGAAAAGGCGTAATATGGTGGGTGATGTCCCATACGGAGAAGTTTTGGTCTTCGGAGCGACAATGGCCATCCTAGGCTACTTTTACCAACACGAAGTTGACAGTCTCAAACGCAGCAACAACGCAGTCATGCGGAAGCTGCTGGGAGGCGACATTTGATAGGATTGTTTATACGATCGGTCGAAAGATAATAATCTGGATGTGCAATCGACTGCGTTGTCTTGTGAACATTATAAGTCAACTCTATACTTTGTAGATAGCTTGGTTGAGCTCTGACATCTTTTCGCAGAAGTTTTTGCGGAGCACCGACTCGAACAGCTTGACATCCTCGTGCAGCTGATACTGGTCGATCAGGCGGCGCCTCACCATTTCCCATTCGGATCTGCTGATACGCAGGCAGACGGTGTTGTCGCTGGTGCTCTTGCCAACGTTGAATCTTTATTTGTGGTGGTTGTAACGGCAAGCAATGACGTTCTGTTCTTCTAACGTGCTGTTCTCATACATCACAAACCTGCTGCGATATCGAACATTCTTGAGCAGCACACTACCGGTTATGAGAATGAAGCCATGGGTGCTTTGAGTCTTCTTGTGGTGGAACAGATACTCATTCTTGTCATATCGGACGAGTCTGCACACGAGGATGAGTTCCTGTACTGTAATGAAGGAGAGCCGCCGCAGTAGTGAGTTTAGTCGCTGAAGCCGAAGCACGATTTGTTTGGATTCGGTTGAAAGCAAAATTTAGTTGATCTGCTCAACGCCAATGTCAGCTTCTAACTAATACGGGACAGTAGGCACACGTGGCGAAGTTGGTATTCTTCGGTACAGTTTTCTACTCTTGCTACGGTGTTTGCGAGTGTTCTTTTCAGTAGTGACCTATTCGAAGTTAGGTGTTTTGTTTAAAGCACTCATTAGATCGCGATTGCTACGGAACCTGAACGGTTCAGAGATGTTGCGAGATCTCCGTGGGGTGGGCGTGAGTTGAGGCAGCCGAAACTAGGGGATAGGATAATGACGGGAGATCAGGTTGGAGTACAACGGTGTCGGTTAAGTTTCTATTTCAAGGTTCGATCTCTTTTGGATGAGGCGACTTGGCTGCGGTCTGCTCGTGCGAAATACCACTTTCTCCTCCTCCTCATGCTTAACAGGAGAAACATACATTATGGTATTATACAACTCGATTCCGTTGAGCATAAACTTGATGCTGATAGGTATCGGGCACAGGGAAGAAGCTGAAGTGGCGTTAATTGATAGACAGCATTGACACATAAAGCCTTTAAAAACACAAAGAAAACGAGTTATTTGATGACTGTTCCGAGCTTTCATCGGTGAGCCAAAAGGATCTCTATTGCTGCTAATGTCTGTTACATAGATATTCAACCACCACTAAATTTGATTCAATTCAGGCCCAGCTATGAAGCGGAAGCGCATAGAAAATTACGTTCTGCACATGAATTAGGAGCTTGGTAAGGGCTCTTTCGGTAAGGTCTTCAAGGGAGTCAACTAGACAACGAAGCAAGTCGTAGCAATCAAGTGTCTACCAAAGAAGATGAGTAGAAATGGTGTAATGCAGTTGATCACGATGACTACGTGAAGGAGGCACTGGTCAGTGAGATTAAGATCATGCGGAAGCTCAAAAGTGAGGCCATTGTAGGCTTCATAGACATCCTCGAGACCTCGAACAACTACTACGTCATACAGGAGCTCTGCGATGGGGGCGACCTCAAGTCATCACTGAAAAAGATTGGGCACTACCCGGAGCATGACGCTATAGAAAATCTGAAGCAGGTGTGTACAGGTTACCAGGAGCTGATAAACAACAGCATCATCCACCGAGACATCAAGCCAGAGAATATTTTGATTCATCAAGGTCGACTCAAACTCGCTGACTTTGGGTTTGCCAAGAATGTTGTAGCTCATAACACGATGCACAAGAGTATGGTCGGAACGCCATTGTACATGGCTCCACAGATTCTCAAGAGAGAGAAGTACACATCCAAGTGCGATGTGTGGTCCATTGGAGTACTGTTTTACCAGGTACGCTTTGCCAGTCAATCTAGATGCTCTTCGGATGCCTTCCGTGGATAGCTCATTCCGAATTCGAGTTGGTAATGACCATTCAGTAAACGCCGCTTACCTATCCCAAGACTATTTCTGTCGGCGAAAAGACTGTGAATTTCTTGAAGGGATGCCTGCAGCCAAGCGAATAGAAGAGGATGGACTGGCAACAGCTGTATGAGCACCCGATCTTCTAAGGCTTCTTCAATAGCTTCACGGAAAAAAGCAAAAAACTTTCTGAAAAGGCAGGTTACGTGATTAATAGTTTGCGAGTGGAGATTCATTCCCAGAATATCGATCTCGAAAAGCTTTTCAACAAGCTCAAATACTCGAAGGCCACCTGCTTGAGCAAGCCAGAGTTCTTTACTCTGCTGAGAACCCTCAATCAGGACATCACCGAAGAAGAGTGCCAGTTTGTATTCACGAAGTTCGACGAAGATGGTAGTGGAACCATCGAGTTCTAGTAGTTCAAGAGGCAGCTGTAGGAGCATGGAGTGAGGATGCGTTCAATCAACCTTCAACCGAAGTTGCAGAAGAAACAGACGATGGTGTTCGTAGATGAGTAGACCCCCGAGTCAGAAAGGATTAACGAAAGGGAGGCGTTACTCAGAGAGGTTGTGTAGAAACTTAGAATGCGAATTGAAGAGAACAACCTGGATTTCTTCGCGGTGTACGATTCGTACGATAAACATCACAACCAAAGCCTGAAACTGGAAGACTTTTCGAAGCTGCTGCGGAAGCTGGACAACAAGATGTCTGAAGAGTAGATCGAGATGTGCTTCGAAAAGTTCGACATAAACGGGGATGGCAGCATCACCTTCGATGAGTTCTACCGCACGATCTGTAAGATCACCGGCAATCTGTACCAGTCTATCAACAAATCGCCAAGTAACAAGACGTTCTGAAGTGCTGCTGACAGTATGTATAATCTGGATTGCAAAGTGAGAAGTGGGTATTCAGTAAGATTGTTTCTTGTCGAGGTCCATCACGTCGAAATCCAAGTCTTCGCTGGAGGTGTGTAGCGAGTGTAACTCGGTGTCCTCAATCACTATAATGTCGCCATCGCTTGATTAACTCGACTCTTAGTGCTTTTCCAGCTCAAGCAGCTTCTGACGTTCAACGCTGATCATCATCGAGCACGGAAGGTATGATTTCCACTATTTGCTGACAGTGTGGAACCCGTGTGGGTCTTTCAAAAATTCCATGGTCGATTCGCTTAGCTTTAACAGTCGATCCTGATCACTTTCAATGTTGGAACCCACCTTTGAGAGGAGATAGTCAATGTCAGTCTGAATAAACCCCAAAACCTCTTCATCGATATAAATGCTGTTCTTTCGTTTTCGAGAGCAGCTGAGCAGCAGCTTGATGTTTCTTGGGATTTAAGCAATCTTTCCTTCAACGTAAAGCAGCAATCGCCGATCTCCAACACACATCTAGCAGAATGACCTCATTTTGAGGCTGTAAGGCACATTTTAGCAGAATATCTTGGCTAGTAGCATTAACCGAATAAACACACGTTCCAAGTAGAAGATGGTGTTGTGTGCCCATACCTCGTCTTCAACCTTTGTGATGATCTGAACTGTCTCGAAAGTGACACTGGTTTCGGTGTCCTCGTCGAAGACTGGGAGGGTGAGTCTGCAGAGTGCAATCTCAGGGGAGTAGGCATTTAACATGGACAGGTCAGTGACTTGATATACATTCCGAAAGAGCACCGTTTGCAGCCGTAGTATTCGAGCATGAGCCTTTTCCTTTTCTCGAAGAATCTCCTCAACGGTATGCATCTTCTTGTTAATTTAACTTTCAATGTAATTGAGAGAGTTTAGTAAAGCCAGCCGAGCACCGACCATGTTGGCAAGGATGTTTTGTGCTGAGTCTATGTGTGCCTGCTGGAGCTTGATACGATTATTTGACTATGCGCACAGCTACCGTTGCTGCTATAATTTTCTGATACGGGCTAATCGCTGGTTTCTGAGTCTGAGCATATGGAGTTTCTCTTGAGGGAGCTGGACCGTTGCTATTGCATTCTGGCACTTCTCGATGTTGCTGTTGTGCAGCTTCTTAAACTCAACGAACGGTGTCACTGCCATTTCGGTGAAGCAGGAGCTACAGACGATTTGCTAGGGAAGTGATCGAATACACATCCGACACTTTGCTTTGTTCTTTTGAGGGTAAGTTTTGCTCATGACTAAATATTAATACATTCCGATCAGCGAAGTTTGCATTCCACACGTTCAATGCATCGTTGCTGACTGTGCATCAGTGGATAGGCTCAGCGGCTTCCCAGAATTATTATGCAGTGGCTTCCATAATTTAAATCTTGAAATGAGCAAGTAAACCAAGTCAGGCTGGGGCTTCAGCAAAAACAATGCACAGATCGACACGACCCAGAAGGTTGAGAAAAAGTCGCAGGCTATTTGGTAGCAGGCCAACGAAAACATCCTAGTAATTCCTGACATTGAGGCTGATGCTGTCGCCAACCAACAATCCACCAACGCCCCGGTCAACCTCGTCAGCAACAAGGTCAAAGACTTCTACGACCTGCAGATCGAAACCCGAAAGAACACGCTTCCAGTACCTGAGGAAGGAGTTGACCTATCTCTGCTAATCAGCATGATGCGTACCAACGAGGAAGTCAACGAACTGGACGAGCCTTGGGAATTCGGCAAGCTGAAGACTGAGGTGTATGAAGTCGTGAGCAAACTGAACCAAGCAGCACCATACTGATGCATGTTCCATTCGTTATACATTAGCATGTAGCGTCAGTGGGAGACTCGCAGATAGCTGCTCGAATTGTTCGTTTGATGCTGACGATGGGTCTATCTGAGATTCTACATCTCCACGCTCGTGCTGGCCAGTCGGATGTTCAGCGAACTCACCTCAATCTGCAGTGCCTCCAGAAGGTGCTCGATTTACAGATACTTGCTGTCACCATTGGGATCTCCCTGCAGTGTTGATCTCCAAAGCCTGACTTACTGGTACCAAGAAGTCAGTATGGATAACAATCGGTCAGCCTCTCCGGTATGCTTCTGCATAGATATTCGGTGGAACCTGCTGAAAGAACACCTTATCGACGATCTCCTGTAAACGTGCATTGTCCCTTTCCAGTTTGGTTGCCTCTTCGCTCTTCCGGTCGAACTCTTTGGTGAGTTTGTTAAGGCTGCATTGGAACACTAATTACTATTATTCGTAGTTTTGAACCTGTTGCTTTTGAGATTAGAGTTACCGCTGTACCAAAGCTGCCCTGTTTTCGGCATTAACAAACGACGATTCCTTAAGCTTGGCATTGTGCTCCCTGCTATTGAGTCTTTCAATTTCCTTCACCAGCAAAGCCAACCTGTTCTCGTAATGCTCGACTTTTCGGCTAACCTCTTTCTCCTCTAGAAGCCTTTGATTGGATTCATGCATTAAATTCTCTAGCCTCATCGATTCAGTCTTGCTGTTACGGATCTACGATTCCAGTGCACAGATATTATGGGCCTTGCTTTCAACCAGCAAGTTGAGCCGTTCGATTTCATGAGAGAGAATGGACAGCTTCTCCTCATAGTGCTTGCGGCTGACGCTGAAGTTCGTCAATGTCTTCTATTTCTCGGTGGCTGCCTGAACTTCGTTTTCCAATTGGATTATCCGAAGGCATAACTGTTCTATCTTCTCGTTTGATTTTTCTGAGCGCAGTCTCAGCACCTATGATTGTTGCTCATTTGTCTTGGCTCTTTCGACCAGCGTTGCGTTGTGGGCTCGTAACTGGCTATTCTATGCTTCCAAATTGTGAACTGACCCTTCCAGCCGATCCATAGTACCGCTATGTTTGACCAGCAGGCTCATCTCTGCTGCCTTCGTCTGCAGGAGAACATTCAGTCGCTCTATTTCATGGGACAGGATGGTAATACGATTCTCAGATTCGGTGAGCCTTGTCTTTGCTTCGTGGAGTTGATTACCTATTTTGGATGCCTACCCGGACTGCCGTTGAAGGTTGGATATCACAACCTCGCTTTCCTGCAGCTTGCTGGACAGCATACTGTTGCGCGCAGTCAACGAATCCACCTCCTTGCTGAGACTTACTATTCGTTGCTCTTTTTACGTTGCCAATCGAATACCCTCGTTCAACTAGCTTTCCTTGCGCTTGTAGTTGTCGTTGCTTAGGGTAAGTTAGCCGATCTTATGCTTAAGCTCGTTGATGTCACTCATCAGCTGAAGCATCCTGCTCTCTGACACTCTGCTATTCTTCTGAGCTAGTTGTGCATGCTATTATTGACTCTTACATAGCAGGTTCAACCTTTCAATTTCCTGAACAAGTATGCTGACCCTATTCTCGTACTCCGTCAACTTTACTTTCAGGTCGAGTTGGCCATACAGTCCACTCATCATCTCCGCCTTTTCCTTTTCAAGTTGTCTCATTCTCTCGACCGATTGTTTCCACTCCAATGATTTTTCGGTCATGACTTTGTTAAGCCTCTCAATTTCGCTGGTGCAGATGTACAATTTCCTTTCATAGTCGCTAATCTTAAGTTGCTGAGGCGCCATTCGATTCCTTTAGATATCACCGAGTTCTGTTCTCAGCTGGCTGACAATGGCAATCTGCTTTTCGAGCTCCCTATTCTTACTATCCAACTGTTCTTTTAATCTTTGGTTTTCAATCGTAATTGTCTGCAGCTTCGCTTCGACTGCAGCAAGCGATTTAGAATGCTCATCCTAGTTTACACCTCAGAACTACCATCAGCCGGTGAGTTAGATCACGCAAGTTATTGTTCTCGGAGAGCAGTGCGCTACTGTCTTCGGAACGCATTCCCGATTGGTGCACCTCATTGACGTACGTTATCGAGTTCCTCGAAGGGTCAGTTCGAAGGGTCTCCATGTTGTTGATTACTCCTCCAAGCTTGTACTTCTGCTGGTGATAGGAGCCAGGAGAAAGCTCTTGAGCTGTGCTGGTGGTTTGGATTCTCGTACCGACACTACGCATAGTAATAAAATAAAAAGACCACTCACTACACGAAAGCATCAGCAGTAAAAAAGTGCTGGTCGAAGGACTATAGGTAGCGGGTGCGTTTTCGGAGCTGCCGTAGTTCTTTGTCGTGCTTTTCAAACATCGTGAGGATGCTCTCCGTCCAGTTTTTCATGGTCTCGTTCTTTGAGAAATACAGGAAGTTCATTTACTCGACTGTCTGCTTTCGGACTATTTCACGGAATTCTTTGTAATACTGCGGGAGTGGCACAGGTTCCTACTCGTCTGTCTCGCTCTCGGATTACTCGCTCAAGGGTTGTTGCTCCTCAGTAAACTACTCGAGAGGTAAACCAGTTTGCGGAGGCAGATCTTTATCGATTCTCCTCGTCTTCTTGCTCTTGCTCTGTACTGATTGTTGCTTCGCAGACTTTTTGTCAGTATACAGTGACTGTATAACTTCGTGTTTGGATCTGCGCTCGTTGGTGATCAAGCTAAGATCCTTTCTCGACTTCTTCTTTGGTTTGCTTAAAGTGCGCGGTAGCTTTGCCTATGGTAGGCGTGGCAAGTCCAAATCGGAGTACCCATACATATTGTACATATTTCGACTCATGTCGCTCTTCTTCCTCAACGGCATTGAACTCTCCAATCTTTTGATGATCTTCTCCTCGCCGAACGAATAGTCTTGCTTTTGTTGACTTTTGGCAGAAAGCCTCACAGATTTCACCGATGCCTCTTCGAGATTGCTGATGGTCTGGTGTGTGCGTGGATTAAAATAGGAAGCAGGCTCTTCGATTGGCGTGAGGCTTGCTGTAATGTTGTGCTGATATGATGGATCATCGTCATTTTCGGCCTATCCATATTTCTTGAGCATATTAGTGATCCTGTTCTGCTGGCTGTTGAGGACCCTCATGACCCTATCGTAGCTGGTCTCTTCTTGGTTAAACTTGTAGATGGAATTCATGGCACTGACATGCGCACCATCGACGATCCTTTTTCTGCGCTGCTCGTGGTTGGAAAGCATTAAGGTATAATAGCTTATCGGAAGTGTAACGATGTAACAAGGCAAGGCAGCATACAAACAGTAAGGAGCGTCTATTAGTTCACATCCATTAGTTTTGATCGTTTTCAGTGTCCAGCTTGATTAGGTTAGCGTCCTTTCTTGGTCGAAAGAAATTGCTGCTTTTCTTTTGCATGCTTCCTGTTAAGACCTCATGTGGGACGTTCACAGTACGGCTTGGGCCGAAGACCACGCGGTTATCCTGCGAGCCATACATGGAGCTACTACTGGAGGACTGGTCAAACGAGTCCATGATTTCGTCGCAGGAGGATGTCATATCGTAGGGAGAACCTGAAAATTTGCTAGAGTTCTTGTCAAATCCACTGCCTGCCAGCCTAGAGACTTCCATCATCGCAGGCGACTTCCCATTGACTGAGCCACCCTTCATCAGATTCATCTTGGCACGAAACTCTCCGAAGAATTGTTCGAAGCGCCTTCGCTCCTCACGTTCTCGGTGAAGCTCTGAAGTGAGAACAGATATGTGTTCGCGCAGCTCTGAATATTTAGTCTTGAGGGCGACCTACCGCTTTTTGAGCTTTTTGACCTGGGTTATTGGTCACATTACCTACATGTGATTGCTTAGCTGAATCTACTTGAACTTCTTTTCGTACGATTCGATCTTTCGGATGAGCTTGGCTTGGTCCTTCGCCTCCTATTTTGCACTGTCCCTGCTGTTGAGGTGCATCCCGTTTACGGTACGCTCCCGAGGGACACTTCGACTGAGCTCTGTGATGTACTCATCCATAAACTCCAAAAACTAATGATGTTAGTTTGCAGCCCCTTTGTCTCGAGGTGTCTCGAAGTTTGTTGTGATAATCTGGTTCTTCTGGTATTTCTGTGCAGTGCTCAAATCGCTTCTCTGAGATTGCTGCTGGTCAAAGAATTTAGGTCGGCTGGTTGACCGATGTTGACGACTGGCGTTTCTGGAACTGTTGATTGCTCGAATGCAGAGGTTCATGTCCTCGTCGTCCTCTTCCTCCTGGTGTTCTTGCTTCTCAACCGAACCCTTATGAGAATATGCTAACTCATCGTTCAGTTTCAACCGATCAACTATGATTGGGTGCCTCTCACTGGCAGCATACTGCAACTCATCGTCATCGGCAAGCACTGATTTCTTCTTGGTCTATTTCAACGACTTCTTCTTGCTATGGTTAACGACGAGGCTGCTTATGTAACTATTGTGCTCACTTGCCATCTCCCCCAGGATAGCCTCATAGATGTTGCTAGACTGTTGTGGGTTGTCTTCTGCACACTTTGGACTCTGTTCGAACTCGCACATCATCATAGTCAGTTTGGTGTTATCCTATTCGCAAGGACGACTCTTCGAGGCTGTCTTTCCAAGTCCTACATGGGAGAAAACTGTACTTGCGTAGGCAAGACCCATCTTGGTTTTGGTCTGCGACATTATCGATAACTACTGTTTATTGTCCCGTTAGGAGGTTAATACAATGGCGTCGTTCCACGATAAATAGGAAGTTGATCATCGCTCGTTACTCTCCGCTCGGCTGCTGATGCTCACCAGCTCCTTCACGGCTTGGAGAATCCGGGAAACTTCAGGCTAGTCGTTTCTTGCTACTGCTTGTTACATACGCTCCTAATAGAACTGGGCTGCTAACAAAAGGGTTCTGCCTGCAACTTACATTACACTTGTAGAGCCGGCACCTTCTCTATTGCGACTACGAACAGGCAGGACTGCTGGTTTTTTGTGAACGACGGGTGGCGGGTGATTATCAAATTTATTAACTGGTTCGGGCTTTGTTGGCGTCGCAGCCTCCACCTATTTTGGTTTTTGTTTGTAGTTTCGCTGGCAACCACAGCAGATCTCATCTCCTTGCTTCGACCTCATGATGGGCACATTGCAATCTGCTTTACTCTGTCGATGGTACCCTCGCAGGTCTTTTCCAGCATTGCCCATCCTTGCAGCAGCTTGGTGCTCATCAGCTTCGAAATCTCATCGGAGCGACTTGGTATCTTCTTCTGCGACTCCCTGCGGATGATGTCTTACTGGTACTCCTGCTCTTTCTTCTGATGCTATGGATCAGTGTGTTCACCACCGCTGATCTTCACCGGTGCCCTACACTTGATGCAGTTGTAGGTGTTGTTCTGAGGATTAAAGAGCACCAGACTGTTGCACTGTGCACAACTGCCGTCTGTCATCTTCCACCCCTCCTCTAGCTTCGCGTTCATGAGTTCAAAGTACTCCATATCTGATAGCAAATATAATATCAGAAGAAAAGTAAGTCAGCTTTGTCGATGAGGGTTTGTACTACGGGTAGCAGCCGTCCTTTGTGCTAGTATACCATGCCCGTCACGGTCATTTCGTCGAAGAGTATATACTACTTGGGGTTTATTCCATGGACCAGTGTTCCTTCGAGGTAGTCGCGATACACGATACTCATCTACATGTTGCCGTAGATGCGGTTTTGCGCATCGATGTCCTGCACCTTTCCATAGAGTTGTTTATCCAAGAAATGAACTCCTATCTTAGGTTAGGGTGTCTTCCCCTAGCCACTGAGGATTGCCTTTGTGTTATCCTTCAACACGACCTCCAAAGACCTTGCTTCCAGCTTCTTCGTGTCGTTTTTCAGCAACGCAAGATAGCACTTGTCGACCTTGGTGTTAAGTAAGAGCAGCTTGCTCTAACCAAACTAAAAAAACCTGCCGAACTGATCCTGGAGAGTGAAGATCAAATAGCCGTTGTCGATGATAAACATAAAGTCTAATGGCAGCTCCATTGAGTATCTGACGAAACTTATCCCTTCGATTTGACGGCTTGTCTCGTAGGTATCCATGCTTTCCTTTTCGAGGAGTTAGTTAGTGGCTTTTATCGACAGAGTTTTTTAAAGTTTTGTGCGAGACTGAAGGTCAGCAGGACAGTCTGTGAATAAATCGAAGTTATCGAAGACTGATTTGTTGGTTGGGGCATTTCGCCAGCTCTGAAGTAAGTCTGAGCTGTTTGGAACACTCTTCAAGAGAGACTGAGAAAGATAGTTGGAGTTGAAGTTCGTAGGCTCAAACTTATCGATTTCGTCTGACTCGAACTCCTTTTGGTTGGTGGATTTGAGTGTAAGCAGGGAGCATTTAATGCTCAGCCCTTGAGTGTAATAGTCGAATAGTTTCTACATATCAAAGGGGCGGGTGCGTTTCAGAGCGAAACATTGTAGGGTGCGTTTGCTCTTGGGCAGGAAGGTTGAGTTGACCAGATAGTATCCGACATTCGAGAGCGTCTTGAGCACTTTAGCATACTCCTCGGTATCCTTCTGCTCATAGATTTAGAGGTTCAGTTCATCACACGGATCCTTGTTGAAGATGAAGTTGGAACACACCCGGAGTATGTCATTAATGAAGTTGTCCTCCTTGAACAGAAAGTATTTGATGCGTATGTTTCCGTTGCGGCGGTTTTTGGCGCAGATGGCCACTGCGGTGGGGGTTTCGTTTATGTGGACCTCAACGATGTTGAAGTGCGAGGCCGGCAACATTTCGATAACCTTCTGCGACTGGCATACAACATTGAAGTAGGCACTGTTGATGAATTGCTAAAGATACTGGTTGAAGTCTTTCGTGGGGATCTTTGGTTCCTTTATTCTTATCTCCAACTTCTTTGGAGATTTCAGAGGAGATTTATCGGGCCCTTCTGCCTTTCCAGCCCCAATTTTTGAGGTTTATCTCTGCAGCTGCTGATCAACGTTGTTCTCAATCTTCGGTTTCGTCGGGTTGATTACTACAGAAGAAGGGTTGTCCTGACTGTTGGTTCCTTCGGACTTTAGATTCTCCACTCTTGGTTTATTCCCA
>Ga0075152_10002188_pt1 | contig 13948 bp, 10 predicted proteins | sample JI61114C2DNA_FD_70964 | JGI IMG/M metagenome (GOLD analysis project Ga0075152, IMG submission 70964) | Wastewater effluent complex algal communities from Wisconsin, to seasonally profile nutrient transformation and Carbon sequestration -... | ecosystem: Engineered > WWTP > Effluent > Algae...
CCGCTTTGCTGGCTTCGACGACCAGCGTGGCGATGGCGGCCACGGCCGGATCGGTTGACGTGGGTTGCCCCTGCAGCTGACCGACAGCGCCGTCGAGATCGCCGCGTGCGATCGCGTCGGCCACGCGTACGCGCAGTGCGGCGGCATCCGCGCTCGCTTGCGCATTTGGTGCGTCGCCCGTGGTCTGAGGCGTCGCCGCGCTCGCAGGACTGACCTGAGCCGGTTCCGCTGGGGGCGGCTCGGTCGCCGGCGACCCGCCGCTGAGGAGCATCCGCAGGCCGAGCAGCAGCACGACCAGCGCACCCGCACCCGCCGGAATCATCCACGGTGCCCTGGCCGGAGCCGGCTTCGGACTGGAGACACCCGGCTGCGGCGGACGCGGCACGGCGTGCTCGGTTGTCGCGGCACTCGGCGATGGCGTCGCCGTCGGCTTCGGTACTGGTGGCGGCGCCGCCGTTGGCGCCGGCGGTGGCGGTGCGGCCACGGGCCGCCCGCCGGGCGGCGGGGACACCCGGGGCTTGCCCGTCGGCTCCGCCCCTGGCTCCGCAGGCCTCCGGTACAGCACCGTCGGCTCAGACGTCGAGGTGTACATGACCGGCGGCTTCTTCGGGCCACTCAGCGTGGGATCCGCGGCTGGCGGGGGGGCCGGTGCGCCGGTTGCTACCGGGCGCGGCGCGTCTGCGCGCGCTGCGGGTTCGGCGGGTGGAGCTGCCGCGCCTTGCGCCGGGCGCTGGGGCTCAGCGCCCGCGTCCTTCGCCGTCGCGTCGTCCACCTTCGGCAGCGTGGGTATCGGTTCGACAGCGGGCCTGGGAGTGCCCATCGGTGGCGTCTGGGCGAGCTCCTCAGCCTTGCGCTTCTCTTCGGCGACCCGTGCGAGCTCGCGGGCCAGGTCGGAGGCGCGCTGCTGACCGAGGGTGGCCGGCGCCTGTTCATTCGGACCCGGAACCAGCGTCGGACCGTCGTATCGCGCTTCGGGCGGGGTCAACGGCGCGATCTCGCCAGAGCCTTCGTCGTCGGCGGTCTTCAGGCGTCCCCAGATCCGCACGATGTCCTGCCGCATCGCGGCGAGTTCCTGGTAACGATCGTCCGGCTTCTTGGCGAGGGCGCGCTTCAGCACCTGCACCAGCTCAGGGTCGATGTCGGGGCAGTACTTCTCGACAGGCTCGGGTTCGGTCTGGAGGATCTTCTGGAGGACCGAGAAGTCGTCGCCGGGGAAGGCCCGCCGGTAGGTGAGCAGCTCGTAGAGCACGAGCCCGACGGCGAAGACGTCGCTGCGGAAGTCGGCACGACCCGGGCTGATCTGCTCGGGCGACATGTAGTTCGGCGTGCCCATCATCATGCCGAGCTGAGTCAGCCCCTGCTCGCCGACACGCGCGATCCCGAAGTCCAGGATCTTCACGTTGCCGTCGGTGTCGACCAGGATGTTGAGCGGCTTGACGTCCCGGTGCACGATGCCGAACTTGTGGGCGTACGCGAGCCCTCGGCAGACCTCCTCCATGATGCGCAGCTTCCGCGCAATCGTCAGGGGCGTCTTCTGCCGGATGATCTCGGCCAGCGTCTCGCCCGGGATGTACTCCATGACGATGTAGGGCCGAGACTCGTGGTCGCCGACGTGAAAGATCGTGACGATGTTCTGGTGTCGAAGCTTGCCCGCGGAGCGCGCCTCGCGCTTGAAGCGCTCGCGCACCTCCGGCGAGTCGATGCCGTCGCGCAGCAGCTTGATCGCGACCAGGCGGTCGATGGCAGGATCGCGCGCGACGTAGACGGCACCCATGCCGCCCTTGCCGAGCGTCCTCACAATTTCGTACTGACCGATGAACATGGTCTCGATACCGAATCCGGGTGGAACCGGCCGCGACAAGGCGCTGTACGCTGGCCCGGGCGACCGGAAGGCGCCCGAAGCGGTCACGCTATAATACGGCGGCCGCTTTGGCCTTGCCAACGTCGGGTCTAGACTTTCCCACAATGAAGGTATACGGGATTTCGCTCGCCGGGACGACACGTCCCCACAATGAAGACGCCATGACGTGGGACGAGGAGCTCGGCTTCGTCGCCATTGCCGATGGCATGGGCGGACATCAGGCGGGTGAGGTCGCGTCCAATCTGGCCCTCGAGGCCATGCTCACCTTCATGCGGAACAGCGCCACGGAGGGACATTCTGTATGGCCCTTTGGGCGCGACGAGTCGCTGCCGCTGACGGCAGAGCGGCTCTCCACGGCCATCCGTCTGGGGAACCAGAGCGTGTTCACCGGCGCCGAAGCCAACCCGCAGTACCTCGGCATGGGGACCACCGTGGTGGGCCTGGTCGTCGAGGGCGCCAGAGTTTTTTTTGCAGGTGTCGGTGACAGCCGGCTCTATGCCTGGAAAGACGGCGCCCTGCGGCAGCTGACGACGGACGACTCGTGGCTGGTCCTCCTCGCCAACGAGCCCGGGATGACGCCCGAGGTGCTGCGTCATCACCCCATGCGCAACGTGCTGACGAATGTCGTTGGTGCGAAGCTCGAGCTCGCGGTGGAGATCGCCGAAGCCAGCCTGCCTGGCGAAACGCTGCTGCTCTGTTCCGACGGCGTGCACGGCGCGCTTCCGGACGAGACGATGGCGTCCATCATCGCGGGCGAACCCGATCTGCCAGCGGCCGCCCGGGCGCTCGTGCAGGCGGCCATGGACGGCGGCAGCACGGACAACGTGACGGCGGTGCTGGTGAGGCTCGACGACGAGTCCTGATTCGCACGCAGCCCTGGCATGAACGAAGACAAGTCGTCCCGGTACAACCGCCTCAAGCGACAGGTCGGCGTCATGTCCGCCGTGGTCAGCGCCGCGTTCCTCGTCCTGCTGCTGGCGACAGGCGCCAGTCGCGGGGTACGCGACATGGCCGAGTGGGTCGGCCCGGTGTCAGGCCCATCGACGCTTCGTCTTCTTGTCGTTGTCTCCGCTTACGTCGTCGTCCTGACTCTGCTCAACGAAGCCATCAGCCTGCCGTTCGCGTTCTATGGGGGCTACATGCTGGAGCGGCGCTACGGCCTCTCGAAGCAGTCGCTCGGCCAGTGGCTGGTCGATGAACTGAAGTCGCTGGCGCTCGTGCTGGTGCTCGGTGTACTGGCGGCGTGGCTCCTCTACGTCCTGATCGGGCGCTTCCCGGCGTGGTGGTGGCTGCCGGCCGGAAGCTTGTTTGCCCTCCTCATCATCGGTCTCGCCAACCTCGCACCGTTGCTGCTGCTGCCGCTGTTCTATTCGATCAAGCCGCTGGCGAAGGCATCGCTGCGCGAGCGGCTCGTGGCCCTGGGGGAGCGTGCGGGCGCGCGGGTGCTGGACGCGTACGAGTGGGGGCTTGGTGCGAAGACCACCAGGGCCAATGCGGCCCTCACCGGGATTGGCGCGTCACGTCGCATCCTGGTGTCAGACACGATGCTCGCGCAGTACTCCGACGAGGAGATCGAGGTGGTCCTGGCTCACGAACTGGCGCACCACGTGCACGGTGACATCTGGAAGGGGCTCGCGTTCGAGACGGTCCTGATTGTGGCTGGGTTCTTCGCCGCATCGAAGGTGCTCGCTGTGGCGGCGCCGCTCGCAGGTCTTCGCGGACCGGACGACGTGGCCGGGCTGCCGCTGCTGCTGCTGGCGGCCGGTGCGGTCTCGCTGGTGATGCTGCCGATCGCGCACGCGATGTCGCGCCTGCACGAGCGCCGGGCCGACCATTTCGCCCTGACGCTGACCAGGAATCCCCAGGCGTTCATCTCTGCGATGCGTCGCCTCGCCCAGCAGAACATGGCCGAAGACGAGCCGTCGACGCTCGTGCAATGGCTGTTCTACAGCCATCCCCCCATCCGGGAACGCATCGCGGCCGCGCAAACCTTCATGCGTTCCGAAGCCAGAGGTTAGAAGTTGGAGGGTAGAACTGCAGAGGACTGGAGCGCCCCGCTTCAGTGTGGCGTCGGCGCGCGGTGTGCGCTGCCACCGAGCGCGGCTGCGGGAAAAGAAAAAGGCCGGCGATTGCTCGCCGGCCCAGTTCTGACTTCTGAATTCTGACTTCTAGCTTCGGAACGCCTACGCCTTCGGCGCGCCTTCGTCGGTCAGGAGCGCCTTGCGGCTGAGGCGAATCTTGCCGGTCGGGTCGATGTTGATGACCTTGACCATGATCTGTTCGCCTTCCTTCAGTTCGTCGCGCACGTCCTTCACGCGGTGGTTCGCGATTTCGGAGACGTGCAGCAGGCCGTCGGTGCCGGCCATGATTTCCACGAACGCGCCGAAGTCGGTGATGCGCTGAACCTTGCCGAGGTAGGTCTTGTTCAGCTCCGGCGTCGCCGTGAGTTCCTGGATGATCGAGATGGCCTTCTGGGCCGACGCGCCGTCAGCCGACGCGACGTTCACGCGGCCGTCGTCTTCCACGTCGATCTTGACGCCCGTGCGCTCGATGATGCTGCGGATCATCTTGCCACCCGGCCCGATGACGTCGCGGATCTTGTCGACCGGGATCTTGATGGTGACGATGCGCGGGGCGTGCTGGGAGATGTTCGAGCGGTGGGCGGCCAGCGCTTCGGCCATGATGCCGAGGATGTGCAGGCGGCCCTGGCGCGCCTGCTCGAGCGCCTTGCGCATCACCTGCGTCGGGACACCCGAGAGCTTGATGTCCATCTGCAGGGCGGTGATGCCCTCGGCGGTGCCGGCGACCTTGAAGTCCATGTCGCCGTAGTGGTCTTCAGCGCCCGCGATGTCGGAGAGGACAGCGAACTTGCCGCTCTTCTCGTCCATCACGAGGCCCATCGCGATGCCGGCCACCGGCGCCTTGAGCGGCACACCGGCGTCCATCATCGAGAGCGACGCGCCGCAGACCGACGCCATCGAGGACGACCCGTTCGATTCGAGGATGTCCGACACCACGCGAACGGTGTAGGGGAAGGTTTCCTCGCCGGGAATCATGCCGGCGACCGCGCGCTCCGCGAGTGCGCCGTGGCCCACTTCGCGACGGCCCGGGCCCGACATGCGGCCAACCTCACCGACCGAGAACGGCGGGAAGTTGTAGTGCAGCATGAAGTTCTTCCAGGTTTCCCCTTCGAACGTCTCGATCTTCTGCGCGTCGTCGGCCGTGCCGAGCGTGCAGGTGACGAGCGCCTGGGTCTCGCCGCGGGTGAACACGGCCGAACCGTGCGTGCGCGGGAGCACCGAGGTTTCGATCCAGATCGGGCGGACCTCGTCGAGCTTGCGGCCGTCGAGGCGAACGCCGTTGTTCAGGATCTCGTTGTAGAGGACCTTTTCCTTGAGGTGCTTGGCGGCACTCTTCGCGTCGGCCTTCTGCTCGTCGGGATAGGACTCGACGAACTCGGCGATGACCTTGTCCGTGGTCTCGTAGTTCTCGAGCTTGTCCTTGATGCGCATCGCAGAGGCGAGCTTGTCGAACAGCTTGGCTTCGACGTCGGCGGCGAACGCGGCGTCCACTTCCTTGCTGGTGACGGACGCCTTCTTCTTGCCGACTTCCTTCGCCATGTCATCGATGGCGGCGACGATCTGCTTGATGGCGGCGTGTGCCGCCTCGAGCGCCTCGACGACCTGCTCTTCGTTGACTTCCTTGGCGCCGGCCTCGACCATCACGAGGCCTTCCTTCGTGCCAGCGACGATGATGTCGAGCTTGCTCTGCTTGCGCTGTTCGAAGGTCGGGTTGATCAGGTACTGGCCGTCGACGAGCCCGACGCGCACGCCGGCAATCGTCTTCTGGAACGGGATGTCCGACAGCGCCAGCGCCGCGGAGGCGCCGGTGATGGCGAGGACGTCCGTGTCGTTCGCCGAGTCGGCGGACAGCACGAGCGCGATGATCTGCGACTCGTAGCGCCAGCCGCCCGGGAAGAGCGGGCGGACGGGACGGTCGATCATGCGGCTGGTGAGGACTTCCTTCTCGGAAGGCTTGCCTTCACGCTTGAAGAAGCCGCCGGGGATGCGCCCCGACGCGTAGGTGTATTCGCGGTAGTCAACGGTCAGCGGCAGGAAGTCGACGTCGCGCGGGTTTGCCGCACGGCACGCGGTGACCAGCACCACGGAATCGCCGGACCTGACGATGACGGACCCGCCAGCCTGCTTGGCCAGCTTGCCGGTTTCGAGACTGATGGAGCCTTGGCCGACTGAAACTTCGCGCGTTGTCATAGATCGCACATCTCTCATGAAAACTGTGGTGAGAAGGGAAGCGCGACCCGCTTACTTGCGGATGTTCAGACGCTTGATGAGGTCCGCGTAGCGCTTCACGTTCTTCGACTTGAGGTAGTCGAGAAGCCGGCGGCGGCGACCGACGAGCATCAGCAGCCCGCGACGCGAATGGTGGTCCTTCGCGTGGGTCTTGAAGTGCTCGGTCAGGTAGGTGATGCGCTCGCTGAGAATCGCGATCTGCACTTCCGGAGAGCCTGTATCGCCCTCGTGCGTGCTGTAGTTGCCGATCAACTCGTTCTTGCGGTCTTTCGAAAGTGCCACGTTGTCCTCCACGTGCGCCCCAGAACCCGGGATGGGACCAGCTGCGCCGTCTATCCAAAAATCCGTTAGTCGAACAAGCTCAACATGTTACTACAACAGCACGACGGCCGGATGCAAAAGCCCGGGCACGTCGGCCGCGTCCGCCACGGCGACCAGTGCCCCCGTCGGCGCCAGCAGCCGCACCGGCGACGGTGCCGCGCCGGTCACGGCGTCGAGCGCGGGCAGGAAGCCGGCCTGCGCCGCCGCAGGCCCGAGGTTGCGGCCAAATCGCACCTGCGCCACGCCGTCATCGGTCAGCGATACCGCCGGCAAGGCCTGGAGCATCCGCTCCATGGGGACCAGGCGGTCCGCCGCGCGCTGCGCGCCGTCCTCCGCCATCAACTGGTCCAGAGGGAGCGCCTCGCTCAGTCCGAAGCCGGCGGCCTCCGTCCGGCGGAGCTCCACCAGGTGGGCGCCGGTGCCGAGACTGGCGCCGAGGTCGAACGCCAGCGAGCGGATGTAGAAGCCGGCCGAGCAGCGGACGTGCAGGCGGACGCGCGGCCCCTCGACCTCGTGAACCTCGACGGTGTAGGCCGTCACCGGCACCGGGCTGGGCAGGGTCGGCTGGGCGTCGGTCTCGGTTTCGGCCCCGTCCCCGGCCGAGGATGCCGTCCGTGTCTTGCGGGCCAGGGCATAGCTGCGCTGGCCCGCGATCTTCTTGGCGGAGTACGCCGGAGGCTGCTGTGAGAACGTGCCCCGGAAGCGGGCAAGGGCGGCGTGGACCTCGGCGGTCGAAGGCCACCGGCCTGTGAAGGGGACGCCAGTTGGCTGACCCATGGCGTCGTACGTGTCGGTATCGACCCCGAGGCAGATCGTGGCGTCGTAGGCCTTGTCTCCGCTCAGGAATCGCGCGAGGCGCGTCGCGCGACCGACGACGAGCGGCAGCACGCCGCTGGCCATGGGGTCCAGCGTGCCGGTGTGGCCGATCCGCTTCTCGCGAAGGACCCGGCGTGCTCGCGAAACGACGTCGTGGGAGGTCGGTCCGGTCGGCTTGTCAACGATGAGCAGGCCGTCCATCAATCGCCTGCTCGATCATGTCCACGAACGTCCGCCGCAACTGGTCGATCGGGCCGGTCGCCGAGCAGCCCGCCGCATTCTTGTGGCCACCGCCGCCGAACTCCTTGGCGACGGCACAGATGTCGACGTCGCCCTTCGAGCGCATGCTGACGCGGTAGTCGTTGCCCTCGTTCTGCTTGAAGAAGACGACCGACTGGATCTCCTTCACCGTGAGCGGGAGGTTGATCAGCCCTTCCGTGTCCTCGTAGGTGCCGCCGGCTGCGCGCGCCATCTCATGGTCGAGGTACACGATCGCGATGCGGCCGGACGGGGCGATCTGCATCGCGCTCAGCACCGCGCCGAAGAGCTTCAGGCGCCCCATGTTGTTGCTGTCGTACACGCTGCGGGCGACCGCGACCGGGTCGACGCCGGCCTCGAGCATCTGCTTGCAGATGTCGAAGGTGCGCGGCGAGATGCTGGAGTAGTGGAACGAGCCCGTGTCGGTGAGGATCGCGAGGTAGATGTGGGTCGCGATCTCCTTCGTCATCGGCACGCCGAGCGCGTTGATCAGGTCGAACACCATCTCGCCACACGCGGCCGCCTTCTCGTCGAACCAGTTCAGCGCCCCGTAGTCCGTGTTCCCCTTGTGGTGGTCGATGTTGATGACGAAGTAGCTGTCCAGGCCGGCCACGCCCGTCCGCGCGAGATCGCCGCATTCCATGATGACGGCTGCATCGAAGTCGCCAGACACGCGCTCGGCGATCTGGATCTCCGGCACGCCCGGGAACGCCATCAGCGGCGGCGCCGCCGCGTCCTTGTTGACGAGCACCACTTCCTTGCCCATCGCACGAGCGGCATAGGCAAAGGCGAGCTGCGAGCCGATGGAGTCTCCGTCCGGCCGTGAGTGGGACGAGACCACGAAGCGCTGGCGCTGACGGATGGCGTCGACGATCTGCTCGAACGGCGTGGGGCTACTCATCGGACTCCGGGTCGCTCTGGGTGGGCGGCTGCAGCGCATGCAGGATCTGCTCGATCCGGTCTTGTCCGGCGACCGAATCGTCGTAGATGAACTTGAATTCAGGCGCGCGCTTCAGCCGCAGGCGGCTGCCGATCTGGCGGCGCAGGAACGGCGCGACGCGCGCAAGCGCCTTGGCCGTGTTCGCGCGGCTCTTCTCGTCGCCGAGCGCGGTGTACATCACACGGGCCTGCTGCAGGTCCGGGCTGACGTGGACCCGCGTGAGCGTCACGAAGCCGATGCCGGGATCGTGGACCTCGCGCGACAGCATCATCGCCAGTTCACTGCGGAGCTGATCAGCGACACGATCGGGACGGGAACCTTGGGACATTCTCTGAAATGCTAATCGCTAATCGTCAATCGCGAAAGTCGGCGGCCGCGGTGCGACCCGGTGGAGTCCGGCGACGCCGGGTGCAGGCGGTGGTGGCGAGCAGGGGGCGCGGGGCGCCGGGGACGACGACGGCAGCGCCGGTCGTCCGGAGAGCGAGGCACCTGGCATCGGGGGTGACCCGATGCCAGGTGACGGGATGAGCGTGCCGGTCAGGAGCGCCGCCGCTTACGCGGTGACGGCGATCCGTTCCATCGTGAAGACCTCGATGAGATCCCCGACCTTCATGTCGTTGAACTTGTCGAAGCCGATGCCGCACTCGAAGCCGGACTTGACCTCGCTGACATCGTCCTTGAAGCGGCGGAGCGAGCCGATCTTGCCTTCGAAGACCACGACGTTGTCGCGCAGCAGACGCGCCTGCGCGTCGCCCGAGCGGGTAATGCGCCCTTCGGTGACCATGCAGCCGCCGATCGTGCCGAACTTCGGCACCTTGAAGATGTCGCGCACCTGGGCCACGCCCAGACGGACCTCCTTGAAGGTGGGTTCGAGCAGTCCGACCATGGCCTTCTTCATCTCGTCCGTGACGTTGTAGATGATCGAGTGCTGGCGGATGTCGATGCCTTCGCGGTTGGCGACGTCCTCGGCATTGCGGTCCGGCCGCACGTTGAACGCGATGATGATCGCCTTCGACGCCGTGCCGAGCAGCACGTCGGACTCGGTGACCGCACCGACGCCCGAGTGGATGATGCGGATCTTCACCTTCTCGTCCGACAGCTTGGTCAGCGTGTCGGCGAGCACTTCGGCTGAACCCTGCACGTCGGCCTTGATGATGACCGGCAGTTCCTTCATGCCGCCTTCGGCGAGCTGTGCCTGAAGCGACTCGAGGGTGAGACGGCCGCCCTTGGCGCCGAGCGCCTTGTTCTTCGCCTGTTCCTCACGGAACGCGGCGATCTGGCGGGCCTTGGCGGCTTCCGCCACCTGGAACACGTCGCCCGGCTGCGGGAGCCCCGTGAGACCCAGCACTTCGACCGGTGTCGACGGACCCGCGGCCTTCGTCTGGCGGCCACGGTCGTCGATGAGGGCGCGGACACGGCCGACAATCGGACCGGCGATGAACGTGTCGCCCACGCTGAGCGTGCCGTCCTGCACCAGCACCGTCGCCACCGGGCCGCGGCCCTTGTCGAGCTTCGCTTCGAGCACCGTGCCCGTCGCGTGGCGCTTCGGATTGGCCTTGAGTTCACCGATTTCGCTGACGAGCAGAATCATCTCGAGCAGCGAGTCGATGTTCGTCTTCTTCTTGGCCGAGACCTCGACCGTGACCGTCTTGCCGCCCCATTCTTCCGGCATGAGGTCGAGCTCGGTGAGCTCGCGCTTCACGCGTTCCGGCTGGGCGCCCGGCTTGTCGATCTTGTTGATCGCCACGATGATCGGCACGTTGGCCGCCTTCGCGTGGTCGATGGCTTCACGCGTCTGCGGCATGACGCCGTCGTCGGCCGCCACCACCAGGACCACGATGTCGGTGACCTTCGCGCCGCGGGCGCGCATCAGGGTGAACGCTTCGTGACCCGGCGTATCCAGGAACACGATGTTCTTGCCGTTGATCGTGACGTGATAGGCGCCGATGTGCTGCGTGATGCCGCCGGCTTCGCGCTCGGCGACGCGCGCCTCGCGGATGGCGTCCAGCAGGCTCGTCTTGCCGTGGTCGACGTGACCCATCACGGTGACCACAGGGGCGCGCGTGATGATGTCGGCCGCGTTCGCTTCGTTGGCGTCCGTCTGGATCAGCTCCTCTTCGAAGCTGCGCATCTGGACTTCCGCGCCGAACTCGCGCGCGAGCATCGTCGCGGTCTCGGTGTCGAGCGTGGAGTTGATCGTCATCATCAGCCGCTTCATCAGCAGCTTGGCGAGGACGTCCTTCACGCGCACATCGAGCTTGTCCGCCAGATCCTTCACCGTCATGCCCTCGGCGAGGGTGATGGTGCGGGTGACTGGGGGCGGAGCCGCCTGGGCAACCGGTGCCGACGGCCGCGAGTCGCGGCGCGCACCTGACGAACGGCTGCCGCCCATTGGCCGCTGCCCCATCATGGGACGCTGCGGCATGCCCGGACGCTGCGGGTACTGCCCCGGTCGTGCGGGCTGACCCGGCGCGGGCCGGAGCGGAGCAGAGGGGAGCGGCCGCGGTGCGGCGGCCGGCGGACGCGCGCCGGCAGGCCCGGCGTACGGCGGCCGCGCGCCGACTGGCGCGCCGGGCCGCGGCACCTGCCCAGACGCGAGCGGACGGCTCGGCACTCCGGGCTGGACCGTACCTGCAGGACGAGGCGCACTCGGCGCTGCCGGACGTTCCGGCGGCCGAACAACCGGACGCACCACGACACGCGGTGCGGGATTGGTCGGCAGCGGCGGCGTCATCGGTGGAGGGGTCGACTCGATGCGCAGCCGGTTCTTCGGCGGCACAATCCGGCCCGCGGGCTTCGCGGCCGGAGTCGTCGGTGCAGCCGCCGACACGGTCGCCGTGGCAGCCGCGACCGGGGCATCGACGACCGGCTCAGCGGAGTCCGCGGGGTCAGCCGCGGCCACCGGCTCAGGTTCGTGCGCGACCGGAGCGGGCTCGGGCGTGTGCACCGCGACCGGCTCGGGTTCAGGCTGCGGATCCTCGACCGGCTCAGGCGCTTCGGGCGCAGGTTCCGGCTCGTGGTGAATGGCGGCCGGCTCGGCCACCTCCGGCTCGAACGCCGGCTCGGGCTCGACGTGCGCCACGGGTTCGGCCGCGTGGTGCGCATCCGGCTCGCCCGCGCGGGCCTCGAGGTCGTGAGGCTCGATTCCGTGAGCGTCGTGGCCATCGTCGTGGCCATGTCCATCGTGATGATCGGCGCCGGGCGTGAGCGACACCGGCTTCGCGGTCTTCACCAGGCGGGGCGGCGGCAGCACAGGGGCGACCGGCTTCGGCGGCTCCGGGGCCTTCTTCGCGAGGGTCGGCTTCTTGGCGGGGCCGCCCTTCTGCACCGGTCCTTCCGCAAAGATGTCGCCGGTGGGCAGCGTGATGTTCCGCTGCTTGGCCAGGCGATCGACGAACTGGCGCGCGACGACCTCTTCGATCGTGCTCGACGCGCTCTTGACCTCGATGCCGTGATCGCGCTTCAGCAGCGCCGTCACTTCCTGGCTCGTGGTCCCGAGCAGCTCCGCAACCTTGTAAATCCGGACAGTTGCCAAATGTCTACCTCAACTCTGTATGCGGTCGGACTACTGCGCGCTCTCGCCCGGCTCTTCGCCGTCGCCCGATTCGCCTTCGCTCGAGACGGCCTCGCCACGCGCGGCGGCGAGGATCTTCTCGGCGGTCTTGCCCCCGATTCCCGGGATTTCCGATAGCTGTTCGACCGTCGACGCGGCGACAGCCTCCGCTGTGTCGAGGCCAGCCTCGACCAGCTTGCGGACGGTGCGGTCTGCCACACCGTCCAGCACATAGGGCAGCGGCGTCTCGTCCACCTCGGCCGCGGCCTCGCCGTCGGCCGGCGCGTCGCCGCCGCCTTCGAGTTCGCCGAACTGCGCTTCGACCTCGCGGCGCTTCTCTTCTTCGCTCTTGATGTCGATGCGCCAGCCGGTGAGCTTGGCCGCGAGCCGCACGTTCTGGCCCTTCTTACCAATCGCCAGCGACAACTGCTTGTCCTCGACGACCACTTCCATCACCTTGCCGCCGTCATCGACGATCGAGACGTGCTGGACCTTTGCGGGGCTCAGCGCATTGGTGACGAACGTGGACGGGTCCTCCGAGTACTCGACGATGTCGATTTTCTCGCCGCGCAGCTCGCGGATGATCGCCTGGACGCGGGTGCCCTTCATGCCGACACATGCGCCGACCGGGTCGACGTCGCGCTCGCGCGAGTAGACCGCAACCTTCGCGCGGTCGCCGGCTTCACGCACCGCGCCACGGATCATCACGGTGCCGTCGTAGATTTCCGGCACTTCCTGTTCGAACAGCTTGATCAGCAGCGCCGGGTCGGTGCGCGACAGCTCGATCTGCGGTCCCTTCGCGCTGCGGTTGACCCGCCGGATGACGGCGCGGATGCGGTCCTGCGGCGAGTAGCTTTCGGCGCGCGACTGTTCCTTGCGCGGCAGCACCGCCTCGATGCGGCCGAGCTCGACGATGATGTCGCCGTTCTCGAAGCGCTTGACGATGCCGTTCTTCACGTCGCCGATCTGCTGGTTGAACTCGGCGAAGACGTTCTCGCGCTCAGCCTCGCGCACCTTCTGGAAGATGACCTGCTTGGCCGTCTGCGCGGCGATGCGCCCGAGGTCCTCCGTCGGACGGGGGAACTCGACTTCCATGTCCACCTCGGCCTCGTCCCCGTACAGCGTGTGCGCCTCTTCGAGCGACATCTCGGTGGCCGTGTTGGTCACGGATTCGACGATCTTCTTCACCGCGACCAGTTCCATGGCGCCGGTGTCGGTATTGAAGCGCGCGCGCATGTTCTCGTTCTTGTAACGCTTGCGCGCCGCGGTCTCGATGGCGTCCTGGAGGGCGGTGATGATGACCTCCGGGTCGACGCCCTTTTCCTTCGAGAGTGCTTCGATGGTCTGCTGCAGCGGATTAGCCATGTCTAAAATTCCACTTCCAGATTCGCGCGAGTCACGAGCCCCAGCGGCACCCGGTGCTGCCGGCCATCGTCGCCATCGATCAGCGCGTTGTCGCCATCCACACCGGCGAGCCGTCCCCTGAAGAACGTCTGCCCGTCGACCGCTTCCCGCATCACGACTTTCGCGCGACGCCCGGAAAAACGTTCGTAATCACCCTTGCCCCTGAGCGGCCTGTCGAGTCCTGGCGACGAAACCTCGAGGACGTAGGCGACCGGGACGAAATCCTCCACGTCGAGCAGCGCACTCAGGTCGCGGCTGACGTGGGCACAATCCGCCACGCTCACACATTCCTCGGCCGTCGCGGCCCGCCCGGGTCGATCGATCTGCACCCGGAGGACCATGCCGTAGGCCTCCCGGCGAAACTGCACGTCGAAAATCTCCAGCCCGTAGCTTTCGGCCACGCGCACGGCGGCGTTTCGAACCTGCTCGACGATGCTCGCTTCGCCCCGCATTTCAGGGTCCTGACAAACAAAAAAAGCGGGCAC
>Ga0075152_10002189_pt1 | contig 13947 bp, 11 predicted proteins | sample JI61114C2DNA_FD_70964 | JGI IMG/M metagenome (GOLD analysis project Ga0075152, IMG submission 70964) | Wastewater effluent complex algal communities from Wisconsin, to seasonally profile nutrient transformation and Carbon sequestration -... | ecosystem: Engineered > WWTP > Effluent > Algae...
GGCCCACGCCGGTGTAGTACTCGACGTTGATGATGTGCAGGTTCTTGTTGTCGAGGGCGTACGCCATCGCGCCGGCCGGCAGCAGGCCGCCCCGCGTGATCGACAGCAGGATGTCGGGCTCGAAGCCCGAATCCAGCACCTGCTGCGTCAACTCGCGCGCGGCGGCGCCGAACCCATCCCACGTCAACACTTCTCGGATCTCAGCCATGCGGACATCATGGCAGCCGGGACGCCGTCGGTGCCGGGGAACTAGACCGCGGCGACCAGATCGGACGCCGCCGCGAGCGCCACCGACTGCATGAGCGCCTTGTCAGCGCCGACTGCCGCCACGCCGATGGTGGTGTCCCCCTTCGCGATCTCGATGCGCACCATCGTGTTGGCCCCGGCCGCGATCATGTAGCCCACCGAGGCGTCGCCGCCCGTGGTCGGGATGATCGTCACGCCCGGCTCGGCCGCGACCCCCTTCTTGGCCGCCCCGATGTAGTCGATCCCCGACATGCCGGGGATCTGGTTGACGTCATAGCCGAGGCTGCCCGCGGACGAGGTGTAGTTGCACCCGTCGATCTTCCTGATGGACGCGCCCGGGGTCACGTTCGCCATCTTCCCGGTCGCCGCCGCACCCAGCAGGGCGCCGGCGCGGGCGGCCGTGATGAGCGAACAGCCGGGCACAGCGCCGCCGGACGCGGCCGTGGGCGTGGGGTTGGACGCCGGCGCGACCTGAGTCGTCGTGGCGGGGGCGACGCTCGGCGTCATCGCGCCGGACGCCGCCGGGGCGCTGGGCGCCTGGGACGCGACGCCGCCGCCGGGGGCGGCTGGGGTGCCGCTGGAACAGGCGGCGAGGGCGATGATCGATCCGATGGCCAACGCTAGACGTGCCTTCATGGGTGCCCTCCGCCAAGGTGGCCGTCGCCACGCACTCGCATCGTCGCCCCACCGAGGGGCCGGGTGACCCCTGACAGAGCCCCGATACTTCCCTGGTCTTACCCTGGATGCCGCACATGGTGGCTGATGGGGTGGTTCCGCTCGCCAGACGGGCCGCACGGAACAGTCGGCGTCCAATCGATCTCGTTCCAAACGACACGACCGGCGACGCTGTCGACGGGCCGGCCCCCGTGGATCGGCTCGCTGCGCCACTAGAACCCCTTGCGGGGTGCCGCAACGGGGCACCATGCTTGGCGGGTGCCCGCGACGGTGTCGTCGCCTGGGCCCACCCCCATCGGGGTCACCCCCCGATAGAACCAAGGAGGTTGCCGTGCGTCGAGGCGTGCTGGCCATGGGCGTGTCCCTGCTGCTGTGGGGGGCCGTGCTCGCCCCGGGCGTCGAGCCCGCGTCCGCCACCCCGTCCCACCTCCTCGATGAGGTGGGCGCCATGGCCCGCGCGAAGGCGTCCTCCAAGCAGGTCGAGGTGACCGCCTTGACCGACGGACGCCGCCTCGTCGTCGCCGACCCGACGACCGGCACGTTCAAGGCGACATTGACGGCTGCCGTCGTCCGCGTCCCGAACGGCCAGGGTGGGTGGACGCCCGTGACCCCGTCCGGCACGCTCGGCTCCGGCGACTCCACCCGGAGCTCCGCCGGGCCCACGAGCTTCCGGCAGGTGACCTACGGTCCGGGACGCGCGCCGACCAGGTCGCCGTTCCCGGCCGGCGAGGTGCAGGTCGGGTGGAACGGCTGGACCGGCCCGCACTACGAGTCGGAGGTCTACTACCGGTTCGAGACCGGCGCTCTGCAGCGCAGCGGGCTGCGGTCGGTCACGTTCATCCACGAGAACACGTACTCGGCTTTGCCGACCACCGACTGCGTCCAGTCGACCGGCCACCCGATCGAGGTCGGGGTCACCGACTGGGTCGAGGGCGCGATCACGGCGGCCAACCGTCCGGCGTTCCAGGGACCCACGGCTCTCAACGACTACGGAGTCGGCAGCGCCGACGCGTGCACGTCGGTCCAACTGAACTGGGACATGCTGGCCGCCTTCCAGGCGTCCATGCCCGCCGGCCAGGACGTCACCCTCGCGATGCGCGGCAAGGACCCGACCGACAAGTACAACTGGCGGTCCTTCAGCCAGGTCTTCGGCGCCGGCTCGTACAGCAGGCCGCTGTTGTCGATCGAGTACGTGCTGCCGCCGGACGCCCCCCAGCAGGTCGGCGTGTCGTCGATGAACCTGCTGGGCACGTCGGATCACACCTACGTCAACTCGACGACCCCGACCGTCGTCGCCGTTCTCCCCGCCGCCTCCGGCCAGTGCAAGTCCGGGCCGATCTGCCTCGCGGTCCGCTTCGAGCTGTGGGACGAGGCCGGCACCACCAAGATCGGCGAGGTCACGACCCCGACGGACGGCTCCGGGTATTCGGTGCAGGCGATCCTGCCGGAGCTCACGCCCGGCGTCGCCTACCAGGTGCGCGCGTACACGCTCAACGAGGACTACGGGCTTGAATCCGCCACCTACGCCTCCTTGTCACCCTCGCTGATGGTGTCGACGATTCAGGCCGTGCCGCCGGTCGCGACCGTCAGCGCGACCAGGGTTGTCACGGGCACGTCGGTGACCGTCCACGCCGAGACCACCACGGACGCCGTGGCCAAGTGGTGCCTCGGGGACCAAACCGTGTTCTCTCCCAGCCAGCTCAAGAACTGCGTGACGACCACCGCGACCAGCGTCGACTTCGTGACCGCCCCGCTCGTCCTCGCGGGCCGTGGCGGCCTCTACACGTTCATCGTGTGGGTGCAGTATCAGGACGGCCGCTGGAAGCAGAGCAATCGCGTCTCCACCGTGGTGGTGAGCCAGTAGGCGGACGCCCCTCGGGCGCCCAGCCGTCCTCCTCGGTGGCGGGCCGACGGCCTCCTTCGGGATCGACGACGGCCAGCGTTTCGACCTGCGCCGTCCCGTAGCGCGACCCGCTGCCCGTTCGGTGCGGGCCGAGGCTGTCACGCGCCTCGGCTTGGGTCCTATCGTTGGCGCGTGGTTGAGCGCATGGCCGATCGGTTGGCGTCCGCCCGGCGGCGTGACTTCGTGGGCCGTCAGGTCGAAGTCGCGCGCTTCTCCGGATTGCTGGAGGCCAGCGAGGGGGCCGTGGTCTTCGTCCAGGGTCCCGGCGGCGTGGGGAAAACCACCCTTCTGGGGCAGTTCGAGGTCCTGGCCCGTGAGAGGGGCCGGGTGGTCGTCCGGCTCGACGGCCGGGACGTGGCCCCGATCCCCTCGGCGTTCCTCGCGGAGACGGCCCGGTCGCTGGAGGTCGAGGGCGATCCGATTGCCGGGCTCGCGGACGTGGACGGCTTGGTGTTGCTGGTGGACACCGTCGAGTTGCTGACGGCCCTGGACCGCTGGTGGCGCGAGGATCTGCTCCCGCAACTGGCTGGGGGCACGGTCGTGGTTCTGGCTGGACGGGACGGGCCGAGCCTCGGCTGGCGAACCGACCCCGGCTGGCGCGACCTTATGCACTCCATCCGTCTCGGCAACCTGGACGCCGCGGACGCCCGGGCGTTCTTGTTGGCTCGCGGACTGTCCGAAGCCTCGGCTGATCGGGCCCTGGCGTTCACCCGCGGTCATCCCTTGGCCCTGGCCCTCGTGGCCGACGTGGCGGCCGGCGGTGGACGTGAACCTGCCCCTGCCGGCGACCCTGAAGTGGTCGCCACGCTGCTCGGCCATCTGGTCGACTCGGTTCCGTCCGCGCAACACCGGGCGGCGCTGGAAGCGTCGGCACTCGTGTTGTCGACCACCGAACCCCTCCTCGAGGCGCTGCTCAGCGGCGTGGACGTCCACGAGGTCTTCACCTGGTTGCGAGGTCTGTCGATCATGCAGACGGGGCCCCGGGGGTTGTTCCCCCACGACCTGGCGCGCGACGTGCTGGCCGCCGACCTCCGCTGGCGGCGTCCCGAGCGGTACGCCGCTCTGCACGGCGCAGGTGGCGCCTACTATCGCGACCTGTTCTACAGCGTCGAGACCGGCCGCCAACAACAGGTGCTGGTCGACTACGTCTTCCTCCACCGGGACAACCCCGTGCTCGGGCCGCTGGTCACCGGATCGGCCGGAGGTGCGATCGACCTCCGCAGTCTGGTCACCACCCCGGCGACAAGCAGCGACAGGGCTCGCGCGACAGCGATGGTCCACCAGCATGAAGGGGCCGAGTCCGCCCGCTGGTTCAGCTTCTGGTGGGACCGACAGCCCGAGGCGACCCTGCTCGTCCGCGCCCCTGACGGCGAGGTTCTCGGCCTGGTCACCACCCTGAGCCTGGATGAGATCCCGGACGCCGACCGCCACCGTGACCCGGCCGTCTCGCTGGCCGTGACCCACCTCGACAGTCTCGCGCCGCTGCAGCCCGGCGAGCGGGCGTCGTTCTTCCGCTTCTGGTTGACGGCCGACGGCTATCAGGACCAGGGCCCGGTGCAGTTGTTCATCACGCTCCAGTTCGTGCGCTTCTACCTCGCCACGAGGCGACTGGCGGTGTCCTTCGTCTCCTACGCGGACCCCGAGGTGTGGGCACCCGTGTGCGCGTACGCCGACGTGCACCCGGTGCCCGGGTCCGGGTACCTCATCGGCGACCACCGCTACGGGCTGTTCTTCCACGACTGGCGCGTCCGGCCGCCGTTGGAGTGGCTCGAACTGCTCGGCGAGCGGGAGGTCTCCGCGGCTCCCCTCGAGGTCGAGCGGGACGTTGCGGCGTCCCAGGTCGCCACCGTCGTCAGACTGTCGGATGAGGCGTTCGCCGAGGGCGTCCGACGTGCCCTGAAGTCCTTGGGCCGAGCCGATGCGCTCCGCGACTCCGTACTGCTCACCACCCCTGTGGTCCTGGCCCGGTCCGGTCCGGCCGCCGACCTCCCCCGCCGGGCAGCGGTGCTGCGGGACCTCATCCGGGACGCCGCAGCCCGGATGGAAGCCTCCCCACGGGACCGACGGGCCTTCCGGGCCCTGCATCACACGTATCTCCAGCCTGCGGCCACGCAGGCCGAGGCAGCCAGGCTGCTCGACCTGCCGATGACCACCTACCGTCGGCATCTGGCCGCCGGGATCGAGCGGCTGACCCAGTTGTTGCGTCAGGAGGATCTCGACGTCGGCTGACCCTCCGGGGCCACGGGGTCGTTTGCCGACCACAAGAGCGGTCGGAATGTGGATGGGAAGTGGCTGTTTTCCGGTCTCGAAGGTGGCCATCGGGCCGGGCTACCTTTCTGGATGTCAGCCCGGGAGGCGCCCCCGGACAGGCGGGGGGAACCCAGCCAGCAACCACCGACCCAACACCACTCTCGACCCAACAGGAGCGATCATGTCCCTCATCACCGCCGTCCGCACCGTCGCCGCCACCACCGCCGTCGCCGCCCTCGCCGCTCTCGGCGTAGCCACCGACGCCAACGCCGCCCAGTACACGAGCCTGCGACTGACGCCGGGTCAGCAGGCCTGCGTCACCCAGTACGCCTCCTACCAGGTTCGCGCCGACGGCCTCGCCACCAATGCCGGCGCCAAGTTCAAGCTGCAGCGCAACGGCGTCGTGGTCGCCAACTCCGTCGGCCTCGCCACCGGGTTCGCCGCGGAACTGCGCTCCATCTGGGGCATCTTCCCCGGACCCGGCTACTACACCCTGTGTGCCACCAACAACGGCACGACGAACACCGTCGTCACGATCACCCTGCGCACCGACGGTGAGATCTGAACGCAGACACATCGGCCCGCGACCGCCAGGTCGCGGGCCGATCCGCGCCTGCGCCGCCGCAAGGGCCTCGACTTAACGTCCGCCCATTCACCTAATGGGTGGCTGCTTCAAGGGGTGGGCCTAACTGGACTTGAACTAGCGCCCTATGGGGATGGCCTACCACTCGCTCGCTAGGCATAGTACCCTTCTGGCAAGCAATGATAGGGCGCGGCTCGTTCACCAAGCTTGGACAACCGGGATCAACTCGGACCTCTGATTGGGCACGTATCGGGCACGCATTGGGCACGTGCTGGGCACGGGATTTCGAGGTGGAACGTGGCTCGTAAGGCTGCAAAGCGATCGTTCGGCTCCGTGCGTCAGTTGCGGTCGGGCAACTATCAAGCACGCTACACGGGACCGGACACGGTGCGTCACACCTCTCCAGTGACCTATACCAGCAAGATGGACGCCGAGGCGTGGCTCGTCGACGAACGACGCAAGATCAGCTCCGGCACCTGGACGCCCCCCGCCCGCCTCCAAGCGGTGGAGGCCGAGGAGCCGGTCGTCCTGACCCTCAGCGCCTACGCCCAGCAGTGGCTCGCCGGGCGACTGACCAAGGGGCAGCCGTTGAAGCCACGGACCCGCCACCATTACGAGCGGATCATCGCGACCCGACTCGAGCCCGAGTTGGGAGCGCTCCCCCTCGAGGAGATCACGCCGGCTGTCGTCCGCGCGTGGTACGGCCGCTAGGACGCCAAAGCGCCGACCATGCGCGCCCATGCCTACGCGTTGCTGCGCACGATCATGGGCAGCGCGGTGGAGGCCTCCCTCATCCAAACCAACCCCTGCGCGATCAAGGGCGGGCAGCACGCAGAGGCTGTTCACAGGGCGCGCCCAGCCTCCCTGGCGGAGTTGGAGGAGATCGTCAACGCCTTGCCCGAGAAGTACCGACTGCTCGTGCTGCTGGCCGCATGGTGCGCGTTCAGGTATGGGGAGCTTGCCGAGCTCCGCCGGTCGGACATCGACTTGAGGATGGCGGTGATCCACGTCCGCCGCGGGGTGGTGCGGATGCCGGGCCAGGTCGTCGTCGGGACGCCGAAGTCCCGCGCTGGCGTTCGTGACGTCGCGATCCCGCCGCATCTGGTGCCCGCGATCGAACGGCACTTGGATGGCCACGCGCAAGCCGGCCGCGACGGACTGCTCTTCCCCTCGCAAACCGGCGAGAACCTCTCCCCCCACACCTTCTACCGGCACTTCGAGCGGGCAAGCGCCGCCGCTGGTCGGCCGGACCTAAGGGTCCACGACCTTAGGCACACGGGCGCCGTTCTCGCCGCCCAGACCGGGGCCACGCTGGCTGACCTCATGGGCCGGTTGGGCCACTCAACCCCTCAGGCGGCGATGAGGTACCAGCACGCGGCCGCCGAGCGCGACAGACTCATCGCTTCCCGCTTGTCGGAGATGGCGAGCGGGGACCGCGGCGCATCGTCAGGGGCACTCTGAAGAGCAGCGCAACTCCTCTTAACCAGACCACTCATGAATGGCACCACCGGGGTGGGGGGCGTGGATCTGCAAGCCTGGCCCGGCGCCGGTTCGGGTATCTCGCACTGCGGGTGGGACCCGTAGTGCGACTAGAAAAGGGTGGGGTGGTCTGCGCCCGAATCCGCTCTCCGGGATCGGCGGGCAGGAACCGGCGGAGGCAATACGCCGGACTTGCGAACGCGCTCGGCGATCGCCGCAGCCATGTCCTTGTCGGTCCGGCGAAGGCTGCGGCGTGTGACGATCCATTGACGGCCAGGTTCCGTCTCTCTAGCTAGCCCGGCGGCGGTGAGCACCTGCATGCCGCGTCGAACGTCGGCTGTCTTGCCGTATCCCTCGTGCTGCTCCTGGACTGCTGCAACGAGCTCCGACAGAGGGACGGTCACCTCGTCTCCCCAGAACGAGGTAGGAAGGACCCGCGTCCACAGGCGTGTTGCCATGTAAAGGGCGGGCACCTCGTCGTTCATGAAGCCGTACTGAATCTTGTTGTCGCCGAACTGGCGCGGTCGGCACACAAAAGGGTCGATGTCGCCGTAGACGTTCGTGCGATCGCCGCGGTGGATCTTGCCGTTCCCCTCTGTCCAGATGAGGTACACGTACGCGTCATCGACCTGGGAGAACTGGACCAAAACGGGCCGTCTAGCCGGGTTGAACGAGTGGTCGGGGTCGTCCATTCGCTCAGTCAGGACCCTGCGCGCAGCGTCCTTGATAGTGAGGACCGGGTTGAGGAAGACCACATCCACCGGCCCCACCGGCACCTGAGTCTGCCCACCCTTCCGGGTTGGAGGCCCGGGCAAGCTGACGAGTTCGGAGTAGCCCTGAATCTGCTGGCACACGCTCTCGACAGACTCGTCGCGTCTGGCGAGCCGGGCGACCTCGCCCGCCAGACCGGCTCCGTCGGTGAACACGACGGTGAAGTCCGGTGTGACCTTCCTGTCACCGTCGAGGGTCACCTTGGGATACCGCTCGAAGTGCTGCACGGTGTCGGCCATCTCCGTCACCGCCGTGAACAGCCAGTGGTAGCAGGAGACCACGTCGACGGCCTGGTCGTACACCTTGAACTCGTTCAGGAGTTGGTCGGCGTCGAACACCGGCTTGGACTTGCGCGCCACCTCATGCCTCCACAAGGTCGGCGAGACTGGCCTTCGGGCGTGGTTCGGCCTGCTCGATCCGGACCGCCCCGAACGCCTCTGCGATGCGGCCCGTCACCCGGGCGAGGGAGGCGGGCGAGGCGCGGAAACCGGGGAACACGTTGACCACGTCCGGGACCGTCACCATCACGTCGAAGTTGGAACCGTCGCCCTCGTCGGTGAGGACGAAGTGAAGGTACGGATTGCGGTGGAACACGGCCATGCTCATGTCCGCCATGCCTTGGGCCAGGTCAACGAGCATCCCGGTGTCCTCCCGAGTGTTGAACACCTTCTTCGCGAGAACGATCGATAACGGGACAACCGGGACGGCGCGCCGGCGTTGCTTCCCGGTGAGGAGGGCGCGGCGGGTGCTGGCGGCGTCCGCGAGCGGTGCGAGCACCTGGTCCTCGAACAGCCTGTACTGGCCTGAGTAGAACGTGGCGCCAGCGACCCGGCGTAGGTGGAAGTTCAGCTCTTCGCCGACCCGCAGCGTCCACGACCGCACGTAGGCGTTGTTCCCTTCGAACTCCACGATCAGGTCCTCCGGCGTGGGTCGAAGCGACCCCGACATGGGCTTGAACCCGCGGAAGTACGACGACTGGTCGAAGCTGGACCGGCCGGTCACATGGACGACCTCGACCTCGCCGAACTTCTGCAACCGCTCCCCGAAGGCGCGGAAGTCGCGGTGGTTCAGGAAGCACCGGGAAAGATCTCGTGCCCGCTCCACCCAGCGGACGACCTTCTGCCAGCGGGAGTGCGTGGTCGGGATCCCGCCCGCGAGGTGGAATACGCCTTCGTGGACCGTCGGCAGCGCCACGATCTGCCAGGGTCCTTCATCGTCCACGAGTCGCAGGATCTCCACGTCACCGACCGAACGGCGGGTGCCATCGAGCACGGCGCGAGCCTTGAGGTGGTCGAACGGGTGGCCGTCGCTGACCCAAACCGTCTCGAATGCGACATGCGGGACGCGGCCCTTGTCGGACTCCGCCGCCCTGTCGACGACGTGCGCGAACGTGGCGAAACGCGCGGGCGTCGTCCACGTCGACAGCACCGCGTCCAAGACCGCGTCGTACGCCACCGCTGGTCCCTCCTGACCGGTCCACTATCGCAGTCCTAACGCCACCTCGCAGGCCGACCCGACCAGGCGTCTCAGGGGCCGATGTGCGACGGTCAGCAGTCACTCCGCTAGATGAACGTGTCAGCCGTCGATGGCCGCAGGAGCGACGGCCGGCGCGATCTTGTCGGCGATGGTGTCGATGTCGTCGTGCTCGGTCGTGAAACCGGCCAGGTCGGGCAGGATCCCCGAGTACTCCTTCACGTCGTCGAACGTCACGCCGTGCAGGACCGGGATGAGGGTCGGTTTGTTGAGCAGCGCGCCGAGCTCCCGCTGCGTCCAGAACCGGCCAGCGAGGTACGCGGCAGTTAGAAGGGCGATGCCTGCCCGCGCCTTACGGAGTCCGGCGTCCATCTGCAAGGACTGCGACTTGCCCGGCTGGATCGCAACAGCGTCGTACCAGACGCTGACGCCCCGATGCTCCAGCGCTGCGGCGAGCGCCCTTGCCGTGGCCTCTCCGTCGATGCGGGCGTAGCTCAGGAAGACGTCGTAGTCCCGACCGTCGTCGAAGTCGATCGCGCCGTGGACCCGTTCGACGAGTTCCCGCTCCACGGGCTGGTAGGTAACCGTCCTCGTGGCGGGGGCCGCCGCCAGGCGGCGGTTGATCTCCGCGACGACCTGCTGGTTGTGTCGGTCCGCTTCATGGTTGTGTTGCGCGACCCTCCGGTTGTAATCGTCCGCTGCGCTCTTGTTCTCGCGATTCACCCGATCGATCTCGCGCCGGTTATGCTGGTCGACCTTACGGTTGTAGTCCTCGACCGCCTTCTGGTTCGCCCGGTTCACCCGGTCGACCTCACGCTGCATCTCGCGTTCGGCCTTCCGCTGCGCCTCGCGCATCCTGCGGTTGAACTCGCTCGCGCTCATCGCCATTGTCCTCTCCCTTCCCTCCCGCTCAGTTCGAGGGTAGAGCCGGCGACCGACAGTCTCGATGCAGTCGTGTGGTGCCCGCCCGGCGTTACCGACACCCCTCGTCGCCGTCGGGTTCAATGGGTCGAGAGCCGAGCATGTCGAGGTACTCGTCCTCGCTCATGTCACGATCCAAGCTTCACTGGCCGAGGTGGTGGGGCGCGTAGCGCGTCCCACGATCAGTATCGCGGTGAGGGCGGGCCGGGTCCGCCGAGGAATCGGAGACCGTTCTGTGTTCGGCGATGCCCACATCAGCGGACTGCAACTGCGCGCCGCGTCCTTCCACCACGACTGGCCCGACACCCAGCATCCGCACATTCCCTGAGTGCCGCGCCTCTTGGGCTGCGAGATGGGCCTCCGGCTATTGCCGAATCGACGACGGTAGCCTCTCCGGCACGCCGTTGCGGCCCTGCGCTTCCCCGAGCACGTTCACCTCGCGCGGATCCACCCGGATGATCCGCGATCCGCACCGGTAGGCGTTGAGGCGCCCAGTGGCGATGCACCGCCGGAGATCCTGGACGCTCAGTCCTGTCCGCGCGGCTGCCCGCCTGAGCGGCTCATACGTGAGCCGATTGGGATCTACGTTCCCCACGCCAAGCCTCAGGCCGAACGCAGCGTGCGGATCGGCGTCATGAGGAGGTCGACGTCGTTGGGGTCGACACGGATGACCTGGGGCCCGTAGCGGTAGGCGCGCAGCTTCCCCGCCGCGATCCGGCGGCGCAGGGTCTTGACGCTGACGGAGGTGCGCTCGGCGGCCTGGGCGAGGGATTCGTAGGTCTTGGGGGTCATGGTGTCTCCTTCCTCGCCCTCCAGAAGTGCCAAGAACGGCTCTCCGCGGACACCTCGCGCCCAGATTCTCGTCGGGAACTCCCCACGGCCCGCCGAGGGCTCTGCTGACCCCTTCTGTCCACAATCCGGCGATTCATTGCGCCCGAGGTGTCCGCCAACCGGCTCTGCCCCCGCTTCTGGATAGCGAGAGCATCTGGAAGGGCGGGACGCCATGGAAGGGTCGTCGGCGCTGGGGTTGGCGCTGGGTCATGTGCGGTGCGCGGTGGTCGCGTTCGTGTCGGCGGAGGACGCGTCGGGTGAGTCTCTGTTCCTGGCGGCCGAGTGCCTCGAACTTGAGGGGCTATTCGCCGATCTGGGGGTCGAGCCTGAACTGGTCGACCCCGGCGTGGGCGGGGTCGAGTCGTTGGACGCAGCGTCCGAGGCGTTGGCCGCGGCGCGGTCGGTGGTGCCGCTGGGCCTGTGGGCCGGGTTGCAGGCGGTGCGGGCGAGGGCGTCGCGATGACCACCACGGTCGGGACGCTGCTGGACGATGTCCACGCCCGCGCCTGGGACCTGTGCTCGCAGCTGGGGGACCACGTCGCCGGCGATGCCGGGGATGAACGGGCCGCGGGATTGCTGTCGGCGTGGCCGCGGTTGGCGGCCGCCGTGCTCCGTGTCCTGGACGCCGTGGCGCTGGAGCCGACGTGGCTGGACGACACGGGGTCGGTCCGCGACCTACTGGCTGAGGTCACCCGCCGGCCGCCGCTACCCGCCCTCGATGACTCGTTGACGCGTGCCGTGGTCCCGGACCGGGAGGTGGTGGCGGTGGCGATCCGGTTGGGGATGATCGCCGACCTCCTGACGGGTCAGCCGCCCGCCTGCACCGCGGCGGATCGGGCGGCGGTTGTGGGGTTGCAGGCGAACGTGGTGGCGGTGGTCCACGCGGTGGCAGTGGCAACGCTGGCGGCGTTGGAGGGCCAGAGCGACGTCCAGGCCACGCGGTGGTTGCTGCGGGGGGTGCTGGTCCGCACCGAACGGTTCGCGGTGATGCCGTCCGCGCAGCGAACCGGCCGCTACGAGGACGTGGCCGCGGTCACCCCGGATGGTTCATTGGACGCCGCGGTCGCCGGTTGGGTTCGGGCGACGGTGGACGTGTTGACGTCCCGGCAGCGGGTCACCCAGACGGCGCTCCAGGTCGCCGCCGGCGATGCCCTGATCCTGACCGCCGCAGCCGCCACCGTGTGCGCGTCGGCGGTCCAGTTGGGGCGCGTGGACGCGGAGCGAGCCGCGGCGGCGGGGTCGGCGTTGGCCGCGGCGCACGCTGCGTGGCGGACGCCGACGGCGTGGCCGTCGACGGTGCGGCTGGAGGGCGTCAGGGACCTGGAGCAGGTGCGTGCGTCGCGTCTGCTGCGCCAGCTGGTCACTGACCAGCTGCGCGAGGGCAAGGGCTGGCTGTCAGCGGAGGCGTTGGCGGAGCGGTTCGACGTCGGGGCGCTGCTGGGGACGATGCGCCGCGGGCTGCACGCCGTGGGCAACGTGGCGTTGGCGCATTTCCAGGCGGTCGACACCCTGGTGCGTGGACCGGGCCGGTTGTGGATCGCCGCCACGGCGGTCACCCAGCCCGCCTATCGCGGGTACGCGACCATCGAGGCCGCCTGCCGGCAGGGGTGGGTGCCGGTGCCGCCGCTGGAGCCGGCTGGCCTGGCGTTGCTTGCCGCTGCGAGACGCGCCTTGGGCACAACCACGCTGGCGGTCGCCGCCCTGGATGGCACCGCGGCGACTACCGCGCCCCCGGCCAGCCACACGGCGGGGGCGTTGCGGTGGGAGCGGGGCCGGATCGTCGCCTACGCGGCCCCGGATCAACCTGGCTTGTTCGAGACGGTCCGCTCGTCGGGGCTGGCCGGGGCGAAGACCGAGCAGCGGACCCCGATCCGGCTCGACCGCCGCCCAGACCGCGGGCCGCGCCGGTGAACCGCGATCCCTCCGCTTTGGGGCAGCCCCGTGGCGGGGATGGCGACGGCTGGGCGTTGACCAGCCGGATCAGCCCGCGGCGGGTGGTCAGGGCGGCGGCGGTGGACGCCGACGGTCACCCGCTCAACAGCTACCCGCTGGTCCACCCGGTGGCCGGCGCCCGGCCAGGGACGCCGTGGGCGGTGCACCTGGCGGACGCCGCTGGCCGCTATCGGCTGCTGTGCGCCGACCTGGACGCCAAAGCCTCCTCCGAAGCCGCCGCCGCGGACGCCACCCGCTTGGTCGGCCTCTTGGCGGAGCTGGGGATCCCGCACCTGGTGTGTGCGTCCGGCCCCACGGGTGGCCGGCACGTGTGGCTCGGCCTTCGCGACTCCCTGGACGCCGAAGTCGTCCGCGCGCTGGCCCACTTGCTGAAGGCCTGGCTGCCCTCCCTCGACGTGGCCCCGCTGGTCAACCCAACGTCCGGCTGCGTTCGGCCACCCGGCTCACCGCACCGACTCGGGGGAAGGTCGCGGGTGATCGCGGGCTCCGCAGCTGTCCTGACGGACCCGGCCGTCACCACCGACCAGGTCCACGCCCTGATGGTCCGGCTGGCCGCGTTCGTCCAACCCTCCACGCCAGCGCAGGCCGGGCGGCGGCGTCCGGTGGCCGAAGTCGACGGCCTGCCGTTCCTGCCCGGCCCGAAGCGCGCCCTGTCGGCGTCCTGCCGCGCGCTGCTGGAGGCCACCCCGACCGGGGACCTGTCGGCGGTGTTGTGGCGGATCTTGTGCGCCGCCGCCGCCGCCCGCTGGCGGTACGCCGATGTTGGAGCGCTCGCCGACGCCCCCGGCCTCGAGCACGCCCGCACCCTCCGCGACGGCCCCACCCGGAGGCCCCGACCCACCAGGGGGCCGGCGTCCCCGAC
>Ga0075152_10002190_pt1 | contig 13941 bp, 12 predicted proteins | sample JI61114C2DNA_FD_70964 | JGI IMG/M metagenome (GOLD analysis project Ga0075152, IMG submission 70964) | Wastewater effluent complex algal communities from Wisconsin, to seasonally profile nutrient transformation and Carbon sequestration -... | ecosystem: Engineered > WWTP > Effluent > Algae...
GTGATGAGGATAAAACGTTGCAGCAACTGCGCAAAGGAATCGACAGAGTTTAACTCGATTTTTGTTCTAGAAATGTTCAACAGCAATAAAACAAAAATGAGCCGAAGTGATCCGGCTCATTTTGTTTGGTGAAGATTTCTCTTCATTCATTTCGGGTTCAAAGAATTGTCAAACCGGACAGGAAGCAACGCTTTTTCCTTGAAATGAAAACGGTTAATTGGTTTTATTTAAATATGACCAATCGATGATCTTCAGTCAGCAAATCACTTTTGATTCGCATAATGTAATTCCCATTGGATAGATGAATTGGTAAGGCAATATCCAATTCACTGTTTTCCGCATGATCTTGTACTTGCGACGAATAAATACATTTCCCGGAGATGTCGTGTATTTCGATTTTGATCGTTTTTCCTCCATTGAAGTTTCGAATTTTAAGATGATCGCTTGCAGGATTTGGATAGATGTGATAAGCACTATTTTCTTCTGTAGCTAATCGATACACGGGATCTTCGCCGCAAGAAACAAAGGTGATTTCATTTGGTGAATCAATCCACAATCCGAAATAATAGTCGCTAATATCCAGAGAAATGGGCGTGCTATAATTTGACGTGTCCACCGAATTATTTATGGAATCAACAGGAATATTGAGTACTTCCGTTTGGTGCAAATAATTTAGTTCGAGATCAATTTGTTGACGCCAAGCATTCAACACAGATTGTTCCATAGAATCTAGTTGACACTCATTAAGATGTGTGAAGATCTGCTGCGTAATTTGTGGCTTCCCTAATGTTCTAAAGAATTGACCTTTGTCGAGCTCAAGATAAAATTGCATTCGATAAGTAGAATCGCTTAACTCCGTCTCCGTCATCAAGTTTAGAACGTCGACATAGTGTTGAACGGGTATTTCAAAAGTTGTTTCGTTGTTCAAAGCATACAATTCCTCTTGAGCAAACATGTTTTCCATTGTTGATTTCATGTTGTATCGGCCCCAGTTCATTTTGCGTTTGACTTCACCATTGCTTTGGTCTAAACTATCAAGCAATATTTCATGAAAAAGTTCTAAAGCAAAAGCATCATTTCCCAATGAGTCGTACGATTCCATTTGCATAGCAGCAAAGATCAACGCACTGTCAAGGGCAATATTCTGGAAGTGAAACGTATTGATGTTTGGAGTTGTTGGATCCTCGTTATCACTTTTTCTCATCCCTGTGTTTTCATTCACAGTTATCTCGGTGAAATGCGGCTGATCCATGATCGAAGACTTCACTTCTAGAGGTCTTAAGCGTGGACATCCATTCGGCACAATCGGGGATGTGTCTTTGATAAGTTTACGGCAGTTTAAAGAATTGCCACAATTGCCGGTGGCGATGGTGAAAATGCTAAAGTCATTTTGATCTGGCAACGCAAGATTGGATCCTGATAGTTGAAATGCATCGGGATCGATGTATCCCCAAAAGTTGTTTTGTGCTTGAATATAGCTTTCGCATCCTGTATTCTGCAAACAATGCAAATTCATGGTTCCAGAGATAATTCTGTAGTGATCCCCTGAGAAGTCATTGTATCCTTTGTTGAGTTTGAGCCACGTTGCGCCATCCAACACAACGCACCTATCCGTGTCTACAAAATCATTGTATCCGGCTTGATCCGTGCCACAAAGATTGAGTTCGCCGTCAATGACTTTTACCCCAATAAACGAATTGAATTCACTGCAAAACACACTGAGTTTTCCACCACGTTTTTGAAGCGCAGCAAGCGTGTACGTTTCTTCAAATGTGCAATGTCTAACGCGCAGTTCAGCAAGGCTGTAATCATAAATTTGATTGTGGCTTGCATCATTGAAATTGCATTCTGTGACAGTGCTCACCATTTGTAATCCTTCACTAAACAGATTACAATCCTGGAATGTGGATGTTTTAATGTCGTACCCGCCATTGGCGCAGTTGAAGCCGGAAAATGGGCCAGTCAACGTTGATGTTTCCATGGAGAAAAAGCAATTCGAGTTGGCAATATTGACATGTTCGAATATTGAATTTTTAATCAGCGGATTTCTTTTGGCAAGCCTTAGCGAACCACCGACATTGTTAGAAGATGAATTTGCTGTGACGAATTTTACATTGTCAGCGGTGAATTTTAGTTTCGTGATGATTTGTCCACCATTGGTTAAATCCACCTTGCAATTATTCAATTCGATAAAACCATCTTGATCATGCGCACTTTCGAAGATAGCACCGTCGTTGATCATCAACATGAGATCATTCGGTTGATCGCCGTTCAAAATAAAACGTGAATTGATGCCATTGATAAGTGCAATTGATGTGCCGGGCAGAACACGTATATATCCGCTGTTCACATCGTCATGCGAAATGGCAAATTGAGTATTGTCTTCAATAAGAATTTGACCGCCTTCAATCACTATTGCTGCTTCATCATGATGAAGTTTGATGCTATTGATGGTTCCCGGTGAAGTTCCTGCTTTGATGATAAGTTTTCCACCCTCATGTAAAACGATGATGCCATTGTCCAAGAGCACTTGTGCTCCAGGATAAACAATCAATTCAGCGCCTTCATTGACAATAAGTCTTGATCCTTTGAACACTTTCAACGTACCACCCTCACCAATGGTTAATCGGCTATCTCTTTCCAAAACAAGATTGGCATGACGATCCTCAATGTCTGGATCTCCAATTTCCAATGCGCCGTTTTGGTCCACAAGTATTTCTGCAGGATTGCATGTGAGGGTGTTTACCTGGAAGAATTCACCTAGTTCTAGAACGTCCAATTCTGATGCAAAGTGTGTCGGTACGTTGCGATGTATAAATAAATTTCCACCTTCGTGTACATGCACAGATTGAATTGAGCTATATCCTACTTTTCCAAAATTAAATGTGCCAGTGTTGAGCGATTCGGAGGTTAACTCATTCATATTCGTCATTGCATCATAACTGAGTACTTCGTCTAGAATGATTTGCAAATTGTGATCTGTTACTTGAGTGTGTTCTTCGTTTTGCTCTGGTGCGAATTCAATACGATCGAAGTGTTTCGCTTCTGGATTGTCTTCAAGGTAGTTACTTAAATTTAATGTTGGATCTATCCCCGAGAGTCCAATCGCACTGAGGCTTGAAACAAAAGAATGCTCTCGAATGATGTTGTTTCCATCAATGTCACAGAAGAGGCCTATCTCAGTAGCTTCCATGCCATTTTGATATCCGAAGAAGTACTCACGAATACTTCTTCGAGTCCCACCTGGTGCAAAGTCCCAGTTGTATTGCCCAATGGGTGTGTAAACTTGCCTTGATTCGACATCGAAGTAAACATTCACGGCGCCTGTCCAGGAATAAAACAGATTGACAATTTCTTGCAAACTGATGTCACTTGCTGCTTGCGTTCCGTAAATCAAATGTTTGAAACTTGCAAGCAGGAAACCTCCAGGTCCAAGCATGAGCGGATTTCCGCTATTGGGAAATAGATATTGCTTTAAAACTTCTTGTTCTAAAATCTCACAACTAAAATCCATCAAAGGACTGAGTGTTGGATGAACCGGCGTGCCGTTTCCCATGCCATTCGAAATTGCAATGGTTCTGCAACTTTCAGGATATCCCATTTGATCAAGTGTTGTATACCATTCATTTCGCAATGAAAGATCTCCGTTCAATTGATAATTGAGCAACTGTCGGGATGCGTTGCTCTGCATATAAAATTCTCGTGATTGCACAGCCTCCAAAGTTCCCATGTCCGCATTAAAATCAATGGCTTCCATAAGTGCCGCAGGAATATTTGCACCGGCATGTGGCGAATCCAAAGAAATCCACAATCTTGTGCATGGATCAGTGCCATTCAGTTCCATGTTGCGAAGTGCATACCGCGTGATCTGCCCGCCCATGCTGGCGCCTGCAACAACCAAGGGGACACCACCTGTTTTGTTCTCATTGCATAGATTGATAACTCGTTCAACAATGGCCGCATTGATCTGCATTAGTTCTGTGCCATCCCAAAAATCAACCAAGACTATATCATAACCGTTTTCTCTTAGTTCATTTAAAAAACCGGGCATGAGATGCAGCATGTCATAGCCATAATCATCGGTATCTTCCGGATTCGGATCTAGGAAGCCACTTGAAAATTGACACCAGCCGAATGTGCCGTTTTGATAAATTTCGTGAATCAAAGTCATATTGTTGTCTCTCCCAAAGTCAATACCTTCAACGAAAATGAAAGGTTTGTCGAATACGCCATCTTCGCTGGTGAGCGTGAACGCATTTGCTTTTACAAAACGACTTTCATAGGGGACCGAGATAAACCACGGACTGATTTGTCTTCCTTCTTCCATGTCGGGATCTAACAATGTTTGCGTATCTGTTTCGAGCCAGGGTGGAGTGGAAGGAAACGGAAATTGTGTTGTTTCGCAAGGACGAAAACTGATGGCATATTTTATTCTGGTAATGCTTTTGGTGTCATCTGAGCCGGAATGTTGTAAGATGGTTTTGATGTAACGATCGGTGGTGAAACTGGAATAGTCTACGGTTATGATTTCATCGAAATGTATGAGGCGATAACCCAGATCATCATCAAAGTCAATGAAGATTTTAGTCGTGAGGGACTGTTTATTGGTGATGAAGTTCTGCGGTGAAAGTTTGAATTTGATGACATTGCTTTCAAAAGTCTCCGCTCCAATCCAACTGATGCAAGCTGCTTTTTCTTCGTAAGGATTTCCATTTGTGCCTGGCACGTTCTGAAATTTGGTACCATTGAATGCGATGTAGTTTTGAAGTGTTACGTCAGTGTCGAAATCGTGATAATGAATATCAAGTATGCTGATCGGATAACAATTTTCGGTTTTTGCCTGTTCGAAAATGGCATGCGTAAAAGTTCCAAAGTCATCGATGTAAGCGTGTTCATTTAAACATGCTCTGTCGAAGTAGTTGATCAGTGAAAGGGCTTTCTGAGATGAGATAGTGTCGTTGAATGAATAAGGATCGGGCACAGGCATATCCTTATTTGTTTGCGGATAGAAAAATCCGCTCGTGATCGGCGAAAGATCCAGGTCTTCAAATGGTTCTCTGACCTGACCAAAAAGTGAGGCGCTCCAGAAAAAGAGCAAGGCAAAGCCTGTCCGGCTTAGAAGCCAGTGTGTTGTTTTCATGATAAAAGGGGTTTAATGATTAACTAAAGCAGAAACGTTGGTTAAAGGTGAATCCGGTTCGTTTTGATTTTTACAGCATTATGAAGCACTGTTTCTTTCATTTCAAGTTATGGCAAATGCTTGGGGAAGATCTTGAAATTAGCTTTGCAAAAAAACTTTTTTGCTTTGTATAGTATAGCATCAATGCATTGAAACGCATTGAAGTGTTATTAGGTTAATAGGTGATGTTTTAGTAATAGTAGGTATAATCTAGGGTATCACCTGCTGATGCAACGATTGTCAATTCTTCTCTAACAAAAGGGACGTTTTCACCGGAGTAATATTTACTAAAATAGAGAGGCTCAGTGGAGTTCCCAACAACAGGCAGAATATCAAAGTAACCATGTTCGAGCAGGCCTAGGACTCCGTTTGTATCGCCATGACTGGAGCGCACTAATACACGAATATCAGAATCGTATGGTTCAACATCGATAACTTGAAGATAAATCCACGCTTTGGGAAGCATTTCATAAATATGATTTACGACCCCAACTTCTCTGAGATCAGAACTTGTTTCGCAAGCATCCCAGTATCCCTCTTTGCAGCCGCTAATCCCTTCAGCGCTCAACACACATGACCACTCAACATATCCATTGGCATCTGTAATGGCTTTCTCCACAACTCGGTCTCCGTTGCCGACATACGAGATGATATTTACGTCAACACCTTCCACCGGATTTCGGGTGTTCAGATCATAAAAATACATATGCGGTTCTGGTTCTTCGCATGGGTCATCCTCACAGGACAATAGCAATCCACAGGTGAAGAACAATAGGAAGTATTGATTGAATGGTCTGCGCATATTGGTTAATATATGATTGTGTTTTGCCATCTGGCCAAGGATTAATTCAAAAGTAGTTCGCACACTATGCATTATAGGATTTTTTTTTAAAGTAGTTATGCCATTTTGGAATATTGCACTGCTTCGGACCATACAAGTATGGTCGAAATGGCAAGTTAGTTTCATCTTTTTCCACTAGTGACTGCACAATTACTGTGAGGTTTCTTTGCATGAAATAGTTGTTCTCTTTTTTTTTCGTTTGCAAACTGTCAGAGAATTCAATTGACACTTATTGATTAGTTCATCAATTCAAGGTACGCCATGACGCAAATTGCAAAGGAAGTTATTCACGCTTGTGCCATCAGAAAAGCTAAGATTTTTGAAGAATGTGCATTCTTGAGAAATGTGGCTACTCCGGACAATGGGAAAGTTCGAAACAATTTCTATCTGGTGCTCTGACATGTTTGATGTTTTCATGGTAAAAGGAAGTTTAGTGAACGCAACAAAAAATAAAAGGGTTAAAGGTGAAATGACATGAGGCCAGGTGAATGAAATTGTTTTTGAATGACTTAATTTTCAATTGGTGTTTGTTTCTGCTATTTTTTTTGAAATGCACCCGCCGATTTTAACTGACTCGAAAGTCAAGGTGAGTCGCATGGGTGATTGCGGCTCGTGCAGAATTGTATTGAAACTTTTGATTGGTCATTTTAATTTTTTGAACTATGCTATTGTCACTTTGACATCACAAATGTTGCAGCCACTTTTGACGAATGCTTATTCCAAAATGCCAAGAAGTTATGGCATATGCGTATATGGTGAGTGTTTTTTGGACAAAAAAAGAGCCGACACATTAGGTCGGCTCTAGGGTATAATTATATGCGAGTTTTATATGCGATTGTCAATTTCTTCTACCCCAGGAAACTTCGTTTTTGAAAAATTGAAATCACTGTCGGGCAATTCAGTTGAAGTTTTGAAGTTTTTTATTTTGTAAGTAATGGTAGCGTTTTCGCGCGTTTTCACTTCTACTTTATACACTTCCATTTTTGTTTTATCGATGTAGAGTGTAATTGTATGATATGATTTGTTTTTTGGATCGTTTGGATTGAGTGCAATTTGGTAGCACGATACACCATCAATTGTTGCGTTGGCGTTTTTCATTTCATGCTTAAAGTTTTTTTCCCAAATCGTAAACATTTCAGATGGATCAAATCCACCATCTTTTACATCAGCGAGATTATCGATCGTCACAGAGTTGTCGCTTTTGTTGTAGTTCCAAACGGTTTTACCATCACTCCAAATTTGGTAATCGCCCATATTCACGTAATACTTGGACCCTTTTATTTTCACCGATCCCGAATTGGTTTGATTAATTCCCGCCTTTGGATTATTTAATGTTGAAGTGAAATCAGACGTAATAGTCTTAAATGTTTTTGCTTTCGTGGAGAGTTTGTCCAGAATTTCTTTCGAAGTCTGTCCTTGCATTTGAATGCCGAATCCTGCGAACAATGTCAACAGAATGAGTGAGATTTTTTTCATGAGTTGTTTTAAAACGGTTCTTTGTTCGACGCGTTTTTCAAGAATTGTTCCAAAGTCATTTCATCAGGAATAATAACCTTACGCGCTTTACTTCCTTCAAACGGTCCAATTACGCCAGCGGCTTCTAGTTGGTCTACAAGTCGTCCTGCGCGATTGTATCCGAGCTTCAGTTTTCGTTGAAGAAGTGAAGCACTGCCTTGTTGTGTCATTACGACAATTCGTGCAGCTTCGTTGAACAATTCATCTCTATCGTCGTCGGCTAAATTACCCATTTCAAGCGCATTTTCGTCCACGACTTCCGGAAGAAGAAATGCAGAAGGATATGCTTGCTGCATTCCGATAAAATCTGTTATTTCCTCTACTTCAGGTGTGTCCACAAAGCCGCATTGCAGTCGAATAAGGTCATTTCCATTGGAATAAAGCATGTCGCCCCGGCCTATCAATTGATCGGCACCGCCTGTGTCTAGAATGGTGCGCGAGTCAATTTTAGAAGTTACACGAAATGCGATACGCGCTGGGAAATTTGCTTTGATGGTTCCTGTGATAATATTTACTGACGGTCTTTGTGTCGCAATAATCAAGTGAATGCCTATGGCGCGCGCCAATTGCGCAAGTCTGGCAATAGGTGTTTCTACTTCTCGACCTGCCGTCATAATCAAATCTGCAAATTCGTCCACGACAAGCACAATGTAAGGCATGTATTTGTGTCCGTTCTCGGGATTTAATCTGCGCGCCACAAATTTCCCGTTGTATTCTTTGATGTTGCGACAGCCGGCAATTTTCAGCAATTCATACCTGTTGTCCATTTCGATGCAAAGGGATGTCAAGGTTTTTACCACCTTTTGAACATCGGTAATGATAGCTTCGCCTTCATTGGGGAGCTTTGCGAGGAAATGACGCTCAATTTTGTTGAATAGAGTAAGCTCTACTTTTTTCGGGTCTACGAGAACAAACTTTATTTCTGCGGGATGTTTTTTATAAAGCAATGAAACAAGGATAGCATTCAATCCAACAGACTTTCCTTGACCTGTGGCCCCAGCCATGAGCAAGTGTGGCATTTTCGCCAAATCGACCACGAAGTTTTCATTGGAAATTGTTTTGCCTAGAACAACAGGCAATTCCATGTCCGCATTTTGGAATTTTTCAGAAGCGATCAATGAACGCATGCTCACCACATCGGGTTTGGAGTTCGGAACTTCAATACCAATTGTTCCTTTGCCCGGAATAGGCGCAATGATGCGGATGCCCAAAGCAGCGAGGCTCAGAGCAATATCATCTTCCAGGTTTTTGATTTTCGAAATCCGCACACCGGGCGCGGGGATAATTTCATACAAAGTCACCGTCGGACCGATACTAGCTTTGATTTTTGAGATCTCAATTTTGTAATGATTGAGCGTTTCAACGATTTTGTTTTTGTTCTCTTCGAGTTCTTCTTTATTGATCTGTGGACCTTGTCCACCATGAGGTTTCAACAGCTCTACAGATGGCAGGGCATATCTTGACAAATCACGTTTAGGATCAAAGGGGCCTAGCTCTTCGAGCTTTCGAATGATATCCGATTCATTCAATTCATCTTCACCTTGCTCAACTGCTGCGGAAAAGCCTTCTTCATCAATCACGGTGTTTGAGACAGTTCCTGACGTATTTGCATCGTTACCGGGAATCACTGCACCTGAAGTAATTTCAAGTTCGCTCTCTGGAGCTTCTGTTTCGAGTTCATCCTCCAACTCTTCAATCTCCTCACTCATTTCGTCCTCTGTTTCGTCCTCTAGTTCCACTTCCACTTCTTCCATAGCAGCCAATGTTTCTACTATTGGCTGATTTATTTCCACCTCCGGCGTTGTTTGTGCAGGCTGAAGTGTATTCGCAACTGCCTCTGCAATTGGCGCACTATGTGCGACTTTTTTGTTGCTTTTAAGTTCGGTGACTTCACTTACTTCGTCATCTTCCTCTTCTTCTGGTGTTATTGCTGCGGCTCTATTCTTCCACCATTCTGAAATTTCGGCCCACGCCGCTTCCACACGATGATTAAAATTAAAGATGAGAAAGGCACCGATGGTGAAAAGCAATAGCATGAGTGTTCCAAACCATCCCAATGTAAAAGTGCACCATTCGGTGGCGAAGTGTCCATATCCTCCAACAAGATTTTGATTGCATGTAATTTCTATGGTGCGATCAAAGCCATCAACACGATGATGGAAGAGGAAACCAATTGCCAATGGGAAGAAAAACATGGCCGCGACTGAAATACGAATTGTTTTCCAATAAGGAAGAAAATCTCGTTTCAGCCAGATTCGAATTCCTTTCATAAAAACAATAAGAGGAATGAAAAGAGCGCCCAAGCCGAAATAGCGATTCATGAAAAACCAAGCGACATGAGCTCCGATTTTCCCCATCCAGTTTAAATACGGTTCTTGCTGTGAAAGCCCATCTACGTCGCCTTCAGAGGTGACCAATCGCATGTCATGTTGGCCACTAAATAGATACGAGGCGCATGATAGAAAAAGGAATAAGCTGAACAAAACCAGAAAGATTCCTGTGATTTTTTGAACTCGCGGTTCACGGACAAACGCCATGAAACGCGCAATTTTGCCATCACCTGCCGGTGCAGATTTTTTAGGCTTGCTGCTTTTGGGTTCAACCGCTTGCAGGTCTTCAACTTCGTCTTTAGATGTATTCTTTACAGTGTTCCTGGCCACGATTTATCCTTTAAAATGCAACGTCTTCGTTCGTTTGAAATGTGAAATGGGTAAGGTCGGAAACATCAACTCGCATTTCCGATTATTTATTTTACCTCGATGATGATCCCGGATTTCCTAATTTTCAAATGTAGAATTGCAAAACCAAAGCAAAATTTGAGTTTACATGTCTTTTCAACAGATTCGTGTTTGGCCAAAACACATCTGACTCCAATTTACTTTTTGCTTTTTGTGACATAAAAAGTCCGAATTGACAGATGAAGGTATTTTGTAAATGGTCTTTTTTTTTTTTCGGTCCTCTCAATACCGGATTTGTAGCTAACACTCACTAAAACAGGCGGGTATGATTTTTTTTGACAGCCGTATTTGTGCTTAATTTTGGTTTGTCCGAAGAAAAGTTTGGAAGAAGTAGTAAAAAAAGGAGCACCAGATAGTTGTTGAACCAAAAAGAATGTGTACATTCGCCGCCCCGTTTAAGAAATTAAGACAATGGCTAAGAAAGGTAACAGAATACAGGTGATCATGGAGTGCACAGAGCACAAAGAATCTGGTCTTCCAGGCACAAGCCGCTACATCACCACGAAAAATCGTAAAAACACTCCAGAAAGATTGGAAAAGAAAAAGTACAATCCAATTCTGAAGAAAATGACCGTTCACAAAGAAATCAAATAATACTGAAGCGCTATGGCAAAGAAGGTAGTTGCAACCCTGCAAACCGGAAGTGGTAAGAACCACACGAAGGTTATTAAGATGGTAAAATCACCAAAATCTGGTGCCTATACTTTCAAAGAAGAAATTGTTCACAATGACAACATTCAGACTTGGTTCGCCAAGAACTGATCATGTCACTCGTTCAACATTGAAGGCTTTTCCCTCTTGGGGAAAGCCTTTTTTTATTTTTTCAAAAGTGAAGTGAAGCCTGATTCCGCTTTTGATTTCACTGATATTCATTCGTTAGAATTGCAAAATGAACTTTTTCAAAAGATTATTTAGCTCCGAAAAAAAGGAGAGTCTAAATCAAGGGTTGGAAAAAACGCGTACTGGTTTTTTCTCTAAGCTTGCGAAAATCATCGTTGGTAAAAGCCAAGTTGATGATGAAGTTCTAGATAACCTGGAAGAATTGCTCATCGGAAGTGACGTCGGCGTGGAAACGACATTAAAAATTATTCGTCAAATTGAAGAACGCGTAAAGCGTGACAAATTCATGGGGACGGATGAACTAAACAACATACTTCGTGAGGAAATAGCTGCCCTTTTAAAGGGACACGAAGGCGAACAAACCGAGGAGGTTTTTATACCAAAGGTTTCAGGCCCATTTGTGGTGATGGTAGTAGGAGTGAATGGAGTTGGTAAGACAACGACTATTGGCAAACTGGCAAACCAATTAAAGTCACAAGGTAAATCGGTGATGCTGGGAGCCGCAGATACATTTCGCGCGGCTGCAGTCGATCAATTAAAAATTTGGGGAGAAAGAGCAGGAGTTCCCGTCATTTCGCAAGGAATGGGTGCTGACCCGGCAAGTGTGGCTTTCGATACATTGCAAAGTGCAGTAGCTCAAAACGTAGATGTAGTGCTTATTGATACTGCCGGACGACTACACAACAAGGTTGGTTTGATGAATGAACTCACCAAAATCAAACGCGTAATGCAGAAGGTGACACCGGATGCCCCGCATGAAGTTCTGCTGGTGTTGGATGGTTCGACAGGTCAAAATGCTTTTGAACAAGCCAAACAATTTACAGCTGCAACCGATGTCAATGCCCTTGCCATCACAAAAATTGACGGCACAGCAAAAGGCGGAGTGGTTGTAGGAATAAGTGATCAGTTCAATATTCCAGTGAAATATATTGGGGTAGGTGAAAAAATTCAAGACCTTCAAGTATTCAATCGGTTTGAATTTGTGGACTCCTTATTCAATGGAGGCCAGTAGACCTTGAGAATCCCTCCTACGGTTCTAAGATTTAGTGGGTGTGCTTACGAAGTTATGATCTGGAATTTCATGCCGAGCATGCTTTCAAGTGTCTCGGCAGCATCTAACATAAATTCATCTTCGTCCTCGACTACCCACACAATACTCCAGTTTTTTGATGAATGTATTCCCGCCTTTATGCGCTCAAGTAACATAAGCAGTGCCTTCATGGTGGCGGAATTGAAGTAAGGAAGGTTGAATTTGAATTTGGTATCAATGGGTATTTCTTTTTCGTTGAAATCTATCCATTTGACAAGAACCTGATAAAATTCAAAAGCATGCACCGGAGTGGAGATTCCAACAATTTCTTGAACATGATGATTGACGGCGTAAGAAACTCCGGGTGTGCTCTTTGTCGGTTTCAATTGAAGTTCACTCATGAAGCTTTTTGTGTTGTTATGGAAGTTTGAATTCTGCTGTTGCAAACAAAATTCTCACTTGACTCTACTTGAAGGATATTCACTTCAATTGATAGTGCTCCTTTCCTGAGCATTTGCAACAATCCCAATCCTGCACCGCCTTTGGCGCCGAAACTGGTGTCTATAATCTGTTTGTGAAATGCAGCTTTTATTTCTTCTATGCTCAATGATCGAATGAGATCTGCTTGTTTCTTTAGTCGAAATGCGTCCACCATCTGCGCTTTATTTTCGAGTTCAAACGTTATTATGTCTGAATCCAATGTCCAGGAAAAGGTGATCAATTCATCCAAACTATAACGCATTCCATTGTCCAATAGCTCCAAAGCGAAGCTACAGATTTTGCGCAAGTCTTTCCTTTGTCCAAGGCTTTTTACGAGTACATGATTTAATAAGTCAACGAATTCGACAATACATTCTTCATCAATTTTGCCGCAATAATTGAGAGCGTTTTCAGCCATGTTGTTAATTGTTTAGTTGTGAATGGTTACTTTTAGTGAATGGTCGGTGGTCCTTCTGGACATAGCGTTTTGCCATAAATGCCTTTTACACCAATGCCAGTCAGCATTGCGCATGAAAATGATAGTCTGAGAATTAGGGTGGACATGTCGACATCTTTCAACGAGGAGATATCTTGAATGTTACATGAGTTATTTTCCTTGCGATTTGTGATGTTCTTTTGCAATTGAAATGAAGACAAAAACTTTAAGAAAGAACAAAGTGAACGTCGTGACACTAGGTTGCGCGAAAAACATCTTTGATAGTGAAGTCATGATGGCTCAATTGAAGGCCAATAGTTTTGAAGTGGAACATGAATCTTCGGAGCGCGATGCTGAAATTGTTGTAATAAATACATGTGGTTTCATTGATAATGCCAAAGAGGAGAGCATCAATACCATTCTTGCATGGGCCAAAGAAAAGAGTAAAGGCAACGTAGATAAACTGTATGTGACAGGATGCTTGAGTGAAAGATATAAGCCGGAATTGGAAAAAGACATTCCAGAAGTTGACGCGTTTTTTGGCACTAGAGAGCTACCGAAATTGCTCAAGACATTGAAGGCAGATTACAAGCAAGAGTTGATTGGAGAGCGACTGTTGACTACGCCGTCACATTACGCTTACTTTAAAATCTCTGAAGGGTGTGATAGACCTTGTTCATTTTGCGCAATTCCTCTCATGCGTGGCAAACACATTAGCACGCCTATGGATCAGCTTGTTTCAAATGCGAAGAAACTCGCAGCAAATGGAACAAAGGAGTTGATATTGATTGCTCAAGATCTCACGTATTATGGTTTGGATATTTATAAGGATCGAAAACTTGCGGATTTGGTTCGTCAGTTGAGCGATGTTGATGGAATCGA